>Ga0206873_1018_pt1 | contig 54203 bp, 38 predicted proteins | sample Alteio_BWOrgCont_11_FD_152631 | JGI IMG/M metagenome (GOLD analysis project Ga0206873, IMG submission 152631) | Enriched cells from forest soil in Barre Woods Harvard Forest LTER site, Petersham, Massachusetts, United States -... | ecosystem: Environmental > Terrestrial > Soil > Temperate forest >...
AAAGAGCAAAAGGTTTTCTCTCGCGCTGAGGCGCGAATAGAAGCAAGCGTCGCCGCCGGTGTGATACCCAATTTGCATGCGGACCTTTGCGGGCTCGAGCGCCACGTCGAAACTGCAGACCTGGGCGCGGCCGCGCGTCGGAATCAACAGGGTTGTGAGGATTCGCAGGAGCGTGGATTTTCCAGCTCCATTGGCCCCGACCATGGCCAGCACCTCGCCCGGCATGACTTCCAATGAAACGCCGCGCAATGCTGGGACCGTCAAATGGGAGAAGGGATGCAGGAGCGCCCGCCATCCGGAAGCCGCGGGGGGGAAATACTTTTCGACATTTTCGAGGCTGAGCGCGAAGTTTTTCAACAGACGCCGTTATATCGCGGCAGGAGTCTTGTAGCAAGGTTCATGAACCGGCGCCGGGGCGCCGCTTGGAGCCTAGCAGGGATTTTGGGCATCGGTCGATGCCTCTGTGGAAGTGCGCCGCTGCATATACACAAAAGTGAATACAATTAGTTATAATTATAGCAATAGAGTAGTGTGTTGAATTGGTGTTGACATGGTGCACATATATATCTAAGCTCATGCTAGATTTTCTAAGCAAGCACAGAATGTGACAACTTTACAGATGGGGGGGGCGAACTTTCTTGAGATCGCGTCTCCTTGTCTTCTGAGGTTGAAGCCTAGATCTTATTTTTGGTCTTGTCCGAGCCCAACCCCACGGGACTCAAGAATAAGTCATCTTTGATGAACGCAATACCAAAGACGGCAAGAAAAAACGCTAATGCGTGGCGTAGTTAGAAATCCCATAAAGGGAATACTGGGGGTTCCGTCTTCATTTACTAAGTCCACTTTCAAACACCAGAGTCAACGGGGGCCATCAATGAAACTAAATCGCGGTTGGCGAGCCAGGCTTGCTCAAACTCTGCTTCAGATTTTCAATTTCAACGCCGATTACAAGCCATCCTGCATTTATCACGCGCTGCGCGGGATGCTGATACGAGTCCTTCGACTCACAGGTATGATCGTAGTGGCTACCCTTGCGTCGGGCCCTCTAGTCGCGCAGGACGAAACCAGCGGCTTTCCCGATGATTGGACTGACCACCACGTGGTGTTCTCCGATCCGGGCACACTTCACGAGGCGTCGGGAAGGGGTTCCTTCGACACATGGTACAAGGTTGTCACCGATCCGCGATTCATTTTCCAACATCACAAGCGCGGTGAGCACTCGCGCTCTGACAATGACAGGGATAAGGATAGAGATAGAGACAAAGAAAGAGACAAAGATGGAGACCATAACAGAGGGGATCGGGGGCTGCAAATGACCGCTTTTGACCGCGACTGGGCCGCCCCACTCGGCGGAGCCGGAGTTGCGCCGGGGATGTTCCCCGCAAAGTGGACGTTTAGCGTCACTGCTGCGCCGAGCTGCAATGATTATGTGGTTTTCCCTGTAAACACAGCTGGTGCCTCGGGAAGTCAGCCGAACATTGTTGGGTACACAAATCTATACGTAGACGGGACGGCCAGCGCCGTTTGCTATGGTGCCGGGCATTTGCTTGCGCCAACGGTGCTGTTCTCTTACTTCGTCGGCGCCGGAACGGTCCAAACCTCTCCGGTCCTTGGGCCCAGCGCCAATCAGGTGGCCTATGTGGAGAGTATTGTCGGCGGATCCAAGTTCCATGTGCTTAAGGGTGCAGGGACCGGCGGCCCCACTAACGGGACTATTCTTGCCCCAGTGGCCCCGGGAGCAGGAAACTCTGCCACCGACGCGTTCGTGACCTTGAACGGAGGCGTGAGCGTCACGCGATCTTCGCCGTTCTACGATTACGCGAATGACCTAGCCTATGTGGGGGACGACAGCGGAAAGCTCCATAAGATCACTCCTGTGTTCAATGGTGCGCCTGCCGAAGTAACTACCGGTGGTGTCTGGCCCGTGACGGTGTCCACTCAGGCGAGCAAGATTCTTACCGGTCCAGTTACCGACAACGTGACAGGCAGAATATTCATTGGGGATTCACAAGGATATATGTACTCGGTCAACCCAACAACGGGCACCATCACGAGATCGGGGCAATTGGCGATTGGGACTGGGATTGTGGAGCCCCCCATGGTGGATTCCACAGCCAGTTCGGTTTATGTTTTCGTCGGCGACAACGCTGGCGGCACGGCGAGCGCAGTGTATGTATTCAACATCTCTTCCGGAGACATTGCCGCCACCAGTACAGGTTCAAATGTTACTGTGGGAATAAATAGCGCTACGATACCCGTGTACGGCGGCGACTTCGACAATACCTACTTCACGTCGGCGAATGGCCTGCAACCCGCCGGAAACCTCTACGTCTGCGGAAACGCCGGCGGAAATCCCACCCTTTACAAAATCCCCATCGCCTATTCCAGCGGGCCGGTTCTGGGTACCGTGGCGACAGGACCCGTCCTCGCGAATAGCAACGTCGCATGCTCGCCGCTCACCGAGTTTTTCAATACGACCACGAGCACGGACTGGCTCTTCGGAGGAGTTCCGGGCACTTCATGCGGCGCGGGGACAGGGGCGGGCGGCTGCGTCATGAGCTTCAACATAACCAGCGGCACCACCCCGACGGCCGGCCCCTGGACACCCTCTTCCGCTTTCGCGTTAAACAGCGAAGTAGTGGACACGAGCGGGCGCATCCAACAGTGTACTGGAGGCGGGTGTGGCGTCGCTGGGTCGACGAGCGGCACCACCACACCAGCTTGGACCGCGACAACAACGACGGATGGCGGTACAAATGCCAGTTCTGTCGGAACCGTCACCGCGAATAGCGCTGTAGGCGGTGCTACCGTGACGGTCGGAACGCTGGTACTGACGGCCAGCGCACCGACGCCTGCGAGCAGCCCAATTCTCATCAATTCATCACCGAATATCCTTGGCGGCGACACAATTACTATAAATGGAACCACGTACGATTGGACCGTGCTCGCGTTATTTTGTGCAGGCGGCGGTCAAAAATGCGTTTCGATTGGAGGCAGTACCACGACTGACGCGGCGAATCTGAATAGCGCGATCGGAGGTGCTTGCTTCAACGGCGGATGCGGCGCCGATACGACTGTCACAGCGACTGTTTCGGGCTCCACGGTCATCGTGACGGCCATCATCCCCGGCACAACAGCAAATTCGGATCCGCTGCTGACCAACGACTCCACTGCCATTCACATTAACGGCGCCGCGAACACGTCCACCACCCTTGGCGCCGGCACTGGCACTCTCGGTACGAACGGATCGAATACCCCTCCGAACTTTCAATACTGGGGGGGAGCGGCTCCGACCACCACCGCCGTGTTGGCCTCGAATATCTCGGCAGCGGCCGCGGGTAATTCAGCCAACGTCACACTTACCTATACTTCCGGCAACACTTTTACGGCTAGTGGCACTGGTACCAACGCCGGGGCGGCCGGTAACAGCGTCGCCATCGCAAATACTCTAACCGGCTTCACTTGGAGTCCGACCGGCCACCTCGCAGGCGGGACCAATGCCCTGATCTGGACATCTCTAGGCGCCGGCAATGGCCAGGCGACGGCCGCGGAGGCCACTGGCTCGAGCGGAATCGTAATCGATAATGTCGGCACCGGTACAGGGGAGGCCAGCATTTATTTCGGAACTTTGAGCGGGACGGGTGCAACAAATTCGGCTGTCAAGATGACTCAAGCTGGGTTGCAGTAGAGGAGCACCTGTATCCACGACAGAAAATCGGCCAACATTCTCGTTTTTCAGGTGCGGAGCTAGGCTTTTGCGACATCGGGCGGTCCCTGGGGCCGTAAAATTCAGGCGTCGCAATAAGGATTAGTTTTGAGGTAGGGGGCACAACATTTAAACAACAACAACGCATGCGGGGAGAAGGCTAGGAGAGTCCGAAAATAAACATCGCGACAGAGCTGAGTGCCAAATCGATGTTGACAGGATGCACACGCATACCTAAACTTGCCCGAGAGTCTGGAGGCCAGCACGCGAGTGGCCGTTTTGCGGATGAGTGGGGTCAATCTTGATTGCGTTCAGATTACCCGATATTCATCGTGCTAACCAAATCATAACGTCCGGCCGCGAATCAGCCCCCGCCGGATTGCCTCAACTTATACGTATATGATTTAATATACATTTCGGTATTTCTTGCGGCGAGGGTCACAATGAAACTAGATCGCCTGCGGCGCCTCAGGCCGGCCCAAGGTTTGCTTGCCACCGTCATCGCAATCACGCTGCTTTTGGGAGCGCGAACCCGCGCCCAAGGTCCCGGCAACAATCGTTCTCACTTACCCACCGACTGGAGCCACCGGCATATAGTCTTTTCCCCACCGACGTCCTTCCGGCAAGCGTGGGAACTCCAGAAGGAACCCCGCTTTTGGCACCAGTGGGCCCGGCGGAACGAATGGGCGCTACGGTCGGCAAATGGGCATGTTGAACGCGAGGATCGCGATCGAGGCCGTGATCGGGAGCATGACGGTGATCGGGACCGTGACCGCGATGATTCGCCTGCTCCGTCTAATGAGTCAATGCGCCGGGACTGGGCGATGTCTTTGGGTGCCAACGGAACAGTCGGCGCCGGGCAGTTTCCTGCGAAATTCTCGTTTGACGTGAATGCCGCCCCGAGCTGCGCGAACGATTTCATTGCTTTCAATACCAGTCTTGCGGGGGTATCACCCACGACGGCTGCCAAACAGGCAACAGCAGACACATTTTCCGCCCTCGGTGTCCTTGCTCCCGCCGGCACCTTCACGATCACTCAAGGAGCGACTTCACTGGTTTTGACGGCCGCAGCTAATAATACAGGCAACAACTTTATGGTTGGGAGCAACCTCCTCGGCGGGGCCGCGACCAATGCAGCAAGCCTCGCAGCCCGGATCGTAGCGCTCGGCGGCCCGGTCGGAGTTACGGCGACGGCTGCAGGGGCCAATGTAACCGTCAGCGCCCTACAAAAGGGAATTGCAGGAAATAGTATAACGGTCGCCTCGACTTTGACGAATTTCACGGTGGGTAGTACCCCGCTCGCGGGCGGCGTGGGAACCGGAAACATTGTCGCATTCAATCAGCTCTACACATCGCAAAGCGGCGGCCTCCCGGCAGGTTTGTGTGGGACGAACGGGCCATCCGTCTATTGGTCTTATTTTACCGGGACTGGCACGGCTGTGACCTCTATTGTCCTCTCCATTGACGGCACGAAGGTGGCATTCGTGGAGAATGTCGGCGGAACTGCGACGCTTCGTATCTTGAAATGGAAATCTGGTGAAGGCACTGGTGCCGGCTACCCTGTGGCCGTGGATCAGGACATCTCGGGCGCGAATTGGTCGACCTGCACGGCCGGCAACTCCTGCATTGCGAGCATCGCATTCAGCGGCACAGCAGCGACGGATTCCAAATCGCCGCCGTTCTACAACTATGCGACCGATGAACTCTACGTGGGCAACGATAATGGCGTGCTCCATAAGTTCACGGGCGTGTTCCTGGGGACGCCCGCCGAGGTAGGTGCAGCAGGAAGCTGGCCGATCCCAGTGGACGCTGGAACCATTCTCACTGGTCCAGTTTTTGATAACACATCGAAAAATATATTCGTGGGAGATAGTACAGGTCAACTCAGCTTCGTTAAGGAAATAGGCAGCGTCACAGGAGTGTGCGGCGCGGGTAGCCCGCCATGCCTCGGAATGGTCAGCCAGGCGTTGACAGGTTCCATTGTTGACGCGCCCTACGTTGATGCGTCCACCGGCCGAGTGCTGGTATTCGATGGCACCGAAACAACGAAGCAGGGGTCTGTGTTTCAGTTCGACACGGCGTTGACGGCGGGGTCGAAAGTTACCGTCGGGATTGGGGGTAATGGAACCACACCACTCGCTAACCTACCCTTCGACATCCTTCATGGCGGGGCATTTGATGATGCCTATTTTTCGGCGGGGCCCGGTTCAGGCCATCTCTATACATGCGGGAAGGATCCTGGTTTCAACAACCGACCGGCCATATATCAACTCTCATTCACTGGTCCGATCCCTGGTCCGGCAGGAGTATTGGTAACAACGGGGGTTCCCGCGCCTCTGGCAAATCTGACCAACACTTTCAGTCTGATCGGCGATGCATGTTCTCCGATCAGCGAGATCAAGAATGGCGCAACAGATCGAATTTTCTTCAGCTTCGCAACCAACGCCAATCCCCCTGCCGGAGGAGGAACCGCCACCGGTTGCACGGCCGGACAAGGCTGCGTCGCGTCAATTGTCATAGGCGGCGCATGGCCTCCCGCAGCGACGACCGCCGGAATCGCTGCTCCTTTCATCCTTACAGGTGCCCAGTCTGGGAGTGGAGGGGCAAGCGGCATCGTCGTTGATAACGTGGGAGTTGGTGGGCAGGAGTCGAGCATCTACTACTCGTACCAGACAAATTCCACCGCGGCAGTCACTTGCAATACGACCGCCGGGGTGGGATGCGCCGTGAAGGTGACACAATCGGCATTGCAATGATGCGGCAAAGTGGTCTCATCGGATTCTAAGAATGCGGGACTACCGTGGATCGGATTCGGGTAGAGCTAAAGTGAGGTTGGAAAATTCAGCGACTCAAGACCAAAAGAAGCGGTGACTGCAAAGAAGCATTACCGCAAGGCGGATGTCCAGTTCGGGCGCGTTTTCGAAGCCGTGGCGCCCGGTTGTGGGAAGGTCCTCAGCGCACAGAGCTCCTCCGGCGCGTGCGGCGACAGGAAAGTTTCGTAGCGATCGCCGATCGAATGGTTTTGAACTGTCAGGCGAATGGGTCGAACGCTTTGGCGTGCGGTCTGGTGGGAGAAGTTAGCCACACGTATGGCAGGGTTCATCTTCGTATGTTCGACACCAGTATGGCTCTTTCTATCTTCCCAGTGGATCTGATTTCCGTCCAATGTGCCGGGGCAACGAACCCGGATGTCAAAATGACTCAGGCCGGGTTGCAGTAGTTAAGTATCTGCGAACACAAGGGGGAAGCGGCCAGAATCCTTTTTTCAAGTGCCAGGCCAGATATTCAGGACATTCAGGGGGACATGCGGCTATGCTATTCAGGCGTCGCAATGCGGATTAGATGGAGTTAGGGGGCGCAACAATTGAACAGCAACAACCCAAGCGAAGGCAAGGCGCGCGAAGTGACCGATCCGACGGCTAAGAAACCGTATAAGGCTCCTTCCTTTAGGTTCGAGTCGGTCTTCGAAGTATCGGCGCTGTCGTGCGGCAAGATAAACCACACCGAAGGTAACTGCCACGGACTTTCAAGGAAAGTCTCATAGCTCGCCGGTTCGAGGGCTTATGAACCCACGGGAGCACATGGCGGCGGCAGTGGCAAGCGGGCTGGCGGGAGAGGTAGTCCGCACGTTTGGGGGAATTCGTCTTCGCGTGTTCGGCACAAGCATGGTGCCTGCCATCCTTCCCGGCGATCTGATTTCCGTTCAGCGCTCCGGTATGTTTGAAATTTCCCGCGGGGAGATTGTGTTGTACGCGCGCGAAGGGCGAATGTTCGCGCACCGCGTGGTGGGCTGCCTGGACAGCCCCGAGGGTTCACTCCTCATTGCGCGCGGCGACCGGTTCCGGCACAACGATCCTCCGATTTCTTCCAGCGAACTGTTGGGCAAGGTGATTTCCATCGAACGTGGCAATTTTCAGTGGCGGCCTGCTCCCTGCCTCACCGGATGGGAACGCATGATCGTTCACTTCCTCCGAAATTCCGATCATGCAACGTATCTCTACTCGCGGCTTGCCGCGCTACGCCCTGTAAGGGCACGGTTCACCGTGAACGCTCCCCGTGAACGGCATGCCGTGCCGCTACAGGGCGCGGCGAATCAGTGTCAGCGATCCGCCGGGAGCGCAGAATGCCAGGTGTAATGGCAGCGGTACAGCGCTTCTGCACGGTGATCGAAATTGGCGGCCTGCCCATAGCTCTGCATTGTGACAATCCCGCGTTCAACCGCTTGCTGGCGGAACGCTACGCAGGTTATGTCGCCAATTCGGATCAAGCTGCTTTCGATTTTGATATTGAGATTGCTACGCCTGGCTCCGGAACCGGCGATGAAGACCTGAGCGTGACGTGGAATTCCGGCCGCTGGTTGATGGAGCGCGGCGATTTCCACGCCGAATTCAATCCAGCGACCGCGCGCGGGCGCATTCAGCAAACCATCAGCCCGTATTCCATCGATTCCGTCTTGCGCATCGTGCACACCCTCCTGCTGGCCAGGAAGGGAGGCTTCCTCATGCACGCCTCGAGCGCCATTCGCAATGGCCGGGCATTTCTTTTTCCGGGAATTTCCGGCGCCGGGAAGACCACGATGGCCCGGCTTGCGCCTCCTGACGCTGCGCTGCTCACCGACGAGATTTCCTATGTAATTCCTCAAGACGGCCGCTATTTTGCAGTAGGCACGCCGTTCTTCGGCGAGCTGGCCCGCGTCGGGGAAAATCTGCGCGCGCCCATTGAATGCGTGTATCTGCTGGCCAAAGGCCCGGAGAACAAGATCGAGCCGGTTGCGGGATCGGAAGCGGTTCGCGGCCTGCTCGGAAATATTCTTTTCTTTGCTCAGGACCCTGAATTTGTCGGACTGGTCTTCGACGCTGCGCTCGATTTTGCCGGCCGCGTGCCTGTCCGGCGACTGACGTTTGTGCCCGACGCGCGCGTGTGGGAGTTGATTGTATGAGCGACAAGCCCTATGTAGCTCGAAGCACCATGATCGCCGCTCGAGTTCTGGGTGAGGAAACCATGATCATGTCCGCTACCGATTCTACCTTGTTTACATTGGACGCGGTCGCTACGGTCATCTGGGAGTCCGCGGACGGAGCGACTCCGCTCGAGGAAATCGTTAAGAAAAAAGTTTGCGCGCAGTACGATATCTCTCTGGAAGTCGCTTTGAAGGATGCCGAAGTCCTCGTGGAACAACTTGCCGGGCATGGCCTTCTGCTGCTTTCCGACCGGCCCATTGCGCAGCCCTCCGGACCGCCCAAGGTGAACCCATGAGTTCGTTGATCACGGAAATGGTCGGCAAGGCGCTCAAGTTGAACATCCCGCTCAGCGTGCATCTGGACCTGACGTACCGCTGCAACGAGCGCTGCATCCACTGCTATCTGGACCACCAGGATCACGGCGAGATGACCACGGTGGAAATCAAGGATCTTCTCGATCAGATGGCGGATGCCGGCGTTTTCTATCTCACGATCAGCGGCGGCGAAATCATGATGCGCCGTGATTTCTTCGAGATCCTGGAACACGCCCGCAAGAGGACTTTTTGCATCAAGCTCAAGACCAACGGAATTTTGATTCGGAAAAAGGAAGCGGATCGTATCAAGGCCCTGGGCGTGGAATCGGTGCAAATCAGCATTTATTCGCACATTCCCGAAGTGCATGACGCCATTACCAAGCTGCCGGGCTCGCTTGCGGATTCGATCGAAGCCATACAACGGCTGCGGGCGCACGGCATACACGTCATCATGGCCAATGTCTTGATGGTCAAGAACGCGGAGGACTACGCGGGCGTGAGGGCTCTCGCCGCTGAGCTGGGCGCGCAGTTCGCGATGGATCCCACGGTCACACCGATGATGGACGGAGACCGGGGCATTCTGAGTTTGAATGTGGACGAGGCCGCGCTGCGCGAAGTATTTCGCAATGAAGCGCTTGTAGGAAACGTCGAGGAATTTTGCGCCCCTCCTCGGGGCCCGGACGAAGCTGCGCTGGATATGCTGCCCTGTAGTGCTGGCCACACGGCTTGCTATGTTTCTCCGTATGGAGACGTTTACCCCTGTGTGCAGTTTCCTCTGCCATGCGGCAACGTGAGGAACACAAAGTTCGTGGATATTTGGCGTGATTCACCGCAGTTCAAGGAGGTTCGGTCCATCGCGCTGCGGGATATGCCCTCTTGCTCCGTGTGCACCCATGGCGCGACCTGCACGCGCTGCCCGGGGTTGGCCTACATGGAAGGAAATATGCGCGGGCCTTCCTCCCAGGACTGCGAAAAGTCGTATGCGCGGACCGGGATTCCATCCGAGAATTTGAAAAAGAGGAAAGCTTCGTCGCTATCGTTCGATTCTTCGCATCTGGTTCAGATTCAGGAGTTGCAGTCCACCGCGGTGAATTTCGTTCCCATAGGGAAAGAAAACAACGCCCTGAATGCCTAGAGTTTAATCCTCATTCCTCAAATCCTTGGCAGGAAAGTCGCGTCGCATCAAATTTCATGTTCCGCCCACCTACAATCCTGTCAGAATGAATGCATCTTGAGCAAAAATTCAAATTGGAGGGCTGAGCTAAGTCCTGAACGGGAATTGATTTTGTGCTGCGCTCGCACAAAACTTGACGAAGCGACAACGGCTCGCATTCGCGACATTCTTCGTGGCCCGTTGAATTGGTCTGTCGCCGAAACCACTGCCATCGACCATCACGTCGAGACATTTCTGTATGTGAATCTAAAGCTCGTGGGGGAAGACCTCGCGCCCGCCGAGCGGTTCGACAATCTGCATGAACGCGCGCGGAAAACAGGAGGAATGTCGGTTCTATGTTTCTCCGAGCTGGTGCGCATTCATGAAATTTTTGAGGCGGCAAGCGTGCCGCTCATTCCCTACAAGGGGCCGGTCTTGAGCTGGCTCGCTTTTGCGAGCTTGACGCAGCGGCGATTCGTCGATCTGGATTTTTTCGTCCCACACAGGGAAATAGCGCGTGCCGGCGCCCTGCTCAAGTCGGCGGGATATGATTCCAAATTTGAATTTCAAGAGGAATTGAAGGGCCGTCCCGCCGCCGTCCCCGGCCAGTATGCTTTTTCCCGGGAGGCCACGCGAACGCAGGTCGAATTGCATACAGAGCGCACGCTCCGGTATTTCCCCGTTCCACTGAACTTCGAAAAAATGAGCCGGCGGCTGATCTCGGTGGATTTGTGCGGGCGGACGCTGCGGACATTTTCCATCGAGGACACCGTGGTGATGCTGTGCGTCCACGGCGCGAAGCATTTCTGGGAGCGGCTGCTTTGGATTCTGGATGTCGCGCAGTTGATAGCTGTCCAGGATGTGGATTGGCCGTTGCTCACGCGGATCGCGGCAAAACTCGAATCCACCCGCGTGCTCTTTCTGGGGCTTTGCCTCGCGCATGATTTGTTCGATGCTCCTGTGCCGGAGCAATTGCTGAAAGAGATCAACCGCGATCCCACGGTTCAAGAACTGGCGGAAAAAGTGTGTGAGCGGTACGGCGGCATTTCGGATCCCGGCGCCGGTGTGCTGCCTCGCGCGGTCTTCCGGATTCGGTTGCGCGACGGAATCGGGCAAGGGCTGCGCCACACCTGGCGTCTCGCCATGAGCCCGACGGAAGGCGATCGCCAGAAAGTGAGCTTGCCCCGCTGGCTCACCCCGCTCTACATATTGGTCCGGCCGTGGCGACTTCTGCGGGAATACGGTTCAGGCTTGAAACGCCGGTGAACGGCGAAGCTCCTCGCAAACGTAATTAGCCGAGGCGCATGAGTGACCTTCCACCGAACAAAATTGGCATGACGCATCCGGTCTAGCCCGAGACTGCTGCTCCATTCCTCCACGCTTGTTTGTTGTCGGATGCGCGACGACTCCCTCATTTCTTGGGTTTTTAGTTGCGCATGGCCATGCATTCGTAGCAGATTATCGGCGCATGTCTGAAGGATCTGCCAATCCTGCCCGGCGTCAGACTGCCGCTGTCATTGCGATCTTGGCTGCGGTGTGGTTTTTCTATGCTAGCGGCAGGCATGCGCTGGCGAGCCACTACGCACTATCCTCAAATCCTGAAAACTGGGAACGCGCCAGTCGTATCGAGCCGGACAACCCGGAGACCTGGTACCGGTTGGGACGTTTCCGCCAGCTCGATTTCGATAACGCGGACATTCCCCTGGCGATTTCCTATTACCGGCGCGCGATCCAACTCAATCCGCGCTCTCCTTATTACAAGCTCGATCTCGCCGGCACGCTCGAAGATGCCGGGAACAATGGCGAGGCCGATAGTTATTTCCGTGCCGCCCAGGCGGCCTATCCGATTTCTGCGGAGGTGTCCTGGAAATATGGAAATTTTCTTCTTCGCCAGAATCGTTTGCCCGAAGCGTACGCTGAAATTCACCGCGCGGTGATCGTCGACCCAAGGCTGATTTCTCTTGCGGTGTCACGCGTTTGGCACAGCGACCCGGACATCCATCTTCTACTCGGTCAAGTTTTGCCCGACACGGCGGAGGCCTACTCGCAGGCGCTCGCCTTTCTGACAGATGCGCAGAACCCTGCGGCGGCGCTTGAGGTCTGGAATCGGCTGATCGCGAAGGATTCTCAAACGGACTGGAAGCTGGTTTTCCCGCTCACCGATATGTTGGTCAGCCAGGAAAAGTTCGAGGAGGCCGGAATCGTTTGGCGCCAAGCTGCCGGGAAGGATGTGGGCTCCGCGCCCGCCTATGCCGGGAATTCGCTCGTCTACGATGGCGGATTCGAGAAGGATATCTCGGGAGGCGGATTCGGCTGGCGGCAAAGCGATGCCATGGGCGCGGATTTCGATTTCGACACGGATGTAAAACATTCTGGCAGCCGTTCCGCGCGGCTGATCTTCGACGGCAGCGAAAATCTTTCGTATGAAGGTCTAATTCAGTACGTCCTGGTTTCTCCAGACACGCACTACCGGTTCCAAGGATTCCTGCGTACTGACCAAATTTCAACCGAGAGCGGCATGCAGTTTGAGATCGTGGATCTGAAAGACCAATTGCATTTGGACGTTGTTACCCCGAACGAAACGGGAACCCTGCCGTGGACCCTCGAACAAATTGATTTTGCAACAGGGCCGAACACGCACTTGATTCTCATACGGCTCGTGCGGAGGCCCAGCGGACGCCTGGACAACAAACTTCGCGGCACGGTGTGGATCGACGACGTCACGATTGTGCCGCATGGCGCTAGTAACGAGGCGCCTAGGCTACGACCATGAGCTCCATACGCACCGGTATTTGTGTGTTGGTTGCCTTCGCTGTGCTCGCTCACGGAGCGGTCGAACCATGGTCGGAAGCCGTGCTCGAAATGGGAGCCGCCGTCTTGCTGCTCGTCTGGGCTTGGGACGCCTTCACGAACAGCGAATTGAAATTGGCTTGGAATCCGCTGTTGTGGCCTCTCCTTGGTTTTTGGCTGTTTGCGGCGCTCCAGTTGGTGTTTGGCATTACTCCCGTGCCGTTCTTAACGCGTCTCGAATTGCTGAAATTCTCGGCGCTTCTGGCTTTATTTTTTCTTTGCCTGCAGTCCTACCGAACCCGGGCCCAATGGCGTAACTTCGTCTGGTTTTTATTGAGCCTTGGGTTTGCCGTTTCTCTGTTTGCCATCCTGCAGCATTTCACGTTCAACGGAAAACTGTATTGGGTGCGCGAACTGAAGTATGGGGGCATCCCTTTTGGCCCTTACGTTAACCGGAATCATTTTGCCGGCCTGATGGAACTGCTGATCCCGCCGGGGCTGGCCATTCAAATTCTGGGCGCGGAACGGCGCGATCAATTGCCTTTGGTGACCCTTTTCACCATGCTGCCGATCGGAGCCTTATTTTTGTCCGCCTCCCGGGGCGGAATCATCGGCTTTGCCGCGGAGGTGGGCTTTCTCGTAATTTTGGTTGTGGCGCGTCGCAGAGAAAAAAAAGTTTTGTTCGCGGGCGCGCTGGTCCTCACGATTGCGGCTGTTTTGGTTTCGTGGCTGGGAATCGGCCGGGCATTGGAACGATTTGCCACCTATCAGAAGCTGGAAACCAGCGAGGGGCGCAGGCTGGAAATGGTGCATGACAGCTTCCGTATCTTTCAGGATCATCGGATCTTGGGAACGGGTCTGGGCACCTTGCAAGAAGTCTTTCCGCTCTATGAAACGCTTTATGACGGTCTCGTCGTGAATCACAGCCACAATGATTACGTGGAGGCCCTCGCCGAAACGGGCGTCGCCGGCGGTCTGTGCGGCCTTGCCTTTCTAGTTTCTCTTTTTTGGACATCATGGAAACTTCTCAACGCGGAAAAAGATTCGCAAAGCTTCGCCTATCATACAGGCGCCCTGGTTGCCTGTTTGGGGCTCCTCGTGCACGCCGGAGTGGACTTCAATTTTCACATTCCATCGAATGCGCTCATCTTTCTTATGCAGGCGGCCCTGGCCACGTCCGCGTTCCCACCCCTGCCTTTGCCGCGCGGGCGATGAATCTTCTTGTTTTCTAAAGATCTTCAGATTGGGATATTGCGGGGTACCGCCTCGGAAGCTCGAATATTCTTTTAGCATTTTCAAGCAAGGGTAAACGCCAACGCCTCGGGCCAATAACTCGAAAGTGCGCCAGTTCAGGAGAGTATACCCTTCCAGAACATTCTAATTTTTCGCCAACAAATACCCTTGACTCGGTGAAACAGACTGTATAATGGCAAGCGCGTAGGGGGCTTATCTATCTTGAGGAATCCAGTATGGCAGGGCGCATTGCGCCCAGCGATCTGTTTGTCTAGCCGAATGGCGATCCTCCTACTTCTTTCTGTCCTAGCGGTTTTCTCTCAAGAACAAAAATCGGTGCCGGCACCGGAATCCGCACCCAGGCCAATGAGTGTCGTCGCGTCTGAAACCAACGATCGTATCGCGCAGCTCGCGCTCGCATCGGATGTGAAGCAGGGCGATTACGTGATTGGGAGCGGTGATTTACTTGGCATTGAAGTATTTGACGTTCCTGAGCTTTCCCGCGACGTTCGTGTCAATGAAACGGGCTATATCTCGCTGCCGCTCATGCCTTCTAAGGTGCGGGCCACAGGGCTATCGCCATTTCAACTGCAGGATAAGCTGGCCGAGCTATTACAAACAAATGGACTGGTATCGACGCCACAAGTTACGGTTTCCGTGAAGGAACAGCACAGCCAGCCCATTACGGTGATCGGAGCAGTCAGGACTCCGATGGTGATCCAAGCATTGCGAAAGACAACGCTTCTTCAGGCACTGTCACAGGCAGGCGGTGTCTCAGAGACGGCGGGCAGTACATTGATCGTTTCACGCACTGCAACGGATGTTTCTGAGTCCGCAGATCCTGGTGATGTTTCGGAGCCATCGGCTCCTCAAACCTTTACGATCAATTTGTCCGATGTTCTGGAATCCGGCGATGCGCGTTTTAACATTCCCCTCGTCGGCGGAGATGTAGTCTCCGTTCCCCGCGCCGGCATTATTTATGTCGTTGGTGCGGTTAACAGACCAGGCGGCTTCCTGTTGCAAAACGACCTGGACCAAATGACCATGCTGAAGATGCTATCTCTCGCGGGGGGGACAACGACTACGGCGAAGATGAAAAACGCGGTCATACTTCGAAAAAACCCCGATACGGGGAAACGGGATCAGGTTCCGGTTGACTTGAGTAAGATCACACACTTGAAGACACAGGACGTCCAATTGCAGGCGAATGACATCCTATTTGTACCCGATAGTGCTGGTTTGAGGGCCTTGCATCGCGCGGGTGACATTGGGGTGGCTCTCACCTCAGGGGTCGCGCTTATTGCTGCGGGTCGAATGTAGTTAAGCCATAGCCATATTGAATCGAATTGGATCATTGGAGCTTGTGAAGATTTTATGGACGAGACAAACCATTTAGCACCTCGAGAGCGCTCCAACTCGAGTTCTACGGAATCCCTTCAGAATCGTTCCCCGTTCCTTGCACTGGATCTTATGCCTCGGGAACCGCATCTCCTCGACTACCTGCTCGTTATGCGGAAGCACCAATGGCTGATTGCTTTTTTCCTACTCGCCATTGTATCGATTGTGACGATTGCCACTTTCCGCATGCAACCCATTTACCAGGCGACGGCAAGAGTTGAGGTTGACCGCGACGCTCCCAACGCGTTTCGCTTTAACGAATCGGATCAGGGTGACTATTACTTTGATTTGGAGGACTACATCGTCACGCAATCCAAGATTCTTCAAAGTGAAACTTTGGCGATGCAAACAGTCAGATCTATGGGCCTTGATCATCTCCCTGAGTTTGGGGGCCGCCCCGGGAAACCGGAGAAAGCCGTGCCGGCGGGCAGCGATGCCAGCCTGATGCGCCCACCTGCCCTTGGCGCTTTTCTTGGAGGCTTAAGCGTGAAGCGGGTACCGAACTCCCGTTTGCTCGACGTGACGTTTGAGACCACGGATCCCATCTTGGCGGCACGCGTGGTAAACGCCCATTTGAACAACTTTATCGAGCAGAATTTTCGGAGCCGCTTCGACGCCGCCACGCAGGCTTCGAATTGGATGGCCGGGCAATTGAACGAGATGAAGATCAGGGTCGAGAACGCTGAAGACGCGCGCCTGGAATATGAGCGCGACAATCAGATCTGGACCATTGACGAAAAGAGCGATATCAGCTCGCAGAAGTTGGCCGATCTTGATAAGCAGCTGACGCAAGCGCAGACTGAGCGTATTGAAAAGGAAGCCGTTTATCAGCTTGCACAATCAGGGAATTATGACGCCATCGCTGCTGTGCGAGAAAGTGCGGTGATTCAGGATATTCTGAAACAGCAGACCACTTTGAGCGCGCAATATACCGACGCGGTGAGCCAGTACGGGCCCAAGTTCCCGAAGGTTTTGCGAATCCAGGCGCAGCTCAAGGACCTCGATTCATTGATCACACGCGAGAAGTTGAATATCGGCAATCAGGTCGAGGCCGACTACCGCGGATCGCGTCAGCGCGAGCTTCTTTTGAAGGAAGCGCTTGACGAACAGAAAGGCGAAGTGAACCATACCGCCGAGAAGCTCGTTCAATACAACATTCTGAAACGCGAGGCGGACACCAATAAACAGCTCTACGATGGCATGCTCCAGAAACTGAAGGAAGCGGGCATTACAGCGGGACTGCGGTCCTCCAATATTCGAATTGTGGACCCTGCCCTGATTCCGAGTGGGCCTTCCCGTCCCAATAAAACGCGAAACGTTCTGTTGAGCATAATCGTCGGCTTGATTGGGGGAATCGGCTTGGCGCTGTTGCGCGAGTATCTCGATAACACCGTAAAGACTCCGGACGACATCGAGACACTTGCGCGCCTCCCTTCGCTTGCCGTCGTTCCCGCGCTGACGAACTCCAGCGGGAAGCGCCGCAGTCGTTTTTCTAAACTCTTAAAGACCTCGGCAGTGACCTCCAAGGAAGGCCGCGCGGAGCTGATTTCGCACAACATGCCGCAATCGCAAATGTCAGAGGCATTTCGCGCCCTGCGTACCTCTTTGCTCCTGTCTCAAGCAGATCATCCTCCCCAGGTCATCTTGATGACCAGTGCGTTGCCCCGTGAAGGCAAGACCACGGCCGCGGTCAACTTAGCCGTGACTCTTGCTCAACTTGGCGACAAGACCTTATTGGTGGACGCCGATTTGCGCAAACCCGGAATCAATCGAGCGTTGAGTTTGGTGGACGGGAAACACGCTGGATTGAGTTCTTATCTCGCGGGCGTTTCCTCACTTGATTTAATCACCGTGCCGCACCCGGCGATTACGAATCTGGAGGCGATTCCAACCGGCCCGATTCCTCCCAATCCGGCAGATTTGCTCTCCTCCCGCCGGTTGACGGAACTCATTGCCGAACTTCGTACCCGATATAAGTTTGTGGTGATCGATTCTCCCCCGATCATGGCTGCAACCGACGCAGTGATTCTTTCGGTGTTGGTAGATGGAGTGCTGCTGGTGGTGCGCAGTGGAGAGACACCGAAGGAAGCCTTCACCCGCACCCGGGATCTGCTTGTGGGCGTGAAATGCCACTTGCTGGGCGTCGTGTTGAACGCCGTGGATTCCAGCTCTCCCGACTATTACTACTCGTATCGGTATTATCCGTATTCCTACGGCGGCTATGGCCGGGAAGAAGACACCCGGAAATCGCGAAAAGCCCGCAGGGCCGAGGAAACGCAATCGCAATTGGGCCAGGACTAATAAGGTCAGGAGGACGTACTTGGTTTATCTCATCACGGGTGGCGCGGGTTTTATCGGATCTCACCTCGCCGAGCGTCTGCTTGAGCGCGGCGACCAGGTCCTGTTGATGGACAATCTTTCCACCGGGAGCATGGAAAATATCCGGCACCTCAAGAAGTACGACCGGATGCACTATTTTCTCGAACCCTTGGAAAATCGCCAGCTCCTGGCGGAACTTGTTGATGAGGCTGACGTCATCTTTCATCTGGCCGCGGCGGTGGGCGTCAAGCTGATCGTGGAAAGCCCTGTGCGCACGATTGAAACGAACGTGAACGGCACACAAATGGTGCTGGAGGCGGCCGGCAGGAAGCGAAAACTGGTTTTCGTTGCTTCCACTTCCGAAGTGTATGGAAAAAACACCAACGTCCCCTTTCATGAAGACGCCGATCTGGTGCTTGGCCCGACCACCAAGGGCCGCTGGAGTTACGCTGCGTCAAAGGCCCTGGACGAATTCCTCGCGCTTTCGTATTGGAAAGAGAAACGCTTGCCCGTGATCATTGCGCGGCTCTTCAACACCGTCGGACCGAGGCAAACCGGGCGCTACGGCATGGTTCTGCCTAATTTTGTGAGGCAGGCCTTGGAGGACGCGCCGATCACCGTTTACGGATCGGGGCAGCAGTCTCGCTGCTTTTGCGATGTGCGCGATGCCGTGGAAGCCCTCTTGCGCCTGGCCGGGACAGACAAAGCCGTCGGAGAAGTAGTAAATGTTGGCAATGATGATGAGATCACGATTGAAGGCCTCGCGTGCCTGGTCAAAGAGCGAGCGGGAAGTTCCTCGCCGATCGAGTACATCCCCTACGATCAGGCATACGAACCAGGCTTCGAGGACATGTTCCGCCGGGTCCCTTGCGTGGAAAAGTTAGAGTTGCTTACGGGCTTTTGTCCCGAGACACCACTGCCGGAGATCGTGGACCGAGTCATCTCTCACGATAGGGGCAAGCGTGCTGGGATAGCACCCAGGTTGTTCGAAATCCCTCCTGTGAGAGATGTTGGTGAGATGCGGCCCGAGCAGGCTCGATCTCGACGTTGATGATGCGTGATCTGCTCTTGAAGTCGACCACGTCACTCTCGGTTATTGTCCCCGCGTATAATGAGCAGCATCTTGTCGCAGCAAGTCTGGACCGCCTCCGCTCGCTCGGTGAATCTTCCTTCCTAGATCGCGTGAGAGTCATCGTTGTGGATGATGGCTCTTCCGACGGAACCGCAGCTGCTCTGGACCAATTCAGCCGGTTGCTCGCGGAAGCGCCCACGGCGAATCTGGACTGGACTTTTATACGTCACCCAACGAACCAGGGGAAAGCCGCTGCGATTCGTACGGGACTCGCATACGCCGAAACGGAACTCACCGTCATTCATGATGCGGACCTTGAGTATCACCCGCAGGACCTCATCAAGATGGTAAAGGTGTTTTTGCAGGAACCCGCTGACGCCGTTTTTGGCTCGCGTTTCCTGACAAGCGACTACCGGCGGGTGCTCTTTTTTCGACATGAGGTCGGCAACCGCTTTCTCACGCTGATGAGCAATATCGTTTCCGATCTCAACCTGACGGATATGGAGACCTGTTACAAAATGGTGCGGACGCAGTTGCTCAAGAGCATCCCGCTCGTGGGTCACGGCTTCGAGATCGAGCCTGAAATTACGATCAAGCTCGCCAAACGGGCCGCGCGGATTTTTGAAGTTCCGATCCGGTACTCCGGCAGGACCTATCAGGAAGGCAAAAAGATAGGTGTGAAAGACGGTTTTCGCGCCATCGCCGCGATTATTCGCTTTGCCTGTTCCGATCATGTGTACGCAGAAGACGGGTACGGCAGCCAGATTCTGGGAAGATTGAATCGCGCCCCCCGCTTCACGCAATGGATGGCAGATGTCATCCGACCGTTCATTGGCGAACGGGTCCTGGAAATTGGAGCAGGCACGGGGAATTTGACGCTCCAATTGATTCCGCGAAAGCTCTACTATGCCAGCGATATCAACCCGCATTATTTGACCTATCTGCAAAACTTGATTCCCGATCATCCCTATTTGCGCGTGGGCTACACGGATGGCGAGCAGCACGACTCCTATCCGTCGGAAGAGAAATTCGATACCGTGATTTGCTTGAACGTAGTCGAGCATTTGGAGAATGATTTCGGCGCCTTGCGAAACATTTTTGATGCGCTCGATGAGAATGGACGCGCGATCGTTCTGGTCCCGTGCGGGCCGGGGATATATGGGACGCTGGACAAGGTTCTGGGGCATTATCGCCGCTACACGAAATCCCAATTCACGGAACTCGCCGCCCGGGCGGGGTTTCACCTGGAAGCTCTCCTATCATTCAATCGCTTTGGTTCTCCGGCTTGGTGGCTGAATGGGCGCTTGTTGCGCAGGAAAACATTCGGTTTATGGCAAATCAAGATGCTGAATTTCCTGACGCCTCTGGTCCGCGTAATTGACAGGTTCTTGCCTCTCCCTCCCCTCTCCATTATCGCCGTTCTCAGAAAGCCGCCTTCAGAACCAGGCCACGAGCCCGCGACCTCCTCCCGGCCGGAATCGGCCTTGCACGGGGCGGCGAAGTGAGCATGGCAACACCAGTTTTAGTTTCCGTCGAGAGGAGGGGAGTAGCTATCGCCCCTGTCCGGCTCCATCTTTTCCTTTTGACCGCTCTGTTTGTCGCCACGCTGCCCCTTGTTAATCCTTTGGTACATGGTGACGGAGTTGGCTACTATGCCTACCTGCGAGCCCCGCTCATCCAGCACAACTTGCGGTTTGAAGAGGACTGGCGCCATGCCAACCTTGGTTTCGTGGAATCGCGGATGAATTCAGACAATCAACTCTACCCCGATCAATACACGAGTACCGGGTATGTCGGTAATTTGTTCACCATCGGTCCGGCAATTCTTTGGACCCCATTCTTCTTGCTGGCTCACGCGACGGTTCTAGTTGCGGATTGGTTTGGCGCTCATATCCCCGCCGACGGTTTTTCGCTCCCCTATCGACTCCTGGTGGCGTTCGGCACTGCATTTTATGGTTTTTGCGGACTTCTGTTTTCTTACTTTCTTGCCCGCAAATTTCTGGATCCTTCGTGCGCGTTCCTCGCCACGATGGGCATTTGGGCGGGCAGTTCGCTACCCGTTTACATGTATTTCAACCCCTTTTGGTCGCACGCCCATTCCGTTTTTGTCGTTGCATTGTTCCTTTGGTATTGGGATAACACTCGTCCAAATCGAACCTTGGCACAGTGGCTCCTGCTGGGCCTGATTTCCGGTCTGCTCGTAGATGTCTACTTCGTGAACGGCGTGTTTTTGCTCATCCCGCTTACCGAATCCATCCTGGATTACGAGAAAGACCTCCGGTCAAAAAATCGGGCTGCGGTTCTGCATCAATTCGGAGCAAACCTGCTGTACCTTGTCATTTTTGGAATCGTGATTTTACCGACCCTGCTTACGCGCAAAATCATTTTTGGCGGGATGCTACGATTCGGCGCTTATACGGCCTTGCCGTGGAACTGGCGAGCTCCGTTTTGGCATTCCGTTCTGTTTTCATCCGACCACGGAATGTTGCGTTGGACTCCTCTTTTGGGATTCGCCCTCCTGGGTCTACTCCTCCCTCTCGCGGGGGCCGGACGGGTAAAAGCTTATCTTGCACTTGCAGCCGCAGCCTTTTACTACGTCATCTCAAGCTATCCCTATTGGGACGGCCTGGCGTCGTACGGGAATCGCTTCTTAATTTCCTTGACTCCCGTATTTGTTTTTGGACTAGCGCTTCTGCTGGAGCGAGTTGGCGGGCTTTTCCACTCTTTCCGACTTGCCTATGCTGCACAAGGCCTCGTTCTCGGGCTTTTTGCCCTCTGGAATCTTGCTTTCATCTTTCAATGGGGTACTCATTTGGTTCCGGCTCGTGGAGAGATTTCCTGGAGTTCGATGGTTCACAATCAATTCGTCGCAGTTCCCGAGCAAATGACGCGCAGCCTGGAAACATACTTCACGCACCGCAGCGAAATGATGCAGAATCTTGAGCAGAAAGACATCCTGCAGCAAAAACTCGAAAATAAGCGGGGAAGGTAGAGAATTCGATGGGCATGACTCAAACCCAAGTTGCAGTGGCCCCGAAGCCCACCGAATATCCAGTCGTGAGGATCGCAGCTCACCGAGGATGGCTGGCGCTCGATCTCGCGAAATTGTGGGCTTACCATGAACCACTTTATTTCACTATCTTGCGCGACACGAAACTCCGATACAAGCAGACCGTAATTGGAGCCCCCTGGGCAGTTCTGCAGCCCGTGGTGGCGATGCACGCATTTAGTCTGCTTTTTCGACAAGCAGGCGAACCAACGATCGACCACATTAATTCAAGATACGATGCGCGAGATAGAGGTCCAAATCGGCAATTCCAGCTGAGACGTTCATGATCGTTTCCAAGGCCAAAACATTTCGTAATATCATTTACACAAGTCTTACGAAGGGCGCCACACTGGTCTGCGTCGCCGTGACGAGCTCGGTGGTTGCCAGGAATCTTAGCCCCTCGGACTACGGAGTCGTTGGATTTGCATTCATCATTATTGGCTTCCTCTCCCACTTCAGTGATGTAGGTGTGGGCAGTGCTGCTATTCGCAGCCTCACCCTTGACCAGCGCGGCCTCCAGACTGCCTTTACTCTGAAAATCATTCTGAGTTCTGTCGCGTTTGTCGTCGCTCTCCTGATCGCTCCGTTCGCGCACCACTTTTTCGAGCACCCGGCAACCGGCAATGTGATTCGCGTTTTGGCTTTGGACTTTCTAGTGACCACGATTGGATTCATGTCGCTGGTGACCTTAACGAGAGAACAAAATTACCGGGCATTAGTCATTCCAGGAGTTGCGAGCGCCATCGCTCGGTGCATCCTCGCAGTCATTCTAATTTTGAGTGGGTGGAAGTACTGGGCAGTTGTCTTTGCTGACGTTGGCGCGAACCTGACAGGAAGTGTTGCCGTTCAGCTCGCGAGAAAAATGCCCATCCGTTTTCAATTTGTTTGGACCGATGTATGGAAGTATTTGCGGTTCGGCTTACCTTTGCTCGGAAGTGGAACCTTGATCTTTTTGGTGTTGAATATGGATAACTTTCTGGTTGGGTCCAGGATGGGAAGTACTAAGCTGGGCTACTATGCGCTGGCGTTTACATGGGGGAGCTTCATTTGCGGACTTCTTGAAGACACAGTAAACAATGTGATGCTCCCGACATTTTCTGCGATCCAGGATGACACCGCCGCCACGCGTCGATGGTATCTCAAGACGGTGGATCTGATGGTCTTTGTCGCGGTGGTTGCCAACACTGCGCTTCTGGCAAACATACACTTCTTCCTGGTGACGTTCTTGGGCAAGGGCACCGACAAATGGCTACCTGCGGCAACAGCACTTGAGATTCTCTGCGTTTACGGAATCGTACGGGCGGCAACCGTACCAATTGGAAATTGTATTATGGCCCGCGGGCGAACCAAAATGCTATTGCACGCCACCGCTTTGGCCGGAGCAGTTGAGTTACTGCTAATTTTGCTAGTATTACGAACCGGCAGGATTGGACTGATTGCAGCCACGGTGTTGATCGCTTACGTGAGCCAGGCTGTCATCTATCTGCCTTATTTGCGCCGGGAATTCTCCATCAGCTTCGGGGATCTCGCCGCGCAATTGTGGCCAGTGGTCCCTGCGCTTGTTGGGGGTTACGCGATCACATCCCTTCTGCCGAATTCGCTTGGAGGCACCATCGTTACGCTTGCCTGCAGAGGAATGTTCACCGCTTCGGTCGTGGCCTTGATACACGGCCTATGCACCCGCTTCCGCTGTTTCGAGGAGGCGGGCGGAATGATCTCGCAAAGCCTTGCTCGCGTCCGTGCCTAGGGCCAAAGGGCCTTCTCCGAGGAGGTCGTGCCACCTGAGCAGTGATCGTATTAAGCGGTAGCGAGTGGGGCTCGTCGACTGGGCAAAAACGGGCCTTCAGGACTCTGCTGATCTTACTGTGGTCCGATCTGGCGGCAAACTCGATGTCGTCAAGGCAGGTGAAAGGAACAATGCGCAAGCATGAGGTCCAAATCGGAAAATTCAGTTCAAGACTTGATTGGCGCAGTCTAGTCAGGGATGCGCGCGAGAGTCACTTGTCTCTGAACGAGATGCCTGACGCCTGCTCGCGCAAAGGAGAGGAACCCAACACTACGAAATGATTCATCGAATAACCAATGGTCGAGGTGGATGATGATGAGCGACGCTAGACTTGACATGAGGATCGAAGGCTTAGACATCTCACTTTATTCGCAGATTCAGTCGCAAACAACCGACGCCGACAAGAGATCCCTGCTTGCGGCCCAAGTTTGCACGCGCGAGTGCGTCGATCGATATGTTTACTTGGAAATAGGTTCGCACCTTGGTGGAAGCATTCAACCGCATCTCCTCGATCCGAAATGTAGAAAGATCTACTCCATCGACAAACGTCCGCCGGCCCAACCCGATGAGCGAGGTCCAACATATGAATATCTTGACAACTCGACTGAGCGTATGCTTTCGCTGTTAACAAATATCGATCCCGATGGGTTGAAGAAGATCGAGTGTATCGACGCGGATACGAAATCCATTTCTCCGTCATGCATACACGATGCTCCAAACCTATGCTTTATCGACGGTGAGCATACGCCTGCCGCAGTTCTTGCTGACTTCGATTTCTGTCTGAAAGTTTGCGCGTTGGGCGCCACGATTGTGTTCCACGACGCTCAGATCGTTTTTAGGGGGCTAAGGTCAGTGGTCTCAAAACTCAAAGGGGCGAGAAGGGAATTCTCGCAGCACGCTCTGTCAGATGCAGTTTACGTCATCTGTTTGGGCGGCAGCTTGATTCCTGCCAAGCTAGCCAAATTCTCTTCGCAGACGAGAGTGGATGATCTCTGGTCTCCCAGAAACGACTTCCGACTTTTAAGATGGCGCGCCCAAAACTTTGCTGAGAAAGCCAAGAAATTGTTTCGGGCAAACTAGAACTTGTGTGTGCGGGCTACCGCGTACCGCTCTTCTAGATTAAGATCTGAGTTCCATCGCTAGTGGGAAATACCTTGGCGATCTTGAGCGGAAATTTTCCTGCATTATGAATGGTCATGTGGACCGTACTCTCCCGTTGGTGCGCGACTTGGACGGGTCGAAACCGCCGTGCCGTTTATGCTGTCATTACTTGTCTGCGCCCCAGAAGGACGTGCTTAATGAGTCTTGGATACTGGCTGCAAGAAAATCTGCCTCCCTCCCAGTACCGTCGTCTTGTGCGCATCAAGAAGGCAATACTGGGCTGGTGGCACAGAAACGATTTGAACCGCCTCGCCCTTCTTTTCGGCACGGACAAGTGGGGGTCCCACTGGTACACGCAACATTATCAACGTTATTTCGGCCCGATGAAGAGAAAGCACTTGAATCTACTTGAAATCGGTGTCGGTGGCTATGAAAACCCCGGCGAGGGTGGAGAATCTCTTCGGATGTGGAAAGCATATTTCCGTAACGGCCGAATCGTCGGAATCGATATCTGCGACAAAGCTCGCTCCTGCGAGTATCGAGTCGACGTTCGCCAATGCGACCAGACCGATTCCGAGGCTTTGCTTCGTTTGTCCAACGAATACGGTGGATTCGACATCATCATTGATGACGGCAGTCACGTTAACGAACACGTAGTCAAAACGTTTCAGGCACTCTTTCCACTGTTGCGGCAAAATGGGATTTATGTGGTGGAAGACACGCAAACAGCATACTGGCCGAGCTGGGGGGGAGGGATTAACACCCCTCAGACCCTGATGGCATTTTTCAAGGGGTTGGCGGACGGTCTCAACCACGTTGAGTATCCAATTGCGAACTACGAGCCCAACTACCTTGACCAAAACATCGTCGAGATTGCTTTCTTCCACAACCTGATATTCATTCGTAAGGGGGACAACAACGAAAAAGCTAATGTCCCCGAGTTGATTCAGCGAGAGCTGGCGGCAGTTGCGGGCCAATCTCGCGAAAGGTAAACACAATGCCTGTACCTGTCGGTCACAGTGATCGTGAATCGGACCTTAATTGCCAACCCGAATTCGGGTCGTCGGTGACAAGTTGGCACATCCCGCGCTTTCTCAAACGGCTGATACCGCAGTCAGTGGTCACAGATCTGCTCGACTTCAAGAGAAGGGCCCTAGCCCGCGACTTTTCGCGCGATACAGAGTTCGAGCAGTCGCCAGAAGACGGTCTGGCAAGTGCCTCCATGTCCATCGTTGTACCAATTCACGATGCTCCGGCAGTCACGCGGCGCTGCTTGGCCAGCCTGGAAAAGTACGCCCCGGAATCCGACATTATCCTTGTGGACGATGCGTCCATCCTCGCCGAGACATTGGAAGTGATTCGGCAGTTTGGCAGGCGGAACGTATGGAAAGTCGTTCGTAACGAAAAATCTCTTGGTCAGAGCGCGGCTTGCCGGGCAGGGTCCAATTTGGCCACGCGGCAGTATCTTTGTCTTCTGAACTCTGACACAGTGGTCACGCCTTGGTGCTGGCGAGGAATTAAAGAAGTGTTCGAGCACGATCAGACGATCGGTGTCGCTGGGCCTTCCACGAGTAATACTGGAAATCCCCAGAGTCTAGCGTTAGCGGAATTTCTAAGTCCTTGCTGGAACAACAATCAAATATGCGCTTTCGCTCAGCGATTGTTGACTCAGTTCCAAGAGCCCGTGGTTATGGACTTGGCTTGGGTTTCGGGCAACGCCTTCTTCATAAGACGTCGTCTGTGGGAACAACTCGACGGATTTGACCAGAAACTTCCGGATTACGGCAATGAAATTGAACTGTGTGGGCGTGTCGTCGAGAAAGGATATCGTTTGGCGTGGGTCCGTAACTGCTATATTCACCATTTTGGCAGGCAGAGCTACAGAAACACGCTAGGCGAAGAAGGCATCTGCGAGCGAATTCGAACTGCCAAAATCTATATCGCGGAAAAGAACCGTTCGCTCGCCCCGTGAATTCGATGCGCTTCATTCGGCTGTAAGCTCTGTCTGTTGGGACGCGACGAAACCCGACGGGAGGTCGCAGTGCTTCTTGGAGATTTCGAAAGCGCTTTGGGAATTCGGCTGGCGGGCTAAAACACCTTTCTCCGATCGGTTGTGGAAACCTAACCCGTGATTTGAAAAAATGGCCATCAACAAATCGCGCGTCGGCGTGGTGGAAATAGAACTTGAGTGAATGTCATAGGATCAGCTTTGGGAGAAGGATCATGGTGAAACCCTGGAAGGTTCTGGTGACAGGAAGCAGCGGTTTAATCGGCTCCGAAGCCGTCGGGCATTTTGACCGTCAAGGCCACTACGTGGTGGGCGCGGATAACAACATGCGGCGCGTCTTCTTTGGCGCGCCCGGTGACACACTTTGGAATCTGGAGAGGCTGAAACAAGCTGCAAAGAGGTTTACTCCCATCGCGCTCGACATTCGAGATCGTGATGGTGTAATCGCACTGTTTCGTGAGCACAGGTTTGACTTGATTATTCACTGCGCTGCGCAGCCCTCGCATGACAAAGCGGCCGACATCGCTCTGCTTGATTTTGAGGTTAATGCGCTCGGTACAGTAAATCTCCTCGAGGCTACGCGGCAGCACTGCCGCGACGCTGCATTCGTGTTCATGAGCACCAACAAAGTATATGGTGATGCTCCCAATGAGAAGCCCATGCGCGAAACCGAAACCCGGTACGATTACTCTGCCTCCGCCGATTTCGACGGGATCGATGAAAACTGCCGCATTGACCGCACGCTGCACTCCTTGTTTGGCGCCTCCAAAGCTGCCGCTGACCTGTACGCGCAGGAGTATGGACGGTACTTCGGCATGAATGTCGGGATTTTTCGCGGTGGGTGCCTCACCGGTCCCTCGCACTCAGGCGTTGAATTACATGGTTTTCTTTCGTACTTGCTCAAAGTCGCCCTCTCGGGCGCAACCTATACGATTTATGGCTACAAGGGTAAACAGGTGCGCGACAATCTGCACAGTTTCGATGTAGTTCGCGCCTTCGAAGAGTTTGCCCGAAGTCCCAGGCCCGGCGAGGTCTACAATTTGGGCGGTGGGCGGGACAACAGCATCTCGATTCTGGAAGCCATCGCCCGCATCGAAGTGCTGACCGGCAAGAAGATCAATTGGACCTACACGGAAAAGGCGCGAAGAGGCGATCACATTTGTTACATCACGAACCTGAATAAGTTGAGAAGCCACTATCCCGGTTGGAGCGTCACGCGAGGCCTTGATTCCACACTCGAAGAGATGCATGCGGAAGAGCGCAGTCGCCGCGATAATGCGAGCGTGCTGCCATGATAGCAGGGCATTTCTTCAGAGGTGCAACTCCTTGAAAGTTCTGATCACTGGCGGCTGCGGATTCCTGGGCTCCGCGCTCGCGTTATATCTTCGCGAGCAGGGGCATGACGTGTTGGCGATGGACAACCTCGTGCGTCGCGGCAGCGAATCCAACATCGAGCGATTGCAGGAGCGCGGTGTCGCTTTCGTTCATGGCGATGTCCGGTGCGTTGAAGATTTTACCGGCCTGCCGCCGGGAATTGAACTTATTTGCGACGCCAGCGCCCAGCCATCGGTCGTCTCCGGCTACACCAATCCGATGTTTGACTTGACGAATAATACCGTTGGCGTAATCCACGTGCTTGAGTTTGCGCGGGAACATCGCTGCCCGCTCATCTTCTGTAGTACCAACCGCATCTATAGCGCCGACCGAATCAACGCTCTGCCGCGGCGCGAGAGCGCGACCCGTTTGGAATGGGACTCCGCTGTCTGGCGAAATCTTCCGGCGGAAAGTCGCCCGCCCGGATTCGATCCGGAATATGGTGTTTCCGAAGAATTCAGTCTCGACGGCGTGGGCCGCAGCATCTATGGAGTCAGTAAATTAATGGCCGACGTCGTGTGCCAGGAATATGGGGACGCATTCGATATTCCGGTGATTATCAACCGCTTCAGCGTGATCTCCGGCGCGGGACAGTTCGGCAAGATCGATCAGGGTTGGGTCGTGTGGTGGGCCCTGGCCTGCTGGTTCGGTCTGCCGTTGAAATATATCGGGTGGGGCGGCAAACAGGTGCGAGACATTTTGTTCGTGGAAGATGTGTGCCGGCTGGTGGATCTGGAGATCGGGCAGATCGGCCGCTTGCGCAGCGGTGTGTTTAATGCCGGTGGCGGCGCGGCGAATTCACTTTCACTTCTTGAAGCAACGCATTTCCTCGAGAAAAGATTGGGCCGTTCAATGTCGATCACTCACGAGAAAAGTCCTCGGAAGGCGGACACCGTGGTCTATATTACTGACAACCGGAAGGTGGAACGCGTGCTCGGTTGGAAACCGCGAGTGAATCTCGCCGAGGGGTTGGATTCCATTCTCGCCTGGATCGAGGAGAACGAGGCGGAATTAAGCGCTCGTTATCGCCCAGTGGCTCAGAGCGGCACGCGGCTCTCTCTGTGACACCAAAGACCATATCGCACGTGAGCGTATTAATCGACACGGACTACCACGACCGCTTCATCGAACGCATCATTACCACGCCCTCGAATAGGACATGCCGACGGACAACGTCGAAATTCTGGTGGCCGGCGGCGCCTACGGTCCGAACACCTGATAATATTTTTTTGTATCGCCAACATTGGATCAAAGTGCAGAAATTTCAGATGAGGAACACATGGCGTTATGGCTGAGAGACCCAGGGTTTCCGTGATCATCGTCAATTGGAACGGGGCTGGACATCTTCGCGTTTGTTTACCTAGTCTTGCGTCGCAGACATTTAAATCGCTCGAAATCATCGTTGTGGATAATCGTTCGTCGGATGACTCCGCTGAGGTGGCGAGTAGTTTTGGAGTCCGCTGGCTGCTTCTCGAAAAAAATCTTGGCCTCGCACCTGCGCTGAACCGAGGCGCCGCGATTGCCGCAGGTGATCTGCTGCTGTTCGTGAACAATGACATGAGGTTCGACCCAGGGTTTGTGGCTGCGTTAGTTGAACCGATAGAGAGAGACGAGGACGTTTTTGCTGCTGACGGGATGCAGTATAACTGGGATGGAACGGTTCGCGAGCACTTAGCGACTCGCCTGACGACTTTTCCAGCTAGGCGGAATTCCTGTACGGAATTGGTGCCGGGGCTGCACTTTTACCAACAGGATAAGACTGAGAAGTCACCTGTATTTATGGCCTCAGCAGCGTGCATGATGGTTCGGAGAACGCTCTTTGAGAAAATCGGCAGATTTGATGACCGACTGCCACTAGGCTACGAAGATGCAGAGATATGCTGGCGGGCATGGGTGCACCGCCGGAAGACGTTATACGTTCCAAATGCAGTTTGCTGGCATCGTGTAGGCGGTTCGGTGAAATCGGTCGAAGGAGCGCGTTTTAGTTTCCGTGGCATACTTAAGGGGCGTCTGTTGCTTGCTACAAAGCTTCTTCCTTCGCGATATGTATTTCACACCTGGCTGGTCTCGACTGCGGGGCTGGCGAAGGATATCAGCAGGCTGAGATGGAAATTTGCGACGGACCGCATCGGGGTATTGTTTCAGATGGCTGGTCTTTCTGCGCAATTGCTCCGTGAAAAAAGAGCGCTGTTCAGTGAGGCGAGTAGTTCGCCGGAGGAACAACTTGATTTCCTACTTCGACTAACGGACGATGATAGTCATATTAATTAACCAGCGCGAAAAAGTGTGAGAAAGGCTGGTTCTTCCGATTACGTGGCGTTGAGGGATTTCAGTAGGCTATGGTGACATGGCGAAGCTTCTGCTAAAGGTTGTCCGGTATATCAAGTGTTACAGCGAACTGACCCTTGGCGGCAGACCCAACACCCTCGAAGGCACAATCGACTATTGTGTAGACCGTCCGATTTTGATGGGGCAAGTGCGGTCCGAGATTCTGCAACTGGCAAAAATCCTGGAGGCGACCCCGCCGAAGCGCAGTTTGGAGATCGGAACAAACTACGGAGGCACACTCTTCCTACTCTGCAGCCTATCACCACCCGGCGCCAAGATCATCAGTGTGGACCTGCCTTATGGACGATTTGGCGGTGGCTATCCCCGGCGCAAAGCCCCGCTATTCCGCAGGTTCGTAAGGGGAGATCAAGAGCTACATCTTATTCGCGCAGATTCGCATTCTCCCGAAACAAAGGACAGCGTGATGCGGATTCTCCATGGGGAACAGCTCGATTATATATTTATCGATGCAGATCACACATATGGTGGAGTGCAGCGCGACTTCGAAATGTATTCGCCGCTTGTCCGGAGCGGTGGAATCGTCGTTTTTCACGACATTGTGACGTACAAGCGGGAAACGGAATGCCAGGTAGAAAAATTCTGGGATGAAGTCAAGCATCGGTACAGGCATCGTGAAATTATCGAAGAAGCAAAAGAAGGGTCGCTGCCAATTGCGGTTACCCGGGCACCTATGGAGACGGCAGGCCTAGGGGTTCTGTTCATGCCATGAAGATTGTCAGTTGATTTTTCTAACCGTCACGGCATTGAAACTAGAGGCGCTGCACCAGGATAGAATTTACGAATCAGCAGCATGGAGTTAGACGAGATATATCATGTCAAAGCCGTTTGTCACAGTTTTGATTGACACCTACAATCACCAGTTTTTCATCAACGACGCCATAAGCAGCGTTCTCAGGCAAGATTTCCCTTCGTCGGAGACTGAAATTCTTGTTGTGGACGATGGCTCGACCGACGATACCTCTGAAGTCGTCCGGAAATTTGCGCCATGTGTACGGCTTCTACGTAAGATCAATAACGGACAGGCTTCCGCGTTCAACATGGGCATTCCAGAATCACGTGGAGAAATCGTAGCGTTCCTGGATGGCGATGATTGGTGGGCGCCCGGCAAACTGACTGCTGTCGTCGAAGCGTTCGCTTCCAATGCCGACGTCGGCCTAGTTGGACATGGCGTTACCGAAGTTCACCCCGATGGACGACAGCGTACGGAAGCGCCACGCGAAGTTTCTCGTTTTCGAATCAGTTCACCCCAGGCGGCCAAGACGTTCCGCATGCAAAGAGGCTTCTTGGGCTCAAGCCGCATGGCGTACCGAAGAGAAATTCTTTCCCGCATCGGGCCCGTTCCGGAGGTACTAAAGTTCGAGGCAGATGAGTATTTGTTTACGCTCGCCGGGTTGTTTGCGGACGTAATGATTTTGCGAGAGTCATACACTTTTTATCGCGTTCACGGTGCGAATTTGTTTCAAATTACGACTGGGAATGAGCAGGCGATTCGAAGGAAGCAACAGATTCTCGTGGCTTTGGTGGGATCTTTGGAACAAAGACTGAAGCAATACGGAGTACCTCTCGAAATTGCAAGGACCATTTTGGAGTGCATAGAAGTCGAAGCTGACGTTTTGCGGCTTGTGGTGGACAGTGGCTTCCCTTGGGAGACGCTGTCCACGGAATTAAGGATCATGCGCGTGTTTCATAGCGACGCCTCAGCTTGGCAGCAATTGTTTTCTCGTTTAAGGCTCGTTCCAGCCGCCTTCCTGCCTGCCAGGACTTATTATCGCTGGCGGCGATGGCTATCACTGTTGACGTTCTATCAAGAATTTCGGCGAAAGCTTCTGCCATTTCCAGTGCCAAGGCACATCTCACGGCGTGAGAAGCTGGCACCGTGATTTACGCCCTCGGCAGGAAAGCTCAAACTGAATCTGCATCGCAGCTCGGTCCCCTTGTACACCACCGATTGGGTAAACGGAGTGCAACTCCCGCATGATTACGTTGGGAATCAACTACTCTAAAATGCATGATTCATCGGCTTGCATCGTGCGTGACGGTGAACTGCTTTTCGCGGTGGCGGAAGAGCGCATCAGCCGGCTGAAACATGATGCTCGATTCCCGCGGCTGGCAATTCAATCGTGCCTAGATTTTGCGCGGGTCCGTGCCGAGCAATTCGATGAAGTGTGTTTTGGCTGGCCAACAGCAGGACCGGCATTCCGTCACGACTTGAAATGTTTAGCTACTGGTGGATTGCCGATCACGTATTTGAACCTCATGACCACAACGTTGCACTTTTTTAGTATGTCGCATCAGGAGAGCGGGGCAAAGGTATTCACGCAGCAATTCGGGCCAACCAAGGCGAGGATGCGGTTTGTGGATCATCACCTGGCGCATGCCATCAGCGCATATGGATACTCAGGGTTCGATGAGGCTGCCATACTTGTCTTGGACGGGCGGGGCGCTTGGGAAGCGACATCCATCTGGCGGGGGCACAGCGGCAAGATTGATCATGTGCTCACGATCCCATTTCCCAACTCCATAGGGTACTTTTACAGCGAATTCACCGAATTTCTCGGCTTTCACCGAAATAGCGATGAATGGAAGGTGATGGGGCTCGCGCCATACGGCCAACCTACTATTAAGCTCGATGCTTTCATAGATCATGCAATCGCGCCTTACCAGGTGCATTGGAAGCGGCTCACTGGGAACGGCTCTGATACATCTTCCGCGATGGTAAAGTTGCTCGGCCCGCGCCGAATAGAAGAAAGCGAAATTGACGACCGCCACAAGAATATCGCTTACGCTGTGCAGGAGGCGTGTGAAATTGCAATGATGAATGTCGTGCGGATGGCCATTGCGAAAACGCGCTGCCGCAACTTGTGTCTTGCTGGCGGAGTTGCGCTGAATTCGAAAGCGAACGGTAAGATTCTTGTTTCGGGGCTCGTGGATAAAATGTTCGTTCAGCCAGCGGCTTCAGACGACGGAGCCGCGCTCGGCGCGGCCCTTGCTCCGTATCTCGATGACAACGGGAAATTGCCAAGCAAGGCGATGCGGCACGGATATTGGGGACCATCTTTCGAAGATGATACAATTGAGGACACACTTCGGACTTTCAAATTGCGTTACGCTCGAGTTTCCGACCCAGCCTCGATAGCGGCTGAGCTTTTATCACAGGGGAAAATTCTAGGATGGTTCCAAGGACGCATGGAATTCGGCCCTCGCGCGCTGGGAAACCGCTCGATCCTTGCAGACCCGCGCGACCCGGAAATGAACGCAAAAGTGAACAACGCCGTCAAGTTTCGCGAATGGTGGCGTCCATTCGCGCCGTCGATGCTGAAGGAAGTTGCTGGTGAGTACCTCGAACATGCCTGTGATTCGCCGTTCATGATCCTCACGAATCCGGTCCGTCCAGAAAAGCGCAGCGTCATTCCTTCGGTCACGCACGTGGACGGGAGCGCGCGTCCACAAACGGTCGAAAAAGATATTAATCCGCTGTACTGGAATCTTATCAATGAATTCGGCAAGCGCACGGGCGTGCCTGTCATCATGAACACTTCATTCAACCTCCGCGGCGAGGCGATCGTAAACACTCCGACCGAAGCCGTGCGCACGTTTTTCAGTTCTGGCATGGACGCGCTAGTCATCGGAAGCTTCATGGTAGAGAAATAATCTGACTACGACGCGCAAATGGCTGAGTTCGCTGATGCTGCAGATGCCTGCGCCATTGCGCTCGCTCCGGAATCTCCCTGTTCTTGGTAGTCTCGTGCATTGTCTGAGCCATCGGATTCTGTCTGCAGATGAGAAAGTGTGGGCTCGTGTCGAACGGGGTCACGGGCAAGGACTGTGGCTTGAACTCAACCCGCGTACCGGGCAGCAGTATCTGCGCGGCGAAGTGGAACCAGTGATCCAAAACGCTTTGGCCGAGCGACTCAAGCCTGGCATGGTGTTCTACGATCTTGGCGCGAACATCGGTTTTTTCTCTCTGCTCGCGGCGCGGCTGGTTGGTGCGACCGGAAAAGTGTTTAGCTTTGAGCCTGATCCTGAAATTGCAGATCGCCTGCGCCGTAACATCGGGCGAAACGGTTTCACCAACACAACTGTTGTAGAGGCGGGAATCTGGTCGGCGAGCGGGAATCTGAGTTTCGTCGCCGCCGATCTTTCGTCGCCGGATCGCGGCGTGGGAAAGTTTGTCGTAAGAGACGATGCGATGGCGGGAACGCCTACACGAAGTGTCGCGCTCGATGATTTTGTGCGGAGCGCGCCGTATCCAGACGCCATTAAGTGTGATATTGAAGGCGCTGAGGTTGAAGCGTTCCGCGGCGCGGAGAAACTTCTTGAAGCTGGGCATCCCATGATCCTTTGCGAAATTCATTCGAACGAAAACGACAAATTCTTAAGGGATTATTTCAGCCGCTTTGGATACCGGCTGGAGTTTTTGGATTCCCTGCACATTCTGGCAGTGCCGCATAGGGAGGGGGAATGAGCGCGGAGCGAATTATTGCTCTTTTGGGCCGGCGAGATGAGCCCACCGACGGCGTGGCGGATTATTGCGATTGGCTCGGTGGATCGCTTGCGGGTTGTGGCTACCAACTTGAAACAGTTCGGGTGAATTGGCTCGAGCTCGGTTGGCGGGCTGCCCTAGCGGAACTAGAGAAAAAGTCCGTTGAGTGGCGCGGGGAGTGGGTCCTGCTGCAATACACCGTCCTGGCATGGTCAAAACGAGGCTTTCCGGCACATACACCCCGCATCGTTTCCAGATTAAAGAAAAGCGGAGTTCGTTGCGGAATTGTTTTTCACGACTTTCATCCGTTCGGTGGAAATCGAATAATTGATCGTGCGCGGTATCATTACCAACTTCGTATTTTGCGACGAATGTATCAGCACGTCAGTTTTGCCAGCTTCACTGCTCCACTGCAAAAGGTTGCTTGGTTGCCTTCTCGCGACCCCAAGGCAATATTCATCCCGATCGGCGCCAATTGCCCCGAACTGACAGAACGCTCACTTCCTTCGAAGGGGCCGTTAACGGTTGCTGTTTTTTGCGTCACGACCGACCATCGCATGGCTCAGGAAGTCAGCGACATTGGCTACGCATTGAAGAGCGCGGAATCCGTTCTGGGAGCGTTGCGTCTCGTAGTTTTCGGGCGTGGCTCGAAGGAGGCTGCCTCGGCACTGCACGCCGAATTTTCCGGAACTCGCGTTGACGTAAAAACGCTGGGTTTGCTCTCTCCCGAGGACGTCAGCCGCACGCTGGCCTGCGCAGATGTAATGTTATTCGTCAGGGGATATATCTCGAGCCGACGCGGGAGTGCCATCGCAGGGATTGCCTGCGGCTTGCCGATCGTCGGTTTTGAAAGTGTGGACTCAGCGTGGCCTTTGACAGAAGCGGGGTTGGTCCTCGCTCCGGAGAACAACCGGAAAGCGCTCTCCGCCGCGCTAGTAAACGTTCTCTCCGATCCAGCCTTGCAACAGACGCTTCGGGAGCGTAGCCGCCATGCCCAAAAGCAATACTTCTCCTGGACCGCCATCGCGCAACAGTTTGCGACCGGGTTGCGACGAGCTGCACCGCCCTCTTCGGAAGAACCTACTTCAAAAATTACAGTGTCCGCGCGGTCGAGTTAGACCAAACCAAAACCGACTCGAGATGGTGATGACTCACAAACTATTACAAGGATCACTGCGGATCTAGCCAGGCTTGATCGCGAGAACAAGCAATTCGTCTCCCTCAGTTGAAATCGCCGCATCGGGCAGATGGAGGAGCGCTCCTATTAGGTGCTCGTCGAAAGGGCTGGAACCGAATGTGGGCGGATGCAAACCCGAAGCTGGAATTGCGTATTCGAAGAAAGGAATTGTGGGAGCAATTGGATGATCCTCACCGATCCATTTCAACCACAATCCTGACCGGGCCGCCTTTCCTGTGAAGTTTGGAAGCACATGGAAAACAAAGCCCTTCTTGTCAAGTAGGCGCGCCAATTGTGTGAAGCAGGTGCGGATATCAGGAAGATGTTCAACGACATGATTGGAATAAATAATATCGAAACTTCCGCTCGGAAGAGAGTACAGTTCATCCAAAGAATCGATCACCCTTTGATTGAGCTGCTTTCGCCCGTACTCAGCCCGCGGTTTCGAAATTTCAAAGCCTGCCGCGTCATACCCGTGCTGCGTCAACTGGTAGGTACCATATGCCCATGAGCAGCCCAGATCAAGTACGCGGCCTGTGGGGCGCAGCGCCTTTAGTACTCGGATTTTGTGATTGATGTCGAGGGGCGACCCGGAGAAATTCTTGTGCATCAAGGCGCGCAACTCTTCTGGAGGCGGCAGCATGACCTGTGGGGAGTCTCCGGCATATTCCTGCTGATAATACACACCATGTTCTTGGGGTGTATCTGCGGGCCAACGGAAGATCAGATGGCAGACGTCACACCGGAGAATCTCCATGATGAGTTTCTTTCGGCAAATCAGTTGCAGGCCGGAGGGGGGACAGGAATACGGGCACGCGCGAGGTTGTTGCTGAAAACGATGACGCAATAACCTTCGCACAAAACGGTATTTTGCTCGGACATCAAAAACATTTTCTTTGGACATTCAAATTCCGGAAAATCGTGTACAGCCACGAATCATATCTCAGAGATGATGTTCGTGACAATTTTAGAGGCACATTACGAGCATTCCCTTTCATGCAATGATCAATATTGGTTGCGAGGAAAAGGTAGCTCGAATCGTAAGCCGTTTCGGGAACGGTCATGAAGTGCGAAGTTTTAGTGTACAATACATTCCCGCAGGCATTTCAACGGTACAGCTAGACGGACAAGTGCATACCACCTTCAGGCGTTCCCCAACCGTGAACCCTTCCATTATGCCCATAGCCAGGCAGGCCCAACTCGCGGAACGCGCTTCGGTCGATTTGTATCTGACTTGCGGCATCTCAGTCTTTGTCTCCAAGCAGTACACCTCGCGCGGTCCGCACCGCCTCACTTTTTTATTGAACCTGTTTCTCTTACTCGGATTGCTCGACCTGGATGGGAGCTGCCAGCCTGATAGGCGGCACCTGCGGGATGCATTGGAAATCACTTTGTTGGTGCTGATTTTCACCTACGTCGTGGCGGAATTCAACGAAGCTCGGACGACACGCAAAATGCAACAATTGCGCCGGTCGTGGAAGCTGCACGCCAAGGAGAATGCTCGTTGATTTATCCGACGAAAATGGAAGATGGCTTGTCAAACGGGCTGGTTCCGCCTAACGATTCTGGTAAACAATTATCCGAGTTTCCTGCAGCCAGCCAATCGGAGCGTTACTTACTTCTTTTCCCTTTGCTCCTGAGCGCGTTGCTGCTTTTTACGAATCGATGGTTTGATGCAGTAGATGACGAAATCACAATTATTAACTATGCGGTAAAGCCTGTTTCCACAACTGTCCGACTATTTATCCACGGAATAGGAGAGCACGAACATCCACCTCTCTACGATATTATTTTGCACGGCTGGCTGAAATTGACGGCGGGGAATGAGCACTTGTTGCGCATGCCGGCGATTTGTTTTTATGCCTTGGGCGCGTGGACGATCGCACTAGTCGCAAAACGCTTCGGGGGTATTCATAGCCAAGTGTGGGTCTTGATCCTAATCATGATTTGGCCTTTTGGCTTCCATTTCGGCCGTCTGGCCACGTGGTATTCATTTTGTTTTCTGCTCGTTTCTTTGGTTACGCTCTGCTACTTCAGGTTCATTGCACTTCCCACTCTTGCCAATTGGACGCTGCTTGTGATGACGTCCTTGGCTTTGATTTATTCCAATTATTTTGGATTTGCAACGCTTGGTTGCCTGGCCCTTGATTATGTTCTGTGCGGCCGTCAGGATTTCGGCAAATCGTTGCGGTTTCTGTTGGCTACGGGTGGTGTTTTGTTAATCGCATATTTGCCAATCATAGGTCCCTTCTGGTGGGAGGCTCACTCCGGTGTACGGTCCCATGGCGTAGGGATCTCCACTGTCGCAAACGGAATCTATGGCATGTATTGCATTTTCATAAGTGAATCTGTTGCGCCTTGGTTCTGGTTCGTCAGTGTGCCTGCTGCGATTGCTATCGCAATCTGCTTACTCCTCATCGTCTGGCGAAATCCTGCGCCTGCCCGGAATTTCTCTTTATACTTTCTCGGTCTATTCTTGCTTATGGCGCTTCTGGGAATTGCGATCCCTAAACGGCTTTTGCTCATAACTCCCTGGCTCCTTTTGTCAATTGGTGTCGCTCTGGGGACGGCTTCAGCCCGCAGCATTCGCTATATCCTTATTGCAACTTTGACCATAACCACTGGCATTGGATGGTACGGGATCTTTTCTCGGCGGTTGTACGCGGCGCCGCATTGGATTGAGCCCTGGGAGTCTGTGGCCCAGCAAGCTGCCGAAGTAGTTCAAAATCAGGGAACTGTCATTGGGGATAATCCTTCATTTTTCTTTTATTTGACTTACATGCTCCCAACAAGATCTTCACAGGCTTTTGGTGGCGAGAAGTTTTCCGGATATCTTCCCGGATACGCTCAGATGCCGGGAGTATACGATTCTCCGCATTGGATTGCAGCGAATCGTCCCGTGACCTCGACGGTTCTCTTGGTGGAGGGATTGCATTTCAGCATGCCATCGAATGAGGAACCCCAGAATTGGTTGGACACAAATTGCAGCATGACCAATTCTGCACGAATGGTGCATGATACGGGTTCCGCATGGAAGCAGCAATTCGCCAAAGGAATCGACCAACCAGAGTGGAGGATCGAGGTAAAAACATATGCGTGCAAATAAAGCACTACTTCGATACCCGCTCCATGTTTGGACGTTGTGGTCTTACGCAAGGGTGGCATAATGATTTTGGGTATTCGAACCGGAAAGAAGAACTGAATGCAGCTGAGCGTAGGATCCCTCGGGGGCAAGCGCCAGTACCAGGCACTAGTGATGGGATTTGTGGTTCTCGGACTCGTCTGGGAACTGACCAGCTGGATCATTGCTGGGTCGGACCAGACACTATTGATGTTCGGACTCAGCGTAGTTGCATGTGCCATTGTTGCTCACATTCTGAACGATTGGCGTTCGGGGGTTCTCATCGTTTTGGTCTGGCTCCTTTTTGAAGACCTTGCAAGGAAGTACCTCGGTAACAGCATGGTCGTATACTTCGCGAAAGACTTTCTGGTTGGAATTTCCTATATTTCGTTTTATTTCGCGAAGCGCCGGCGCGAAGTGGAAACCATCGACATCCCCTTTATGGGTCCCTTCTTAGTGTTTTTCTTCTTTGCGTGCATTCAAGCATTCAATCTCAATTCGCCTAGCATTATTTACGGCTTATTGGGGCTAAAGCTCAATTTTTACTACGCCCCTTTGATGTTTCTGGGTTATGCGATGATTCAGCGCCCGAAGGATCTCGATAAGCTGCTCATGGTAACCGTGGTTGCGGGAATCGTGATTGCGTTACTCGGAATTGCCCAAGCTGTGTTGGGTCTACAATTTCTCACTCCGGATGACATCGCGCCTGAGCTGTACACCCTGACACACGTGAGCCGTTTTTCGCCTGTCTCTAACCAGGAGTCTGCTATGACGAGTTCCGTGTTCGTCAGTGCGGGCCGTTTTGCTTTCTATTTGGTCTTGCTCTGGATCATGGTTATGGGCGCGCAGGGTTATTTGATCTTGGGTCGTCGGCGAGGCACCATTTACGGCTTCTTCGGGATCGGCGTCGTTGCGGCAGCCGTCATGGTTTCCGGAACACGTACGCCATTCGTCTTCATGGTGGGCAGCGCTCTAATGTTGACCGCCGGATTTCTTTGGGGTGCCCCCTGGCGCTGGGGGCAAGGGCATCGGCTCTTCACAACTCTCCGTCGATCTCTTATTATCGGGGCGGTCGGGGTTTTTCTACTGGCCGAGGTCTTCCCGAATGCTCTCGGAGGTCGCTGGGCGTACTTATCCGAGACATTATCGGATCAAGGGAACGGTTCCGATTTAACGGCAAGGGGTTGGGACTATCCCATGAAAAGCCTGATACAGGCCTACGACCAAGAGCACTGGGTTATGGGAGTTGGCACGGGGACGAATTCGCTCGGCGCCGATTATGTGGCACGATTCTTTGACGCGCCAAAGGTTTCGATTGGTGGCGAGAATGGTTTTGGAACGCTCCTCGCGGAAATGGGCATTTTGGGCCCCGCGCTCTGGATATTCTGGGTCACGGCCGCGCTCTGGTCAACGTGGAGAGTAGTCAGACAGCTTCGTCAGACTGTCTATTTCCCAATTGGCTTTGCCATCTGGTGGTACTGCCTTGTGAGTTTGGTTTTGCTCTTCTATTTGGCCAATGCATCCTACCAAAACTTTGTGAATAACGCCTACATGTGGCTGTTGATCGGGGTGCTGTTCCGCCTGCCGAAGCTAGCGCAAATGCCCCAACCTGTTCCCATGACTAAGCGCGAACGAGTATTGTCGCGCTCGCAGTTCGCCGTCGGGGGAAGATAAGCTCACATGTGCGGTATAGCCGGGATTGTAACCCCCCAGCCGGAAGCCAGGTTGATTCAAGCGGCCGAGCGTATGGCTTCAGCCATGAAGCATCGGGGTCCTGACAGCCAAGGCATCAAAGATCTGGGAACATGTCTGCTCGTCAACGCGCGCCTTGCCATCGTCGACTTGAGTGATCGCGGGCGCATGCCGATGGCCAGTGCCGATGGCCAAGTGTGGATCACTTATAACGGCGAAGGTTACAACGCCAGCGAACTTCGCGCGGAACTTGAAAACCTCGGTCACGAATTCCGCACTATGACGGACACCGAAGTTGTTCTTCATCTCTATCAGGAATATGGTGAGAACTTCGTAGAGAAACTCCGCGGCATGTTTGCCTTCGCAATTTGGGATGCCCGCGAGCGCAAACTTGTTCTCGGGCGCGACCGTCTGGGCATCAAACCTCTTTACTTGCATGCGTCCAGTGGCCAGCTTGTATTTGCTTCCGAACTCAAAGCCCTCCTTGCCTCCGGCATCGTGCGGCGTAAGCTTGAGCCCGCAGGATTACGCGCGTTTCTCCAGCTCGGGCATATTCCTCCGCCGTGGTCCGCCATTCGCGATGTAACTCCGCTGGCCCCCGGCCACATCGGAGTTTGGAAGGACGGCGAGTGGCGAACGGAGTCGTATTGGTCGCTTTCCCCCCGTGCTTCGCCGAACATCTCGACCGTTCATCTCTCCGCGGGTCTTTCGGAAGTTTTGCTCGACGCGATGCGAAACCATCTCGTCTCGGACGTTCCCGTGCTGATTTTCTTGAGTGGCGGCACCGACTCGGCTTGCCTTGGGGCTCTGGCGCGCGCCGCCGGAGCCCGGAATCTCTCGGCAATGACTGTCGGTTTCGGCGAATCCGAATTCGACGAAAGCAAGCTGACCCGCCGCACGGCCGATGCGCTAGGTCTCCCGCTCGAGGTCGTTACACTCGAAGCGCGCCGCGTGGAAGCGGACCTGGACCACGCCGTCTGGGCTCTCGACGAGCCTTCCGTGGACGGATTGAACTCCTATTGGATTTCGAAACTTGGAGCGGAAGCCGGATTTAAGGTCGCGCTATCGGGCCAAGGGGGAGATGAGTTGTTTGGCGGGTACGGTTCGCTCGCCTGGTTCGAACGCTTCAACACCGCTGCGCGGTGGGCCAGGACACTGCCCGCCAATCCATTCGGCCGCCTACTCGACCAGAACGCTTTTCCGTTTCGCTGGAGGAAACTTTCCTACTTGATTGGTGCCGACGATCCGTTCGTGGCCGCGCAGCTTGCCGTGAAGGTACTTTTCCTGGACCGCGATGTCTGCGAATTAATGTTCCCCTCAATTCCCGGCAATGGCCATCCCGCGGAAGCAAGAGATCATTTGACGTTCTGGTCCAAGCAGGTCGAAAACGAAGATCTGCGCGAACGCCTTGCCTTCATGGACATTCACACGCACCTGGAACCGCGTCTGCTGCGCGACCTGGATGCCATGAGCATGGCTCACAGCATCGAAGTCCGGCCGGTTTTCCTCGATCATCGCCTGGTAGAATTTCTGCTGCCTGTTCCGTCGAGCATTCGCATGCAGCAGAAGCGGCTTCTGCTGGACGCCGTGAAAGCCTTCTTGCCTCCCACCCTTCTTGCGGATTTGTCGTCCCGGCGGAAACGCACCTTCACGTTTCCATTTCAGCGCTGGCTGTCGCACGACTTACGCAAGGTGTTGAAGGAAGCGTTTGCGCCGGACCGGCTTCGTCGCGTCGGCGTCCTTGAGCCTGCCGCCGTGAATCGCCTTTGGAATCGCTACGAGCGGTCGGAGGGCGCCGTGGGCTGGTCGCGTATCTGGAATCTGTTTGTTCTCCAGCGTTGGTGTGAACTCATGCAGGTCAGCCCGTAGGCAGCGCTGCACACAAATGCCACTCGTCCGGATCGCCATCGTTTCTCCTTTCATCGACAAACGCCACGGAACCGAGCGGCGAATGGCTGAATGGATCACCCGCCTCCCACTGGAATACGACATTCATATTTACAGCCAGCGTGTCGAAGACTTGGACCTCGCCCGCATGCAATGGCATCGGATTCCTCGGATCCCCGGGCCTCACCTCCTGAATTTTCTCTGGTGGCTCGCCGCCAATCACATCTGGCGTTGGTGGGACGCGCACGTGCGCGGACTGCGGCCCGATCTGGTTTACACGGCGGGAACGAATTGCTGGGATGCGGATCTGATCTCCATCCACATTGTGTTTGCCGAATTTGTCCGCATGTCCGGGCATGAATTGCGGTTTCTGGGCAATCCCCTTCGTTTCTGGCCTCGGCTGATTCATCGCCGGCTTTACTATCGATTAATCATATTTCTCGAACGCCATATGTATACCAATCCTAAGACCAGTCTGATTCTCATAGCAAAAAAAACGGCGGACGATTTGAAGCATCACTACGGCATCGCTGGCCCTTTGCCAATCGTCTACATCGGCCTCGACCACAAGATTTTCAACCGGGAATTAAGGCTTCGCAACCGGCCCGAAGTCCGCAGGCAACTCGGCTGCGGAGAAGACAAATTTGTTCTTGTGCTTGTCGGCAACGATTGGAAAAAGAAAGGGCTCGTAGCATTGATCGAAGCACTCGCGCAACTAAAGGAAATGCCGCTGGTCCTCGTCGTTGCTGGCAAGGATGATTCGGCTCCCTACCAAAGCCGGATTCGAGAACTGGGGCTGGAAGGGAAAGTGATGTTCTGCCCGTCTCGGGCCGACGTGCAATGGTATTACGCCGCCGCTGATTTGTACGTTGGCCCGTCGCTCGAAGACACGTTTGCTCAGCCTCCCGCCGAAGCCATGGCTTGCGGTTTGCCTGTGATCACCACCGCGACCAACGGAACTGCGGAAATCATGACCGATGGCGTGGACGGATTGATTCTGCAGGATCCAAAGGACGTTGCGGGCCTCGCCGGCCGGATTCGATGGCTCTACGAACATCCCGAACAGAGGGAGAGCATCGCCGCGAAGGCCGCAGTAACTGCTGGCGAGTATACGTGGGACCGCAATGGGGTCGAAGTACGCGCTATTTTTGCAAGTGGGCTCGATCGCCGGACCAGGATAAGCAGTTCGTCTGGTGTGCGATGAGACCCGAATTAGCCCCCCGTACTCTATGCCCGCTGGTTCGGATCGGCGTTGTTATATCCGCGACAAATTTCTTCAGACTCTGCTTTAGCTTTGTGGATTTATGACCGCCTTCAGCCCTCGCCTACTGAGGGCTTGTCCCAGCGACTTGTTGAATCTGAGTGAGAACTCTATTTTGCCCGGCTTCTGTAGCGCTAACCCTTCGGTTGGCATTTTGGAATCCGGTAGAAAGCCGCCTGAAGGCCAGCGCAACATGATCCAAAACCGCGTTTTCGCACAGATTCTGTATCCCCTGAGGAACCACTCATCTGCACAGTCCACGGCTGTGATATAAAAACACTCGCATTTTTCCGGGACTACAAAGTCAGGCCGATCGCACTTGATCCTGATTAATGTCTCTGACCTGGCAGGCAGAGACGCGAAGGCGTTCAGGTCGATTGTGCGAACGTATTTTTGAATGAAAGAACAAGTGAGGAGATAGCCCGATATGCGACAGCGCTTCCTTTATATGTTCTTTGGCGCTTGGTTTATTTATCTAGCCTTCTTGCCGCCCGGAATTTACTCAATTGATGGATATTCTATGCTTGCCGTTGCAGATTCACTTGTTACCCACCACAACGTAACCGTACCGGTTGGATTGGGCATACCTGGCAAGAACGGACTCATTTACTCGTCATGGTATCCGTTGCAATCAGTTCTTGCCATACCCATAGTTGCCGTAGCAATTAAGGGGTCGAGTGTCTTTCATGTCCCAGCACATTATGCTGAATCGTTTTCTGTAGGGCTGCTGCCAGCATTGTACACGGCACTGACGGTCCCCCTCGTATTCCAGATTTCGACTTTGCTTCAAAGTTCTGAGAGTGGAGCATGGTTGGCCGCCCTCACGTATGGATTTGGGACAATGGCCCTCGTGTATACGAGGGATTTTTATGCTGATCCGCTGCTGGCATTGCTGGTGAGTCTTGGAATTGTGCTGGCATTTATGCGGAGCACCCCACGGATTATCATTGCAGTAACAGCCTTGGCGGTGCTTGCAAAACCGACGGGGATAATTCTGGGACCCATTCTTTCGACGTACTTGTTATGGAAGACACGGCGGTACTGGTTGAGCGTACTACCGGGACTTGGAAGTGCGATTGGCTTGGCGGTATATTTTCTTTATAACTTTTCGCGGTTTGGAAATGTTCTTACGTTCGGCCAGCCGTGGAAATTTTCAATCGGTTTCATACCGCAAGGAATAGTCGGACTCCTAATCAGTCCAGGTGCAGGTTTACTATGGTTTTGCCCCTGCGTAGTGTTAGCAGTGGTCGCATTCGGGCGGATCAAGGTCCGGCGAATGGAAGCGTGGACGATTGTTGCACTGGCAGCTTCGTCCGTAGTTCTCCATTCCTTATGGTGGGGATGGACCGGAGGATGGTCGTGGGGGCCACGCCTGCTTCTACCCGTACTTCCCGGGCTTGTGGCATTGACTGGAATGTTGAGTAACAGGTGGCGAATTGTCCTGGCCGCATTGGCCATTGTGGGTTTCTTGTTGACCGCGCCGAACCTCATATCTTTTTACAGCCGCTACTTTGCAGAGGCGAATGAACAGAGAGTTTCAGAAGCGGATTTGTTGTGGCGACCTAGCAGATCCCTCTTGTTGAATGCGTGGCCTGCTGCTTATAGACAAATACAAGATGCGCGGCTCTCAGACGTGCGGCAATTGCTAGCGGAGCGCACAGACAAACCAGCCGCAACCATTTCTACTTCTCGCTCACTGAGGGTGGTCGGAATATGGTGGTGGGTTTTGCCAGTGCTGCATATTCCTCGAATATGGGGGATTTTGACATCCGGCTTATTAGCAGCTTCTGGAATTTGGTTACTACTTTCGGCGAGGAACAAAATACTGGGAGTCATGGATCCGAATTGCACTTCCCCTCCGCCATAGTTCTTAACATCATGCTTCCACGCAAAAATTAGGAGCCTTTCAGAACCTCCGGAGACAACCATTTCTCGGTAGGGTCCATTCGCCTAACATGAGCTTACATTTTCCGGGATGCCTAAACCCAACATTTCCCAACCTTCGGAGAATGCTTCAGCCGAGTTGAATGCGGGAACGATTGACTGTAGGAAGAGTTTACCCTCAAAATCTAGCTCGACCATTGCATGAAAATGAGGTTCAGTGTAGGTTATCGGTCAGCCGGGAAGTCAATATGAATATCCTGGCCTAGAGTCCCAGGAAACTTTCGGCTCTTCGGTTGGGTTGTTACGTCTCCCAGGGGCGGGATACATCTATATCCTGTGAAAATAGTTGCGAAAGATTGATGTGTCAGCGGGTCGAGATCGAATTTGAATTCGTTCACCTGTCTGATAAATCCACGCGTCGTTTTGACTTCACTTTTGCGGCATGTGAGTTTCCGAATTCCGAGCAATGATGCATCAACAAATACGCACCTGCGAATCGTTGTGGCCGAGGCTCATTGAGTTTTGGCTCGCAGCTATACTGATCCTTTTTTTTGTGTTGCGAATCCTCTATTCCCATTTGGGGCAACACGTATTCAACGCCCTTAGACAAGCCCTTTGATGAGGACCGGCGAGCTGGGAGCTATCTTCGCGATAGCCCTTCTTGCGGCGGCCTCCTACGGAGCCGGCATCTGGCTCACTCGAATCTGCCCAGCTTCCTTCTCCGCTCTCGACCGACTGGCGGTGAGCTGCGTTGGCGGTTTTGGAATTCTTGGCACCGTGCTCTTCATCGTTGGGCAATTTGCGTACACACGGTTGGCTATTGCGACGATTCTGGAGCTGGCAATCCTGGCAGGTGCGCTTGCACTCGTATTCCGCGGATCCGACAGGTACAGGACGGCATGGGTTCCGAGCATCTCGAAGCCCCCTATATTGCCAACTACCGCAATTGGGTATGTTCTTGGTGTGACGGCTTTAGCCGGGCTCGCGGAGATCACGGGCAATTGGGGCAGCGACGCTATTTCATATCACCTGCTCGGGCCAAAAGTGTGGCTGCGCGAAGGAGTTGTGCGTCCTGTACTCGACAATTGCCACACGGCCTTCCCCGTCATCGCCGAGACCGTGTACGGCGCACTGATAGCGTGCGGCGGGCTGCGCGCACCCGGGTTTTCTGCAGTTTTCACATTTGGCGCGTTTCTCCTGGTTGTCGGCGCGCTGGCGCGGCGCGTGGGGCTCGATCGCAATGGGTCGTGGTGGGCGGCGGCGCTGGTCGCGACGATGCCTGCACTTTACGAAGGCTCGCACACGACGTTCGTGGACGTGATCTACGCGAGTTTCATTCTTGCGGCTGCACGAATCGCATTCGATGCTTCACGCGGGCGCGAATACCTTGCCGCTGGCTTTTTCTGTGGATTCGCGCTGGGAACAAAGTACACCGGCCTAGTCGGCGTACCGTTGATGATCGTCTGCATGGCAGCAGGATGGGATCTAGGCACCGAAGGCGGTTGGCGCTCAGCAATGAAAAAAATGGCCATCATTTGCGCGGGAGCGGCTGCCATCGCTGCGCCTTTCTATGTGCGAAACTGGATTTTGCTCGGCTCGCCGATTTATCCGCCGCCGCCGGTCCTCTCGCGGTTTGTTCACGTCAGGTATTTGTCGACCGGGGCCATTCGCGGCTTTCACGACTACATTTACATCCGCGGAAAGGGGCTCGGGCACGGCCTCACGGCCTATCTTCTCCTGCCGTTCAAGCTCACTTACGAAACGTCCTACTTTCACGGAGGGGGGGGGATTGGCCTGGCACCGCTCGCTCTCGGGCCGCTCGGCCTGATCGCCGCGCGGCAAGACAAATTTCTACGTAGGCTTGCTCTTTTTGCTTTTCTCCTCACTACTGCGTGGTTTCTCACCGATCAGGAATCGCGTTTTTTGATCGACGTGTACGCGATCGCTACTGTTTTCGCCGTGGGGGGCTGGCGATATGCGATGGAGACCGCTCCGAAGTGGGGACCGGTTCTCAGCGCCGCAGTCATTGCCTGCTCAATTCTTTATGGCAGCTACATGATCGGCCACGCGCGTGTGGGGGACGTGCATGCCGTTTTCTCGAAGCGGTACGCTGCGCTGCGCGACAATGAAACGATTCCTTTCGTGGACGGGTTCGATTATCTGAACACTGCGCCCGCAGTCCGAAGCGTCTTGATTCTCGATCGGAGCGTTCCCCCCTACTATCTCGACGTGCCGTACGTGAAACCTTTCGGCCAGTGGGGAGAGCTAACGCTGCTGGGAGCCCCCGATCTCCCTCACGTACTCGCGCAGGTTCATTCGTTGGGCGTTTCGCATATCCTGGATGTGCACTCGACGATATCGGATTTCCTCGTGCCCGAAACACCGCGGGGACTTAAACTCGTTTTTGCAGAGCCCGACGAACGAATCTATGAAATCGAATGACCGTTTCCGGAGTCCGCTTCGATTGCTTGTATTCATCGCAGCGATTGCGTATGCCCTGAAAGGTGACACGCACCCACACTCATAGAGTTTCACAAATCGTCAGATCTGCGATACCACCGGACTCACCGGGCACCGCGCCATACCCTCCGTTTCCCGGCTCGGCCACTCGTGTCAATCCTGCCGGCGCGGTGCGTCCTCACCGCTCGGCATGAAAAATTTCCGAGGGATAAGCAACTTTTCTAAGGTACTCTACGATATCCTCACCGCTTCGCGCTCCGTTTCGTTGACCCCGTTGGAGCACAGCGTGACTTGCTGCGATGCAAATGCAACGGGTTCGCAACTGAGGCGCAATCCCCCTGGCCTACATATCGCATTTGTTTTGTCTGGGGCACCGGGGAAAGATCCCGTTTTTAGGTGGATACTTTCAGCAAATTGTCACCAAGAGCCTTGCGGGCAGGGTACTCTTGAAATCAAGATTCACGGACAATTGCCATTTTACTTTCTTGGCACTCGCTGGAACGACTCAATTTTGCATCAGCCGGCATAAATAGATTCCAGTCCAATCTACTTTCTGAATCTCCTTGGTGATTCTTCAGGAATTTCTTGCCGTACTGGGAATCGCTTACACGATTCAATACAAGATTTGAATCGAGGGCTAAACCGCCGAGCAAATGAACTTCGGTTGTGCAATTTTAGTTAACGTCTGCGTGGGCGAGGCAATGAAGGCGTTTCGTGTGGCGAGCGCATGGGTTATGGCTTTGCGAGCAACGAACGCGTGTAGTAATCCGTATTTCCGAGCCGGATCCACCCCTCCTTGACAGCAGTCAACGGCGCGCGTACGGCGACGACAATTCTCGATCCAGTGGCAGCAAATGCCGTGAAGACGCTGTCTTGTAAATTAGCATCCCCTATCCAGAATTCCTGTTCGTCGCGGTAACGCAGCTCGGCCACAGCCTTGACCTTGGCGAGACGCATCCAGTGTTGTTCTGCCAGTACGCCGATAAGGGCGACTCGATCACCCGGACTTACGCCGAACTCTTTCAATTTTTGTGCTGCCTCCCAATTATCATTGACCTGTTTGGGAATGGCGAGCGCGTCGGAGACCGCGTATTTGAGCGTTTTCATGCCAGTCACGAGCATGGCGGCGAAAAGAATGGCCGCAGCAACGCGCCTCGATGCGGCGGAGGCTGAACCCAAGCTACTCGCGAAGGCCGTGACCCATAGAATTACAAGGAACGATGCGACATATCTTCCTTCAACGAGCACGCTTGCAAATCCGAGGCACGCTGCGGCCGCAGGGAACCAGAGGAACCATTGACGGTACATCACTGCCATCCACTCTCGTGCTCGTAAATTGCAGAGGACAAGCGCCGCTAGGCCGACAACATATTCCACCTGCGTAAGCAAAATGAGAAAAAAGGTGCCGGCAGATTGACGGAGGATTTTCACCTCGTTCACCAATTGAAAGTGAGGTTCCATCCCATCTTTCCAATATGAAGGGTCATACCACATGGGATACGAACCTCCGATGGGCTCTGCAAATTCGTAAACTCTCGGCGAGTGCAGAATGATACGTGCGGGATGCTTTGGAGTCCCCGACCCTCCTCCGCCCTCCCAGAACATGGGCTGTTGGACTGGATCCATGAACTCTGTATAGGCGATCTTTCCGACGTCTCCATACGTAAACCTGTGTTTTGCTCTCGACAAGGCAAAGACAAACGGGGCAGCTACGAGTGTGAAAACGGCTAACGCGATAACCGCCCCGGTAAGATTGTTGCGCAGTCCACGGCTCGCTAACCATGCCGTTCCAATGAAAACAAAAGCCAGCGGGAAATAGAAGGCCTTTGTCAAGTAACCCAAACCAAGGACGAGACCCAGGGCGGCGAAATAAGGAAGTCCCACTCCCCTCATCGAGATTTTCAGGATCAGTCCAGCAGACAGAAAGGTCACGCCGCAAACCCAAGCGTCGGGTGATGTCGGGTACATACTGAGTACTTCCAGGGTGGTGCTGAGGAATAGGGCGTAGCCCAGCATCCACCAGACGGAAATGGCCAGTTCAATGTTCTCCATGTCCGGCCGCGCGAATTTTTGTTTGGCCGCGAGGAAGTTTCTAAAAAAAAATTCAAACGCACGCAGCGCCACAAGGAGTCCGACGAAGTCCAGAAGATGCAGGATGGTAGTCTCCCAATACCCACTAGGCTTGAAGACCCAGAACCCAATCGCAATCAGCCAGGAATAGAAAGGGCTCCAGTACGCGTTGATGGCATTTGTGAAGTCACCGCGAAGGTAAGCGCTGGCGATATCTAGGTACGAGTTACCATCCCCAGTGATATAGAAACGTGCCGCTAACGCCTGCAGAAGCCCCGCTACAATCGTGGCGGTCCACATCGAGACTCGGACAACCCGGACGCTTCGCATCGAATCAGCAGATTCAATCGGGATTTCCGTTTTGACCTCCCAGATAGGCACACTCATCCTGAATTTCCTTTTTGGTTTTAATAGCAGCATGATAATACACCCGTCTCGCTTATTCACGACACTATGAGACGATTTTCATCCGCAGCACTTCCGACGTTCTACCATCTGTGCCAGCACAGGCCGAAATGGCCTCAGATTCCAGACTGCCTTCCGGCCCATGAACTCGATTCGTTGCGCGAGCTGGCCCCGCTCTTTGAGTTTTCCATGTCAGCGGTCTTCATTGTGTAGTCGCAATGAAGCAAGTCATTTCGCCGGATCGTCTTTCGCGATAGGCGAGTCTGCAAGATCGGTGGCAATCGGAACACAGAGTGATCAGGTTTTCCTTCGCGTCGACTCCCAGTCGGTTCCGCCACTGAATGTGCTGGAATTGAAGACTTTCCATCCGCCCGCACGACTGGCAACGCCATCAATCTCGTTCTAGGACTTCACGGCAGAGCTGGACATTAGCTTCGGGATCAAGCCTCAAGGGGGGCCGTTTCGGCACAGTTCCCTGTCAAGGTGTCACCTGGACGCTCTCAATGAGCTGCCCTAGGGGTATTGGATCACTTCCGAATACGCCGTCACTTGGGAACAATCCCGCCAACTATTGAGGAATGGGCACTCCCGAGGGGTTTCGGACTAACCATCCAGATAGGAAATCGAAGCCAAGCGGGGCCAACTTCCCAGAAGGGAACTTCTGGGGCGTCTGGGAAATTTCAAGTGTCCAGCAAGTGCGTCACTCAGGGACTGGCCTGTTCGGCGCAATCAAACCACACTTTGGCGTGTGAAATCTTACAAACTAGAAATTCAACGCTGTGGCGCGACGTGGACAATGTGCGCTGGCACGGGGTCCTGCACAGGAATCAACGTGTCGAAGAATGAATTGTGGGATTGAGTGTTTCCGAATGTGCCAGAGAGCTTTAGCACCCCAATGGGCGCTTCGGTGATGTCGTTGTCCCGAACCTTATTGTCGTTGCCCTCGATAAGGATGGCGGCTTGACCGCTATTGGTTACGTCATTGCGACTGGCAAGATTGTTGTCACTGGCCAAATCAATCCCAACGAGAACCAAGGAATTAGAAATGCTATTGGACTCGATTTTTTCGCGCTGTCCGCCCGCGTAGATGCCAAGCTGGTTTGTAGCCACGGAGTTGTGTTCAACATGGACATCATCGGACTGGAAGATCAGTATGCCGGTGGCGTTAAACGAGCAGTTCTCGAGAGAAACGCAGGGAGACCATACGTTGTCTGTGACGGCATTCCGCAGGACGGCGCCCTTAGCGCCGAAGCCGATTTGAATGCCATTTTGCGCGGCGCCGGCTGTGGGACCAAGGCCAGTGACAACGTTATTGGAAATGGTGACTTCGGTGCCCAATTCATTGCCTGTGATTCCGTTCTTCTGGTAGTCGTGGACACTATTGTCCTCGACGCTGACTATGGAGGTTTCACCGCCGAGGCTTTGCACGACAATGGCATCACCACTCTGGCAGCCGGTGAGCGAAACGGAGAGTTTAGTGTTACGCACAGCATTGCGCTCGATACTGCCCGATGAATTTTGGTACAGGATGCCGATAAGATCAGGAGAGCAACCGGTCATGCCACTGTTCGCCGTATCCACGATGAGGCCTTCGATTTCGACATCCGCAGCCTCCTTGACGAAGATGGCGGCGGCGATTGGAGTGCCGGAAGAGCCGGTGGTGTTCACTACCATATTGTTGGGCAACACGACCGCGCCATTGTCACCTTCAATGCTGAGCGATTTGTCGATGGAAAGTTGTTCGGGATAGATGCCGGGACAAACGCGGATCAGACTGCCAGGGCTGGCAGCATTGATGGCGTCCTGAATGGACGTGAATCTTGCGTTGGGGCATTGGATTTTATCGTCATCTACGAGCAGGTCAGGCTTGTGATCGCGATCCTGCGCAGCGGCTAGGCGTGGGATTAGAATAGAAACCATGAGTGGGAGAAAAACAGCCAAGGCAAACTTTCTCATTGTAATTCTCCAAATTGAGTGTTGAGACGCGGAACCCTTGTGTAAGAAAATCGAGCGAAGTTGAGTATACAGCGTAGCGGAGCCAACAGAACTAATCTAGCTAAGAAGTTACGCAAATAATACACTCTTTGTCAGATGAAGTTAAGAGAGGGCGCGTTAATCTTCTGCATGATCCGCCTCCCCGTATCGCACTCAAAGAACGCCGGCGAGGGCATTCTTGGATGAGCGACAGAGGCACAGCGTCGCCCGAGCCTCCTTCTCCCTCCACCCTACAGATAAGCATGCCTAACTAGAATTCGATTACGCATTGAATCGCGATCCATATCAAAGGCGAGGTCGATGACCTGATATCAATTGAGGTTTTCGGTTCAAATATTTTTCCTTGCGACCACGAGAAATTGCTTTCCAAAGAAAGGCCACACGAACGGCATCTTCAAATACAGACGTAACATCCAGGTGGGATACTCACGTCCGTCAGACATCGTATACGGCAGGAAGCGATCGCGGCAGAAGGCCACTTCAAAACCGCATTTTCTCAAAACTTCACTTAAGGAAAGCTCCGTGAGAGGCAAGTAATGATCAAAGAAGTCCCAGTATGCTCCTGGAAGATGCTTAATATTAGGGCCAATCGCTATCAGGCAGCCGCCCAGTCGTAGGGCTTTGTAGGCTTCAAACAGAGTTAGCTCCAAGGCGTATTTGGTAGGAAGATGCTCAAAGAAATTGCTTGTGAATACGACGTCCAAACTTTGCGGAGGTACAGACCAGGCAACTGAACAATCCTGCTTCAATACAGAGACTTCAGATAATGCGAGCCGCTCCGCATCGGGATTAAGATCCATCGCAAATTTCCGAGAGCATCGCACATTGTTAATAAATTCGCAGTGACCACATCCCAAGTCCAAGACGGTAGAATCAGCTTGTATCCAACGAGAGAAAAACGAGCAGAGCTCTGCCCACGTTCGCTGACGGTATTCCGCTTTCCCCGCGAATCGTGCGCGGTAGATCTGTTCAAGATCCGCCGAAGTATGCGTGTTTTGGCTCATACAGGTCTATGGTTCAGTCTAACGTTCGCGATCGGCTCGCACCAACAAAAGATAACGCGCCTTGTTCTTAATACAAAATGTCCTTTCCCGTGGTCGCCAACACTCAAGCCGGAATTTGCGATTTGGATTTCTAGGTCGCACATTGAGTGCT
>Ga0206873_1020_pt1 | contig 53629 bp, 43 predicted proteins | sample Alteio_BWOrgCont_11_FD_152631 | JGI IMG/M metagenome (GOLD analysis project Ga0206873, IMG submission 152631) | Enriched cells from forest soil in Barre Woods Harvard Forest LTER site, Petersham, Massachusetts, United States -... | ecosystem: Environmental > Terrestrial > Soil > Temperate forest >...
CCCCCATAGATTTCTATCCGTGGAGAAATGAGGTGAAATTTTGTTTTGGCTGAATCAGTATAACTAATAGATGCGTTATCCTCCACCTCCAACGGCGTTTTGTCTTTGGATGTTATAAGCGTTACCGTATTAAGATTGTTTTCACACGATACCATGCCAAACAGAGCCCCTACGATAAATAAATAACTTAAAACACAATTACCTTTTTGCGTGAACATATATTGCTTTACAAAACAAAGGTACAAAGAACGGGGCAATCTCTCTTACGAGACCTATTCTCTACTGGAACATCCTCTTATCAAACCAGTGGTCATTAAAGGTAATGGCAAACATTACTTTAAAGTAGTTTTGCAGTATAAGGTTGTTTGTGGTTGTGCCCATTGACCCTATTTGAATACCAATATTAAGCATAGCCGGATGATCTAAAGAATTAGATGGACCTACGGGAAAACCTATCCCTGCTGAAAAGCTCTTTTGTATCAATGGGGTGTTATATAGGTCTAAGTAACTTTGTCCATAAGAAAACCCTATGCGGTATTGTATTCTTTGCGCATAGCTTTTAGGAAAATTCTTTTTCGGAACGTATTGTGCGCCTGCCGACCAGATATAACTGTCAGTAAGGTTTTGGTTCTGCCCAAAATAAGAATACTGGCTCCAGTTCTGCCCGGTCCTGTCAAAAGAAAAAGTCCAGCGGTCGCCTTTTTTAAATGTCAGGCCCACACCATATGTTAATGGTATTTTAATTTTACCAATGGAAGCACTGTCTTGCAATGTATCCACAGTAGAGCCGGTGAGATTATTTTGCGCAACGGTGAAAATACTGTAATCTGCATTGAGATACAGGGCAGGGGCTACTGTAGCGCCTATGGTAACACTCCAGTCGCCTGCAATTTTCTGTGTGTACATTATCCCAAAATCACCATCAAAAGAATGGATACCTACATTCTCTGTTTTTACAGTGTTAAATGCAGAATTATTGGGAGGAAAAAAGATCTCTTCTTCATTGGTTAAATTACCAAACAAGAATGACAGGTTAGCCCCTATTGAAAAATTTTTCCAGGGGGCGTATGCTGCTCCTACAAATACTTTATCAATACCTCCTGCAGCCGAATATGTGTTTTGAACGGCCGTTTCAGTATGTCCCGGCACATTATTGCTGTCGATATTATTATTTGTTGTAATGTCATACCCCTCTGTGCTAACAGGGGTAAGACCCATGGCAATGCCTACGTGCCTGCTGACAGGTATGTTTAGTGCAACATAAGCTAAGTAAGCATTATTGCCTCTCACAGTCTGTCCCTGTGTGGTAATACCTTCCATGTCGTCGAGTATCCCTGCTTCAAAGGCAGCCATTTTTAGCCCGAGATGACCGGAACTATCTTCTAAGGGTATAAAATTATAGGCATATGAAGCCGGATTTTTCAGGTTGATAAAGAAAGGCGCACTTGCATCATTGTGATAAGCTATGCCTGTTCCACCCATAGAGAAATTAAGTACACTGCTCTGGTCCTGCAAGTCGCCAATCCCATACCTGGAATAGGGCGACACATCGCTTGTTTGCGCTGAAGCAACTGTGCTGAATAAAGACAATACTATTAATAAAGCCGGGGACGAATAAAAAGCTTTGTTCATTTTCTACTATAATTCTGCTTACCGGTACAAAGTACCTTGTTCCTGAAAAAGTGACAAAATTACATTAAGTCCTGTAAGCACCAAGAAAGGTTCCGCTTTTATTTTCCCTTTAAGGCTTTTTAACAAAAAGGGCATAGAGCCTCCGGTAAGTATTACTATCAAATTTTTGTATCTTGATCGATATTCGCTGATAATGCCCTCTACTTCCTTTATAATACCCTGCTGAACGCCTGACCTGATAGACTCCTCTGTATTAGCGCCAATTAGTTTCTTAAAATTCATATCAGGCACTATTAACGGAAGTCCACCGGTAAAAGTATGCAGGGCTTTGTACCGCATCTCCAAACCGGGCGATATGCTTCCCCCTCTATATGTTCTTTTGCTGTCCATAAAATCAAAGGTTATACATGTGCCCGCATTAATCACCAAGATATTTTTTCCCTTGCTGATTAAGCTTGCTCCACAAATAGCGGCAAGGCGGTCCATACCAAGTGTATGAGGAGTTTTATACGCGACTTTTACAGGAACCGGGGTTTGATAGGTAAGTTCTATAAATCTTGAATGGGCAGAAAGAAACTTTTTTAATGCGGCCGGGTATTTTTTAACACTGCACAATATGCTGTTCGTTATGCCGGGGTTATCCCTGAAAATAGATTTCAGTACGGCCAGGTCAAAGGAATTATAGGTATTGCTTTTTACCAACTTACCTTTGACAAAAATCCCGGTTTTAACCCTTGTATTACCTATGTCTATTACGAGATTCATTTTTTAAATTGCACCAAAGCTAATAAATGACAGCCTATTAACAAGCATAATTTACCTAAGACCTCATATCGTTTAATTGCAATACGATATATTTCTTATTTTTGCGCCCCTGTTTAAAGGTACCGTAGCTCAGTCGGTAGAGCGAAGGACTGAAAATCCTTGCGTCGCTGGTTCGATTCCAGCCGGTACCACAGGAATAAAAAATCCTGTAAATGAATATGTTACAGGCTTTCTTATTTGAAACGGTACAATATCCGTCAAACGTTTATATAAAAATATAATCGTACATTTGGGATGTCCATAAAAATTATGGGCGCAGCTAAGACCTCATACGCATGTAGTTAAGAGTGAAATTTAAAACAAGCAATAAAAATAACCATGAAACAAAATCTAAGAAAAAATATAGCAAGGAAAAAACGCTCTGTAAAAAGGGGTGAGAAGAAAAAAGCTATGAAACTTCCATCAAAAAAGACGTCGACTTCCCGATAAATAATCCAATCATATCCATGAATGGACTATGATGTTTTTATGAATACGTACTGTCTTTCAGATTTTCCAGCCGGTACTACTGCTAGAAATCCAAGCCAAAGGAGAAGTAAGTAACAGGACTGTTCGAAATCGCACCGTTATTTATCCCCCAAGCCTCATCAAGCCTTATAAAATAGCCCAGTATCCTGGTACGGATTCCTTCGCCGAAACCTTCCACAAACGGATATTGTTGCGTAGAAATAATTACGGTAACCGGGTTTCCGGCAGCGCCTACCACAGTTGTATTAATGGAATTAGCCGTTGAATAGGGTGATGCACCGGTCCAGGCAGTGCCTATGTCTACAAACGTAATTAGCTGGAAGTTATTAATGAAATCGGATTTAATGGGGCGATTAAGCAAGTAGCGGAAAATGGGAAATCTTATTTCACTGTTATAAAGCACAAAATTGGTACCATTACGTATGTTTTCGTCAAATCCTCTCATGGGAGTTGCCAGTGTTTGAAAAATGTAATTTTGACCCGATGCCGGGGCTGTAGCGCTATTGAATGTAGGGCTAAGCGATCCATCAACGCCACCCAGATAATATAGCACATGTTCTTGCCCGAATGACGTACCTGCAGAAAGGCGGTTGGCCCAGATTAATTCCCTATGAATTTTTTGGTAATACCGCACATCCAAACCCAATATGTACATATTTGTATTTCCCTGGCTGAGGTTATTATAGTATTGTATAAATCCTTTCGCCCTTAAACCATAATAAATATTAAGCCCTGCAGGCATAGTAGCATCGTAAACATAATCCATTTCGAGATGCGGCATATAGGTGGAGCTTGGCACAGTTTGAAGGCTGGGTATATCGGTGGCAAGCGTTATATTTTTTTCATCCGAAAATCCCGCGCTTCCTTCCACACGGGCAACTTCATTCAAGGGCCACTCGAGTTTGTAAGTGGCATCAAGGGAATAAACATTGGCATAGTAATCTCCGTCTGTTATACCTAAATACGCGCCCCGTTGAAGGATGAGTTTCTTTTTTAATCTGCCGGACATATTGCAGTAGGTTAAATAATAATCGCTGTTATCAAACCCGAAGTCCATGCGTACCCCACCCGAAATACTATAATCTTCCAATAAATCCTGCAACCCGTTCACGGAAAGGTTGAATCCCAGCCCCGGGGTAAGCATTCCAGGTCCTGCACTGGGTATATAGGGTATATATAAGTTATTGGTGTACGTATTATTTAGTTGGGTATTAATATAAGAAGGTTTGAAACTTACATAATACGGTTCCTGGATCAGTACATGTTTCTTTGAAGCCGTATCTTTTGACATCGGTGCATTTCCCCTGCTTTCAGGATAGGAAGTTGTATTTTGAACTGTTGGAGCAGGAATAACATTTATTACCGGCTTTTCGGGAGTGGTTTCCGGTTCATCAAATGAATAGGAATTAATATTTACCGGCAAAAGATAGAGGTTTTTATGTGTTGTATCGGATGCAGGCTTAGCGTGTGCAGTGTCAGATTTTGTAGGCTCTTTCTGCGGAATCATAGAGTATTTTATTGCAATTACATTGGTATCTGCTTTTGCAAGTCGGGCAATAGAATCGTCAAAAACCCTTCTTCTTTGAGTAGTAAGATACTGTCTCATAAAAGAAGTAGACGGAGGCGTTACGGATGTGAATGAGGTAAGTTTTTCGGGCAGGGTATCTTTATACAGGTAGTATTTTCCGTTATTATAAAAAATTTCTGTCATAAACCTGAGGTAAGGTGATGCATCTTGTTCCATAATACTGTGGCTATAGTCTGTTACTGCAAAGGAATGTACATTATACCTGTAATGTGCAGAGGTATCTACAAAACTTATGGAACTGTCAATCCGTGCAATGTTCCTATTAACTACCCCTGAGGCATTGCTGAGATATGAAATGTAACCGGGACAATAGGGAATAGGAAAGGTTTCATCAATATCAGGGGTATTTGTAATTCTTGTTAACACTTTGGAATGGGTGAGAAGATTATATTCAAAAATGTCGTAATGCGATTGCATTTTACTGAAATCGCCCCCACTTCTCAGCGTGTCATCGGGACGGTTTGAACTGAATATTATTTTCGTGGAATGGTCAATAAACCGGGGCGACATATCATCGTACACATCTTTTGTAATTTGTTCATACGCATTCGATCCGGCTGTTAATATGAATAGATCCGACTGCCCGTTTTGCATGGCAGATAAAACAAACCTGGAGCCGTCATTGGAATATGAAAAGTCAAGTATCTTTTGAAAATTCATCACTCTTCTCGATTCCAACTTATGATTAGAAAGTGTATACGTGTATAGCTTCAGCATCCCTTCCGATTCCATTATTACAGAAAATATTTCACCGCTCGGATGCCAGGCTATAAGTGGGTAGGAATAGTCATAAATGCGGCCTATTTTTTGTCCCTGTTTAAGAATACATTTGCTTTTCCGGGTAAGATTATCGTAAAGCCATACCTTGCATTGTCCCAGTTCATTAGTGGCATAGGCAACATACCTGCCTTCGGGACTTGCTTCCAGGCGGTAGTATTTGGTATTGCTTTTGGGCTTTAAAATAATGGGTTGTTTTTTAGGAACAGAATCCTGGGAGATTACTTTTTTATATTGCATTTCGTAATATTTAATCCAGTCGCCGGAAAATGATTTTAAGGATGTACCCAATGAATACAGAAAAGCACTTTGAATGCTTCTGCTGAAACGGGCTAAGTATAATACCTGTGGGATTACAGATTCTCCGTAACTCTGTGCAATATAATTCCAGATGGAGATGCCTGCATAAGTGGCATCCTGTCCTGTAAGATGATTAAATTTTTTATACCTGCCCGATTCTATCCCGTCGCGCACATATCCGTCTATCTCAGTATTCCAACCCGAAGCAAGGTAATGAACAAAGCCCTGCTCAAACCAGGTAGGGATGTTATACAATGTCGAACTTTTTATTACGTTGCTGAAACTGCCTCCATACATCATTTCCTGGAAAATGACTTCAGCTATACCCAGTCTTACCTGCTCGTCCAATTTACGGTGGTCGCCATCAAAATAAACTACTACTTTCCTTGATACAATGCGATTCTCACCTCCTGTATTATACTGTTCATCCTGTTGCAAACCAATATTGCTCTCAGCATATTCCGATTGCTTATCATAAACAATGATATCAATATCCTTATCGGTTTGGTAATCCATGTAGGAGCAAATTTGCTTGATAAATCCTGACGCTTTTTCACCTACATACTTTGCAATCTGGTCGCCTCCCTGGTAAAAATAAACTTTGTAATTCGGATAGGTATAATAAACCCACTGGAACTTTTCATATTGCACCCTGTTCTTGCCAAACAGTATTTGCGATCCTGTGTAGAATTGGCACAATCCTTTGTAACAGAAGACAAAAAATAAGATTGTAATGATGAAATATTTCCGCACAAGAAACGCTTTAACCAATATAAGAATGCTAAAATAGTAAATTTGCCTTTAACAGAACGACTATGACACACCAAAAACACTTTGAGTTTAACGCTTTTGCCGAAAACACTTACGTTATATATAATACGAATAAGGAAGCTGCCATTATTGACCCGGGATGCAGCACCGTGGAAGAATGTAACCACATGGCTGACTTTATAAAGGCGGAAGGACTAAAACCGGTACTTCTTCTTAATACGCATTGCCATATTGACCATATTTTGGGCAACCATTTTGTTTACCGGGAATATGATCTTGCTCCCCTGCTCCACCGCAATGAACTTATTCTTTTACACAGCCTTAGCCAAGTCGCGGCTTTTTATGGAGTTGATGCCGTCCCGTCACCCGAACCATTACGGTTTATCGAAGAGCATGAAAAGATACAATTAGGGGATAGTGTCCTTGAAGTTATTTATTGCCCGGGACATTCACCCGGCAGTGTTTGTTTTTATAACGCCGAGGAAAAGAAGCTATGGGGGGGAGATGTACTTTTTAGGGAAAGCATAGGAAGGACAGACTTGCCCGGCGGTGATTATGATACGCTGGAACAGAATATCCGGACTAAAATTTTTGCCCTGCCCGATGAAGTGGAGGTGTTTTCCGGTCATGGCATACCTACTACCATAGGTTATGAAAAAGTAAATAATCCCTTTGTAGGAACAATTTCTAACCATACCCGATGAATGTATTCTGAATTCTAAAATTATCTATGTTAGCATTACCAAATAATCCTTAATTTTTTTCAATCATGAAAAAGTCTAAGAAAAAACCTGCAAAGGCAAAAAAAAGCAAAAAGCAAAAAAGTATCACCCGCTAAAAACAGCGCGAAGAAAAATAAAATAAAAAAGAAACCTGCTAAAAAAGCGGCCCCTGCTAAAGTTTCCAAGAAAATTACTAAAGCGCCTCCATCTAGAAAAATAGTTCAAATGCTTTTAAAAGAAATGGAGCAAGAGGCCAAGACTACTCGTAAAATGCTGGAGCGTGTTCCTGAAGACAAATATGACTGGAAGCCTCATGCAAAGAGTATGACCATGCAACGGCTTGCTACACATGTTGCTGAATTGCCTTCATGGGTAACTATGGCAGTTAATACGGATGAACTTGACTTTAATAGAGGCTCTTACGTTCCTAAAGTTGTTAAAAATAACTCGGAATTAATTGAATTACTGGAGAAATCATTAGCAGAAGGGAAAGCAAGTTTGCAGAAAGCTACCGATGAAATTCTTCCACGCACCTGGATAATGCGCGGAGGTGATACCATATACAGTAAATCTACTAAAGGTGAGGTGATACGCATGGCATTTTGCCAGATTGTGCATCACAGAGCGCAGCTCGGTGTATTTCTTCGCCTACTGGATGTCCCTATCCCCGGAAGTTATGGACCCAGCGCTGACGAAAATAATTTTTAAGGTTGTGCTAACGTAATTAGGCATCTAATTCCCCTGCAATTACATTCATGCTGCTCATAGTAACTATGGCATCTGAAAGCAGATTGCCGCGTATCATTTCGGGATATGCCTGGTAATAGATAAAGCATGGTCGGCGGAAATGCAGGCGATAAGGGGTTCTTCCCCCATCGCTCACCAGGTAAAATCCAAGCTCTCCATTGCCGCCTTCAACGCAATGATAAACTTCCCCTTTAGGAATTTCTGTTTCGCCCATCACTATTTTAAAATGATAAATAAGGGCTTCCATATTATTATAAACTTCCTCTTTAGGAGGCAGGTAAAAATCGGGAACATCGGCATGGAATACTCCGGCAGGCAGCTTTTCAATCTTTTCCATTGCCTGCTTTATGATGCTGTAGCTTTGCCATATTTCTTCTTCACGCACCATAAAACGATCGTAAGTATCACCATTAGTTCCTACGGGTATAGTAAATTCAAAATCTTCGTAGCTTGAGTAGGGATTCATTACCCGCACATCATAATCTACACCGGCAGCACGCAGGTTAGGTCCTGTAAAACCATAATTCAAAGCCCGTTCAGCGCTTATGGCACCCGCACCAATAGTTCTGTCCATAAAAATGCGGTTACGAACCAGCAGCTTTTCAAATTCCTTTAACACTTTAGGGAATTCTGCCATAAACTTTTTAAGCTTTGCCCAGGCGACATCATTGAAATCCCGTTCAAATCCCCCAATCCTGCCGATATTAGTAGTTAGCCTTGAACCGCATATCTCTTCGTATATTTCATAAATCTTTTCCCTTTCTTCAAACACATATACAAAGCCTGTAAGCGCTCCGCTGTCAACACCAATTACGCTGTTGCATACAAGGTGGTCAGTTATGCGGGAAAGTTCCATGATAATAATGCGCATGTACTCCACCCGCTTGGGTATTTTAGCTTCGATAAGTTTTTCGACCGTCATATGCCAACCCATGTTATTGATGGGCGATGAACAGTAGTTCAGTCGGTCTGTTATAGGTGTTATCTGGTAGTAAGGACGTCTCTCAGCAAGCTTTTCAAAAGCGCGGTGAATGTATCCGATGGTTGGTTCTGAATCTACAATAACTTCACCATCCATCTTTAAAATATTCTGAAATACCCCATGAGTTGCGGGATGTGTGGGCCCAAGGTTGAGAATGGAATATTCTTTTTCTTCCAGCTTTTCGGCTGTAATTACCGGGGTTTCCCTGATTTCTTTACTTTTTTGATTCTTGGTCGCCATGTGCTTAATTCGATGATTTGATGTTATCGTCCAAACATGGTATTATCCTTGTCTTCGCGGGTTTGGTCTTCCAACGGAAATTCTTTCCGCATAGGGAAACCAATCATATCTTCCACATTTAATACACGCTTCAAATTCGGATGTCCTTTGAACACGATTCCAAAAAAGTCATACGTTTCTCTTTCCATCCAATTGGCAGCGGAAAATACAGTTGTCAATGTAGGTACTACCGCATCTTCTGCACTGAAAAATATGCGAAGGCGTATCCTCCAATTTTTAGGCATATTGTGCAGGTGATATATTACTCCCAGTTCCTCTCCTTTATTATCGGGAAAATGGATGCCGCATAAGTCTGTAAGAAAGCGGAATTCCATTTCGGGGTCATCATAAAGATACTTTATCACTTCTACAATCTTATCTCTTTTGATGGCGAATACAGGGAAATCACGCATCATTTCCGCCGAGATTATATGGTCGCCAAAGTTCTCGCGCAATTTCTTTTCAACCAAAGTCAATAACTCTTCCATGTCTTTTATTCTATGCCATATTGGGCAAGCATCGCCTTATATTCGGGACGTTGCCTTCTTCTCAATGATTCTGATTTTATCAGCTCCTGTATTTTAACAATGCCGTCTAAAACCTGCTCAGGACGAGGAGGACAGCCGGGCACATATACGTCAACCGGAATTATACGGTCAATGCCCTGCAATACACTATACGTATCAAATATCCCGCCACTGGAAGCGCAAGCTCCCATGGAGAGCACCCAACGGGGTTCTGCCATCTGTATGTACACTTGTTTTAAGATAGGCCCCATTTTTTTAGCTATAGTTCCCATTACCATCAATAGGTCAGCCTGGCGGGGCGAAAAACTCAAACGCTCTGCCCCAAAACGCCCCATGTCATAATGGGCAGCCATAGTAGCCATAAATTCAATACCGCAGCAGGAGGTAGCAAAAGGCAGTGGCCATATGGAATTTGCCCTTGCCAAGCCTATCACCTGATCTAACTTGGTAGCAAAAAAGCCCGGACCTTCAATCCCCGGAGGAGAAGACCCTAACGATATTTTGCTTTTATCTATAACTTCTGTTTCCATGTCTCACTTTCTACTTTATAAACTTTTCCCTTTACAAACTTATTAATCTGTATCCCATTTAAGCGCTCCTTTTTTTAGTATGTAGAAAAATCCTACTAACAACACCGCCATATATGATATCATCTCCCAAAAGCCTGCTGTTCCTAATGATTTGAAGTCGACAGCCCAGGGATAAAGAAAGATAACTTCCACATCAAAAAGAACAAACAAGATAGCTGCCAGAAAATATTTAACAGAAAATGGAATACGCGCATTGCCTTGCGGCTCTATACCGCATTCAAAGGTTTCAAGCTTTATTTTACTACTACGTTTAGGCCCTAAAAAATGAGTAACAAACATAGTCAGCGTGACAAAACCGCCTGCCACTATGACAGTTATTAAAATGGGAAGATAATTTATGGCGCCGCTGTCGGAATACATAGCTAAAGATTATTAATTACAACGCAAAGTTAAGCATATTTGGAATGATAGAGATAGAAACTCCCATAATAAATCTTAGCTTTGAACTTGCCTTAAAATTGGAGCCTTGATAACACAAAAACTTAGAAATATCTTCTTACGGGATCCATTAAAGCCCGTGTTCTGGATATTATTGGGATTGTTAATCAAAGGTATACCGTTGCTTTTCTTATTACATAGCCGGCCTCCTTCCGATATACAGGGAATTTGGGGTGCGACCGCGAATGACACACATTCGTATCTTGACCCGATTGAAAACTTATTAAAAAACAGGAAGCTATTTGCCCGACTACCGTATGCCGGGATATGGGGCTATTTACTACTTATTTAGACTCATCTTCTCCCAGGTTTTTGCTTATAATGCCCTTATTATATTTCAATTTATTCTGGCGGGAATAAGTGTTTATTACCTTGCCCTTACAGCCCGATTTATTTTTGAAAGTGACGTCCTATTCTATGTTTGCTTTTACCTTTTTTTAATAAGTACTTACTCGAATTACTTTGATGGATGGTTACTGACGGAGAGTTTGGCAGGTTCTTTATTAATATTCTCCGTTTGGTTTTTTACCAAGTATTTTGAAACAGGGAAACCGGTAAACCTTTTATTCGCCGGTATAATAATCGGCTGGACCATATTTATAAGGCCGGTGTTCATGCCTGTTGTCTTCTTCCTTGCTATCATCCTGGTATTTGCAAGAAAAGAACAGTTTGTAGCGCCTAAAACAAGTATGCTGAAAGGCTTGTTATTACTTATTCCCCCCTTCCTCATTGCCGAAGGGATATGGATAATAAAGAATTATGAAAAGCACCAAAAGTTAATTGTAGTTACTTCTGTTAGCCTTGCACCTAATGCTAAGAATTTTTACGAACCTTCCCTATTCCACTTTTTGCATTCCTGGGGTGGCTCGGCTGATTTTGGCGACAATAGCGCTCCTTTATTCTGGTTTGGTTTCCACAATAAGGGTACACCTATTCCTAAAGATTACCAGTACAAGTTTCCGGAGTATATGTACACATCCAAATTTAATATGGATAGCTTGGTTTGGTTAAAAAATAAAATAACTGCCTTAAATGATTCGAGCCTAAGCCCTGAAAAAAGATATGTGTACCAGGTCATGGTGAGGGATAAGCTGGAGAAGTATTTGCAATCGGAGAAAGATGAGCACCCGTTTTTATATTATGTCCGGTCTCCTATTTTCCATTGCCTGCCAAGGTTTTTATTTGCATCTCAACTAAATATTTATGTAAAAAGGTTCCAGGCGCCCGGAAAACTTGGTTTGTTTACACAATATTTTTTCACCTTCTTTTATTACCTGATGCTTGCTTTAGGATTTGCAGGCATACTTATTCTTTTCTATAAAGGACTAAGAAAAAACAGGCTTTCCTTAATTATTGCAATAATACCAACCTATACCGTCGTTATTCATGCACTGATTATACGGGTTACTTCTAATAGGTTTTTAATGCCTGCGTGGGCATTCCTGGTAATGTCCGCTGCCTATGCTTTGGTGGTCGTTTTTAGCAAAGAAAAAAGCCCCGGCAATTCTGCCGGAGCTTAGCTTATTTAATACTGTTTGCTTTATACATGCTCGCCCTCATCCATCTCGCCTTGCTCCATAGGAACGGTTTGAGGAATGAAGTCTTTATCTTTTCCGGGTTTGCTGTAATCGTAAGGCCAACGGTGCACTACGGGCAAATCGCCGGGCCAGTTGCCATGCTCGGGAACAATGGGCGTAGTCCATTCCAGGGTATTGGAATTCCACGGGTTTTGTTCCGCCTTAGGGCCTTTGAACATACTATAGAAAAAGTTAACGAAAAAGATTACCTGTACCAATACGCCTATAACAGCAAATACCGAAATAATAACATTTAAGTGTTGTAATTTTTCAAATGCGGGATAAACGTCATTATTAAAATATCTTCGGGGAACGCCTGCTAATCCTACAAAGTGCATGGGCAGGAATACGCCGTAAGCGCAAATGAAAGTGAGCCAAAAATGCCAATAACCTAATTTCTTATTCATGAACCTGCCGAACATTTTCGGGAACCAGTGGTATACTCCTCCAAACATGGCAAGCACGGCAGAAAGCCCCATCACAATGTGGAAGTGGGCAACCACAAAATAAGTTCCGTGAACAGCTACATCAAGAGCCGAGTCGGCAAGGATAATACCGGTGAGTCCGCCTGAAATGAAAGTAGAAACAGCACCTATTACAAACAACATTTGGGGGTTGAAGTGAATATTTCCTTTCCATAAGGTGGTTATGTAATTAAATGCCTTTATGGCAGAAGGTATGGCAATGAGGAGCGTGGTAAACACGAATACCGACCCCAAAAATGGATTCATACCGCTCACAAACATGTGGTGACCCCAAACAATAAATGCGAGGAACGCGATGGCAAGCATGGAGCCTATCATAGCGCGGTAACCAAAAATAGGTTTGCGCGCATTTACCGACATTACTTCTGAGATGATACCGAAGGCAGGCATGATAACGATATACACTTCCGGGTGACCGAGGAACCAGAATAAGTGTTCAAACAATACAGGGCTTCCACCGGTTTCCGATAAAGCCTGTCCACCGATATAAATATCGGAAAGATAAAAACTTGTTCCAAAGCTCCTGTCGAATATGAGCAATATGGCTGCACCAAAAAGCACAGGGAAAGAAAGTACACCAAGCACTGCAGTGATGAGAAGAGCCCATATGGTAAGAGGCAGACGTGTCATCTTCATCCCTTTAGTTCTCAGGTTAAGTACGGTAACTATGTAGTTTAAGCCACCCAATAAGGAAGACACAACGAACATTGATATAGACACAAGCCAATAGGTCATACCGGCCCCTGAACCGGGTATGGCTTGCGGAAGAGCGCTTAACGGAGGATAAATGGTCCATCCTGCCGATGCGGGACCTGTTTCAAGGAACAAGGAAAGAAACATGATGACAGAAGCAAGTAAGAAAAACCAGTAAGAAAGCATATTGAGGAACGGTGAAGCCATATCACGCGCACCTACTTGAAGTGGAATAAGAAGATTCGCAAATGTTCCGCTTAAGCCGCCTGTTAACAGGAAAAACACCATGATAGTTCCGTGAATGGTAATTAATGCGAGGTACATATTTGGGTCGAGTATGCCACCTTTAGCCCATTTGTCGCCCAAAAAATAATGCATTACCGGGAAAGCATGTCCGGGCCAACCGAGTTGCAACCTGAAAAGGGTGCTCATTATTGCCGCCGCAAGCGCCATAAACATGGCGGTGAAAAGAAATTGCTTGCTGATCGTTTTATGATCCATGCTGAACACATATTTTTCAATAAATGACAGCTTCGGGTGTTCATGATGATGGGCATGGGCTCTCTCGTGAGCCATATCGTGAGCGTGAGTTTCCATATCTATCTGCTATTTTTTAGTAGTTCAAAATTATTAAATATTCTTCAACTTTATTTCATGGCTGTTGCTCCGCCGCCAGGCGAGTTGTGGTGCATGTCGTAAAGGTGTTTATAAAAGGGGTGTTGTTGCGCCATCCATTTTTTAAATTCATCGGGTGAGTCTACCACAACTTTCATGTGCATATTATAATGGCCTGAACCGCAAACCCTGTTACATAACAAAATATAATCGAACGCCGTATCGTGTGTTATCTTCCTCATTTCATCGGTTGTAATGGTGGGTGTAAAATGAATTTCTGTGGTCATACCCGGCACGCAGTTAATCTGGTCGCGGAAATGAGGGAAATAAATGCCGTGCATCACATCGCGCGCATTGCATTTAAATAAGATAGGAGTATTTACAGGAATATGAAGTTCGCTGCTTGCTACAATATCATCCCAGCCATGAGGATCGGTAGAATCCATTCCCAACGTATTGTTGGAAGCATCGTCAATAAGCCTGTAGTCTGTCTTTCCCAAAATGTTATCGGTGCCTGCATAACGGGCTGTAAAGTCGAACTGCTTTGCATATATCTGCACCACCATTGATTTAGCATCGGGTGTGCCGGTTATTTTTGCCCATAAGCTTAATCCGTATATGATGATAACTGCCAATGCAATGGAAGGAACAACAGTCCATATTAATTCCAGTTTGTCGTTGTGCGGATAAAAATAAGCTTTGCTGTCTTTTTGTTTTTTATAACGGAACGGGAAGTAAAAAAGCAGGAATGTAGTAGCGAAAAACACTATAAAAATGATAACCCAGTTGAACAGGAATACATTGTCAGAGGTAACACCTACATCAGAGGCAGCAGGAGGAAGCATTTTACCTTGTGCATCAAAAAGAAGCCAGATAAGGCAGGCAAAAAAGGCAAGTACAAACCAAATCATCACACGGCCTTGCGAGCGGTTATCGCCGTCATCGGCTTTTCCAACGTGCTTTCCCTTTAATTCAGCGGAAAGCTGGTAAATGCGCATTAACTGAAATACCAGGATGAAGGCCAAAATAATGGCAAAATATGCAAGCAGTTTAATCATACTATTAGTTTATTCTTTTTATTGCTGTATTTACTTTTTATAAATGATGGTGAATACTTTCTTCGAGATAAGGATGGTTTTTAACCATCACCGGAACCTTAGCCAGGTTGGAGAGAACCACGTAAAGGAACAACCCTATAAAACCAAGCAGCACACCTATTTCATATAATCCGAATGCGGGCGTTAAACCCAACGTACCGGGCATTACCCATATATAGGCATCTATCCAGTGGGTAATGAGGATAAGGCAGCCAACGCCAATAAGGTATTTGGTGTTTCTTTTGGTATCTCTTGTCATTAATATAAGCAGGGGCACTATTAAGTTTACACAAAACATAATCCAGAATGCAACACGATAATGATCAATACGAGCCTGGAAGTATACTACTTCATCAGGTATATCGGTATACCAGTAAAACATAAACTGGAAGAACCAGAGATAGCCCCATAATACGCTCAAAGCAAACATCCATAAACCAAGGTTGTGCATATGGTTTTCGTTCACGCCGGGAAGAAGTCCTTTTTTACGGATATAAAGGGTTAACAAGATAGTTGCAATAACTCCGGTGAGCCACATATCATCAAACAAATACCAGCCGAAGAGTGTACTGTGCCAGTCATAGTCGATAGACATTACCCAATCCCATGCCATCATTTGTTCGGTAATACCAAAGAATACGATAAATATAGCAGCTACCTTCAGGTTTTTATAATGGAGCGGAAGAAAATCGTTTGTGAGATCAGATTCTATGGAGCGTTTGCGCAACAGTCTCACCATATATATCCACAATCCGCCACAAATAAGGGTGCGGATAATTACGAATGGAACATTGAGGTACATGGTCTTTTTTACCAGCATTTCATCAAAGGCAGGGCTTCCGGGGATGGTAGCGCTTTTCTGCATCCACCTGTATATAATATCAGCCGAGTCATTATGCCCGCCTATCGCGCTTGCAATAATTACAGTGAAAATGGCCAATAATCCATAAGGAAGAAAAGTAGCGAGCGCTTCGCACATCCGTTTTATAACTACAGACCATCCGGCTTGCGCAACATATTGTAATGCCATAAAGAAAGCAGCGCCAATGGATACGAAAGTAAAAAACAGACCTTCCAGTAAAATACTTGCCCAAAAACGGGTTCCCGAAATATTATGATTTATGGCGCCATAAGCAAGAGCAAGCACTCCAATGCCCATAAGGGCAAAGGTTATATTTCTTGTTTTACCTGATAATGTGTATTGACTCATTTTATTTTCAGCTATTAGCTTGTTTTTGTTTCTTATCCTTTTTTAATTGAATCTTTTGAAGTAGCTGCGGCGGTTTTTGTTGTATCGCTGCTTTGACCTAATTTTTGAAGGGTTTGCACATAGCGAATAACCTTGCATCTTTCCTCAACGGTCAACTGGCTGGCATGAGAACCCATCAGATTTTTTCCATATTCAAGGGTTTGATACATTTCTCCTTCTGTAATATTTTTAAGTGCGGCACCGGAATAAGGAGGTGGAGGTCCCGGAAGTTTCGCCGCTACTTTACCATCGCCCATGCCTTTCTCGCCGTGGCAATGGATGCAATAAATATCAAATATAGCTTTGCCTTGCGCCACTACTTCAGGAGTTGCAGGGAACGGGTCTTTCCAATATGCAGCTGCATTGGCCCATCCTTCGGTAGTGTTTGGGAATGGATCAGGGGTAAATCCACGGGGAACGGTGCCTTTTACAGGAACACGGTCTGTCATGCTATCTGCAAATAAAGGATTAGTGGAGTTATCTTCATAGGAAGGAGAACGGTACATATCAGGCATATATTCCACGCCTGCACTGTCGGGGTTGTTCCTTTTGCATGAGGATAATAAGCTAACAGTTACCAGCAATAAGCCGATAATTGAAAGTTGAAGATTGAAAGTCGAAAGTCGAAAACGATTCATAATTCCTGATTTTTAATTCCTGATTCTTTATTATCCATTCACTTTTTTTACTTCAACAGCGCCTGTGCTTTTGGCTACACTCATTAGTTCAGAAACTTCCTCGGCGCTGTGTGCCGTAGTTATCATAAGAAAATGGTCATCTGTGGTGCGCGGGTCGGGGTTTTTAGGGCTTACACCGGGAAATATCCAGCTTCTTAACAGAAAGGTAAGAGCCATACCGTGTGCAGAGCAAAATACGGTTGATTCAAACAAAATAGGTATCCAGGAGGGTATGTTATGGTACCAGGTAAAGTTTGGCTTACCTCCAATATCTATTGGCCAGTCATGAATCAGCATATACCAAATCATCCAGAACGCAAGACTGAAACCTGTAACGCCATATATAAAACAACAGATAGAAATACGGGTGCGGTTCAATCCCATAATTTTATCGATTCCGTGAACGGGAAAAGGAGAAAATATTTCTTTAATTCCGTATCCAAGGCCACGTACCTTTATTGCTCCGGCACGCAGTTTGTCGTCGTCGTCGTATAATGCGTGTACAAATACTTTACTCATGATGATACTTTGTATTAATAGTTTCAACTGTTGCGTGTGCAGGTTCTATTTCAATGGGGAAATCAGCAGACTTGGGCTGGCGCGGAGGATTATGGAACAAATCTCCGGTAGCCTTCAGCGTAGTCTTCAATTCAGCCTGTGCAATGAATGGGAACCATCTTGCAAAAAGAAGGAAAAAGGTAAAGAACATACCTATGGTGCCGACAAAGATGCCCACTTCAACAAAACTTGGAGAATAGTAGGTCCAGTCGGAAGGAATATAATCGCGGTACAAGTCGGTTACAACAATGTCGAAACGTTCAAACCACATACCAATATTAATTACAATGGAAAGAACAAAAGTGATATAAAGGTTTCTTCTCGCACTCTTTATCCATAGTATCTGCGGAAGGATGTTATTGCAGATAATGAGGGACCAGAATGCCCATCCGTAAACGCCTTTGGCATTGTTCCAGGAGAGATAAATGAAACTTTCATTTGGGTCGCCTGAATACCAAGCCTGGAAGAACTCTGCAAAGTATGCGACACCCACCACTGAACCCATAGTGAGCATAACCCTGTTCATGGTATCAATGTGCTGAATGGTGATATATTCTTCAAGGTCTAATACTTTTCTTCCTACTATAACAAGGGTAAGCACCATTGCCATACCCGAAAAAATGGCTCCTGCAACGAAGTAAGGGGGGTACACGGTAGAGTGCCATCCTCTTACAACACCGGTGGCAAAGTCACTACTTACTATGGAGTGAACCGAAAACACCAGCGGGGTTGCAATACCTGCCAGCACTAAAGTTACTTCTTCAAAACGTTGCCAGTCTTTCGCTCTGCCGCTCCAGCCGAAACTGAACAGGGTGTAAAGTATTTTCCTGCTTTTGGTTTTTGCGCGGTCGCGAATCATAGCGAAATCAGGAATAAGGCCGAGATACCAGAATACTAATGAAACGGTGAAATATGTTGATATGGCAAATACATCCCAAAGCAAGGGGGAGTTAAAGTTTACCCACAACGAACCAAACTGGTTGGGCAAAGGCAATACGAAATAAGCCAGCCACGGGCGACCCATGTGAATAACCGGGAAAATAGCGGCGCACATAACGGCAAAAATGGTCATAGCTTCAGCAGAGCGGTTGATAGTTAAGCGCCAGCGTTGGCGGAAAAGACACAATACCGCTGAGATAAGCGTTCCGGCGTGACCGATTCCGATCCACCATACAAAGTTGGTAATGTCCCAACCCCAGTTAATAGTCCTGTTCAAATTCCATGTTCCAATACCTCTTCCTATAGTATAACAAATGCAGCCTATACCCCAAGTCCAGGCAATAACAGCAAGGGTGAATACAGTCCACCAATATTTATTGGCTTTGGTTTCCACGGGGCGGGCAACGTCTTCGGTAACCTGGTGATAGGTTTTTTTACCTAAGAGCAGCGGTTCCCTAATGATTGAATCTTGATGCATGTTTTTTTATTTGTGATTTATGAATTAAGATTTACGATTTTTACGATTTTTTTATATTTTAAATCTTACTTCTTAAATCCTAATTCTTAAATTTATTTATTCTAAAATGGCTTTGTCTTTGTTTCTAATCTTAGTCATATAAAATACATTGGGCTGTGTATCGAGGTCAGCAAGCAAGAGGTAGTTTCTTTCGTCTTTTATAAGTGTAGCTACTCTGCTTTCAGGGTCGTTTACGTTACCAAACACTATTGCATTGGTTGGGCATGATTGGGCACATGCAGTTACTATCTCCCCGTCTTTAACAGGACGGCTTTCCATTTTGGCTTTCAACTTGCCAAGTTGGATACGTTGTACACACAAAGAACATTTTTCCATAACCCCTCTTGAACGCACTACTACGTCAGGGTTTAACACCATTCTGCCCAGTTCATTGCTTTGTTGCGCAGGATTAACGGTTAAGAATTTTTCGTCCCTGTAATAATTGAACCAGTTAAAACGGCGCACTTTATAAGGACAGTTGTTGGCGCAGTATTTTGTTCCCACGCAACGGTTATATACCATTTGGTTGATACCTTCCGAACCGTGATTGGTAGCCAAAACCGGGCAAACCGTTTCGCAGGGAGCATGGTTACAATGCTGGCACATTACCGGTTGGAATGCCACTTCCGGATTATCGGAAGAAGGAACCATCATATCATACATACGGTTGGATTCGGTAATGCCTTCTTCTTTGGCTTTTTCCCAACTCATATCGCTGCTGTAATACCTGTCGATACGTATCCAGTGCATTTCACGAACCAATACTACTTCTGCCTTGCCTACTACCGGAACATTATTTTCTGCTGTGCAACTTACCACACATGCGCCGCAGCCAATGCAGGAATTAAGGTCAATGGCCATCTTCCAGCGTAAGCCCAGGTTATCGGCGTTATTGGTAAGGTTAACGGGAGATTTTGCATCAAAGTCATCCCACAGGTTTACATCTTTTAATTGTTTTAACCCATCAACGGTTTTTATCATTTCCTGCTCGTTTCCGGCAGCAGGATTCTTTTGATATTCTTCCAGCGTAGCCTCTTTCAGGATAGGTCTTCCTATCATGGTATTGTGCGTTTGGGTAGCGCCAATAGTATAGGATTTATTGGCAGAAGCTATTTCCGCTCCGGTAACATTATATTGAAAAGTATTATTATTCCATTGCACCCAAGGATATGCGTTGGCTCCTACTCCATTACCTACCCTGCCGGCGCCGGTTCTTCCGTATCCTAAAGCAACTCCCAAGGTGCCTCTTGCTTGTCCCGGTTGTGGGAAAACAGGAAGTTCAATTTTGCTTCCGTTTACCGTTAAAGTGGCAACACTGGCAACATGGTTATCATCTTCAAGCAGGCTGAAGCCTTTCTCCTTCATCTCACCCGGATTCATGGTAATATAGTTATCCCAGGTAACTTTGGTGATAGGATCCGGCAATTCCTGCAACCAAGGGTTGTTAGCTTGTATGCCGCTACCTATACTGGTTTTTTGGTACAACACAACTTCATAACCTGAACTTTTTGGTGTTGATGCTATCTTACTCACCATAGCAGGTATATCAAATGATATTGCACCGTGTCCCCAACTTTCCTGATCGGATTCTGCTGCTTTTTCAGGCATTTTTTCAAAAACACCTGATTGCAGAGTTTGATTCCATAAATTGGTATAGAGATAATTTCCGCCTTCGTCGGATACTTCCGGCAGAAGGTTTTTCTTCCAGTGATTCTGTAAATATGTATAGTAATCAGTAACGTCGCTGCCTGACCATTTCAATAATGATTCCTGGGCAGAGCGGGTTCCTTCGTTACGTGGTTTGCAGAATAAAGGAGATATAGCCGGTTGAGCCAAACTATATTGGCCGGTATATGGATTAGCATCATTCCAGGATTCGAGATAATGATGATCTGGACAGATATAATCGGCACCGGTAGCAGTTTCATCTACCGAAGATGCGAGGGATATTTTACACGGAACCTTCGCATAGGCTTCATTGAATCCGGAGGCGGCAGAAGCCGTGTAAGCCGGGTTGGTATTGTAGGTAATGAGTACATCTACTTTGCCTGCCTTCATATCACTAACAAGACTTGCGAAAGCTTCGTCATCTCCTTGTCTTAGATTGCACTCCTGGTTTACATTTATTGTTGTTTTATAGTTACCCAGGACATCGTTAATCATGTTAACAACTGTTTGAACAGTTGTATCATTCGAACCTGCAATAACCAAAGATTGGCCCGATGATTGAACTAATTCAGCAGCGATTTTAGAAATTTGATCATCATACGGTGTTGCAGATGAATTCGCCGGTGCCAGTTTTTTAGTGAGTTTTGCTACTGCTGAATAAAGATTCAGGGCAACTGCACCCTCTTCCGAAGGTTTAATTTGTATACGTGTATCGGCATTTGCACCACTAACGGTCATAATACTTTCAAACTGAATATGTTTTGACATATCCCGTTTTTCTCTACTCAATCTTCTTCCTTCAGCATATTGCTTGGAGAATTCAATAGGAGAAAGCCAGTTGGTAAGAAAATCTGCACCAATGCTAACTATAACTTTTGCTTTATCAAAAGAATAAGCAGGTATTGATGGTTTGCCGGAAACAAAATAAGTCTGATTGGCTTTTCTCATCCCTGAAAAAGAAACTGCATCATACATTACATGCTTTGCAGTAGGATATTTACCAATGAATTCAGAAATAATTTGTTGTGTAGAAGGACTGATAATAGTAGAAGATAAAATAACGATATTGCCAGTAGCGCCTTTAGCAGCGGCAGCAGTTAATTTAGCTGCAATTTCCCGGTCAGCTGTTTCCCAGGTCGATTCTCCTCCGTGAACATACGGATTTTTAGCACGGTAGTTATCATATAAGGAAAGAACAGAAGCATGAACCCTTGCATTTACAGCGCCTTTTGTAACCGGCGATTGAGGATTGCCTTCTATTTTAATAGGTCTTCCGTCTCTTGTCTTTATTAATACGCTGCAATAATCTTCCCCGTTAAAAAAAGTAGATGCGTACCAGTTGTTAACACCGGGAGTCACATCTTCCGGCTTAATTACATAGGGAATAGTTTTAACAACAGGCGATTCACAGGCTGCCAGGGAGGCTGCTGCAACAGTGAACCCGAGATATTTTAAAAAATCGCGGCGGGAAGTATTGGAAGTGGTAATAGCTTCTTTGCCTAAAAATTCTTCAATAGGCATTTCTTTGGCAAATTCCTTATCTCTTGCCTTTACAAAAGCAGGACTTTCATTTAGTTCTTCCAGTCCTTTCCAATATTTTTTTTCATTCATCATAATTGAGCTGTTGGCTATTTGTCCCGCCTAAAGGCTAGACTACTAGCTGTTTTTTATTTTAGTAATGACATTTTCCGCATTCCAGTCCACCCATATCAGCTTCGGTAATTGTCCGTGAGGAGTCTTGCTTCATAAGGGCTTCGTGCAATTTGGCATAATAACCGTTCCCCTTCATTTGAACCTGTGTCTGACGATGGCAATCAATGCACCACCCCATAGTCAATGTAGAAAACTGTTGATTGGTAGTGTAGGTATTACAAGGTCCGTGGCATGTTTCGCATGCGACTTTACCTACTACAACGTGCTGCGCATGGTTAAAGTAAGCAAAATCAGGCAAAGAGTGTACGCGTGTCCATTGAACAGGATGTTGTGGCTTGGTATAAGCAGCAGCCTGTGGGTCCCATCCTATGGCATAATATATCTTGGCAATTTCTTTTTGGTATTCGGGTGTTGAACCTTGTATGCCCTTGTGGCAGTTCATACATACATTTAAGGTAGGTATACCGGCTACTTTTCCTTTTTCAGCGCCGGAGTGGCAATACAAACAGGCAATGCCATTGGTGCCGGCATGGACCTGGTGAGAGAAGTTAATAGGTTGGGATGGATGATAACCCGGATCAACGTGAATACCCCAAAGGTATTCCCAGCCATAAACACATATTACAGCAGTTATGAATATGTTGATTACAGCAAAATGAACTTTATGAGTGCGTATCCATTTTGGGATTTCTTTCCATATAGAAAGGTCTTCGGTTGCAGGTAAGCCTTTCTTTTCATTGGAAACCGAGAGTAAGGATTTGCGAACGGAACGCAATATATATATAAGGACAAGCAGCGCCCCAATTACAATTAACAGTATTTCTTTATAATTTCCTCCGCCCCCGGTATTGGCATTTCCGTTTGCGGCAGTTGTTCCTCCGGCGGCATTTTGGGCAACCTCTTGGGGCGGATTAGCAACATAGGCAATAATATCTTTTATCTGGTCATCGGTAAGCGTTCCTTCAAAAACGGTCATTGCCGTGTTGTTGTTATCAGCAAAAATTTTGTTGGCATAAGAATCCCCACTCTTTCTGAGGGCAGCATTGTTCTTAATCCATTTGAGCATCCAGTCCTGGTATGGCGCCGGAACCCTTCCGGTAACTCCCTGCAAGCCGGGACCGGTTATTTTGTTGGTTCCAATACTATGGCAAACAGCACAATTGGCATGAAAAAGCTTTTCACCTGCACTAATGCTGGCAGCTGACGGAGCATCTGCCGCATAAGTTATGGTTGTAAATATCAGCGTAAAGACAAGGACGAAAAAAGCTGCCAACGACTTTTGGAGCTTTGTAATCAGCTTGTTCATGTTTAGGAGGTGTGTATGTTTCTTTAAATCGCCGCCAAAAGTAAAATAAAATTGAATGATACCAGCAAAAAATTTAGAAGGATTTTTTGGAGAGTTATTAACGGGCAAAGATTATTTAGAAATATTGTTTGTAACCGGTTGAACGTCAAATTTCTCTTGAAAGAGAAAATCGAGTGTTCCTGTCAACAACCCTGTTAATTTATTTTTTGCTTTGAGATTATCGTGAAATACCAATATGGAACCTGCCCGTGTTTTTTTCTTCACAATATCGAGGCATTCCTCAACGGAAGTATTGTTGTCAAAATCGGGTGCAAGAACATCCCAAAAAATCAACTTGAAATTTTTTTTCAGGGAGTTGTATTGCCGGAATGTCATTTTACCATAGGGTGGCCTGAAAAGATTGGATGAAACATATTCCGCACAGTGCTTTACATCTTCCATGTAAGTATTCAAAGGAGTTTTCCAGCCTTTCAGGTGATGGAAGGTATGATTTCCCGTAAAATGTCCTTCCTCTATTATATGCTTATATAGTTCCGGATACTTTTTTACATTTTCGCCTACGCAGAAAAAAGTGGCTTTCACTCCATATTTTTTGAGTATGTCTATAATATAAGGAGTGGTTTCCGGGGTGGGGCCGTCGTCAAAAGTAAGGTAAACAACTTTTTTATCATCCCCTTCTCTCCATAAATGGGGTTGGGGGATACGGCAAATAATTTGCGGAAGAAATATTTTTGCAAAAGAGGGTATTCGTGACCTGTACATTTTTACGCATCAATACTATGCGCAAACATACTTCTAATTTACCTTACTAACTGAATGAATCCTTTCAAAGTAACCGGCACAATACCCGTCACCCGTATTTCATTCACTACGCATATGTAATAGTAAACCCCGTCCGGGCATGGCCCTCCGGAATTATTTACGTTGCCATTCCAGTTGATACTTGGGTCGGTGGTGTGAAACATGACTTGTCCCCAGCGGTTGTATATATTAATATCTATTGATTGTACATACCTATAAGGTTCAAGGGGGCCAAATAGATCATTTAGCAGGTCTCCGTTGGGAGTAAATACATTAGGCAATCTATACGTGGGGCAATTATCAACGCATATAGTATTAAACGGGCTTGTTTGTCCTACCGAATCAAAAGCAATTACAGCATAACAACCCGCGACCGAGGTTAAACCACTATTTACATACAGGGTGTCCTGCGGATTATTGATAGTGGCTATAACAGACATATCGCCATTTTCAACGGGGGTGTAAAATATCTGGTAACTGACCACTTTATTGGCTTCCGGGCATAACCTGTCAGGGTTGCTCCAAATAATGGAATCTTCATAAAGATCACATTTCGCAACGACGTTTAGAGGAGGCGAACAGGGCGGGATAGTATCTTCGGGAGTTCCGCAAATGGTTTCGGAAGAATCATACAGAGGGTGCTCAATATGAGGCGCTGCTGTATATTCACTAATTGATTTGACATAATAGCAGTATGGATAGCCATTTGAAAGACCGCTATCTATATAGCTTGTGTTGGTAGTTTTTGCCAGGAATTGATATCCTATAGTGGAAGGGAGCTGGCGATAAATATCAAACGTGTCATTACTCCAGGGAACTTCTGCCGACCAGTTTAAAGTCATCCTATGACCTCCCCTTCGTACACCCAAATAGACCGAAGATGCGCTGCCCGATGAACCTACAAGTACAGAGCCGCCTTTACAATAAAAATTAACTTTATAATTATAACTATTCTGCTGGGTATTTAACCCCGTATCCATGAAGGTGGTATCGAAAGCAGGCCTGAAATAAGGCGAGTTAATGGTTTCAAGAGTTGAAAAACTCTCATTGTTCATACCTGTTGCATGCATCAGTTCATATTGATATGGACCGGGATATTGGGTTGTGTCTATCCCGTCTGTATCATTTGCCAGCGGTTTCATCCACCTAATAAAAATTTTGCCCTCTGCCGGATCTGTTTTTGTAACACTTACATTGGTGATTAGCGGAACACCTAACTTTATTACAATACAAGTGTCGTTGGAGGCATAGCTTTCTGAGCCATCAGGTAAAGGGAAAGAGCCATCTACAATATAACTATAGGCTACCCCCGGAGATAATCCTGCGCCTTTATTGCTATCACAATAGGTCGTATCATTTATTCCATGGTTGGTGGCTATTAATGTATACCCGGTATACGATGGCACTCCTGTTTCACAGTAACCGTGTTTCCAATTTATGCAGCCCGTTCCCCTGTATATGTTATATACGGTATCTGCAGTGCAACCGCTGGGACCCCAATGCAAGCACACGGTGGTTCCTTCGGCATCGGCTATAAGATGCTTGGGTGGCGGACCAACCACGGTAATAAGAGATGTGCCGTATGCGCTTGAAAATGCCGTATCGGGAGGGATTCCACCCAGGGAAGTTTTTTCTGTTGCCTTCACTACTACCTCATAGGGGTTTTCCCGTATCTCATTGCAGTTAGTCAACCATTGAAAGACCGGCTCCACAGTTTTAGCAGGGCTATTATTACTGAATGTTGCAGCAGGCGATAGTGAGAAAGGTTCACCGGCAGCCGTTACATAAAGCGGACCCTGGTTACCAACAGTTGCAGTATATGTAATGGAAACATCACCACCCGCCACTACGCATGTATCTTTACTGGTTACGGTGGGGTTTGCGCAACTGCCCTGTATAACTACCTCCAACTCTAATTCTACCGTATCTGCAGGCACTATTGTTTTTACTGAATCTATATATATCCTTTTGTAAGTGGTCATTAAAATTACAAAGTTCCATATGCCCGTACTGGGATTGCACCATGTCAGAGTACCCCTTACCGGATCGATTGTAGCGCCCGGATTGTAATAGCCCTGGGCCACTTCCTCCCCTGTCTGGCTATTAGGATTGAAGGTAAGCGAACTGCCTAAAGAATACGAAATGCTATCATCAGAGCCCGGGGGAATATCAGGTATATATGCGCCGGGATTATAGGTATAACATAATCCTGTACAGCCATATTGACAAACGGGGGGATTAGTAATCACAGGGGAATTTATACAACCCGCATAGGGGGTTATGATAAGGGTTGAGTACATATAATAAATAACATCTACCGAGTTGGTGATATTGTTAACATATGCCATCCTGTCAGGGTCATACATATACACATGGTAATTCCCGGGACCTTGGTATGTATGTATTCCCTGGTATACGTTAATCTTCCTTGCTCCGTTCAGGGGCGTAGGCGGGGATGTATTAAAATCATAATTACAAATCGGGACTCCGTTGGGAGTAGGATCTCCACCCGGGTAAGAGGCAGTAGATATGCCGGTAGGCCCATTAAGCCGGGTCAGCGAGTCGCTCTGACCATCACCCCAATATACACGTATGCCATCCCTGTCGGCCGAGGTGAGATAAGTGTTAGTATAATTTGTTATAGTTACCTGGTAAGTATATCCCCCAAGGCATTTAAAGGAAATATATCCGCCTACCTGGTGTGTGGCATAAGAAAAAGAGGACGAGAAAAGAAAAATAATTATTCCAAGTATCCTTTTTACCATTTTTCCGGCTATACTGTTGCTCATTTCTTCGACTATTCACACCGGGGAAGGTTAATCTGATGCCTTCATTAATTATTTCATATTGCAATAAAACAATACCGTGTAATTAATGCCATAATACACCTGAACAGGCTATTTCAACTGGCCTTTGGTTTCGTCCTTGTCTTTGCCCGTATTATTCTTGTCAGAGCTTTCACTTCCGCCTTTCGAGGCATCCTTAAATTCCTTCATTCCCTGCCCCAGCCCGCGCATAAGTTCAGGTATTTTTTTCCCGCCGAAAAGTAATAATACTACAGCAAGTATCAGGATGATTTCTCCCGGCTTAATAGCTTCTAAAAAAAGTAGCATGGTTTTCTTATTTAAAAATTACTCCAAAGATACTAATTTTCCGCCGAACCATATTTTTTAACATTTTAATAAAAAAAGGCACATGTCACACTTTAGCGATAATTTCAAAGTGCGACAGCACACTATATTATTTGAAAACCAATTTGTTGCAACATGTCTCACTTTTAACCAAGTGTGACATATAGAATTGTAATTTTGCTATAAGTAAATGACTTTTTAGAACATGAAAAGATTTTGCTAGTACCTCCCATCGCTCATCTCTTATCTATGCTTTTCCTACCTTTGTGTCGTGAAAACATTTGAAATTCCCGAATTTTATACCAGCCCTATATTATCAAGGGTTAAAGATTACCGTTCTGCCAAAGACCCCAAGAAGAAAGATTACTCCCCTACCCTGTTAGATTTTGGCAACGTAAAGTTCTTGCTGGCGCGTCATTTTGGGTTTTGCTATGGGGTGCAGAATGCTATTGAATTATCGTTCCGTGCTGTAAAGGAAAACCCCGGCAAACGTATATTCCTGCTAAGCCAGATGATTCACAACCCGGAAGTTAATTCGAATCTGCAGGACCGTGGAGTCCGCTTTTTAATGGATACAGATGGCAAACCCATAACTCCATTTTCAGAGCTCACCAAAGAAGATGTGGTTATCATTCCTGCCTTCGGAACTACGCTTGCCATCAGCGAAAAATTGGCTGAGATAGGCATTGAGATAAAAACTTACGACACCACCTGTCCCTTTGTCCACCGTGTGTGGAACAAGGCGGAAAAGCTGGGAACGGAAAAGTATACCGTCATTATACATGGCAGGCCGGGGCATGAAGAAACAAGAGCGACTTTTTCCCACAGCTCGGCAAACAGCCCCTCGCTGATTGTGAAAGACAAAAAAGAAACCCAGTTGCTGGGCGACTTTATCCTCGGAAAAATAAGCCGTGAAAAATTTGAAGAGGTATTTAAAAGAAGATACTCTGCCACATTTAACCCGCTCACCGACCTCGACAGGCTGGGTGTTATTAACCAGACTACTATGCTGGCTGCGGAAACACAGGATATTGCCAACTATTTAAAACAGGTGATGATAGAGAAATTCGGGGCCTCGGCTGTGGGGCAGCACTTTGCCGATACACGCGATACACTCTGCTATGCCACCAACGAAAACCAGGACGCCACACAGCAGTTATTAAAACAGGAAGCCGATATTGCATTGGTGGTCGGGGGTTACAACAGTTCGAATACTTCACACCTGGTAGAGTTGTGCGAACAGCGTTTTAAAACCTATTTCATTTCATCGGTAAAAGAAATAGTGTCGAAAGATGAAATACATTATTTCGATATTCATTCGGAAGAACGTAAAATAGCATTCAACTTTCTGCCCGATAAAAAGCCGCTGACGGTGGTACTCACCAGCGGTGCATCTTGTCCCGATGCCATGGTTGAAGAGGTGCTGATGAAAATACTATCTTTTTACGAGGGCAACAGATCCATAGAAGACGTGCTGTCTTTATTGAATTAATAAGGCTTTTTATTACTTTTTAACCTTAGTAGAAAAAATACATCTAAGTAATAAAAACCTTATTACCTTATTCATTACTTAATAAGGTTAGATTGTTGTTGTTATTTTTTCTACTAAGGTTTATGAAAGTACAAAAAGTAACAACTTGCATTAATTTAGTTTATACATCTTCTTTTGGTGGAGGGATCTCGTCTAAATGTGAGGTATGCAAGTTGCTATGGCGGCGACTGTATAAAAAGTAAATGAACAGTCCAGCTATCATCCAGCCGAAAGCAGTTAAAAGCGTACTTATACCCAGTGAGGAAATCATAGCTCCGCATACTAATACGCCGAGAATAGGAAACAACGGCACAAAAGGCGTACGGAACGGACGAGGACGTTCAGGGTCTTTACGACGCAGAATAATAATACCCACGCAAACCAGCACAAACGCCAGCAAGGTGCCTATGGAAGTAAGATCGCCCGCAACACTTTCGGGAATAAACGCGCCAAACAATCCGACAAAAAGAAAGAGGATGATGTTAGATTTATAGGGAGTGCGGAATTTGGGATGAAGCTGTGAAAATGTTTTGGGTAGCAAACCATCATTCGACATGGAATAAAACACCCTTGACTGTCCCAGTAGCATCACCAATATCACTGATGAAAACCCTGCCAGTATAGCAACGCTTATTAATGTTGCAAGCCATCCGAAGCCGTGCATGTAGGTTTGTATGGCATACGATATGGATGCTTCCTTGCCTGCTTTTAAGAAGTCGGTGTAAGGAGCAACTCCGGTGAGCACATAGGAAAACAAAATATATAACACCGTACAAATCGCCAGCGAACCGAGGATACCTATAGGCATATCGCGCTTGGGGTTTTTGGTTTCCTGGGCTGCAGTAGATACAGCATCAAAGCCAATGAACGCGAAGAAAACAACAGCAGCGCCGCGCAATACTCCAAGCCAGCCATGATTTGCAGACGGAGAAAAATCATACGACTGTCCGTTGCCAATGGGCACAGGAGGATGGTCAGCGGGAATCATATATGGGGTGTGGTTGGCAGGGTTAATAAAGTGCCAGCCGACAACAATAAATATTAAAACGATAGCCACTTTTACAAATACTATAACAGCATTGACTGTTGCACTTTCCTGCATACCTTTTATAAGCAAAAGGGATAATAACAGGAGTATGAAAACAGCAGGCAGATTCATAATTCCCTGTATGCCTTCGGGAGATGTTTGAAAAGGTGAATGGCACCACTGGTAGGGTATCACATTCCCCAATAAATTATTCAGATATTCACTCCAGGCAATAGAAACAGTTGCAGCCCCCAATGCATATTCCAGCACAAGAGCCCAGCCGATAATCCATGCCACTAATTCACCCATCGTAGTGTAAGCGTATGTGTATGCGCTACCTGCAATGGGAATCATAGATGCAAACTCGGCATAGCATAAACCCGCAAACAGGCAGCCTACAGCAGCTACAATAAATGAAAGCGTAACAGCATTACCGGCGTGCTCGCCTGCGGCGGCGGCGGTACGTACAAACAAGCCGGCTCCTATGATAGCTCCTATGCCCAACGCCACAAGCGATGGAGCAGACAGTGTCTTTTTTAGCCCGTGCTCCGAATTATCGGCATCGGCTAATAATTTTGTGATAGATTTTTTTCTCCAGAGCGACATAGGTGAAATAAGTTAAAAGTTTATAAAGTCGAAAGACAAAAGTAAATAAAAGGAGATATAAAGTTTATAAAGTAAAAAGTTTATAAAGTAAATACATATTGCCTGGTACCCGCTAAGCTTTGTTTAATGGATACGATTAGGTATAAAACACCATTTAATGGGAGCAGGGTTATTTCTGTATCACAAAGTTGGCAATATAAGCAACACACAAAAGTCCTGCTAAGTAAACAACCACAATATAAACAAGTCCTTTGCCTGCGGATTTAATATTTTTTCGCTTCAGTGAAAGCGGAAAGAAAATAGAAACGGTGTATAAAAAGGATTGCCATAAACGCCTTTTAGAATTCAGACTTACTATTTCTATCGTATAAACGCCATTCTGCAATTTTTCCAATTTACTAAAGGTAATTAAAGTAAATAGAGATAGAAAGCCAATAGTCCATAGAAAAACCCACCATTTTTCATATCCATAATCCCACCACCACCTATCAATAAGACCAAACCATTTAGTGTACCATTGGCATGTACCCCATTTATAGCCTTGATATTCCTTATCCAGAATCTCATAGCTATCTTTTTGCCCCCGATCTTTAAAGTTTTTAAGCACCTGCTCGTAAAGTGCAATTCTTTCATCTTTAGGAATAGATTTCATTGTTTGTGGGTCGTAAAATAGTAATTTAAAATGCGCGTAATCAATATGAAATTTTGAAACATCTGATTTATATAGGTTAATATAATGAATTTTGTCGGGTATTTTTTTCTGGATTATGCAACTTCTTTTTAATGTTGGTATCCCATTAAGCATAGTAACACTTGTATTTCGAAATATTGTATCTCTATAATAAGATTTATAAGGTGCTCCATTGACATTTTTTTTGACTGGGAAGAAAAAGCCATAAAGATAAGAAGGACGTATACTGTATAATGAATCTGTATTTATAATATGAGGAGGGAAACTGAGGTAAATGGCTATGGTTGATCTGTTAAAAAGTGAATCTAAAGATGCAACGGTTAAATCAATATCATGCGGAATATATAAACTATATGAAAAATCAATAGTATCAGGTAATATAGCGTCTTGGAAATCTATTCTCGCAGAATCTTTTAATTCAATATTTTCAAAAGATACTTTATGAAAAAAGGTTGCCCCCAAAAAATCAACATGTTCTGAAAAAATTGTATTGGAAAAGTGGACATCACCTGTAAAAATTGTATGAATAAAGTTGGCACCTCGTGAAAAATTAGTTTGGTCAAAATTCGTACTTAGTATAAAAGTGGAACTCCAAAAATTGGCATCATTTAGAAAACTACATTGCGAAAAATCCGCATTCGAAAGAGTAGCTCTTGCAAAGGAGGCCTGATGCAAAAAAATAGACTGTCCAAAACATGCGTCCTTCAAAAAAAAAGTTCCAGAAAAGTCAACATCATGTAAAAAAGAATCATTCTCAAAATCTGCCTCCTTAAGAAAAATGGATTTATGAAAATCCGCATTATGAAAAAAATGAACATTATAGAAGCGTACTCTATTAAAGTGAGCGTCAGAAAAATTAGCAGCCGGATTAATAAGATTATTCTCGTAAATAGTTTCATTTCGCGAAAACCTTGAAGGCCACATGATATACTCCAAATCCGAACTATCTGGAGCAGTAGTTTCTGTAGAAAATGATGTACCTCCAAAACTTACAGATTGAGAAAATATTGCTTTTGAAAAGTTCGCAGCATTTATAAAAGTACTACTTAGAAAATCTGCATTCTTTGCAAAAACCACACCATAGAAATCAACATTATGAAAAAATGTATCAGCCCAAAAATATAGATCATGCATGAATGTATCTCTGGCAAAATATACCCGTATTGAAACCTACACCCAATATAGCCCGTATCTGTTTGAATATGTGTACTGTCCCTTATTATTTTATTGTGATGCATTTGTCCTATTGTATATTGGCTATACACATTTTTACAAAAATTCAGACAGAAAAATGAAATGAAACCTAAGTACAGGACATATTTTAGATGTTTTCTTTTTTTCATGTAAAAGAATTTGCACGAATGCAAATATAATAAGGGTTTAGCATTACTAAACTATCTCCACAAAGGGAGGTAGTTTACTTCGGCGCCCACCGCAATATAAAGTAGGCAAGAATCCCATAAATAACATTAGGTATCCATACAGATACCATGGGTGAAATAAAACCTCCTTCTGCAAAGGTGGTGGAGATTTGCATAAATAGAATAAACGAAAAGGCAATTACCAATCCTATGCCTAAATGCAATCCTGTGCCTCCCCTCACTTTGCGGCTGGAGAGTGAAACACCTATAATTGTAAGTATAAAAGTGGCGAAGGGAAAAGCGGTGCGCTGGTCTCTCTCCACCTCAAACGAAGCTATATTGGTAGAGCCCTCCATGCGCTTTTTTTCGATATAGGCATTCAATTCTTTATAGTTCATGGCTTTTACATCGTCCAGTCGCTCCACAAAATCGGCGGGAGTAAAGTTTAAAGCCGTATCTTTTACTGCTCCCGAAGAAATCTTTTGGGTTCCGTCAGGATATATTTTCCGTATAAAATAACCGAATATCATCCAGGTCTTTTTGGCGGTATCCCAGTGTATGCTCTCCGACATTAACTTATAGGGTAACTCCTGGCCCCGTATATGTTCTAGGGAAAAGCGGTATCCTGTATTCGAGAAATTATCAAAATGTTCCATATATATATATACTCCCGGGCTTATTTGTTTATGAATATTTATATTTTCATTTCTGGAGGGGTCATTCAGATAAGTGTTCTCAAACCGCAAACGCACTTTATTGGCATCGGGTATTGTAAAATTATTCAGATAAAGAGACAGCATAGCAATTAAAAATGCGCCTATCATATAGGGATAAAGCAACCTCCAGAAACTGGCTCCGCTACTCAAAATAGCAATGATCTCAGTTCTTGCGGCCATGCGCGAAGTGAAAAACACCACCGAAATAAAAGTAAATAACGGGCTGAAAAGATTTACTAAATAGGGAATAAAGTTCAGGTAATAATCCATAACAATAAGCTTGAAAGGTGCATGATGTTTCAGGAATCCCTCCAGTTTTTCCGATATATCAAAAATGATGATGATGACACTTATTATAGCAACGGAATAAATGAATGTGCCGAGAAATTTTTTCAGGATATATATGTCTAACTTCTTTATCAGCCTCATCTTGCTATTAAAAAATTAGAATAATTTCTCATCTCCGATTCTTCTGTCACCACCCTTTCAACAATGGCCCCGGGAGAGCCCACATGGCAGGTATTGACAAATTTTTTAAGGTCACCTTCCTCGCCTTCGGCTTCTATATAAACGCTACCGTCCGCCTCATTACGGGCAAAACCTTTTATGTTAAACGTGTTGGCCATTTCCACAGCGTTTACCCTGTAGAACACCCTCTGCACTTTGCCGTAAACCCGTATGTTAAGATGTTTCACCATTAATTAAGCCGGGTAGTTACACGTTTCACCATTTCTGTTTTCCATGTGGCAAAGTCGCCTTCTATAATATGTTTGCGCGCTTCCCGCATTAGCCAGCAATAAAACGCTAAGTTATGAATACTGCTTATCATCATGCCCAAAATTTCCTTACACATGTGCAAATGCCGCAAGTAGGCTTTGGTATAGTAAAAGTCAACGGGTGATTCACCGTCGGGATCAAGGGGAGAGAAATCATCTTTCCATTTGGAGTTGCGCAGGTTAATAATTCCATTTTTGGTGAACAACCATCCGTTCCTCGCATTACGCGTTGGCATCACACAGTCGAACATGTCAATTCCAAGCGCTACTGACTCCAGCAGGTTATCGGGAGTGCCTACTCCCATTAAGTAGCGGGGTTTATTTTCAGGTAAAAATGGAACTACTTTATCTGTCATGGCATACATCTCCTCGGCAGGCTCGCCTACTGAAAGCCCGCCGATAGCATTGCCATCAAGGTCTAAATCCGCTACAAATTTTGCCGATTCCTCCCGCAAATCAGCGTAAGTACCACCCTGTACAATTCCAAACAGCAACTGTTTTTTCAAATCGGGCTTGCTGTCGTGGTATTCCTTAGCCCTTTTAAGCCATCTATGGGTGAGCTCTATGGACTTATGCACATAACTATGTTCGGCAGGGAGGGACACACATTCATCTAAGGGCATTACAATATCCGAGCCAATTATTCTTTGAATGTCGAGAACAAACTCGGGAGTGAAAAAATGTTTGGAGCCATCCAGATAAGAAGTGAACTCTACCCCATCCTCTTTTATTTTCCGGGTGGGAGAAAGTGAATACACCTGGAATCCGCCACTGTCGGTAAGTATAGGCTTGTGCCAGTTTATAAAATTATGCAGTCCGCCGGCGTTTTTCAACGTTTCAAGCCCCGGCCGTATGTATAGATGATAGGTATTTCCTAAAATAATCTGCGCTTTAATATCATTTTCCAAATCGGGCTGGGAAACCGACCTTACCGAGCCGACAGTGCCTACAGGCATAAACACCGGAGTCTCAATATCGCCGTGTGCGGTATGTAATATCCCGGCTCTCGCTTTGGAGTTGGGGTCTGTATGCTGCAGTTTAAAATTCAAGTTGTGTGTTAATTATTTTGTTGAAATGATGCCAAAAGTAAAAGGAATAGTGCTCCCAACTAAAGATAGCTTTGCATGATTTACATTTTTTAACTGTTATGTCCGCGCTGATATTGCTTTGCTTACTTTGTTTTTGCTTCGCTATCTACCTGTTTTTTTGCGGGATAGCTTATTTCCGGTTTGCTTTTGGCGGACAAAGAATGCCTGTTGTAAAAAGTGACTTGCCACCTGCTTCGGTAATTATTTCCGCCAGGAATGAAGCAAACTGTTTAAAAAAGAACCTGACTTTAGTACTGGAACAAGACTACCCGGTTTTTGAAGTTATTGTGGTAGACGATTGTTCCTGGGACGGTACTTTCAATATTCTGAAAGAACTGGAAAAAGATTATCCGCGCTTAAAAATTTTGCAGATAAAAGAAAATGAAAGGTATAAGCACGGCAAAAAGCTGGCATTGACTATAGCCATTAAGAGCGCTCAATACGAGCATCTTGTGTTTATCGATGCGGATTGTTACCCCGCAAGTAAAAATTGGTTGACGAATATCATAAAAGCTTTTGATGAAACAACCGACCTTGTGCTCGGTTATGGAGCATACATTCCCCAAAAAGGACTTATTAATAAAATGATACGGATGGACACTTTCCGAATAGGGTTGCAATATCTTTCATTGGCTGTGGCCGGTATGCCATACATGGGCATAGGAAGAAACCTGGCCTATCGCAAGTCGTTTTTTATGAAACAAAAAGGATTTGCACCCCACTCTCAAATCCGTTCGGGCGATGATGACTTGTTTGTAAATAAGTCGGCTACCCGCTACAATACCCGCATTGCAGCACATAAAGACTGCATAACTTTTTCTGAGTCGAAGAAAAACTTAAAAGAGTGGATGCAACAAAAACGCAGGCATGTATCAACAGCCCGTTATTATACGTTGTTTTCAAAATTCATCCTCACGATCATCACATTCTCTCAATACTTTTTTTGGATAACTTCCATTGCACTTTTATTCTCATACCGGTTCAGGTTCATAGCATTAGGAATAATAGGCGGATATATTATCATTCAATTAATTATCCAGGCAAAAGCTATGAAGCGGTTAGCTGAACGTAATTTAATACTATATTCGCTACTGTTGGAATGGCTTTTACTTTTTTTCTTCTATCCCCTGGTAGCAATATCCAATCTTTTATTTAAACAAGCGGCATGGAAAACCTAGAAAACTTAGAATATCTTTCTGCAAAAGCGTATTATGATTATAACCTCGTGCAAAAAGCCTCGACCGGGGACCAGAAAGCCTATTCGGAGTTATTGAAGCGCTATTATGATGCCATTTACTACATGATGTTTAAAATGGTAAAAAACCAGGACGATGCGGACGACCTCACTATGGAAGCCTTTGGCAAAGCGTTTAAAAGTTTGCATCACTACACCCCTGAATATGCTTTCAGTACATGGCTTTTCAGGATAGCCACCAATAACTGTATTGACCACATGCGCCGGCAAAAAATAAAACCCATATCTATTGATAATACCTACGAAACTGAAGATGGTGGCGAAGTAAGCATGGATATTAAATCGGGCTATCTTGACCCGGAAGAAAAATTTATCAAAGCCCAGAAAGTAAAAATAATGCACGAATTGGTAGATAAGCTGAAACCCCGTTATAAAAAGCTTATCGAGCTGCGCTACTTTAAAGAATGGTCTTACGAAGAAATATCCGAAAATCTTAATATTCCTATTGGAACTGTGAAAGGACAGCTTTACAGGGCAAAAGAAATATTGTTGCAAGTGCTTAAAAACTCCAGGGAAAAAATTTAATGGAAGGCGCTACCCCTACGATAGACAACGTATCTCTTCTTCTGAAATATTTTTCCTTGCCTGAAAAACAGCAAATGCTGTTTGAAAAGTTAGGTACGCTATACCAGGAATGGAACCAAAAAATAAATCTCATCTCCCGCAAAGATATGGAGCATCTCTACCTGCACCATATATTGCATTCTTTAAGCATTGCTAAGCTGATAACCTTTAAAGACGGAACAAAAATTATAGACGTGGGAACAGGCGGAGGATTGCCCGGAATCCCTCTCGCTATTATGTTTCCAAACTGTTCATTCCTGCTGATTGACTCCATAGGGAAAAAGATAAAAGTGGTGCAGGAAATCATTAATTCTTTAGGTATTGATAATGTCTTCGTTGTAAATGACCGGGCTGAAAACATTGACGAGGATGTTGACTTCGTAACTGGAAGGGCTGTCAGCAGCTTAAATGATTTCTATTCCCGTGTACAACATCTTATTTTACCCACTACTAAAAAAAGCATGAATAGTTTACCCAATGGATTAATATACCTCGCAGGAGGAGATGTTGAAACAGACCTCGGAAAACTAAAGAACAAAACAAAAATTTATCCCATCAGTACCTGGTTCAGTGAAGGATATTTTACAGGGAAAAAGATTGTGCATGTGAGGAGGTAATGCGATATTAGCAATATGAAAACCAATCCCGTTAAAAAAACCGAAAAATTCTGGAAATCCCTGGGTCCGGGATTTATAACAGGCGCCAGCGATGATGACCCTTCGGGAATTGCTACGTATTCGCAGGCAGGGGCTGCATTCGGATACACTACATTGTGGACTGCCCTTGTTACTTTTCCTTTAATGGCTGCCATACAGGGAATGTGCGCCCGCATCGGGATTGTTACTTCTGCAGGGCTGACAACAACACTCAAGACTCATTATTCAAAGCTCCTGCTTTATGTTTTTATCTTCATTTCCTTTCCCGCAATTATCCTGAATATCGGCGCCGATATTGCAGGAATAGGCGCCGTATCAACTATGTTATTCCCCGCTGTTAACAGTATTATTTTTTCTTTTATTTTTATTACTATACTTATTATTTGTCTTATTTATTTTCCGTATAAAAAGATAGCCGGTATACTGAAATGGCTTTGCCTCACTTTAATGCTTTACATTATTGTTCCTTTCCTGATCAAACAAGATGGCTGGGCCATTCTGAAAGCTACTTTCCTTCCTCAAATAAAATGGGACAATAGCTATATTGCCATACTGGTAGCCATACTTGGGACAACTATTTCACCCTATCTTTTCTTCTGGCAAACATCTATGGAGAATGAAGACCGGGCAGACAGTAAGGCGGTAATGGTTGATAAAACAGATATTACAAGAATGCGGGTAGATGTTAATACCGGGATGTTTTTCTCCAATTTCGTGATGTATTTTATAATTCTTGCCACGGGTTCTGTTTTATTTCGGGCAGGAGTAACCAATATCAATACGGTTCAGGATGCGGCATCGGCTTTGAAGCCCTTAGCCGGAAATTCCGCGTATCTTCTTTTTGCGATAGGCGTTATAGGTACCGGATTGCTTGCTATTCCTGTCCTCGCAGGCTCTGTTTCATATATGCTCGCAGAAACATTCGGATGGAAAGAAGGACTCAACAAAAAATGGCATGAAGCAAAAGGGTTTTATTTGATATTAACCATTTCCATTCTCATTGGCTTTGCCATTAATCTTTTTGGAATTAACCCCATAAAAGCATTGATTTATACAGCGGTCGCCTACGGGGTGACTGCGCCTGTATTAATTGCCATTATCCTTCACATATGCAACAACAAAAAAATAATGGGAGAGTTTACTAATAAACCTATCTCTAATATTCTGGGATGGATTACGTTAATTGTAATGACCGTAGCGGCAGTTGCATTATTTATAACGATGTAACCCATTGCGAATAATATTCGCAGGCAAAAAGATTGTGTGTAAGGAGGGGATTATTTAATGCGCCTCCAGCCAGTTTTTACCCATGCCTATATGCACCTCAACAGGAACATTTAACTTGATAGCATCTTTCATTTTATTCAAGACTAAGGGCTTCAATACATCTAATTCATCCGTGTATGCGTCAAAAACTAATTCGTCATGCACCTGCAAAATCATTTTGGAGCGCAGCTTTTCACGTTTAATCTCATCGTGGATATTGATCATGGCTATCTTAATCATATCGGCTGCGGAGCCTTGTATGGGTGCATTAATGGCGTTGCGTTCGGCAAAACCACGGACAGCATAGTTGCGCGAATTTATATCAGGGAGAAAGCGTTTGCGCCCGAGCATGGTTTCCACATAGCCGTTCTTACGGGCTTTTTCAATGCTTTCATCCATGTATCTTTTAATATCAGGATACTGCGTAAAATATTGATTGATGATTTCGGTGGCTTCCTTCCTTGGAATGCCAAGCCGTTGTGACAAACCAAAAGCAGAAATACCATAGATAATTCCGAAGTTCACGGTCTTTGCATTCCGGCGCATTTCTGCGGTAACAGCATCTAAAGGCACATTATATATGCGGGAGGCGGTAGCAGCATGAATGTCGTAATCATGGTGAAATGCATCTATCATGGCTTTGTCTCCGCTTAATGAAGCAATAATGCGAAGTTCCACCTGCGAGTAATCTGCCGAAAGCAGCACCATAGAATCATTGGCAGGTATAAATGCTTTTCTTATCTCACGGCCTCTTTCGGTACGAATGGGTATATTCTGCAGGTTAGGATTATCGGAGCTTAGCCTGCCTGTTACAGCCACCACCATATTGAAGGTAGTATGAATCCTTCCAGTGCCGGGATCAACCATAAGCGGAAGAGCATCCACATATGTATTTTTCAGTTTTTGAAGTTCGCGGTAATCGAGTATTTTATCTATGATTGGATGAGCGCCCGCAAGTTCTGCCAGCACTTCTTCACCGGTTGAATATTGCCCTGTTTTGGTTTTCTTCGCTTTGTCAGACAGCTTCAGTTTTTCAAATAATATTTCTCCCACCTGTCGCGGAGAATCAATATTAAATTCCTGTTCTGCCAGTTTCCATATATCGCTTTTCAGTTTTTCAATATCGGATGTTAATTCATTGGAAATATCCTTCAGAGCGCCCTTATCTACTTTTATTCCTTCGGTTTCCATCTCACTTAACACCTTCTCCAACGGTATTTCTACTTCCTCAAAAAGTTTTTTTACAGAAAGTTCATCCAACCGGGGAGACATGACATCATACAGCCGAAACAGCATATCAGCACGTTCGCAGCATACCTGCATGGTCTGCCCGTCGGAAACCATTTCCATGCTTAGTTGCTCTTTAAGAGTTTTCCTGCTTTCAGCGCCAAATTCAGCAATATGTATCCCCAGCGTATTTTGTACAATATCGGGCAGGTAGTGCGGAGATTCAGGACGTATAAGGAATTGAGCAATCATCGCATCAAACAATTCTCCTTCAATGGTAATTTTATGCTCATGGAGAAAATTTAAATTTTGCTTTATATCATATCCTATCTTTTTAATGCTTTTCTTTTCCAATACCTCTTTAAGTATTTCCCATTTTTTATCATCTGCCCCGGCTAACGTTATGTAATGGGCTTCTCCCTCTTTTGTACTGAACCCGATTCCATGACAAACCCCTCCCTGTATTGCCATATAAAATCCTATTCTTTCAGCATTAAGAAGTAACGGTAAAAGGTTCGGGAGTTCTCCTTCTTCGTATTTGGTTAGTATGTTAGAAATAACAGGTTCGGGAGTTGCAAAAAGGTTTGCGCTATCCGTTTCTTTATTAGCTGACGAAGGCTCATCCGGTATGGCATGCTTTTCTCCCGGAAAGAAATCTTTCATCACCCTTACGGCAATCGTTTTAAATTCCAGTTCATTCAATATATCTATCAACGCTTTCTTGTCGGGAGTTTTACGCTCCATATCATCCAGGCTGAAAGGAAGGTCTACATCACAAATGATAGTGGCAAGTTGCTTGGATTGGGTCGCCATCTGTCCATTTAGCTCTACTTTCTCTTTTAACTTGCCTTTCAGTTTATCGGTGTTCTTTAAAAGATTCTCAATACTGCCAAATTCCTTTATAAGCTGAATGGCTGTTTTTTCACCCACGCCGGGTATGCCGGGAATATTGTCCACCGCATCGCCCATCAATCCAAGAATATCAATTACCTGTTTCGGGTTTTCAATGCTGAACTTGGTGCACACTTCTTTTATTCCCAATATTTCAGGCGGATTGCCTTTGTTGGAAGGCTTGTATATAAAAACATGGTCGGTAACTAACTGGCCATAATCTTTGTCCGATGTCATCATGTAAACCTTATATCCGTCTAGCTCGGCGTGCTTTGCAAGTGTGCCTATAATGTCATCTGCTTCGTAGCCGTCTTTTAAAAGCACCGGTATTTTGAACGCTTCGGCGATGCGGATGATGTATGGTACAGCTTTAATAATATCTTCGGGAGTATCGGGGCGTTGTGCCTTATAGTTGGCATCTATCTCATGGCGCACCGTGGGAGCATGCGTATCAAAAACGATGGCTATGTGGGTAGGATTTTCCTTTTGAAATATTTCGAGCAGAGTATTGGTAAAGCCGAACATCGCCGAAGTATTCATGCCTTTGGAGGTAACCCTTGGGTTATTGACAAAAGCGAAGTACGACCTATAGACCAATGCCATAGCATCTAATAAAAATAGTTTGCGCGGGTGGTCAGGTGTCATGGGATTACTTAGCAATATGCAAAAGAAAGAAAAATTATTGGTACGGATATATATTTACGCTCTTTCATCTTGCAAAATCTTTAAAGAGATTCCTCACTTCGTTCGGAATGACACGGTTTTGCTTTGGGAAAGGACTGTGTGGTGCAGGCTTCGCCCGCACCACACAGTCTAAGAATCCCCCCCAGTTTGTCATTCCGAACGAAGTGAGGAATCTAAAAAAAATTCACACCTTCTTGCTTTTTTTAATATAAAGTGGCAAGTAGTAAAAATGTCAATAATTCAGTTAATAATTGGTTTTAATCAAGTAACCATATCAGTTAGCTAACGTATAATTTTGCATCAAATATATTTTTATGGCAAAAATTGAAATGCATCGTGTGAAAGGCGACTTTGGCTTTGAGGCAAAGGATATGTATGGGCATATAGTACGCATGGACACCAGCGATGAAACAGGAGGCGCTAATTTCGGAATACGGCCCATGCAGATGCTGCTTATGGGCTTGGGAGGTTGCAGCGCTATAGATATTGTTACCATCCTGAAGAAACAACGCCAGCAAGTAGATGACATAAAAATAGAGATAGAAGGCGAAAGACAACAAGGCAAGGAACCTTCGTTATGGAAAAATGTACGTATAAAATATTTCCTTCAAGGCAAAATAGAGCCTGAAAAGGCAAAACGGGCTTGCGAGTTATCCATGGGAAAATACTGTTCGGTAGCAGCAACCTTACTGGGGGCAGGTACTAAAATTACATGGAATGTTAAAGTAACCGGCGTATAATTTCATACATTATTACGTTTAAAATAGATACCCTATCCTTTGTCCTTTTCAGATTCTGAGCATTAAACAGGGTTTACCCTTCAAACCCATTTAAATAAAAAACATGGCAACACTTTCTATTCTTGTGCCTGCTTATAATGAAGCAAGGACTATTGCAGAAATTCTTGATAAGGTGATAGAAGCGCCCTTATCTTTTTCACTGGAGAAAGAAATAATTGTGATTAACGACGGCTCTACTGACAATACCCAGGCGCGGCTGGATGAATATTTAAAGAAGTATAATGAAAGTACGCTCGCCTCCAAGCCCAAAATAATGGTACATGAAAAAAAAATAAATGAGGGGAAAGGAGCAGCTATCCACACAGGCATAAAACTGGCAACAGGCGAATATATAATTGTTCAAGATGGCGACCTGGAACTTGATCCCCGGGAATTTAATATACTGCTGCAACCCATAGTGGAAAATTATGCCGATGTAGTTTATGGTTCCCGCTTTGCAGGCGGTAAAGCTCACCGGGTAATGGATTTTTGGCATTCGGGAGGCAACCGGCTTCTTACCTTTTTCTCCAACGTGTTTTCAAATCTTAATCTCACCGATATGGAGACTTGTTACAAACTCTTCAAAGCGGATATTATTAAAAATATTAACCTGAAAGAAAAAAGATTTGGCTTTGAACCGGAAGTAACTGCTAAAGTTGCAAAAGTTCCGGGCGTAAGAATTTACGAAGTCGGTATTTCATATTATGGCAGAACCCGCAACGATGGTAAAAAGATAGGATGGAAAGATGCCGTAAGAACCATGTGGTGCATATTAAAATATAATATCGGGAAATAAAGACACTCTTCAGCGCTCACTTTCGTCGGAGCAGCGACATTATTGCATAAAGAGCATAGGCTGCGCACATCAGCATAAAAGGCCATGCGGGCATTAATAGCCGGTTCTCGGCACACATTCTTATTACGCAGGAATGAATAAGTATAGTGTAAAGAGGAACCAGTGACAACAATAATTCCAGGTGTCCGGCAGATTGGAGTCCTTTAAATAAAAGTAAAATGGCTCCCGACAAGCCAAGGCAAAGCATTGCCAAATAAAAGACATTGTAAAAATGCGCTACCAGGGGCCCTATTTTTCCAATCTGCCCTCTTTTAAAGTACGATTTCATGTAATCGCCATAAAGTAATTTTCCCGTTAAAATAAGCGGGACTTTAACATAATAAAGAAACGGATGTTCTTTTTTCACAGATGCCGTATATGTGTCGAATGTGTTTTCTATTTGACTTTGCAATGCGGCAGCCTGCGGCGAAACAGGATGAAGCCCATAATAAAACAAGGGGAATACTTTATTCCAATCCTTATCATCTTTATCAAACAAACTGTCAAGAGCTGGCTTTTGCATAGCCATAAACTTTTGAACTTTTAATTTAAGTCGTAAAATGCTGTCCCTGTTAAATGCTGAAGTATAAATATACCCGGGAATGGTATCAAAGTTCTTAATCTCCGGTTCGCCAGGAAAGAGCAGCCCTCCAAACCAACTTATTGCCGATTGACGGTCGGTTATTTCTATAGCATTTCCCCAGGTTTGAACAAACTGCAATTCCTGTTTCATGTATGAAGAATCTATGTAAGGGTAGAGTATGCTATTAGTGAGAGGTATTATTTTTTGATGAACAGAATAATTCCTGGTAACCCATGCTCCGTCTGCAATAACAAATGGAATACCCAATATGAGTAAAGGTTTTATAAACTTTTTTTTATGTTTTATGGAATGTATTAAAAAGACAAGTCCGAATAATGCAAAAACCGGCAAGAAAACAGGGCGCAGAAAAACTACCCATGTTAAAAAAAATCCGGAGAAAAACATATAACCGGATTTTTGCTTGTGCATATAAAGCGCAAAAAACCAGCAGGCAAAAACAAGGAATGCACTACAAGCACATTCCGACATGATGCAGATGTCGTAATAATTAGAATAAGTACTGATAAGAAACAGATAAAAACAAACATGAAATACGGCTCTCGATTTTAATACCAGCCTTGCGAGCATAGCAGTATAATAAACACTTAGCGAAGCCAGGATAAGTTGAAAAATAATTACGCAGTTATACGCAGCATTATACGATAGCAATAACCGGAAGGCATAATATATAGCGCCATATCCGGGCATTCTGAAATCGGGTGAGTAGTGCCCGGTTGCAATAAGATGTTCAACAGGATCGATATAAGAAGGACCGTCTCCGATAAAGCCAAAACTAAGCAGGTGAGGGTCTGCACGGTTACCCAAAAAAAGCTGGATGAAAGGGACAAGCCCTTTAACGAGTAAGGCTAAAGAAATCCAAAAAACATACTTGGAAGGACTTCTGAAAAAAAATTGAGCAAAGCTTTTTTTCACTTAAACAAAAATAGCAACTGATTTTCTGCAAATATAAAAAGCTTTGCAGTATGGCTTTCTATTTTATCTAATATAACCACACATATTATTATGTAAGTTTGTTCTGTCTCCATACGACAGCGGAATATATTATATCCTGTTAAAAGCATGAAAAAACTGCCATTCATTACAATATGTTTTACCCTGTTGTGTTGCGCTTATTTCATGAAATCTTATACATGGGATGGCAAAGACGGGAATAGCTGGAAATATACTATAAGCGGATATGATACGAGGGCATACTATTCCTACCTGCCTGACTTTTTTATAAAACATAATTTGAAGATTTCCGATTCCACGCTTCCTTATGTTAATGTTACGGATAAGGGCTTATTCAATAAACATTTTGTAGGACCGGCAGTTCTCTGGTCTCCTTTTTTTATTGCGGCTGTGGAATATTTGAAATTGAAAAATATTCATACAGACGGTTATTCCGGGGCGCCTGTAAAAAGCATTGGCATTGCTGCGCTTTTATGGCTTTTTATTGGTCTTTGTTGTTTATGGAAGATCTTGGAATTCTTTAACATTTCTGACATCGTTATTTCATTAACCATTTTACTGATAACATTCGGAACAAATCTTTTCTTTTATTCATTTAAAGAATATACCATGACACACGTATATTCATTTTCCCTGCTGGCTGTTTTTATATATACCGGAATAAAATATTCAAATACCCAAAGAAAAATTTATTTAATTCTGATGAGTCTTTCTTTTGGGCTTAATCTTCTTCTGCGGCCTACCTCCATATGTCTTTTCCCTTGCCTACTGCCATTAATATGCGGAGATTATAAAAAAATCATACCAACATTCTTTAGACCTGCAACTCTTCTTATTTCCATCTCCGTTATCGTTCCAATCGTTTTTTTGCAGTTTGGGGCATGGTATATGCAAACAGGACATTGGCTTGTAAACGCCTATTCAGGTGAAAATTTTTATTTTCTTCACCCAAAAATATTCAAGGTTTTTTTCTCCTTTCAAAACGGCTGGTTTATTTATACCCCGTTAGCGTTATTGTCTTTATTCGGATTCATCAAGCTTTACAAAATAAACAGAACTGCATTTTATTCCTGTTCCCTCGCCATTGCTATATGGGTTTACCTGGTTGCAAGCTGGTATGCCTGGTCTTTTGCAGATGGTTTTGAACACCGGGCTTTTATTGATATTTATCCTGTCCTGGCTATTGGCACCGCTCATTTATTTCCGTCTTCAAAAAATGGAATATATTCTCTTTTTTCCCCGCTAAAGAAGTTTTTTATAACAAGCGTTTTACTTTTACTTTCAGGCTTATTTGTAGCACTCAATTTAATTCAAACCTACCAGTTTTCCAGGCATATTCTTACTACTTACTGGATGGATTGGAATAGTTACCAATATGTTTTCCTGAAAACTTCAGATAAGTACATTGATTGTTTGGGAGGACAAAAAGACCTTCCCCTTTATACCAATAAATCCCCTCACATTGTATTTTCTTCTGCTTTGAATTTTGCACAGCCCAAAAGTGAATGGAGTATTAAACACCCGGAAAATCTAAACAGCAGAGCGGTAATTCATTTTGAAGGAGATGAGTTTGGCGCATGTGTAAATATCCCTTCTGATAGTATCTCGATGAAAGGAGGAATGTACTATGCTAAAATTATATTGACGCGTTTTGAGCCCAAGGGCAATTGTTCTTCGGGTGTATTATTGGTATATGATGCGATAAATAATAATCATGGATATTACACAGCTTTCAAGATTAATGATTATCCTTCGGGAAAAGACAGTAATACCCGTACATATTACTATGGGCTCGAGATACCCTGGGTAGTCCACAAAAATTCTAACGTGTCTTTTTATATATGGAATAAAGACCGCCAGGATTTTTATCTCACAGGATTATCGGTAGAAGTAGACCGCTATTTTCCCTGAGGGCTTGGAAGTGAAATTAATTAAGGAGGAAATTCTATCTTTGACAGCAGATATACCAACCCTATGAACTATTGGCTCGCAAAATCAGAACCTTCCGCTTATTCGTGGGAGCAACTGCTGAAAGATAAAAAGACCGCCTGGACGGGAGTACGAAACTATGCTGCCCGCAACAATCTTAAAGCTATGAAAAAAGGAGATCTTATTTTCTTTTACCATAGCAACGAAGGACTATGTATTATGGGCATTGCAAAAGTTATAAAAGAAGCCTATCCCGATCCTACAGATAAGGAATGGGTTGCGGTAGACATAGCCCCCGTTGAACCCCTAAACAAGCCTGTAACACTGGCGCAAATGAAGACCGAAAAGAAATTATCGGGCATGGCGCTATTACGTATAGGAAGACTGTCGGTGAGCCCGGTTACAAAACCGGAGTATGACACCATTCTTAAAATGTCGCGCTGATATTTGCAAATGAAAGCCCAATTACTACCTTTGCCTGCCTTTTTTATTAAACACAGGTATTTGTTGTATTTATGAAGTTAAGTAAAATTTCCTTTTTCTTACTCCTTTGTTTTTTAATTATTGCCACTAGGGGTTCTTCACAAACTTCAACCCTGAGAGGATTCGTTTACATTGATAAAACCCTTGAACCTGCTTTATATTCGACAGTATACTTGGAGGGAACAACTTACGGAGAAAATACCGACGTAAATGGCTATTTTTCTGTTAGCCATGTGCCTCCCGGAAAGTATGTGCTGGTGGTTGCCTATTTGGGATACGATACATTGAGAGAGGCTATAACTCTGACTAAAGACCAGATACTTACCAAAAAGTTGTATATCAAACAATCTTCCCAGGCACTGAGCCAGGTAGAGGTTTCGGCTGCGCAAAAATCAAGAGAAACGGAAACCCAGGTTTCTACCTACCAGATTACTGAAACAGATATGAAATCTATCCCAACGATTGGAGGAGAGCCTGATATTGCCCAATATTTACAGGTGCTCCCGGGAGTAGTGTCAACGGGCGACCAAGGCGGACAACTGTATATTGAAGGCGGACAACCTATACAAAACCTGGTATTGCTGGATGGCATGACCATTTTTAATCCCTTCCATTCCATTGGCCTTTTTTCAGTGTTTGATGCCGATATAATAAGTGATGCCACGGTGTATGCCGGTGGATTTAACGCTGAATATGGTGACCGAATATCTTCGGTAATGGATATAAGAACAAGAGATGGCAATAAAAAACAAGTTACCGGGAAAGTAGACCTCAGCCCTTTTGGAGCACATGCCTTGGTAGAAGGTCCACTGATTAAAAACCTGAACGACGACCCCCAAAAAGCCAGCGCTTCATTCATACTTTCTTTTAAGGATTCCTACCTGGCACAAACTTCAAAAAGCGCTTATCCTTACATTGATTCGGGTCATGGCATACCTTTCAATTATGCCGATTATTACGGAAAAGTTTCTCTCAATACAGCTAACGGAACTAAGTTAAACCTGTTCGGTTTTGACTTTACCGACAACGTAAACTACCCGAATATTGCTACTATCAATTGGCACGAAGCCGGCGCAGGGCTCAATTTCATTATTGTTCCAAACAATTCTTCCAGCTTAATGGAATGTAATATTGATTATTCGAATTACTCTATCAGTATGGCCCAAAACGGGCTTCCAACCGATACAAGCAGTATTTACACTTTCAGCGCCCAATTAAAGTGGACGCAGTTTATGGGAAATACTACCATTTATTACGGCTTTCAAATGTCGGGTACGGGAACGAATTTAGACTTTGATAATTCTTCGGGCACGGTATCAGAAAACCAAACATCGGATGAGCTGACAGGCTTTTTTAAATTAAAATATATAAGCCCGAACAAAAAATTTATAGTTGAACCAGGTTTACGCTTGCAATATTATGCTTCCATACCTGAATTTTCACCCGAACCCCGCATTGACGCAAAATATAACGTGAGCAAAAAATTCAGGCTGAAGCTGGCATCCGGACTTTATTCCCAAACCCTTATAAGCACTATTGATGAGACCCAGGTGGTTGACCTTTTTTATGGTATGATTACAAGTCCACCAACCTCTGACATTCCCGGTAGCTTCACCCAGCAAAATGGCACGGTGAACCAAGTAACCAATCCATTGCAAAGGGCATTTCACGCCACAATCGGGTTTGAATGGGATCCTCTGAAAAATATGCATGTTAATGTAGAAGCCTATGAAAAATACTTTCTGCAAACCACCACGCTCAATTATGATCAGATTTATCAAAATGCGCCACCCTATGTGGGTGCAAAACCCGATACATTAACAAAGCCCTTCCTGGTTCAATCAGGAAACGCTTATGGCGCAGATATTAATGTTAAATATGATATCAAGCACCTTACTTTATATGGCACCTACTCCCTCGGTTATGTAACATACTGGGACGGCTCCTATTCCTTTCCTCCTCCGTTTGACAGGAGAAGCACCGTGAATCTTGTAACATCCTATCTGTTTGGAAAAGATTTGAGTTGGCAGGCTAATGCCCGCTGGACTTATGGCTCAGGGTTTCCTTTTACCCCCACCCAAGCCTTTTATCCCATGACTCCACTTAATAATATAGGCGCCACGATTGCCACAACCAATCCAAGCCTCGGAGTTTTATATGCAGAATTTGACAGCCAGCGCTTACCCACCTATGCAAGAGTGGATGTAAGCCTTGCCAAGAATTTCCAACTATCCCAAAACGTTGCGCTACGCTTTAACGCAAGCATAATTAATCTGTTTGACAGGTCGAATATATTTTATTATAACCGCATTACGGGACAACGGGTAAACCAACTCCCCATTCTTCCAACCCTTGGTGTTGGAATGGATTTTTAAGCTAACTACACTGATTTTGTCATTTCCCTATAAGCAGGGAAGAAATGAAAGGGAGCGCTTATATTACACTTGCTCCGCACTTGCCATACATTTGCCACAAATGGCGAAATGTCGCAGTTGCCCTTTTTGTGCGACATTGGCAAAAGCCTTTCTATTATTGGGATATAGCCCTATTGTTACACTTTAAAATTATTGTCAAAGTGTGACATTTCAAATCCGGAAAATTTCAGAAAACTAAGAGGTGAAAATCCCTACCTCACTACTTCAATCTTTTTTATTTCAGTTGCAGTTGGAGATGAAATCCGCAGGAAATAAATACCGGGCGAAATACCCGAAGTAGAAAGAATGTAAGGAGATTTGAAATTATTATCAGTCCAGATGACCCTTCCGGTAACATCCAACAGCGTTGCCTCGCCACTATAGTTGGAAACAATATTCAACCTGTCATTACAAGGATTGGGATAAGCGTTTAAAGTATATACAGATTTCTTAACCGGGGTAATTCCCGTGAATATTTGTGTTGAAATTTTGCGAATAAGGTTGTTCCCCAAATCAGCCACATATACATTGCCCTTCTTATCTGCCGCCACTCCTACCGGATTATAAAACTCTGCGACACCGGATACTCCATCCCTGAATCCCACGCTGTCATTCCCTGCCAAGGTTGACACCAAAGAGTTTTGCGCATTCATTATACGGATAACATTATTATCTTCATCAGCTACCACCAGGTTGCCCGATAAAAAAGTAATTCCGGTAGGTTCGTTATACAGAACTCCTTCGGTCATGACTGAAGTGGTATCGCCACTGCTGTTAATGACCATGCTATCCCGGTATACATTCTGGTATCCGTTCCGGAGACCACTGGGAATAGGTCCATATGAAAGAGCGTCGGTATCAAAGCCAATAGTATCGTACCCCGAATAAGTAGTTACCGTATCATGATATAATCTTCGTATGGCATTATATCCATCAATAGACTGGCTGACAAAGATGGCTCCGTTATTTCCCAATGCTATTCCGTATGGGCTGTAAAATTGAACTGTATCAACCGGACCATTTACATATCCCGAAATGCCGGGCTGCCCCGCCAAGGTGGTAACCATACCGGATGTTGTTATTTCGCGAATAACATCGTTGCCATCATCGGCAACATACAAGTTCCCTGAGGCATCTATAGCTAAAGAAGTGGGCGCAAAAAATTCAGCTACCGAATCAGGGCCATCCACATATCCTTCGATTGGTATACCCAAACTGTCTTTACCTGCATAAGTACTGACCTTGCCTGTTGCTGCCGATATTTTACGAATCACATCATTATACGTGTCTGCCACATACACATTGCCGGTATCATCTACACAAACTCCGAAAGGGTTGCTGAATTTAGCCGCCATTGCCGCCCCATTCACATAGCCTATATTGGAATCAGGTCCTTTCTTTATATCACCGGTATCACCTGCAATGGTTGTGACTATTCCGGTAGAGAGGTTTATTTTCCGGATGATATTATTCTGGCTATCTGCCACATATAAGTTATCGCCGGTAGTGTCAACAGCTATGCCGTAAGGACTGTTAAATAACGCAGTTATTGCCGGCCCATCCTGGTACCCCGCATTGGCATTAAGGCCATACGATATACCTGATGTATCTCCGGCAATGGTGGAAACATAGTATGAACTTTGGCTATAGCCTGAAATACATAAAAGACAGAGGAAAGCTAATAAGACTGATTTGTTTTTGTACATAAATTATTTGTGCTTTTAAACTCCAAATTGGCGAAGATGGTGGTCCGCATGTTTGTATCCGAGTATACCCCATTCTTCTTTTGTCATTTTCCCAAAAAATGGATGTTTTTCAGATTTAACCCCATTTTGTCCATTGGTATATAGCCTATTGACAATTGCAATTAAATTAGCTTTCTCTTTATTAAAATCTTTTTCATCTACTACTTTTATTTCAGGTGAAGTAGGCGAATTTTTGCTGAATTGCCTTTCACTATGGATAATTGATTTTTTGAGAAACTGGCCGATGAAAGATATAGGCAAGATTCTGACCTCAGCCTCACCTGTAGATAATTGAGCGCCCATATTAACATGAGCAAGCATTTGCGATACGTTCATTTTACCCCACAAGGCTTTACTTTCATTGGTAAGCTTCTCAACCCGTTGGATTATTTCGTTTTTGTCAGTCTCACTGAATATTGTTTTCATGCGGGTTTATATAATAAGCCGCCAAATTTAGCAATTTTCAGGGAAAGGCAGGGAAGCCAAAGGGACAAATACGCCTACAAAAGATATCCTGGAGCTTAAATATCCAGCGATAGTCCCAATGTAGGCTGAACAAGGCCTATATTCATTTTAACTTTTCCTTCCGATTGAGATTGTGTGGTTCCCCCACCAGAAACAGTTGACGTCCATCCGGAATAACTTACATCAGAGCTTACGTAATTAAGCCCTACTCCTATTCCGAGCATTCCTCCCAGCATCATGTATTTAATCTTTACTCCTGCACAATACCCAAACCCGCTTCCGTTTTGAAATGCGTCAACAACAGAACCTGAAGCATTATCAATAGTTAGTGTAGGGTAGTTGCTTGTTACCATCCCGCCAAGAAGCTTAGCTTCAATTTTTATTTTCACGAGAGTAATGGAAAGATAAGGACCTACAAGATATTCAGCAACAGTATATCCCCCGCTTGCTGAAGAACCACTACCTAAATTAGATGTATTGAAGGAATTGCTATTCGCTCCATACTGAACCATAATTCCAATGAATTTTGAGAATTTGAATCCTCCGTAAATATCATAATAGAAACCGGTTTTTGCCGAGCCGGAGAGGGCATTTTCGGTATTTGCCACTCCGGAATTAGCAGTCGCATAATCACTGGAAGGTAAAGACAAGCCTGCATCAATTCCAAAAGTGAACCTGTTACCTATTATTGGAATACTATTTACCTGCGCATTTGCCGCGAGGGCAGTTAAAAGAACAGCTGCAATAAAAATATATTTTTTCATGGCGTTTTGGTTTTGTACTGCAAATATAACAATTTCAGAATACTATCCTAAACGTTTCTATAGAATAGTTTGAACCATAAAAGTTTAATCTGCGCGATTAGAATTTTTCAAAAACCCCAAGTCCGAAGAGGGCAAAATCATATTTAACAGGGTCTTTCTTATCTAATTTACGAAGCGATTGTGTCAACTCATCAACAGCTTTCCAGTCGTCCTGTTTCCTTTGCAACAAGCCCAATTTACGGGCTACCCTGCCTGAATGAAGGTCGAGAGGACAGTAGAGCAAAGAGGGTGAAATGTTTTTCCAAATTCCAAAGTCAACACCACATTTATCATTGCGCACCATCCAGCGCAGAAACATGCTTATCCTTTTGGCAGAGGCATTCTTTTCCACATTAGCTATATGTTTTGCCGTTCTGCCATGCGGATTTATTTCCAAAAATATTTCCCGGAAGTGCATCATTCCGTTCTTTATATCTTTTTTGCTTTTTTCCGAAAATACTTTTTCCAAGCCGCCATGATGGATGTAAATATTTTGCAAAGACCGGATAAAATAAATTACATCTACAGCCTGAAATGTACGGTGAGCAAAACCCTCAAACCGTTTCCAATCTTTCTTTTCGGAGTTCAGTATAAACTTGTAAGGCTCATTATCCATAAGTTCCATAAGCCGGGTGGCACTCCTTATAATAGTTGGTCGCTGTCCCCAGGC
>Ga0206873_1002_pt1 | contig 52380 bp, 42 predicted proteins | sample Alteio_BWOrgCont_11_FD_152631 | JGI IMG/M metagenome (GOLD analysis project Ga0206873, IMG submission 152631) | Enriched cells from forest soil in Barre Woods Harvard Forest LTER site, Petersham, Massachusetts, United States -... | ecosystem: Environmental > Terrestrial > Soil > Temperate forest >...
GTTGTGATTCGTAAGTAACCTCATAAAATTTTTGATAATTGAAAGAGGCATCTTTTGTAAATGGCTTGTCTACAAAGTTGTAAAGGTTCATTGCAATGAGCCTGCAACTGTCACCACCCTGCATGGCTATTTCCGAGCATGGGTTGGTAGATACATTTTTGAATCCCGGATAAACGGAAGAGGTAGAATATTTATGTTGTCTGTCCCAGAATATCAAACCCGGTTCAGCGCTTTGGTGTGCACATTTAATAACGGTGTTCCACAAGTCGCGGGCTTTTACCGTCTTGGTAATTTCCGGATTTTTAGATTCGATAGGGAAACGATGCGTATATTCCGTGTCATTAACAACAGCATCCATAAACTCATCGGACAAGCGTACAGATATATTAGCCCCGGTTACTTTGCTTAGGTCTTGTTTAATGGTTACAAATTGTTCAACATCGGGGTGCGCAATATCAATAGTGATCATTAAAGCCCCTCTTCTGCCGTTTTGTGCAACCTCGCGGGTGGTGTTGGAAAAGCGTTCCATAAAGGAAACAGCTCCGGTGGTTGTTCCTGCTGCATTATTAACGATGCAACCGGAAGGACGAAGGGTAGAGATATCAATACCTACACCGCAACGTCTTTTAAAGAGTTGGGTTAACTGCTGGTCGGTATACATAACTCCTCCGTAAGAGTCATATATTTCGGGCAATACTACGCAATTGGAAAGGGATGCAATAACATGTTTATTGCCAAGCCCGAACATCACGCTGCCTTGCGGAATAACATATTTAAAATCTTTAAAGAGGTCAAATATCTTTTCTTCTGAAAGAAACTCCCTCTTCTGCCCATACTTAGACAGGTGGGCAAATGCGCCGTTCATAGCTGATATTTCAGCATATTCTTTTTCTTTACGGGCAAACTCATGCGCCATACGGCGGTGCATATCATCAGGAGTTTTTTCCAATACATTGCCGTTTTTATCGCGCAATGCATATTTATTCACCCAGGTGGATGCAGCGAGTTCGTCCCCACCGAAATATTTTACAGATGCTTTCTTTATCTCTTCTGAGTTAAGCATTGTTTTTGTTTTGTTTAGTGTACTTGGTTTCATGAAAGAGGGTTAATAACAGTTTTTTGTTTTCGATTTTTTAATCAGACCACAAATCTATGTTGTCCACTTTTTTACTGAAGGGTACATCGTTTATAGTTTTTAACATCGTTATTAACAACTTTATCAAAATCCGCTCCAGTTAAGGATTTAGGGAGTTGTTACGATTTTTCAACACTATTGATTGTTCATAATTAATAATTCAATATCGTTATAAGGAATGTTATACGTTTCTCCTAAATATTTGCTTGTCAGTATTCCTCTATATATATATACACCGTTCCTTAAATAGATATCTTTTTTAATTAGTTTTTCAAATCCGCCCACATCACCTGCCTTTTGCAAAATGGGTGTGAAAATATTACTGAAGGCAATCGAAGCTGTTCTGGAAACACGTGATGCAATATTCGGAACGCAATAATGTGTTACCCCATGTTTGCGGAATACCGGTTCGGAGTGATTGGTTACATGTGAAGTTTCAAAACATCCTCCCTGGTCTATACTTACGTCAACAATTACAGAACCTACTTTCATATCGGTCACCATTTGCTCGGTCACTACCATTGGGGTAATGCCGTCTTCAGCGCGAATGGCTCCAATAGCCACATCGGCAGTTTTTAAATGGCGGGCCAATACACGGGGGCGTATGGTGGAAGTAAATATTCTTGTGCCAAGCATTACCTGTAATCTTCTCAATCGATAGATAGAGTTATCGAATACTTTTACAATAGCGCCACGGCCCAATGCGGCACGTGCTGCAAATTCTCCTACTGTTCCTGCTCCCAAAATAACTACTTCGGTAGGTGCAATACCGGAAACCCCACCCATAATAAGTCCGGGGCCGTTGTGCACATTACTCAAATACTCTTCGGCAATGGAGATGGATGTACCACCCACAATTTCGCTCATGGAGCGAACCACCGGAAATATGCCTGCTTCATCGCGAATGGAATCGAATGCGATAGCATTTATTTTTTTCTCCATTAAATATTTAAGGAAGTCTTTTGGCTGAACAGAAAGTTGCAATGCGGAAATGAGGGTTTGGCCCCGGTGCAATAGTTCTATTTCCTTTTTTTGGGGCGGTGTTACCTTTAGTATTACATCTGATTTATATACTTCGTTCGCATCGTAAGCTATCTGGCAGCCGACTTCGCTAAAGTCGGTGTCTTCAAAATGGGCGTTTTTACCGGCATTGGTTTCCACCAGCACTTTATGCCCAAGGTTAATAAGCAGGGCAGCATCATCGGGAACCAGCGCAATACGGTTTTCCTGCAGGTCTATCTCTTTTGGGATACCTATTTTAAGGCTGCCTTTTTTATGGGCAACCTCCAACATTTCTTCCTGGGTTGCAAGGGCGCCCTGGGTTAATGTTCTTAATAAGTGCTTCGGAGTAGCCATTTTATCATGCTTTTAGAGGGTTATACAATGTCTATAATAAGACGAATTGGAGTATGTTTTATTGGGCAAAAACCTGTTTATTTGTTTATCCATAGTTCCCTGTAGCCGTTATCTTTTACTTCTATCTTTATTTCTACTGCATCCTGCGGTATAAGTCCGGGTATTTTTTCGGGCCATTCTATAAAACAATAGTTGCCTGAGTAAAAATATTCTTCGTAACCTATATCATACGCTTCTTGTAAATCTTTTATCCGGTAAAAGTCGAAATGATAGGCCACAGAACCCCGTCCGAACGATTCATCCGGGCGGGCATTGGTGCATTCATATTCATTCACCAATGAGAATGTGGGACTGCTGATTCCGCCGCTTACCCCTAAAACTTTACAAATATACTTAATAAAGGTAGTTTTTCCGCTACCCATTGCACCCGAAAATATGAACACCCGATTGTTCTTAAACTCCCCTAATAAAACCTGTGCCGCCCGCTCTAATTCCTCCACTTTCCGGGCAGTGCATAGCAACCTCATTATCAGCTATTATTTTGGTGACAGGTGAATAAAAGGGATAATCATTTCTTCCAATGAAATGCCTCCGTGCTGGAAGGTGTTTCTGTAATAACTTACATAGTGGTTGAAGTTATTGGGGTAGGCAAAAAACTTATTCTCTTTTATAAAGAGGTAAATACTGCTTACATGTGTGCGCGGAAGAAAAGCTTCGGCCGGATTTTTAAGCATAAATACGTCCTTTGCTTGGTAGGTAAGGCTTTTGCCTTGTTTGTAGCGCAGGTTGGTAGTGGTATTTTTGTCTCCAATCACTTTAGAAGGCTCACCAACTTTTATGGTTCCATGATCGGTAGTGATTATTAGTTTGCCGCCTACAGCCCTTATATTGCGCATAATATCGCGCAGAGGAGAGTGGTTGAACCATGAAAAGGTGAGGGAGCGGTAAGCCGCATCATCGCTGGCAAGTTCACGTATCACTTCCATTTCGGTGCGGGCATGGGAAAGGGTATCTACAAAGTTGTAGACGATAGCATTCAGTTTGTTATTGGCTGCAAGGCTATGTATGTTATCGGCAAGGCGTTTGCCCGCTTCAAAATTGGTTATCTTATTATAAGAGAATTTAATATCCTTGCCTGCGCGTCTGAGCAATCCGCCTAAAAACTCTTCTTCATGCAGGTTTTTGCCACCTTCATCTTCATCGTTCTGCCATTTTCCGGGATACATCTTCTCAATCTCCGAAGGCATTAATCCGGCGAAAAGTGAATTACGGGCATATTGGGTGCAGGTTGGCAATATAGCGAAGTACATCTCTTCTTTATCTACTTTAAAATCCTCTTCAATTACGGGTTGCAGCAACTTCCATTGGTCATAACGAAGGTTGTCAATTACCACCAGGAAGATAGGCTGGCTTTCCTTATCCAGATCGGGCAGTACTTTGCTCTTTAGCAGGTTGTGCGACATGGTAGGCATGTCTTTATTTTTGCCGTTGAACCAGTTTACATAATTCTTTTCAATAAATTTGGAGAAGAGGGTATTTGCCTCCGACTTTTGCATGGCAAGGATTTCCTTCATGCTTATGTCGCCCGATTTTTCCAATTCCAGTTCCCAAAACACCAGCTTTTTATATACATCTTCCCATTCCTTAATACTCAGGTTATCCGAAAGCATCATGCTGATATTGCGGAATTCCTGCTGGTAATTGCTGGTGGTTTTTTCGCTTATGAGCCTGTTCTTATCAATATTTTTCTTGATTGAAAGCAGTATCTGTCCGGGATTCACTGGCTTAATAAGGTAGTCAGATATCTGAGAACCTATGGCATTATCCATAATGGCCTCTTCCTCGCTTTTGGTTATCATTATTATAGGAACATTGCGGTTCAGCGTTTTTATCTTACCAAGGGTTTCTATTCCCGATAGCCCGGGCATGTTCTCATCCAGGAAAACTAAATCGAACGGTGCTTTACCAAACTCATCCACCGCATCGTTGCCATTGGTAACCGTTTTTACAGTAAAGCCTTTATCCTGTAAATATAAAAGATGGGGCTTGAGGAGATCTATTTCATCGTCTGCCCAGAGAATACTGATTTTATCCATGCTCATAGCGTTAAAAGTTTATAAAGTTACTAAAGTTTATAACTAGAACCACAACATTTTGCTCCTGCCTTTTTCTTTCTTCTGCCCTTAATCCGCCTGAGGCGGACTTTGAACGTATTAAGTTTATTAGCGGTTCAAATGTTTTAGTAGAGCTTTGGAATATTCTTGTGGTTTTTTTAGATGTTCTCCATTTGTTTAACGGAGGAATGCAAATATAGTTGCATTAGCCTATCAAAATATTTTTGCTTTGATAAAAGATGTTAAAAAGAGTATTTAAGAAATGGTACATTTGATTCTGTATTATAGAATAACTAAATGAAAGAATTAAGCGATAATAATTCAACTGAAAGAGAGAGAAATCAGCTTCTATTCAAAGTGGATGTGCCTTTGAGTTTCTATATTATCAGGGCTTGCCTAATTTTTGGTCTGCTGATTTTATTTGTTTTTCAGGTGGATTTTGAATATATATTAATATATCTGTTAATTCTTTTGATTAAATTTTTCAATTCAGGTATTGGTATAATTGAAATATACCCTGAATATTTTAAATTGAAACGATTTAGTATATATGGTAAGGGATTTCAAAAGCTAGAAGAATATAATTATAAAGATATGTGGGATTTTGAATTTGAGAAAGGGGAATATAATATATGGATAGATATAGTTTCATTTGTAATTCCTTATAGGTCAGGCTCAAGTCACGCATACAGATCCCCTTGCATAACTTTTAAATACAAGGAAGCGGATGGTTCTTTCGAGATAAATAAAAGATTCAATCATTTGAGTATTGATTTTGAGAAGGCTTTTGAAATGATTGATGAAAAAGTTTCAAGTAAAGAGCATCAAAAACTACATCATACTTCCTAGTGGCTGTTTTGTTAGATATCCCAATAACAAAAACCCCGACCTTTCAGCCGGGGCTTTCTGACTAAAATAAGGGAGCCCTCCCTTATTTAGTAACCACAAGTTTTTGTGTGTAGGGCACACCATCAACAATAACGGTGTAAGTATAAATACCGTTTGCAAGTTTGGTAACATCAACAGGAACTTTGTACCTGCCATCTGAAAGAACTGTATTATCTAAAGCAGTAAGAACCTTTCTTCCGCTAAGGTCATAGAGTGCAACGTTTACCATAGATGAACCCGATAAAGAGAATATAATGTTGCAGGTTGTATTTGCAGGATTAGGGTAGGCAGCCTCAATACTAACATTGTTGTTGCTAATTTCTGAAACTCCGGCAGGTGTGCATGTACCAAAGGAGAGATCATCAATAAGCGCAGTAGAACCCGTATGGGTTTGGCCACCTGAATTCTCGAGTCCTATAACTATTTCTGCAGAATCAGCTGTGCAAGTAGTATCATAAACAAGGCATGCGGAAAATTGTTTCCATACATTTGCTGTCGTGGTAGTCGTATAGTTAATCAATGCTGCACCGCTTACTTTTTTGCCGCATTTAGTTCCGGTTGTTATGGTTAGTTCATCGCCGCCAGACACCGTTAGCTGATACCATCCGTTTAATGCAGCAGGATTACCGGCATTTACAAAATAGCTGTCTCCGGATAAACTTACGCTTGCCATCTGTCCGCCAAAGTTAAAAGTGCCTCCTACCAGCACATTATTTAGCTGAACAGAATAGGTTCCACTTTGCGCAGTAGATGACTGTGTTACACCGCCTGCATAATCTGAATTGGTTGTTCCCCATCCGTTTAGGTTTCCGCTGGTCCAGTTTTCGAAACTATTGTTGGGGATTTGTGCAAGCATTACGCTGCTGATTCCTGCTAAAAATAAGGTAACTAATGTTTTCATAATAGATGATTTAAGTGTTAAAGTTTATAGTGGTGCAAAATTAACATAGGAAAACCCATATTCACAAACGAAAGCCATAACATAAAGATGTGATGTTTATAAAAATTAATATCGCATTGCACAAACAAAAAACCCCGTCTTGCCATAGGCGAGACAGGGTTCTTTTATAAAGAAAATAGTTGTCTTATTTTGTTACAACCAATTTTTGAGTGTAAGGCATTCCATTGACGGTTAAGGTATATTCATAAATTCCGTTAACAAGGCCGGTAACATCTACAGGTACTTTGTATCTTCCGTCAGTCAGCGTTGCATTTTCTAATGGGGTAAGCACCTTTCTTCCGCTAAGGTCATAAATGGCAACATTTACGGTAGACGAACAAGGTAAAGAGAATATGATATTGCAAATACCACTTGCAGGGTTAGGATAAGCTTCTTCTATGGTAACGTTGTTGTTGCTAACTTCAGCTACCCCGGCAGCAGCACATGCACCAAAGGACAGGTCGCTAAGATATCCAATAGTGCCGAGATGCAGACCGGTATCTTTATATGCTGAACTGAGGAGAGATGCGCCCAAAACAATAGAATCTGCAGTAGCACTGTCGTAAACAAAACATGCCGAAAATGCTTTCCATACTGCCGTGTTAGTTCCATATACTGCTATTGCAAAACTATTATTGTGGTTATATGCAGTTTTAGATCCTCCGGTTACCTCTAATACGTCACCACCTACAGCAGCAAGCTGATACCATCCGTTAAAGGCCACTGGGTTACTAGTACTGGTATTTTTAAAGTATAGCGTAGCATGAAGTCCTGATATAGAAAAAGTAACTAAACCTCCGCCAAAGTAAACTCCATGGCCGCTGTCAACAGCGCTTAATTCTGCACAATAAGGGGTACATGCTCCGTGTGGAGGAGCTGAAGATGCAGTGACACTTCCCGGCACAATAATATTGCTCGATTCCCAAAGGTTAGGGCTGGCATTTGGAGGGCTGCTCCAAGATTCTAAACAAGCATTTGGAACTGTTTGAGCAAGCATAACGCCGCTAAAGGCTACTAAAAAAAGTGTAGTAAGTTTTTTCATGATTTTAAAATTTATTGATTAGTATGTTGAATTGTTTGGCAAATATAATAAAATCTAAATAAGCTTACAGCTTGTTTACAATAACATAAAGATGTGATGTTTGATAAAGTCAATGACTTTTAGAAAAATATTTTACTAAATATCTATAATAGTAGTAATATTAGAGCTACTTTACAATTCTATTTAATATAGATACGAATTGCATGGTACTAATTGATTATCATTAATTAAACTGCCGTTTTTTCGAAAAGTGAAATCGCAAAAAGTGCGACACAATGCGACACAAAAGAAATTGTAAAGTTTACTTGCTAGATGTACCTTCCGGTTTAGGCATAAACTGCTTAAAGGTATCGCCCCGCAGACCCAGCCTCAATGTTTCCAGGGGAATAACATCATCGGGCGATATGTTGCCCAGGTTTACATTGGCGCCAAGCAATCCTATGAACCAAGCCTGTTGAGACTTGTTAGGGGCTTCCCAAAGTATCTTGTCTTTCGGTACATTCTGCAATATCTTATTAATTAAGGCAGAGTGAGCATTGCCATTCGGGCGGTAAATGCCTACTGTTCCACTTTCTCTCGCTTCGGCAATCACCTTCCATGCCCCGCATTCAATCTCTTCATTCATCATAGATATCCACAACTTTGGGTGAATGATCACTCCTGCCTCTTTAGAGCCTACTTCGGAGAGCACCTTAAAGTCTTTTGATAATTCTTTTATATAGCGGCACTTATCTTCATGTTTCATGAACACAGAACCATCAGAAACCTCCACGTATTCCAATTTGAGCTTGGTTAGCAGGCGACGGTAGTCATCAAACATATCGCGCACAATAAAGGCTTCGAACAGGGTTCCACCAAAATAGGTTTTAATACCTGCTTCGTCATATAGGCCCAGTTTCTTATTCAAGTCTTTTGTTAAAAGAGATGTGCCAAAACCGAGTTTTACAATATCCGTGTAATCTCCGCAGGTACTAACCAAATCAAGCGCCTGGCGAAGGCTTAAGCCTTTATCCATTACCATGGTTACACCGGCTTCCCGTGGCTTTTCAGTTCTTTCCGGTAATCCGGGGAGTTTAAAATTCCGCATCCTTTTCTTTGTCTATTTAACAGTAGACAGGGAGCAAAAGTAATAAATCGTGCCATAGGGAGAAGTTAAAAAAGTATAAAGACTCATAACCCATTGATTTTTTGAGTCAATAAATGTCCATCAAATTAGTAGGGGTTAAGCGGTTTCCGGTCAGTTAGTAAGTCTTTTTATTACATCCTCTTTAAAAATATTTTTTATTATTTTGTAAGGGAAAGTCGCTCTGTAAGTATGGCTATAGGGTAGCAGGTTATGAGGAATAAAGCAATCAAAACAAACAATTATTTCTTTATCTGTCAGTATGTATTTCGATGTATAGCTATACCAGAAAGTATTAAGCGAGCTATTTAGCCACTCAATTATTTTGCCGTAGTTGGGGTTGCTTTTATTAATGGTTTGTTCAACTAGTTGTATGCTGTCGGTTATAGCAGGAACAACGGCCTGGCGAAATGAAAAGCTATCATCTTTTGACTTAAATATATCTCCAAGGGTGATAAGATTTCCGCCGGCTAAATCAAAGTTCAGATAGATGGGCGGTATCTTGTCTCCCTTGGATGGAATACGGGTAATGATGATAGACAAAAACCCATTCTTATTCCGATTGACAGTGTATTGCATCTGCAATTCATTATCTTTTTTGTAAAGGGTTTGCAACAGCTTCTGTAAAGGTTTTGACGTGTCACCATGAAATACCGATGCTTTAATAATATTATTTATTCTCCGATTGGCATGCATTTCAGAAGGATAAAGTACAGGATAAGAAATTGATTTTATGGAATCCTTTGAATGAACAAGATAAAAAGGCTTTATTACAGCACTTTGGGAAAGTGAAACAAAAGGAAGGAATAAAAAAATAAAGAAGTATTTGCTCATATTATTGTATAAGCATAATATCGGACTTTAAGCCAAGAGCTGTTTTTATAAACATATTGTTGTTTGCCAGCGAATCTTGCGATAATTCCAGCGGTGTAAGCATACCTGATGATGGGAGTGGAGAAACACGAATAGTTGAAATAGTATCTTTTTTGCTTGTTAATTCTTCCATAAGGGCATCATACTTTGTTGCATATTCACGGGTTATGCTAAATTGTGTAATGCCGGTGTATATGTTAAATAATAGGCATAAGCCCAATGTTATTGTAACTAATCTCTTAGCAAGGTTTTCTTGAATGGATGTTTTATTTCCAATGTAAAAAAATATAAAAGCAAATAATACCCATGTCAGAAAAGAGACAGGGACAAGCGCCCTGCCGGGTGAAATTCCACATAGGAGATACGTCACTGGGTAGTTGAGAATATAGATAAGTACTCCATATAAAAGAATAGCTTTAAATAAGGTCATAGCTAATTCTGACAAGCTTTTTGGAGGTGTATCATTGTTCAATGTCAATATTTTGCCGGCGTATAAAAGCGGTAAAGAAAAAAGCAATGTGACAGGTAATATGCGGGAAATCCAATGCAGGCCTATCCATCCGGTTGTTTTTACATTCAAGATAAATGCTTGTGGAATGCTAATTGTTCCTATTAGAGCTCTTCTTACAATATTGCCATGTCCCATGTATAGTACCACAAGCGATGTGGTACAAAAGACAAATGCTATACAAAGCCTTACCAAATACATTTTCCTTTCCGCAAATGAAGATTTAAAAAATTGGAGCCAGATAATTACAATAAATAGGGCTAGCAATACAACCGCAGCAAATGTTTCAGCAGAACCACCGATATAAAAAAAGGAGAATGCTAAAAGGACAAATTTTGGTATCATTCGCTTTTTGCTGCTAAGGATAAGCCCGCATCCCAATAAGAAAAAGATAAAGCTCCATAGATAAGTAGGCAGGGCGCTTAGCCAAAACCAGATATTGCCTATATCAATGCAAGAATAAAAAAAAGCATTTATAGTAAAAATCCCCAGATTTACCAGTAAAAATGTTCCCGCTTGAAATGCAAAAAAAAGATGAAGAATATTCTTTAACAGGTAGGAAAAGGAAATAGTGATGGCAAGGAGGGTAGTAATACCAATTAAAAATAAAGCATTCATATATGGCATTAAACTTAATGTATTATGAACAACCAATACCGAAAGCCATCTTGTGCTAAAGAAGTTATACTCTGCCATAGTTCCCTGTATTACACCATAGTGATGCACATTTGACATGAAATGAAAATCATCCATGGTGAGCCTGTTATGCCATGCAAGTATCAAGTAAAGTGCCAAGAAAGTAAGATTACTTAAATAGAGTAACTTCTTTATCATAGACACAAACTTACATAAATAATAAAACTATTTTTGTGCCTCATGAATACGAAGAAGGCCATATTTTGCTGGAGTGGTGGGAAAGATTCGTCTTTTGCGCTGTATAAAATTCTTCAGGAAAAAGAATACAAGGTAACTACCCTTTTTACCACTATCAATGAGAACTTTAAAAGGGTTTCCATGCATGGCGTTCGAGAAGAACTTATAGAGGAGCAGGCTAAAAACATAGGTATCCCGCTTGTAAAGATGTATGTAAAAACAGGCAGCAATGATGAATATGAGAGAAAAATGGAAGAATTTATGCTGGAGCAAAAAGGTAAAGGAGTGGAACATGTTATTTTCGGGGATATATTTTTAGAGGATCTGCGGGCATACCGAGATAATAATTTAGCCAAGGTTGGGATGAAGGGCGTTTATCCATTATGGAAGATGAATACTACAGCACTTGCACATGATTTTATTAAGCTCGGTTTTAAAACGATACTGTGCTGTACTAATGATGCATATTTAGGTGAAAAAGAGGTTGGAAGCCAATTTGATATGAATTTTTTAAATACGATGCCCTCTAATGTTGATCCGTGTGGCGAAAATGGTGAATTTCATTCTTTTTGCTTTGACGGACCAATCTTTGAGAAACCGCTGAAAATAGAAGTGAAAGAGAAGCTTTACCGCCCCTTGGAAATTAAAACTGATAACAATCATCCTTGTTCAACAGAAAGCAAAACACAAGGGTTTTGGTTTTGTGAGTTAACGCATGCTTGAGTAATTCGATATATTATAACTTTGCAGTATGAATGACAATTTGAAAAAAGCTCTTTTTGATTACCTGCTTTGGATGGGTGATACAACACTTGTCCTCGGTCACCGTCTTTCAGAATGGTGCGGGCACGGACCTATTTTGGAAGAAGATATTGCCCTTACCAATATTGCCCTCGATTTATTGGGGCAGGCACGCTATTATTATACCTATGCAGGCGAAGTGGATGGCACCGGAAAAACAGAAGATGAGTTAGCTTATTTAAGAGATGTAATGGCTTATAGCAACTCCCTGTTGGTGGAACAGCCGAATGGTGATTTTGCATATACAATGGTCAGGCAGTTTTTATATACCTCTTTTAGTTATCATTTGCAGGATGCTTTACTTTCTAGCGCTGATGAGCGAATACGCTCCGTAGCTGAAAAAGCTATAAAAGAAGTAACCTATCACCTTCGCCACTCCTCAGATTGGATTATTCGTATGGGCGACGGTACGGAGGAAAGCCATAAAAAGACACAAGATGCCCTGGATAATAGTTGGATGTATGTAGGAGACTTGTTTGTCTCGCTTCCCGGCGATAAGTTATTACTCGAGGCTAAAATAATTCCAGATATGATTGCTGTTCGTCAAAAGTGGGAAGCAACTGTTAAAACTGTTCTGCAAGAAGCCACCTTGAAACAACCGGCGGAAGCCTTTATGATGAAAGGCGGGAGAGAAGGAAAACATACGGAACACCTGGGATACATTTTAGCCGAATTGCAATTTTTGCCCCGAGCTTACCCGGATGCCAAGTGGTAATTGGGTTTTAATATTGAATGTATGAACACAAAAGAACAAATAGAGGATTACCTGGAAGAGGTGAAAGACCCGGAGATACCTGTTCTTAGTGTACTTGATTTAGGCATAGTACGTAATATAGAAATTGATTTTGACGGAACTCTAGTTACTATTACGCCCACCTATACCGGTTGCCCTGCCACTCATATAATCGAGGAAGATATACGCAGTAAGCTAAAAGAAAAAGGAGTGATGAATTTTAATATTAAAACGATTATATCGCCGGCCTGGACAACAGACTGGATAAGCGAAGAGGGTAGAAGAAAGCTGAAAAAGTATGGAATTGCTCCACCGGAATCAAATACACCCGATAAAAGCCTGCTAAGCAATAAACCCAAGGTGGTTCATTGCCCAAGGTGTAATTCCTTGAATACGGAAATGAAAAGTTTTTTCGGTTCAACACCCTGCAAATCTCTTTATGTTTGCAACGATTGCAAAGAACCGTTTGACTATTTTAAATGCCTTTAATATAAATGAGCAACATACTTTTTTCCATTCAAAACAGTATAGGTAAAATTATACTTAACCGCCCCGATGTGCTGAATAGCTTCAACATGTCAATGGCTAAGGAACTGCAGGTAGCGCTTGATGAGTGTGCTGCGAGTAAAGCAGTGCGCTGTGTACTGATAACAGGGGAGGGGAGGGCCTTTTCTGCAGGTCAGGACTTATCTGCTGCCATTGAGCCGGGAGTCGAGATAAAAAACATTGTCAGGGAACAATATAATCCCATTATTTTAAAACTAAGGCAGATTGAAAAACCTGTTGTTTGTGCTGTTAATGGAGTTGCAGCCGGTGCGGGAGCCAATATAGCGTTTGCCTGTGATATTGCACTTGCTGCTTCATCAGCCACCTTTATACAAGCATTTAGTAAAATTGGGCTGATACCGGATAGCGCAGGAACTTTCTTTCTCCCCCGATTGATTGGGCTTCAGCGTTCGACTGCACTAATGATGCTAGGAGATAAGCTTACAGCCAAGCAAGCCATGGAATATGGCTTAATTTACAAAGTATTCCCGGATGAAAGCCTGATGGCAGAAGCTGAAAAAATGGCAGCACAACTGGCCTCTATGCCAACCTTAGGACTTGGATATACGAAAAGACTCCTCAATGCCTCACTCCATAATAACTTAAATGAGCAATTACAAATGGAGGAAAATATGCAGGATGCTGCCGCGAAGACTTCCGACCACAAAGAAGGTGTTAAGGCATTTTTAGAAAAAAGAAAGCCTGTTTTTAAAGGAGAGTAAAATAAATGCCCAAGAAGAAAATACTGTTATTTACCGATTGGTTCTACCCTGGTTTTATGGCCGGCGGGCCTATTCAATCTTCCTATAATCTTGTTCATGACCTGAAGGATTACTATGATTTTTCAGTTATAACAAGAAATACCGACTTTCAGGATAGCATTCCTTACAAGGATATTAAAAGCGATACCTGGAATACTTTGCCAAATGGTATGAGGGTATATTATTTTTCGGAAAAGAACCTTAGTTATCCCAATATGACAAAGCTTATCGAAAGCGAAACATTTGATATTGCCTACCTCAATAGCATGTATTCACCCCGCTTTACCATTATGCCCCTGTTTATATTACATAAACTGGGGAAAAAAGTGATACTTGCCCCACGCGGGATGCTTTCCCCGAATGCCATTGCCATAAAAAGCTGGAAAAAAAGGCCTTTCTTGCTATGGATCAAAAATAGCAAGATGATTAAAAGCATCTGTTTTCATGCCATATCCGACCATGAAGCGGAGTACATAAGGCATGTGTTTGGTAAAAATGTGGCAATCAAAATAGCACCCAATCTTCCAGGTAAAATGGAACTGCCTGTTTCTCTTGAAAAAAGGAAAGACCCCGGTTCTGTAAACCTGATGAATGTTGCCCGTATTTCGCCGGAGAAAAACCTGCATTATGCATTGGAAGTTTTAAAAAACGTGAAGGGTAGAGTAAGATTTGATATCTATGGCCCTGTGTACGACTATGCATATTGGGAAAAATGCAAAGAGTTAATAGCGAGACTACCTTCTAATATTGAGGCTGAATATATGGGGCCAATAAGCAAAGAGAGTATACCTCAAGCTATGAAAGATATCCACTTTCTATTTATGCCCACATTAGGTGAAAATTTTGGCCATACCATCCTTGAGGCCATGGTTTGCGGGGCTCCTCCTATCATTAGCAACCTTACACCCTGGATAGGGCTAGAGCCTCTTAAGGCTGGTTTTGACATACCACTAGAAAAGCAAGAAAAATTTGAAGAAGTATTGAAGAAGCTCGTTTCCATGGATTCGGCAGAATTTAAACAATGGTCGGAAGCAACTCGGGCTTTTGCTTCCGGGTTTATGAATAATCCGAAATTACTCGAACAGAGTGTTAATGTCTTTTACGAGTAGGGTTTGAACATAAAATAATAGGGTTTACCCAACGTATTTATTACCTGCTTCGTATAGTACTTATATGATACTCGTAAATGCATTGTTTTTTGGAGCCTGTTTTGTACTCCCAAGTAAGCAAATAATTGTCAGAAAGTCAAGCCATATAGCCCGTTTGGGGATAAATAAAAAAATAGCTGTACTTTTCACATGAAAATAATATATATTTGTAAGCAGTTTTTTAATGAAATTTACCCAATGAAATACAGGTACTCTATTTTCGTTTTTTCAATAGTTCTATTGTCAGGTTTAAACAGTGCCAATATTGTGGCTCAAAATATTAATCCTCTAGTCCATGCAATGAGGTTTAAAACATCTGATACGACTAAAACAAGGATTTTACTTAATGGGGCTCAAGAAGATGCTTCACAAAGAACTCTTTATAGTTCAATGTGGAGAACAAAAAATGGAAAAGTAATAGCTCGCTATACTTCCTATATGATAAATTATCCAGATGCTAACGGGAATTTACAGCCAATTGATTTGAACTTACATAAAGATTCTAAAGGTTGGGTGGCTGATAAGCAGCCAAATCCGTGTTACTTTTACTCTGACAAGAGTACTGTCATAACTATAGGAAAGGGTATGGAAATTACCTATAATAAAAATTGTACCATAAATGATATGCCTCTTGAGCAGACAATTATGTCGATCAAAGATAATGATGTAAAAATCAATTTGCCGCAAGGAATACACAAAGACATTAATTTTATAACAGGCGGTATAGAAACCAATTATATTTTCGATTCCCCTTTAGAAGGTGGAATAACTGTAAAGGAAGAGGTTGAGTACCCTGAAGGATGTACGATTCAACGGGATTTAATAAGGGGAGATGCACAACCCGATGGCGGATGGGCCGGAGATTATTTATTATTAGCTCCGGATGGAAAGAAAGTATTGGCACAATTGAAAGCAGCTGAATGTTATGATGCCAAGAAAAATTGGTGCTTTGCCAGTTATAGCTTACAAAAAATAAATGGTAAAAATATACTGGTAACTACAGTTCCTTCTAACTGGCTTTTAACCGCAGTCTTTCCTGTTACTCTTGATCCACGTTTTATAACTACCAGTGCTTGGAACGGTGGTTCATCTGTGTCCTGTATTTATCCTAACTTTCATACAGACAGTATACAAGTTACCATTCCCGGAAAAGTGACCGTGACAGATTTTAAAATATATTATGCTTATGTTTCCAGTAAAACCCTTGCCCATACTATTCCAACAAGCTACGGTATATTTTATCTAAGCACACCTTGTTCAAGCACAGATACCTCCTCTTGTGCCTCAAGTCTTCCATCTCATGGAGATACCGCTGGTGTTTGCTGGCTTGATACGATTTATAATTTTGCTGCAAGCCCATTTAATTTTACATGTTGCTATCCCCCTAGCTGTTCTCCTCAGACCTTTTGGCTTGATGCCCACCTCTCAAGGCGTTCTGGAGGATTAGGATGTGACAGCACCACTATTTGGTATGAAAGAGATAGTTATACCGGTATTCGATACTATTTTTCTGCATGGTTGGAGGGATATACTGACTCTACAGCACATTTAAGCTATACTCCGGCTGCTCAATGTTCTAATATTTGTACCATTAACATGAATGCAAGCTTGGAATTTGGTGTTCCTCCTTATACTGTCTCACATCCTTGGGCATCGAGAGATACCGTTGTTGGTAGCTATGGAAATTTGACTTGTGTGTCTCAAGGGAATGTAAGCATGAAACTTAAAGTGCCCGGCTGTCCTTATACCTGCGGTAATGTAAAAACTATTAAAATTCCACCTCCAACAGTAACAGACTTTTGTGGAAATGTTGCTACACCACTTGATTCGGTATTATATACTATAAACCCGGTTCCTGTTGTTACCCTTGGCGCTGCTGATACTGTTGTATGTAGCGGCTTGCCTGTAAAGCTGTCTTTGCAATCGTGTTTGGCAGGCACTAAATATACCTGGGGAGGTACAGATAATGCCTCCGGCACTTCAGATAGCACACTTATTGATAATTCCCATGATACCGGAAATGTTCCTATGGTTGTAACCTATACTATTACGGGTTCTGTCAATGGATGTAATTCCGATACTATAAAAACTACTGCTGTTATTAATCCTTACCCGATAGTTACAGTTACAGGACAGGATACGGTAATATTGGGGAATTCTGTAAAGCTCGTTGCTACGGGTGGCGGGAAATATTCCTGGACTCCCACAACCGGATTAAGCTGTACTACCTGCCCTAATCCAACTGCATCTCCAACAATTACTACTAAATACTCCGTTACAGTTACCGATTCGGGTGGCTGCGATGCAATAGTGCCATTTACGCTTGTTGTTCTTGATCAGAATATCGTTATACCAAATGTCATTACTCCCAATGGAGATGACATTAACGATTACTTTGTAATTAAGAATTTACAAGATTACCCAAACAGCAAGCTCACTATTTTTGACCGATGGGGCAAGCAAGTATATACAACCAACAATTATCAAAATAATTGGAACGGAGGCGGTCAGAGTGCCGGTGTTTATTATTACGTATTAGTTTTACCTTCGGGGAAAAAATACGACGGGTTTGTTCAAATTATCAAATAATTTTTTACAATGAAAATGAAATACTTTGCGATTCTAATTGTTTCTTTGCTTCTTGGTGTATCAGCTAATTGCCAGCACCAGCTTTACTTTGAAAGCTTTAATGGTGCAACGAATACATTTACTATTAACGATACTGGATTAGGTATTAATAAGGGTAACAACAAGTGGATAATTGATACCAATTATTTTTCAGGGGGGATATATCCAAATACCACAAATGAAAGTATAACCTATGGTGGAAGTATAACAGGCTTTCCTTACAGCAAATATTTACATATTTACGATAGCGCATCAACTTACTTGGATGATAATTATAATCCCAATGACTCTTCGACCCGTTTTGCACATATGACCAGCGGGATTTGTACTAAGTCCCTGACCAATATAAATTTTAACTTCTATTATCTTTGCCCTACCGTATCAAGCTATGGGACAGTATGGTATAGTATAGATGGTGGAGCTTGGGTTTCAACCGGCGATACATTAAGAAACAGGCAAAAGTGGCAATATGCAACTGTAACGAACCCTGTATTTACAAATGTAGAAGATCTTCGTTTTGGCTTTCTATGGCACAATGCTAAAGCTACATCAACAAAAGATACAAATTCCCTGGGAATTGACGATATATCAATGTATGGGATATATGACAGTGTGGCACACCCTATTAAGTGCAGCTTTTTTAACTATTATATTGACAGCTGTATAGGAAACAGCCCTGTTGCCTTTTTTTCAGCTACGCTCACCGATAGTACTTGCGACGCCACTTGGTATGCATATATGTCCAAGCCAAACGGATCTTTCCCGGGTAACGGGGATGGATGGTACCAACCTGTTGGGCAGGCCTATTATAATGACATAACCCAATACTGGTATTTGGTTCTTCCTGTCAATTTTAATACGGTAGGCTGTTATAAATATATGCTTCAAAGGTCCGGTTATCCTTCCCTTACATTTATTGACTCTATTTGTATTCCTTTTGATTCTTGTCCGGGTACTATTCAAACCCTTCAACCACCTGCTACGCTTGATACTAATCCGGTATGTGCGGGAAGTATAATGGATATTCCATTTTGGTCAACAGGTATTTATGATCCTACTAACAACTATTTTGGCCTGTTAATCGATTCAAACACTATAACGCACACCGCAAAAATTGATACAGTTGGTTATTTACCAAGTAACATAGCATATCCTGCCAGTGCTTTTCCTCCTGCTCCGGGAGATATAGTAGGTACCATTCCATTGACAGTGCCCCCGGGTTGCAATTACTACGTAGAAGTAGTATGTAACACCGGAAACCGAAGACCTACGCCATGGGGGCCATTTTGTATACAGCATTGTGATATAAAAACCAACAACCAGCAAAGTGTGCAAGGTGTTTGTCTGGAATCATGTTACAGACAGCCACACGGATATACCGATACAATTACCTACAATGATTCCATGAGTCATTATTATTTTGGAAACAAATTCGAGGCACAGCTAATTTCATTTATGCTCTATCCTCCCAGCTTCGGAGCAATAAATACCGGACTTTTCGGAATTAAGGTTGATTCTGCCGAGGGCCACTTCAAATTGCTTATACATGTTCCATGTCCGGATACATTATTTGCAAATGGTATAAATCCGGGTGTATATTATTTACGGATTATTGCCGATAGTTCTAATTTCCCGGATAGTTCTTTAGGTTCACTGGTTCAATTAACAATTGGCGAACCTGCAGATAGTATGTATCTTACTTATACAACATTCCCTGCCGGAATAATACCACCTTATTGTGTAGGTGATCAATTCATATTTTATGCAAATCCGAATGATGGAGTTCCTCCATACAATTCTACTTATGCATGGTGGTATTGGGATAGGGCAAACGGCAGGCAGGCGGAACCTCCGAACTTTAACCAATCGCAAATAGCGCTTACTGCAAATATTGCAGATACTTTTGTGATAAGTTGCCAGGAAACAAACTTCGGTTGCAACGGTACTATAGCTTACTCAGACACTATTGTTGTCTTAGGGCCACCACCTGTAACAAAAACAGGGCCAACAACACTTTGTCTGAATGATACGGGTGTCTATTCAATTCCTTTCGAGGGCACTACCAATTACATATGGCGTGTTCCGGCAGGAAGCCATGCCGATACTTCAACCAATGTGTTAAAAATTAGTTTTAATACAACAGGGACATTTAAAATAATAGCAAAGGCAGTCAACTATTGTTTTTCAGATAGTACGTTTTGGATAGTTACCGTTGTTGATAAACCGGTACCTACCATTACTGCTAACCCTCCATCTACTACAATTTGCGATGGTACATCTGAGGCGCTTTCAGTTTCAGCTATAGGCGCAACATCTTATTTATGGGAAAATGGCAACAGGACAACATCTATTACCGTAACGCCAAATTCTGATACCTCCTATTGGGTTCAAGTATCAAATAGAGGCTGCAGTGTAAAGGACACAGTTAAGTTTACTGTACTGCCTAAACCCATTATTAATGTCATGGCTTGTGTGGGCGATTCCGTTGTTTTACATGCATCAGGTGCAACAACCTATACCTGGTTGCCATCAACAGGGTTAACTATAAATGATTCCATCGCTAAAGGTATAATTCCCTTTATCGAAACATTTACCGTAATTGGTACGAGCAATGGTTGTTCCGATACTATTAACGTTCCTATTAATCCGAGCTCTACAACTGATACAATTTCGAAAACCCTTGTCGCAAATGCGGGTCAAAGTGTGCAGTTAGTGGCAGAAGGTGGTAAGTCATGGCTTTGGTCTCCATCTGCAAGCCTGAACAACGATACCCTTGAAAATCCAGTTGCTACACCTTCCGTTACCACTATATATACGGTTGTGATAAGAAATGGAAATGGATGTATCGTTATAGATACCGTTACTGTGGACGTAGACGTCACTTGTGATGTTTGGGTTCCGCAGATATTTTCACCAAGCGATCCGAACGGTCACAACACCATATTATATGTACGAAGCGAATGTGCTGTATCTATTGATTTTACTGTATTTGACAGGTGGGGCAATAAAGTTTTCGAATCACAAGACATAAATAAAGGCTGGGATGGTACCTACGAGGGAAAAGCCTTAAATCCGGGTAGTTTTGTTTATTACGTAACGGGTAAAACACTGGACGGTAAACCCCTTACAAGAAAAGGAAATGTAACATTGGTAAGGTAGCAATATAGCTGCATATAGCTCTTCTTGATAGCCAATAGCTAATAACTATTGGCTATTTTTTATTACCTTTGTTGCAAATATAAATTGCGTTAATTCCCATGAATTCATCCACTCATCAAATTCTAATTCCAATTGATTTTTCTGATCAGGCATTAATTGCACTTGACCAATCATATAACCTTGCCAAATTTTATGATGCCGAACTTACTTTGCTGTATGTTATAGATGAAGGTAGCACAGTTAATAGGATTTTTAGCAAACCAATAGATGAAGAAGCTTTAAAGAAAGAAGTACAGGTAAAACTTGATGAACTTGCTGAGCAGGTATCTAAAAAGCACAAGATTAAGGTAAACAACTTAATTGCCAAAGGTCATATTTATGACAAAATACTCGAAATAGCAGACCTTATTCATGCCCAAATGATTATTATGGGCACCAATGGTACTATAGGCTTAAAAAAAAGATTTATAGGTTCCAATGCTTTAAGGGTTGTTAAGGAAGCTAAGTGTCCCGTTGTTACTATAAAAGGCAAGCACCCGAGGGAAGGATGTAAAAACATCGTTCTACCGATTGATATATCAAAAGAATCTCGTGAAAAGGTTGACATTGCTATTCATTTAGGCAAGCTTTATGGCGCTACAATTCGTGTGGTTTCGGTATTATATACCAATGATGAATTTGTTGTAAACCGCCTTACAAGACAAATAGATCAGGTGAAAAATTTTATTAAAAAAGCAGGTGTAAAATGTACTGCGGAAATGATTAAAACCAGTAAAGGGCAGGAAACGCTTGCCCATGCAATAATAGATTACTCTAACAAGGTGGAGGCTGACCTGATAATGATTATGACGCAACAGGAGGGTGAAATAACACCTCTTTTCATTGGTTCTACAGCACAGGATATTATAAATTCTTCTGAAACTCCGGTTATGAGTATTGTACCTGTTATAAAAAGAGATATAGAATTTGCTCCATATTGAAAAGCAGCTTTTATGGTTGTATTTTATGTTAAGAAATTTTGTAAATTGCAATACCAATATACTACTATCTAGAATGAAGTTACTTGCCGGCCTTTTTTCTTTTATGTGTCTTTTTTTAGTTAAATTAACAAGTGCACAAAATACTGCACCTGAAAAAAATAATGCCCAGTCATCTACATGTATTCATTGTAGCAGGTTTTTTGTATCTAAGCCCATGCGCGATCTTCCGGACTATAAGTCTTCTCCGGATGCAATGCGTGAGGCATCCGATAAAAGAAGGAGAAACATGCATCCTAATAATACTACACCGCTTTCCGCATATGATTATACTGACCCGTTAAGACAAACCAATACAGGCTCGGCAGGCACGAATATTGATGTTCCCATAGTCGATTTTCCGGGTACAACTGATTTTGAGTTTCCGGGGGATCCTAACGGAGCTGTGGACTCTACCTACTATGTGCAGACTATAAATGTTTCTTATACTGTATTTGACAAAGTTGGCAATGTAGTTATGCCTGCAAAGGATTTGGGAAGTTTGTGGGCAGGTGACCCACAGGATGGCGATCCTGTTGTTTTATATGATAAGTTTGCGGACAGGTGGCTAATTACAGAGTTCCAAATTACAAATGTTCCATACCAATTTTGTGTAGCTCTTTCTAAAACGAATGATCCAACCGGTGCCTTTTATGTTTGGCAGTTCAATATAGGAAGTATTGATCCGGATTACCCAAAATATGCCATTTGGAATAATGGCTATTATATTACTTTTCAGGGATTTAACGGGTTCAACCCTATTGTGCCACAAGAAATGGCAGTGTTAGAAAGAAATAGGATGCTGAAGGGTTCTCCAAGTGCAGCAATGATTATTGCCAATCTTCCTTCTAGTCCTGCATTTCAGGGTGGGAATAACAGCCTATTTACAGCTCCTAAAGTGCTGGATTGTGATGCCAGCGCACTTCCTCCTTTTAATACTCCCGATTATGTTCTCTTTTTTGAAAATATTGCTTCGGGTGGATATTCCAACTCAATAATAATGGATAGTTTGGTTGTAGATACTACTGCTCATACATTCAGGATAGCCAAGGCTGATTCTTTTGCCGTACCTACGTTCAATGCTTACTTCACTAATGGGTCTGACGGCGATATTACACAACCTGGTGACCCTAATGGGGTAGATGCACTTGACGGAACTTTTAATTTTCGTACACCATGGATGAAGTTCCCGGGATACAATTCTGTTGTACTTAGCAATACAGTTAATTTGGGTGGATTGGTTGCAGGAATAAGATGGTATGAATTAAGAGAAACAGCAGGTGTTTGGAGTGTCTATCAAAATGGCACCTATGGTCCTGCTGACGGAGTAAGCAGGTGGAATGGGGCTATTTGTCAGGATTATGACGGTAATATTGCCATGGAGTATTCTGTAGCAAGCAGTAGTGTTTATCCAGGTATTCGCTATACCGGCCGACATGCCGCCGACCCTTTGGGACAAATGACTTTTGGGGAACAAACCGCAATTGCAGGTAATGGTACTTTGTCAGGCACCAGCGGACGGTGGGGTGATTATTCACAACTCGATATTGATCCCGCTGACGGAATAACATTCTGGGGTATCAACCAGTATGGTGATGCTTCAAGTAATTCTTTGCAACTAAACAGAATATTTTCTTTTAAGCTGGAAGGTACTGTTTCAGGAATTGAGGAAGTGAAAAACCAAGCTGCTTTGAATGTATATCAAAATGGCAGTCTCATATATGTTAAAGCTACAGGTTTACCCGGGAATGATGAATTGCTTATTGATTTGTTTGATATTTCAGGAAGGCAATTGGCAACGCAGCATGTAACACCTGTTTCCAATAGTATGGAAACACAAATGAACGTAAGTGCATTACCAAAAGGCGTGTACTTTGTAAGGATCGGAAAGGAGAACTTCCAACGAGTTGCTAAAATAGAAGTAAACTAAATCCTGTATTTTATTCAATAAAAAATCCCGTAGAAGTACGGGATTTTTTTATTTTCACTAGTAGAAATATTTACTTTTTCTTTTCTACAGGCGTTTTCTTTTTAGGCTCTTTTTTTACCACTGCTTTTTTCTCGCCTTCTACCTTTTGCTTTTTAGGAGCAGCAGCCTTTTTAGGTTTTGCCGCTTTAACTTCACCAGCAGATGTTTCTATTGTTTCCAAAGCCCCAATGTCTGCCAAGCTTGCTTCAACCGGTGCAATTACTTTTTTTGGTTTCGGTTTAGGTACAAATGCAGGTTTAGTGCCTTTCTTTTTGCGGCGGGTATTTCCATATGACCCTCTCCATACTTTACCTTTACGTGACCTTTTGTCTCCTTTTCCCATTGTTTTTTATTTTTAAGAGTGCCAAAGGTATAAAAAAACCTTTCACACAAAATAGTTAGTTGCTAAATACCGGCGTATAATTCCTCTTTTTAAATGTATCCGGCTATTTTATATGTAATAAGGCCAATCCACTCATGGAATAGCACATTCCATCCATCCATTGCGCCAGTGGCGGGAATAAATGCATGATCGAATATAAATTTTCTTGGCCCGGAATACCTGTCAACACTGAATGCTGTAACATTTATGCCTACCTTTTTAAAGCATCTGAGAGCCCTAGGCATATGGAATGCGGAAGTGATAAGCAGATACCTTCCATTTTTATTTAAACTATCCAAAAGGGGTTTTGAAAATAATGCATTCTCCCTCGTGTTTTTTGAATGTCCTTCCACTATAATAGCTGAATCAGGAATACCAAGTTTTAATAGGTAATCTTTCAATAAGTAGCTTTCCAGTACATCCTTTTCCAGTATGCTGCCTGAGCCACCACTCAAAAATATTTTACGAATCTTACCATCTTTATATAGTGTAATAGCCTGCATAAGCCTGTCAACCGACCTGTCAAATTGTATGCGCACTAATTCATGGTCGTATGCTATCATCCCTCCAAGCACTATGCCAGCATCATATGTACCGGGTAAATCGGCTTCTTTTACTGCCGGGGTTTCGTATGGACGAAAGAATTCATCTAAGATAAAACTATTGGAGAAAAAATAAAATACTGCAAATGTGATGATAAGCAATTTCCGTTTTTGTTGGGCATCTTTGGTTAGAAGTGTCCAAATCAATAAGCCGGTTACCCATACGACAGGGGCTATGATAAATGCTAATAGTTTCGAAATAATGAAAAACATACTTAAATGAGTTTATAGTTTTTGTATTCACCGGGCCTCCAACCGGTTTTTATTTCAATAAAGCGCACGATACTTTCTCTCGGGCTCAGATTTTTTTTAGTAGTGTCAAAATTAAATTTCCAGTCCTGCTTCTTAATTCTGTCAAGCATTACAGCAGGGTGGGTGTCTTCAAATTTTTTTAGTGCACATACTACTGTGTAATCATATTCAGTAGATGCAGTAAGGTTTTTTTCAATGGAATCTTTTTCATGCCACAATTTGTAAAAGGTATTGCGTTTGTTTTGTTGCACTATCGGGTTTTTAACCCATCCGTAGTGATAAATTTCGCTACCGGAGTGCTTTACCCTTAGTTTACGTCCTCCTTTCAAAAGTTCTTCATCCGTGGGTTGGAAATGATTATAAATCCTAAATCCCTGTGCATCGCGGAAAGAACGGATATGCTTGTCATTTCTGACAATACGGATCTCCCTCCTATACCACAATCTGGAATCTTCGAGGAAAGAGTAGGAACCGTAAAAATGCTTATATTCAAAAAGCAATCCTTCAACTTTTTTATCATCTTTCCATTTCTGCATTGCTTCTTTAATAGCAGGAATATCTTTTTCATGAATCACTTCATCTGCCTGAATGTATATAACCCAATCGGAATCTGTAGAAACAGCATCAAAGGCTTTATTGGTTTCTTTGGCAAGCAATAAACCTCCTTTGCGCACGGAATCATCCCAAACACTTTCAATGATTTTTATTTTTTTGGACTGAATACTTTTAATTAATTCAAGCGTATTATCCTCGGAATTGCCGACACTCACTATTACTTCATCACACAGCGGAAGAATGGAGCGTATAGATTCCACTACAGGAAAATCATACTTTACGGCATTCCTGATTATCGTAAAACCCGATATTTTCATTGCTTAAATTCCGGTATAATTATACGGGGTAATCTTTTTGAGTTCGGCTTTTAATTCTTTACTAACTTGCAATGAATCAATAAAGTCCTCCATACTCTTTTGTGTAATGACTTCATTTGTGCGGGTAAGGTTTTTTAACGCTTCATAGGGAGCAGGGTAGTTCTCGCGTCTGAGCACGGTCTGTATTCCTTCAGCTACAACGGTCCAATTATTTTCAAGGTCGCGTTTTAAAGCCGGTTCATTTAAGATGAGTTTTCCAAAACCTTTTAATAAGGACTTATAAGCAATAATCGAATGTGCAAAGGGTACTCCCAAATTACGTAATACAGTAGAATCAGTCAGGTCGCGTTGCAGGCGTGATATGGGCAGCTTGGCAGCCAGGTGCTCAAACAAAGCATTAGCAACTCCAAGATTACCTTCTGCATTTTCAAAATCAATAGGGTTTACCTTATGTGGCATAGCTGAAGAGCCTATTTCCCCAGCTTTTATTTTTTGCTTGAAATAGTCAAAAGATATATAAGTCCACAGATCTTTGCTTAAGTCAAGGAGAATAGTATTTATCCGTTTCATGGCATCACATAAACCTGCGAGGCCATCATAATGCTCAATCTGTGTAGTATAAAGCTGACGGTTAAGACCCAATTCATTATGAAGGAAACGATTGGCAAATTCTACCCAATCAATCGCCGGATAGGCCACATGATGTGCATTAAAATTGCCGGTGGCTCCTCCAAATTTAGCCGATATGGGAATCTTTTTCACCACATCTATTTGAGATTCCAACCTTTCAACAAAAACCATCATTTCTTTACCAAGACGAGTAGGGGAGGCAGGTTGCCCATGTGTATGAGCAAGCATAGGAATATCTTTCCAGTCTACTGCCAGTTTTCTTAACGTAGTTAAAATATCCTCCAGTCCGGGTAAGAGTACATCTCTTTTAAATTCTTTTAATGCAAGTGGAACGGCAGTATTATTAATATCCTGGGAGGTAAGCCCGAAGTGAATAAATTCTTTACTGTCTTCCATTTTAAGGCTATCGAGTTTACCTTTCAAGAAGTATTCAACAGCTTTTACATCGTGATTGGTAATAGCTTCCAGTTCTTTAATATGCTTTGCTTCTTCGTGTGTGAAGTTATTGTAAATGTTTCGAAGAGTTGAAGCAATGGAAGTCTCATCAATATTCTTCAATTGTGGTAATGGTATGCTACAAAGAGCTAAAAAGTATTCTACTTCAACCCTAAGCCTATAGCGGATAAGAGCATATTCGGAAAAATAATCTGCCAGCGCTTCTGTCGTTTTCCTGTATCGTCCGTCAATAGGCGAAATAGCAGTAAGTGCAGTTATTTCAGGAGTGTTTGTCATAATGTAACGATGAACTATAAACTATGAAGGAGGAGCAAGTGTATGTCAAATTAGGAAGCTAAATTACAAAAAAGAGGCAGATTAGGCGGTTTTTTACTGTTCCAAAGTGTCCTGTAATGGATTTTGGATATTTTTGCTCACAATACCATTAAAACATATAAAGTGAATGATATATTAGTTGCTGCAGACGAATCCCGCCGCAAACACGCGCACCCCATTGTTTATATGTTTTTGGTATTGCCTTTTGGCATTGGTGGAGGTTACGTATCGGTTGGTCTTGCCTATCTTTTTAGAAATGGGGGTATTTCTATAGAATCAATAGCAGTATTATCTGCAGCAGGAATAATAGTAAATGTAGCTAAATTTTTATGGGCTCCCTTGGTTGATGCATTTCTGACTTTAAAAAAATGGTATGTATTGTCCTGTCTTGTTACTTCTTTGGGGTTATTAACTATGGGTTTTTTCCCTGTAATGCAATCAAGTATTGTTCCCTTGGTTTTAATAATAATAATGTCCAATGTCGCCTCCTCTTTTTTAGGTACAGCCATAAGTGGTATAGCTGCGCATGATATTCGGGAAGAAGTAAAAGGCAGAATTAGTGGATATTATAATGCCGGAAATTTAGGTGGTGCCGGTGTTGGTGGAGGCATAGGACTATGGTTAGCTCAAAATACCAATCATTTATGGATGCCAACAGCTGCTTTAGCAATATTATCTATGCTTTGTTGTTTTGGATTATTTTATGTGCATGAGCCCCTTGCCATTATACGCGATTCAAAACTAAGTAAAACAATGAGTAATCTTCTGAAAGATATCTGGAATACCTTAAAAGTGCGTACGGGTGTATTGGCCATGGTTTTATGCTTTCTTCCTTTAGGTACGGGAGCAGCGCAGAACTTATGGGCAGCAATTGCCGGAAACTGGAGTGCAAGTGCCGGTACTGTAGAGTTTGTTACAGGTATAATGAGCGGACTTATAACGGCAGCAGGTTGCTTGCTTGGCGGCTGGATTTGTGACCGAAGCGATCGTAAAAACGCATATGTTATATTTGGTTTATTATTAGCGCTATCTGCTGTTGCAATGGCCTACACACCCCACACACAACTAATGTATATCCTCTGGACATCTATATATGCTTTTGTGCTGGGTTTATGCTATGCTGCATTTAGTGCCTTTGTTTTTGAGGCAATAGGTAAAGGTGCTGCGGGAACAAAGTATACTATTTTCGCTTCACTTTCTAACGCTCCAATTGCAATTATGACTCTTATAGATGGCTGGGCTTATACCCACTATGACAAAACTGGCAAAGGCCCTGAAGGCATGCTTGATATTGAAGCCGTTATGGGTATACTCGGAATTATTATCTTTTTAATTCTGGTAAATGTTTTGAAAAAGAAGGCTGCTAGCGTTTCTGCTTAAAAGCATCTTCCAATACCCACTACAAATCTATATTCTAAGAAATTAGGTCCCGCATTAACTTGAAGATTATTCAGAAGCAAAGGCACATCAAACCGCAAAGTTAGTGGATGCACTAATTGCACCGGACCCCATTTTTGTATGGTAAGCGCTGCGCCCACTCCTGCATCGGCTATAATGCCGGTAAACATTAAAGGAAGGTGTTGGTAGGGACTGGTTGCAATATTTATAGAGCCGGCATCACCAAAAAAGTATGTGGTAAGTGCAAAGTCATTTTTCAGGAAGCGCGGATTAAAATGAATAAGCTTGTTAAATTCCAATTCCCCATTTACTGAGGCACCCGAGTTACCATAATAGGCAAATACAGGATATCGTGTGCCTTGATAAGTATAGGATGATACGAATGTATAGCCGGAGTATCCTCTGATATTAAGTCCTCCGCCTTCTTGTAAATAATTTAAATCGTAGCTATAGTTCGCCCAACTGCTCGGTATAATGCCGGCAGCGCGGGTAAATGGATCATCAGCCATTTCTTCAGGGTTAGCCCCCGATAAATAAAGCGTTGACTCCGTAGGGGTATTACTACCTGCACCGTATTGGGCAAATACACGGGTTTTTAAAACTAATTTTTTGAAAATAGTTTGACTATTCAGCCAGGTAAATGTTGATTGATTGTAGTCATAATCGTTGGTGAAGGCCGAACTGCGGAATTTAACTTCATAACTGCCTTTTCCATAAGCGGAGTAATGATAGTCGTGTTTTATTCCAAGCGTAATAGAGTTGTTGAATTCCTTGGATTGCCATGTTGGAATTAGATTGCCAAAGTTATCATACATATGGGGTACAAGTTCATAGAGACTGTCATAGGCATAGGGGCGATACATGGTTTTAAGCTGGGCATAAAAGGTATTTTTAAGAGAGTTGTCTTTCACTTGAAACAGCAATTTTCCCTCCACAAGCCCATCAAGGTATTGTGAATAGAAATTTATGGAGGAGTTATTTATAAATCCATCGGTGGGAGTCTGGTAATCGAATTTGAAGGCTCCAACCTGATTTTCGTTGGAGTTGGGTGTATTGGAGGGCAGATTGGTTAGTATATGTGTATTAAAATAAACTGTAAGGTTAAGATTGTCTTTGAAAAGCATATAATCTCCGTGAAGATGCACCCCAAGCTGTAAACCGTCATAACTATTATACCATATTGAAGGGCCGACAAAAGCTTCGTAGTTTGGCCAATCAGGTGTATTGGAAATTTTAGAATCAAAATAGTATTTGATAGGGAAAGGCTTGGTATTGTTGAGCATGTTAAGGTCGGCGAGACGATGTGTAGTATCAATTTCTACCTTTTGTATACCGCTCGGAATCGTAACGGTCGCCTGATAAGTAGGTTGAACCTTTCCCCATCCTATCCAGCGTGGAAGGATTATGGCATTGGTCTTTTTCTCAAACCAGGAATTGGGAATATAATAGCTATAAGTGCTATCGTTTTTCCCCGTTACGGTAAAGTCAATAGGCATTTGCATTTCACCTTCTCTTTTAAAAGTGATGATGTATTGGCCTTTCACTTTACCTTTTTTTATTCTACCGATGCCATAGTCTATTGTTTTTGAGGTATTCAGCCATTCGTCAAAAAACCAGGTTATATCCGTATGAACATACTGGGTAATGGAATTCCTAAAATCATTAAGGTAAGGATGGCAGAATTTCCATTGATTAAAATAGTGTTGCATTGCACAAAAGAAAAGAGAATCACCTAACACATATTGCAAATTATAGAGCATGGTTGCCGTTTTGAAATAAACCTGTCCGTAGCCACCATCATGACCCATAGCACTGCTAAAGTCATCTGATTGGGTGTTGAGTGTGGTTTTTTTATATCCAAGGCTGGCGGCAGTTCTTGCGGCAAATAACTTGCCCTGATAGTTTTCGGTAAAGTCACCAACACCCACCAGGTTGTTCATTAAATAGCCAAAATAAACTTCCTGATTTATGAGCAGATCAGGCCTGTAATAGCTGCGTACATAGGCATTGGCGGGTTGGCCCTGAACTCCGTAAGGCCCATCTATTTTATTACATATCCAGCTTTCGGCAAATTGTGTAAAGCCTTCATCCAGCGCCGCGCGGTAAGTTTCATTGCTACCCACCATTCCGAAAAACCAGTTATGGCTAACTTCGTGTGCCAGCAAAGTGCGATAGTCTGGATCTCCGCCTCCATCAAGCGTCAGCATAGGATATTCCATACCGTCCCTGGCATCAGCTACAATCATCTTAGGGTAACCATACATACCGAAGAATTTAGAATCGGTCGCCAAAATTTTTGCTGTGTATTGAGCAGCATTTTGCCATCTGGCTGCATGCATTTCTTCTGCAAGTGCAATACATTGTACACCATTCCAGTTAGAAAGGCCAATGCGGTAGGTTGGATCTGCAGTCAGGGCAAAATCATGCACGTTTGTTGCATGAAAGAGCCAGGTTTGGGGTTTGTTTGTTCTTGGTATTACAACCGACGGTGGAGAATTCCAAGGCTTACCCTGAAAATTCCGGATATCCAATTTTTTCAGCAAGGTATCGGGTAATACCTCATCTTCATTAAGGAGGTTACCCGTGGCTCCAACCACATAGTTATTGGGTAATGTGAATGCCACATCATAAGTACCGAAATCTCCGTAAAATTCATGTGCCAAATGCTGTTCTACATCCCAGCCGAATTTTGTATCATAGACGCACAGACGTGGGTACCAGTGCACCACGTCATACTGCTTGAACAAGTTGCTTTTGTCTTTATAGGCTATAAACATTTTCATACGGTTGCGTGTCCCACCCGGATCAAAATAGGTGTTGAATTTAATGTGGAAAGTCACAGAACCATTGGGCGGCAAAGGCGATGGGAGTATTACCTTCATCACCGTATTATCGACTTCGGTTTTTAGTTCCGTATTTCCTACCCGTATTGATTTTACATAACAGCCGCTATCCTGAGCCTCGTACTTGCCGAATTTCAGCTTCGCTTTATTGTTTTTATAAAGATCGCTGTAATAGGAATCCTTATTTTGAGCATTGGAGTAGAGGTGAAAGTAGGCTATCTTTAGTGTATCGGGAGAGTTATTATAATAGGTCAATCGCTCATCCCCGTTGATTATATCAGTAGAATCATTTAAGGAAGCAACTATAATATAATGCACATCTTGCTGCCAGTAGCCCGGAAATGGGGGGCGATTTTTCCAATAGTAATGGTTATCGGAGGTACGGTAATTGTCAGCGGGGAAGTTGAAGTCCTGAGCTTGGGACTTTGCAAACACCGAAATAAAAATGAATGTAAGTAGTATGTAAAGTTTGCGCATGTAATTGTGTATGGATAGGCAATATTACGTACAATTGTGAAAAGAAGCTAATATTTCTCAAAATGAATGTACTTTTGTGGGCAATAGTTGTCAGTGGACAGTAATCGGTTGTCAGTTTTAGAACTTCTCTAAACGGCTTCTGACTACTGACCACTGACCACTGATTACTGAAACTATGAAACCTTCAATACCTAAAGGAACACGGGACTTTTCGCCACAAGAGATGGTGAAGAGGAACTATATTTTCGATACTATCCGCAAGGTATACCAGAGCTATGGCTACCAGCCTATAGAAACCCCCGCTATGGAAAACTCCGAAACCCTTATGGGTAAATATGGGGATGAAGGTGACAGATTGATTTTTAAAATATTGAACAGCGGTGATTTTATGGACGGAGTCCCGCCGAATACGATAGAGTCTAAAAGCCTCACCAAACATATTTCTGAAAAAGCGCTGCGATACGACTTGACTGTACCCTTTGCCAGATATGTAGTACAACACAGAAACGATATTACTTTCCCTTTCAAGAGATACCAAATACAACCCGTATGGCGTGCCGACCGTCCCCAAAAAGGCCGTTACCGGGAGTTTTACCAATGTGATGCTGATGTAATTGGCAGCGATTCTCTCTTAAATGAAGTAGAGTTAATACAAATAATTGATGAGGTATTTACTAAGTTGGGAGTGCCGGTAATTATTAAACTAAATAATAGGAAGATATTGCAGGGGATAGCTGAGATAATTGGAGCACCTGGCAATATGATAGATATTGCTATTGCAATAGACAAAATAGATAAAGTTGGTTTCGAAGGAATCGATAAGGAACTATTGGAAAAAGGACTTTCACAGGATCAAATTGATACGTTAATTGGCATTATTCAAGCCAAGTCAAAAAAACCTCCGATACAAATAAAAAACATATTCAAACCTAACGAGACTTCAACACAAATCACAGATACAATTGAACGAACTGAATTTGATATTAATTTTTTGGCGAATGATGTAATGTATGGCTATAATGAATCGGAAGTTTTTAAAAAGGGACTAAAAGAATTAAAAGATATTGTGGACAATGTTAAGAACTATGTAAAATCAATTCAATTCGACGTTGCCCTTGCCCGTGGTCTAAATTACTACACCGGTACTATTATAGAAGTGAAGGTTGATACATCTAAATGTAAATCTGAATTTACAAGCAGCATTTGCGGAGGCGGAAGATATGATGACTTAACCGGAATATTTGGCCTGCCTGATGTTTCTGGTGTTGGTATCTCTTTCGGTGCAGATAGAATTTATGATGTATTGGAAGAATTGAATTTATTCCCGAATGATATTGTCGCAAGTACAAAAGTATTGCTGATTAATTTTGGTGAAAAGGAAGCCCAATATTGCCTGAAGGTATTGAAAGACCTACATAAAGCAGGAATCAGTGCAGAGTTGTATCCTGACACTAAGAAGATAAACAAACAGTTTGAGTACGCCGATAAAAGAAATATCCCTTATGTAGTTTCCATTGGTGAACAGGAAATGCAAACTGGTAGAGTAGCACTCAAAAACCTGGTGACAAAAGAACAGATAGAGATCCCCCTAAGTGATTTAATCGCGCATATAAAATGAAACTTTACCAAATAAACGATAAGCTTGATATTGCTACTATAAAAGCCATTTTAAAAGAGAATGGGCGAATTGCCCTTTCTGATAGAGCGGAGCAACGGATCATTAAATGCCGTAAATATTTAGATAAAAAGATTGCGTCGTCTGATGCACCGTTCTATGGAATTAATACCGGTTTTGGTGCATTGCGTAATGTAAAAATTGCAGCAAAGGATTATTCCAAGTTACAAACCAACCTTCTGCGCTCTCATTCTGCAGGGGCAGGGGAGGAGGTGCCTCATGAAATTGTAAGGCTTATGTTATTATTGAAAATACAATCACTGAGCTATGGTCACTCAGGAGTTGATATTTCCACAGTAGAAAGACTGGTGGATTTTTTCAATCATCATATTACTCCTGTCGTCTATCAACAGGGCTCTCTTGGTGCATCAGGAGATTTAGCTCCTTTGGCACATCTTTGTCTTCCACTCATAGGAGAAGGAGAAGTATACTATAGGGGCAAGCGCATTACTACTGTTCAACTATACAAAGAATTAAAATGGAAGCCGCTATTATTAAAAGCTAAGGAAGGTCTTGCATTGCTAAATGGAACTCAGTTTATGAGTGCCTATGGTGTTTGGTTATGTATGCAAGCAGAAGGCATTTTCCAAATGGCAAATACAATTGCTGCACTCTCGCTAGATGCTTATGATTGCAAGAAAGAGCCATTTGACGAGCTCGTGCAATTTGTTCGTCCCCATCACGGACAGCGGGCTTGCGCTACTTTTATTCGTAATTTATTAAAAGGAAGTAAAATCAGTTCTCAAGCAAAAAAGGATGTTCAGGATCCTTATTCATTTCGTTGCATTCCACAAGTACATGGTGCTATAAGCGATGTAATAGATCATGTAGGATCGATATTTGACATTGAAATAAACTCCGTTACCGATAATCCATTAGTATTTCCTATAGAAGATAAGATTATTTCAGGCGGTAATTTTCACGGGCATCCGCTTGCTATGTCTTTGGATTATCTCTCCATTGCTTTAGCTGACCTTGGCAATATATCTGAAAGAAGAACCTATTGCCTGCTTTCGGGACAAAGAGGATTGCCTGCTTTTCTTGCTAAAGATGCAGGCTTAAACTCCGGTCTTATGATTTTGCAATATACGGCTGCATCTATAGTTAGCCAGAATAAGCAATATGCCGCTCCCGCATCGGTAGATAGTATTGTTTCTTCTAATGGGCAAGAAGATTATGTGAGCATGGGCGCCAATGCTGCAACCAAGTGCTATAAGATCATTGAAAACCTTAAAACAATTCTTTCAATAGAGTTAATAAGCGCTGCACAGGCAATACACTTCCGCCGGCCTGCAAAAACCTCACCGGTATTAGAAAAAATAGTTTCCGAATTTGAAAAGCAAGTCCCGTTTAATACACAAGACAGGTCTTTAAATGGAGATATAAAAAACAGCAGGGTTTTTATAGAAAGTAAACTAAGCCTGTAGTAAGTTATTTATTGATGCTAAGGATTAAGCCGGGAGTTACTCCTGTTCTGCCATCAGCCATTTTATAGTGTACCGATTGAATAATAATGGGCGTGCCTTCAAATACTTGTTTAAGTGTGTGTATCATTTCTTTTGAAAGATGGTCACTCGTAGATACATTCTGAGTGAAAGTATTATGAATATTGGTAACCATTTCAAAAGATGTGATGGTGAAATTATCACATCCGTCACCTCTTACAACAGGGTCTGCAAGTATTTCTTCTATGCTTGTAGAATCACTAGCCAGTCCAAATTTTCCTGCCAATGAAATTCGGCAATGAGCGCTTTTTGCTTTAATAGTTGTATCCTTATTTTGAGAAAATGCAACTATAGAAAGGAATATCAATGATAGCGCTAAAAGATATTTCATAAAACGAGGTTTCAACATGATGCAAAAATAGGAATTATTTATAATAGCGAATGTGTATTTGTAAGGAGTTCTTTATACCTTTGAACCTATTATGAGTATAGAATCCAAATTAGGCCGATGGGACCTTACTATGATGGTGGTAAGCTTTGTTCTTGGCGTTGGAATATTCTTTACTCCCACTACAATAGCTGTAAAGGCAGGTACTCCATTCATATTTTATGCTGCCTGGATTATAGGTGGATTTATCAGTATATGCGGGGCATTGAGTTTTGCCGAGATTGGGGCACGGTTGCCTGCAGCCGGCGGTTATTACCGGATATTTTCATATTGCTATCATCCCGCTTTTGCATTTATGGCGAATGTGACACTTGTTGCCGTTAATTCAGGAAGTGCTGTAACAGTGGCTTTAGTGGGCGCTGAATATATTAAGCCGGTTATTATTCCTCCCGCATGGCAGGATAGTATCTCCGCTACCGAAATTGCCTGTACAATACTTACTATTTTATTTTTGCTAAACTATGCAGGAATTAAAATGGGAGCGAGGGTACAAAATCTTCTTAGCGGCTTAAAAATAGTTATGGTGCTTTTATTATGCCTTGCCGTATTCGGGAACAAGAACGTTGTTAATCCATCGGTTGTTGCTATTGACCAGTCAGCTATTAGTGCTATAAAGGCGCTGGGGTTGGCGATGGTGCCTGTTTTTTTCTCCTGCGGAGGTTACCAAAATACTATAAATATGGGAGCAGATATTAAAAACCCGCAACGTAATATACCGCTTGCCATTTTGGGGGGAATGTTCATTGTAATTACATTGTATCTGCTTATCAATATTGCATATGTGCAGGTAATAGGATTTGAAAATCTTAAAACAAAACAATTATTAGCAGCTGAATTGACAAAAAGTTTTTTTGGTGATACAGGATTTAAAATAACCTCGATAATAGTATTCACCTCCGTATTAGGCTTTCTAAATGCATCTCTGATGAGCAATCCCCGTGTATTTTATGCTATGGCGGAAGATAAGATATTACCGGGTATCTTCAAAAAGGTTAACTCAAAAACACAAACACAAGCGTTTGGGATCAGCCTATTTTTCATAATGATTCTTGTTACGCTTTTTTTTCTGAAAAATAAGGACCAGTTATTAAACTACATCATCTTTATTGATAACCTTTCGCTGGCTTTTGCCGCTATTACCATTTTTATTCTTCGGAAAAAAATGAAAGATGTATCATATACAGGTTACCGCATTAGGCTATTTCCGCTGGTGCCTATTGTATTTATAGTGGTTTTACTTTTTGTATGTACAAATATATTTATCTCGAATACGACCGAAGCGCTGGCCGGATTAGTAATATTTTTAGGTGCATTTCCATTATATCTTTTATTGAAGAGAATAAGTTAACCAATGCAATTTATCTGAAAATTTTTCCTATTGTTTTTAAAATAACCTTTACATCCGTAACAAGGTTCATTTCATTTATATAGCGCATATTTAATTTTAATTTGGCAGGCAATATACGCTCTATATAAAGCTCTTCAGGGTTTTCAGTATTGGCTAATAATTCATTTTCCTCCGAATAAACAATAGAAGCATAATCGGTAATGCCGGGTTTTACTTTCAATACTGCTCTTTGTTCTGCACTATACAATGCTACGTATTTAGGCACTTCAGGGCGGGGGCCTACGAAGCTCATATCTCCCAGTAAAATATTAAATAACTGGGGAAGTTCATCCAGTTTATATTTTCGTAGATAGAAACCTATTGCGGTAATGCGACTATCCCTCATCCCGACTGTTAGTGAACCTGATTTATCAGCGCCAATGCGCATGGTACGGTATTTGAAAAGCTTAAATTCCTTTCCGTTCTTCCCCACTCGTATCTGTTTGTAGAAAGTCCCTCCAGCAGAGGTGAGCATAATACTGATTGAAAGAATGATTAAAAATGGAGAAAGAATGAGGATGCCGAGAATTGAAAAAATAATATCGAATAATCGTTTTGTCATTAGAGCGATTCTTCTACAGATTCTTTTACGGCTTTGCAAACAATAGCAACCTGTTCCATGTTTAAGTCATAATAAACAGGTAATGATATTTCTCGCGAAAAATTATCGTATGTCACAGGATAGTCTGCAATTCTGTAACCTATGTTTTTGTAAAAACTCATCATAGGTATTGGGATAAAATGCACGTTTACCGAAACATCTCTATCAAATATTTTTTGGATGATTTTATCCCGTTGTTCCTCCGTGATATCCTTAATACGAAGGGCAAATAGATGGTAAGATGACTCTCTGTCCATGTCTTTTATAATAGGCAATTCAGCCCATTTACAATTGGAAAAGAATTTATAATAAGCTTCTACAATGGCTTTCCGTTTTGGGAGAGTATCATCCTTATATCGCTCCAATTCAATCAAGCCAATAGTAGCTGCTAAATCAGTCATGTTACATTTATAACCTGCTTCCACAATGTCATATTTCCAGTTTCCCTTTTGCATTTTAGCCATGGCATCTTTGGTTTGCCCATGTAGGGAAGTTATGCTGAGTTCTTTATAAATAGCAGAATTATCAAAGGGTATAGGAAGATTAAATAGCATTGCTCCACCTTCAGCTGTAGTCAGGTTTTTGACTGCATGAAAAGAAAAAACGGAAATATCGGCAAATGTTCCTGCGTTCTTCCCTTTATATGTTGCACCCATAGAATGCGCTGCATCTGATAAAATTAATATTCTTCCCAGTTTCTTTTGCTGTTCATTGCTTGCTTTAAAATTACTTTTTCTTTTTTCTACGATTGCAGAAATGGCATCATAATCGCAAGGCAGGCCTCCAAAGTCAACCGGCATAATTACTTTCGTTTTAGAGGTTATAGCTTTTTCAATTGCCTCCGGTGAAATACAGAAATCATTTCTGTTTACATCGACTAATACAGGCGTTGCTCCACAATGAATAACCACATTGGCCGTAGCTGCATAGGTATAGGCAGGTACAATAACTTCATCACCCGGGCCGACACCAAACCAACGCAAAGCAAGCTCAAGTCCTGCAGTTGCCGAGTTAATGCATAGGGTTTGGGATACACCGCAGTATTCCGATATTTTTTTCTCCAGGAGTTTAGTCTTAGGGCCTGTGGTTATCCATCCAGAGCGCAGTGTTTCAGCGACTGCTTCTATGGTTTTTTCATCTATACGGGGTGGTGCGAAGTTTATCATAATAGTCTTATATCACAAAAGTAAACATAAAGAGGGAATTGAAAAGCCCATAAAACATAGTTCCGGCTTGTTGTTCAAGCATAGATTCAACCAACATATTTATAATGAAGATGCCTATAAAAACACCATAAACAAATCGTCGCTCTTTAATGGCTTTTATCAAGGGCAAAACCAAGCAAACTATCATATATAAGAGTCCTATAATACCTGTATCTATTGCGCATTGCAAATATTGATTATGGGCATTGAGCATCTTTTTTGCGGGGCCTGTATAGTTATCTGCTGCATATTGTTCCTGTAGTTTTTTCCAGGCCTGCCCCGTGCCGTAACCAATTATAGGCTGCTGAAGTATTACCTGTTTAGCTGCTTTCCAAATATAATATCTCGCTTGAGTAGATTCTGCAGAGGTGCTGTCCATTTTACCGGATGATGCCAAGAGTTCAACTACATTTATGCGGGAGCGCTGCTTTGTAATCATCGTAAAATATGTAACAGCTGCTATTGCTATAGATCCGGTGAAAACTATAATGGCGAACTTACGGTAGGTTTTATTTATAAATAATCGCACTAATATAGTAACCACAAGTAATACGGTACATGCCCATCCTGCTTTTGATTGCAAGAGCATAATTATAAAAAGCAGAAAAAGTGCGGCAAGTAATAATCCTGCTTTTTCTTTTCGTTTTATATGCATTTTGTCTGTTGTAATCATCTGAAAAATGAATAACAGTGCCATATCAATATACATAGTGTAATAGCTTGGATGAACTGCCCAGGAAAACTGAGAGTAGGTGAATTCATAGATACCCAATGTATAGTACTTCCAAATTGCCAATGCAATGCAGACTAATCCTTTTATAATACAGCCTGCAATAAATGCCCACATAAATATGCGTTGCTTAGTGGGACTTGCTTCAGCTTCCGATGCAAACATAAAAGGGAAAATACCCAGACTAAGTTTCACCTGAATATTGAACAGCCCGCTTTGTAAATCTGGAGAGCGTATAAGCCACAATAGGTAAAGTATGTAGAACCCGCTAAAAAGTAACGCGTATTTATTTTTACGCCATGCATTTACCTTTTGACCAAAGTTTCCTTCGAGCAACCAGAACAAAATATATGCTATTATGCAAATAGGTGTAAAGAATATATACCCCGGAATTAGAAAGGCAATTAAGCACAGTACACCAAATTTTATTTTAGGTATGATCTCTCGCATTATTATTTCAAACCGGATAAAAGTGCATATAATTTGTCGGTAACAAGGTTTCTGTCAAAATTCTCTTTCACATAGCGCAATCCGTTTTCTCCAAATTTTTGGCATTCATCCCGATTGTTAAAGAGGAAGAGTATTTTTGTTACAAAGTCATCTATGTCTTCAGGAATAACAAAAAGGCCTGCTTTCCCTTCATCGATAAAGAGTTTTTTGGCTTCTCCTTCTGCACCCAGTAAAATTGGCACCTTCATGGCCATTGCTTCAAATGTCTTAGCAGGTACGACTCCCTTATTAAGTTCAATATTTAACAATGGCAGGAATAAGATATTGACAGATTTCCATATTTCGGGCAATGCTGAGCGGGGTACCGGATTATAAATAAAAACATTGCGTAACACCATGCTTTCTTTCTTTTCGAGCAGTTTACTTTTTGCAGCTCCATCGCCGATAAAAATCCATTTTATAGTTGGGTATTGTTGCGTTATTTTTGCCGCTTCCAGCACCATATCCCAACTATAGATATGTCCAATTGTTCCGGCGTAAATCAATAAAAAATCATCTTTTGAAAAACCATTTTTTTCTCTCCAACCCGATTGAATTTCATCCACCTTGTACAGAGAAAGATCTACTCCATTGGGAAGCCAATGCACTATTTTATTCGGAAAACGAGACTTTATATTATTTACAATTCCTTGCGTCTGTCCTATTATTACTGCAGAAGAGGAGTACAGGTATTCTTCCAGCTTTTTGCTGATATTTAAAACGGTGCGGTTTGTTATAATGCCTAATTTTTCAGCTGCTTCAGGCCATAGATCTGCTACGTTAAATATAAGTTTAGATCTTTTTATTTTCTTTAAAAGTATGGCTGATATGCCTAAAAATAAAGGTGGCGATTCACAAAAAATAAAATCGGCTTTGCCCAATTTGAACCAGCCAACCCAAAAGGAAGTAAATACAAATGAAAAATAGTTTAACAACCTGGAAAGTACTTTCTTGTTATTCCCGACATAAATCCAAGCCCGGTGAACCTCCATACTGTTCATATTTTCTTGCATGTAAAATTTTCCTGCATATCCTGCTTTTATCTTCATTTCGGGATAATTAGGCATTGCAGTAAGTATTTTTATTTCAGCGCCATTCTTTTGTAAACGGCTGGCTGTTTCAAAAAGCCGGTTTTGTGCAGCGCCAACCTCTGGTGGAAAATATTGAGTAAGGATGATGATTTTCATTTAACCGCTAAGATAGGTTGAATATGAGTTATGAATTGTGAGTTATGAATTATAAATTATGAATAAGAGATTGTTTGTTTTATATCTAAATGATTATCAATAGTATGGTTGTTTTTTTGTGATTTTTCAATGTATATTTGAAGAATCAAAATAATAGTCTCTATCTTTGCGCCTCGTTCTTTAAAGTATTACTTATCAAGAAAGGTGGAGGGATTGGCCCTGTGAAACCTTGGCAACCTAATTATAACGGTGCTAAATCCAACCTGCTTAAGGCGGGAGAGATAAGTCTAAGTTGAGATAATTATAAATTAAATAATATAAGCTCTTCTGGACCTATCCTGAAGGGCTTTTTTGTTTTGGTAAGATAGCTTTGAAGGCGGAATTTAAAAATGTTAGAAAGAAATAATTAAAAAATGAATAAGAAACTGAGAGTTGGTTTATTTGGCTTTGGCGTAGTAGGGCAGGGCTTGTATGATGTGCTGCATAAAACAAAAGGTATTAATGCCGAAGTGGTGAAGATTTGTGTAAAGCATCGGGATAAGCCACGTCCTATTGATGCCGGGTACTTTACCTTCGATAAGAATGATATTTTAAATAATAAAGATTTGGATATTGTTGTTGAGTTGATTGACAATGCAGATGAAGCATTTGAAATTGTTTCAACAGCCTTGAAAAGTGGTAAGGCGGTAGTGTCCGCCAATAAAAAGATGATAGCGGAACACCTGGAGGAATTGTATAAGATTCAACAGGAAACCGGCTCTTCATTTTTATATGAAGCATCGGTGTGCGGCAGTATCCCCATTATCCGTAACCTGGAAGAGTATTATGATAACGACCTTTTGGATTCAGTGGATGGAATATGCAATGGCACAACGAACTATATTTTAACCAAAACATCGGAAGAAAATAAAACATATACTGAAGCGTTGAAAGGGGCGCAAGAAAAAGGATTTGCTGAAAGCAATCCCAGGCTTGATGTTCAGGCATTTGACCCCAAATATAAGTTGACCATTTTGCTCTGCCACACCTTTGGCGTTTTTGTAAAACCTGAAAATGTATTTAACTTCGGCATCCAAAATCTATCTGCTGCCGATTCTACATTTGCCCGCGAAAAGGGATTAAAGACCAAACTGATTGCACATACTTCCAGGGTAAATGGCAAGGTAGTTGCCTATGTTATTCCTACACTGGTTAATTCTGACAGTATGTTTTATGCCGTGCGTAATGAATTTAATGCGGTACAATTAGGCGCTGCATTTAGTGATAAGCAGTTTTTTTATGGCAAGGGGGCTGGAGGGCATCCAACGGCTTCTGCGGTGTTGTCTGATATTTCCGCGCTTATTTACCATTACCGCTATGAGTATAAAAAAGTAGAACAAAACGGCGCAATTCCTTTTTCTAACGACCATTTGATAGAAGTGTATGTGCGCTATCCGAATGAGGCCTTCTTGAAAGAATTAGCGGTAACAGATATTAAACAACGGTTTTCATCTAATGAAACTCAATACGTAATTGGAAAAGTAAGTATAGATGCTTTACTGAAAGCCAATCTCAATGACAGAGAGGATGTTTTTGTAGCTAAATGGAATTAGGTCTTTAAAGGGTATCTTTGTACTTTATTAAGCTGATATGGCAAATCTCTTTTCTCCATTAAAAATAAAAAATATTGAGCTTAAAAACCGCATCGCTGTCTCTCCGATGTGCCAATACTCCAGCGCAGATGGCTTTGCCAATGACTGGCATCTGGTTCATCTAGGCAGCAGGGCTGTAGGTGGTGCAGCATTGGTAATTGCAGAAGCTACTGCCGTTTCTCCGGAAGGAAGAATATCTCCGGAAGATCTGGGTATATGGAAAGATGAACATATTCCTTTTCTCAAACGCATCACTGATTTTATAGAAAAACAAGGTTCTGTACCCGGAATTCAGTTAGCTCATGCAGGGCGAAAATCAAGTATGTCATCACCTTGGCAAGGTAATAAAGTAATAAGTGCTGAAGAAGGAGGATGGCAAACAGTAGCACCTAGCCCTATATCATACAGTGCTAGTTATAAAACCCCAAAAGAATTAAGTATCCCGGAAGTAAAGAAGATAGTGCTGGATTTTCAAAATGCAGCACTTAGGGCGAAAAAAGCCGGATTTAAAGTAATTGAGCTGCATGGAGCCCACGGGTATCTTATTAATGAGTTTCTTTCGCCGGTAAGCAATATCCGCAAAGATGAATATGGAGGCTCATTCGAGAACCGTATCCGTTTTTTATTAGAGATAATTGAAAATGTAAGAAAAGTCTGGACTGAAGAAAACCCTCTATTCTTGCGAATATCCACTACTGAATGGAGTGAAGCAGGATGGTCGGAGGCTGATTCTATTAAATTGGCTGAGGTATTAAAAGCAAAGACCATTGACTTGATTGACTGTTCCAGTGGTGGCAATATACAAGGTGTAAAAATAGAACTCAAGCCTCTTTATCAGACAGGCTTTGCCGAAAGCATTAAAAAGGCTACGGGGATGCTTACTGGGGCTGTAGGTTTAATCACCACCCCCCAAGAAGCAAACAGTATTATAAAAGCAAACAGAGCCGATTTGGTTTTTATGGCACGTGAGTTTCTCCGGAACCCATGCTTCCCGTTAAGTGCTGCTCATGAATTAGGAATTGATGTTATATGGCCTGTTCAATATCAAAGAGCCAAGAGAAAAGGGTAATTTATAGTCTTCTTTTGCGCAGGTGGGCATATACTGCTTTTTTTGATATACAGGCCTGATAAAAGTTAAGTTTAGAGCCCAAAAAATAAATATTGTCTTTTTGTCATAGGCAGCATTTTTCTTGTATAAATTTGCATCCTCAAATCATTTCCCACCTGTGGAAACTATGAATGGGCTCGGTTTTTTTCCAACTTATCCGTCACTGCACAGTGGACGTGAGCCAAGTATGTAAGCTAACTCATTATCATCCGGAACAAGGTATTATACCGGAACCCAGTCAATCAGGGTAAGCAATACAGTATTAAACTAAATCAAGATTTATTGAATATTATTTACAAATGACATCAGAACATTTTAAAAAAGTAACCGCCGCAGGGTTATTAGTCACTATAGGAATTATTTTCGGTGATATTGGTACTTCACCACTTTATACATTGCAGAATATTATTAAAGATGGAGGCTCTGCATCTCGTGATGTTGTAATGGGAGCCATTTCCTGTGTCTTTTGGACCCTTACCCTGCAAACCACTTTCAAATACGTACTGATGACATTGCAAGCTGATAACCATGGTGAAGGTGGTATATTCTCACTCTATGCACTGGTAAATAAAATAGATAAAAGGCTTTTTCTACCTACTATTATAGGTGCCGGAACATTGCTCGCCGATGGTATTATAACTCCGCCTATAAGTGTTTCTTCAGCTGTAGAAGGGCTTGGTGGTGTAAAAGGCTGGGAAAATACCATTGTGCCAGGTAATGATTTGGTAATCGGTATAGTACTCGGCATATTACTTGCATTATTTCTCTTTCAACGTTTTGGCACAAAAATTGTGGGCAGCGCTTTTGGCCCCATAATGCTTGTCTGGTTTACCATGATTGCCGTTTTAGGCACCTTACAAATCATTCAATATCCCAAAATTTTTGCAGCGCTAAATCCTATATATGGCTGGGATTTACTTGTACATCACCCAAAAGGTTTTTGGTTGTTGGGCGCTATATTCCTTTGTACAACGGGTGCCGAAGCATTATATTCCGATTTAGGCCATTGCGGTAAAAAAAATATTCAGGTAAGCTGGATATTTGTAAAAACAGCGCTCGTACTAAATTATCTTGGACAGGGAGCATGGTTGCTTTTGCAGAATAAAACCGATGTTGGAGATATAAACCCATTCTTTAAAATTGTTCCTGACTTCTTCCTTCTTCCTTGTGTTCTAATTGCAACTGCAGCAACCGTTATAGCCAGCCAGGCTCTTATAAGCGGCTCATACACCCTCATTAGCGAGGCCATATTGCTAAATTTCTGGCCACGTGTTACTGTTAAATACCCTACCAATATCCGTGGACAGATTTATATCCCAAGCATTAACTGGGTATTGTGTGTGGGGTGTGTGCTTGTAGTGCTTTATTTCCGTACATCAGACAATATGGCTGCTGCTTATGGTTTCTCTATCACTGTAGCCATGCTTATGACAACGATATTGATGTCTTATTTCCTGCGCTACCGAAAGCACTATTCATGGGCTATTGTTATACCTATAATTGCCGTTTTTGCAACAGTTGAGACTTCCTTCTTTTTTGCCAATGCGGCTAAACTTTTAAAACGTTTGATGTTCCTTGTTTTTGAAGGTGGCATCATCTTCACTATGTATGTATGGTACCGTGCCAGGAAAATCAATAACCGTTTTTTGCATTTTGTCGATATTAGGGAACAAATACCCCTGCTTAAAGATCTAAGTGCAGATCAAACCATCTCAAAGTTTTCTTCTAATCTTATATATCTCAGCAAAGCAAACAACCCTTCCGAAATTGAGCAGAAGATAATATATTCTATTTTCAGCCGCCAGCCCAAGCGCGCAGATATCTATTGGTTTGTGCATATTGAACGAACGAATGAACCTTACACGGTTGAATATAGTATAGATGAAATGGAAGATGATAAAGTGATACGTGTAGAGTTCCGCTTAGGTTTCAGGGTACAAGCCCGTGTCAATGTACTTTTCCGTAAAGTGGTGGAGGAGATGGTCGCTAATAAGGAATTGAACATTACCAGTCGTTATCCATCCCTCAAAAAATATCATTTAGCTTCTGATTTTCGCTTTGTAATATTGGAAAAGTTCCTTTCTTTTGAAAATGAGTTTAGCCTGAGAGAGAGCTTTATCCTTCGCAGCTATTTCTTCATTAAACATCTTGCTCAGTCCGAGGCAAAAGCCTTTGGATTAGATACCAGCGAAACCCGTATTGAAAAGATACCGCTTATTGTGAACCCTGTTTCCAATATCCAAATGACACGAGTTGCGCCAAGGCATTCGGGTAAGCCCAACGAACATACAATAAGCGACGCGGGGCTTATTCGGTAATAAATAAGGGAATAATTCCTAAATCCGGCTTTTTCTGCTAATATTGTAACCGCAATTTAACAATTAGGTAATGAAGGATATAGAGAAGCGATTGGAAAATATTCTGCGCAGAACAGAAAAACTTATATCTTTGCAAAGCGGGTTAACTCGCAAAGTGTCGGAATTAGAAACTGTAAATCAACAACTTATTGACAAAATTAAGGGACTTGACGAGCAAATTTTAAAACTGAAAGAAACCAATCAAACTATTGCCTCTGAACAACAAAAAATAAATAACCAAAAACAACGGGAAATAACCCATAAAATAAACGACCTCCTGAGTGAAGTAGACCGATGTATCTCCCGAATGAAACCCCGGGAATAAATAGATAGACAGTAAAGAAGAAGTGAAGAACATAAAAGTAAATATATCAGGCAGAGAATACCCTGTTAATGTTACACCCGAAACGGCAGAAGCTATGAAAAAGGCAGCCGAAATGGTAAACAAACAGGCTACAGAATTTCAATCTGCTTATGCCATAAGCGATCCTCGCGATATTTTGGCGATGTGTGCACTTCAACTGGCTTATCAAAACCTTGAATATACCCAAACCTCTAACGAAACTATTGAAGCCAAACTGGCAGCTATAGAATCGGCCCTGGATATTAAAGAACATACATAAATCGCTTTCACACAGGGGTTCATAAAAACCAACCAAGATGAACCTCGATATACAAACCATTCTAATTATTGTAGCAGCAGGCGTTGTCAGCCTGGGGATTGGCATAGGAATTACCTACGCCTTATTGCGCAAAGGCATTGAAGGTAAAGCCTCCAACATTATTAAAGATGCCGAAAAACAAGCAACTATAACAAAAGAAAAGAAAATGCTCGAAGCAAAAGAGCGTTTCCTGCAACTAAAAGCAGAACATGAAAATTTCACCAATGAAAAGAACAAGCAAATAAACGCTACAGAAAACAGGCTTCGCCAAAAGGAGCAATCCCTAAACCAAAAACTGGAACAAACCCAGCGTAAGGAAAAAGAGTTGGAAACTGCCAAGAACAACTATACCGAGCAGTTGAAGAATGTAGAGCGCAAAGAAGAAGAACTGAGTAAAATGCATCAACGCCAGGTGGCACAACTGGAAACCATATCGGAGCTTTCGGCTGAAGATGCAAAAGCTCAGCTTATAGAATCGCTAAAAGGTGAAGCCCGCACACAGGGTGCTATTGCAGCCAAGGAAATACTGGAAGAAGCCAAACTTACCGCCAATAAAGACGCTAAAAAAATTGTACTGCAATCCATACAAAGAGTAGCCGTAGAAACTGCTGTGGAGAATGCTGTTACGGTTTTTAATATTGAAAATGATGAGATGAAAGGCCGTATTATCGGCCGTGAAGGCAGAAACATACGTGCATTGGAAGCAGCTACCGGTGTGGAAGTAATTGTAGATGATACTCCTGAAGCCATTGTAATTTCTTGTTTTGATCCTATTAGGAGGGAACTTGCCAGAATGTCCCTTTACCAGTTAATATCTGACGGACGTATACACCCTGCGCGTATTGAGGAAGTGGTGGAGAAATGCCGCAAGCAATTAGAAGATGAAATTGCCGAAGTAGGTAAGCGTACCGTAATAGACCTTGGTATTAACAACCTGCATCCTGACCTTATTCGCATTGTGGGTAAAATGAAATACCGTTCTTCTTACGGGCAAAACCTATTGCAACACTCCCGCGAGGTAGCTAACCTTTCTGCTACTATGGCATCGGAACTTGGGCTTAACCCTAAACTAGCCAAGCGCGCCGGATTATTACACGATATTGGCAAGGTGCCTGACGAAGCCCCTGAATTGCCCCACGCTATTCTCGGAATGAACTTAGCTGAAAAGTATAAAGAACGTCCTGAGGTGTGCAACGCCATTGGCGCCCACCACGATGAAATAGAAATGACCAGCCTTTTGTCACCTATCATACAAGTCTGCGATGCTATATCTGGTGCCCGTCCGGGTGCAAGGCGTGAAATAGTGGAACAATACGCCAAACGCTTACGCGACCTGGAATCACTTGCTCTATCATATAAAGGGGTTGAGAAGACGTATGCTATTCAAGCCGGACGTGAGCTTCGGGTGATTGTAGGCAGCGAAAAGATAACTGACAAAGAAGCTGAAGTGCTCTCCTTTGAGATAGCCCAGAAGATTCAGAATGAGATGACCTACCCGGGCCAGGTTAGGGTTACCGTAATTCGTGAAACAAGGGCTGTTAACATTGCTAAGTAAGCGTAAGCTATCTTCGTTCACTCAGTCAAACCTGCAATCCAATAAGTCAAACCTGCAATCCGCTCAATAGGTCTCGGTTCGGTGTATTTATATTTTTATCTTTGTTCAATAAATTATAGATGAAAAGATATCTCATTTTTTGTTTTGTATTATTATTTCCGTTCTGCACAAAAGCCCAGACATCACCCGGGCAGATTGTTCTAAGTGGAGGAGTAGGATTTAGCCCGGAATTTGACGGAGATTTGTCCATTAATATTTTTTCCTACGACCAATTATATCCTGTAGGAACAATTTTTTCTGCAATAAACGCACCCTTTCCTTCCGATGATTATCCACCTGAATACACCTGTTCTTCCATTACACCTAATATCGGAGGGACAATAGATGTGGGTATTTTAAAGTGGTTTAGCCTGGGGTTTGCCGGCAGCACGCAGAGTGAGGTAGTAAACTGGTCACCGGCTTATGGATGGTTTGCAATCCCGCCGGGGTATCCTTATTCCGATAAAATAACAAGAACCAATTTGGCCGGGCGCCTTTTATTTCATGTGCTGTGGAAATTCAAACACTTTGACCTTTATGGCGGCTTTCGTGTTGGGGAATCTATATGGCATGACATTCCTTCTCCGTATAATACAGATTCACACACTATTTTGTTTCCAAATTCTAATGCTACAGCCTATTTTATAAACGAACCTAATGAGTCTGTTCCCAGTTTCCAATATTTGCAGGGTTTACGCATATACGTAAATGATTTCATAGGTGTTAATATAGAAACAGGCATAGGTTCTCCTTACTTAGTTGAGGGCGGCATATCTATCAGGATTAACACGGTCAAAAGCAAGCTGGAAATCACACAACCTCCGGTTCAGGGAGCAAAGCCCGATGACGACTATGGGCATCCGGTAATCAAACAATAGCGTTTAACTAATAGAATGTTTGTGTTTAAAAAGTTGTTTTTTTATCTTCTAATTCTGGTTCCTTTTTGTGTAAAGGCACAACAAGGGCCCGGGCAGTTTGTTGTTAGTGCCGGGGTGGGGTATAGTCCCGAATTTAATGGACAACTAGTATTTATCTCTACAGTATATCTGGTTCCAATTAATCCCAGCTTCGATGACAGGATTGTCATTTCCTCCATTCTTCCAAATATAGGTGGTACATTTGATTATGGCATATCAAGGGGGGTAAGTATTGGAGTTGCCGGAAGTTACCAAAGTGAGGTGGTAAGCTATAATAGTTGGACTAATTTTTCCGATATGGTGAGCAGGACCAATGCAGCTGTTCGGTTCCTGGTTCATTTAAGTAAAAATAATAAGAAGATAGATGACTATATTGGAGTACGTTTCGGGTTCTGTTATTGGCGTGATAACCCTTCTTCACAAAATTGGATAGGCCCCCCATATAACACTACGGTTACTTTTCTGAGAACACCCAATACTTCATACGCTTGCCTGCAGGTTTTATATGGCATACGTCTTTATATGTCAGATAATATAGCGCTACACGTAGAGGCAGGCATAGGTCAGCCTTTCCTTATTGAAAGTGGACTTAGTTATAGGTTTGGTAACAATTATGGCCCTCAAACTCAAAGCATACTTCAAAAAGGTGGATACGGAGATCATCCGCTTAATTAAAAAGACTCCGCCAAACTGTTTAAATCATGACAGGAACCTTCCTTAATTCCACTTGGCAGTTCCTGTAAATTTGTGCGCGTGATACTGGGCTGCATAGCCTGTAGAGCATGATGATAGCAGAACAGATGCAAGGGCAATACCCACAAGCAACAACGATAATCTCGTAAGTGTTTTCATTGTTTTTAATATTATGGGGTTATTAACTTAGTTACCTATACAAGTTAGGAATAAAAACTGACAAAACCCAGCTTTCTAATCATTTTTTAATGTGGTAGGGTAGGGACAAAAAGCAATATTGATAAGGTTTTTAGGGAAAAAATCCTGTTTTTCCTCCTTTTTTTAAAATCCGTTAGGCAGCGTTACGCAGCGGTTTTTAGGGGGGTAAAAATTGATAAAAATGCATAGTAATGCCTGACTACCATTTAGTTGTGAATGTATTTATTAATTATAAAAATGGGATTTTTTTAGCTATAAATTTTGCGCTTTAAAAATGCATTTAAAAAAAGTCATTGACTTTTCTTGTTTTAGACCGGACCTGAATGTCACACTTGGAACTTTTGAATGTCATATACTAACATTCAGATTATCAATATATAATATCTATTTCTCAAAACCTGTACAGCGCAAAAATCGCGACATTCAGCTTTGTAAAAAAAGCTCTTTATAGGTAAAAATTAGTCATTCACTCGATAAAATAAGCCGCATTATTGATGCAATAAATAAAAAGCCCCGGCGTTAAAGCTAGGGCTTTTTTATGTAATTATATATACCTTTGATGCTCCCAATCTTAAATACTATCCATTGAGGACAATACTGTTAACCGTCTCATTTGCATTTTTTTCTTTTCTGCCAGGGGCCTATTCCCAAACCTTTTATGCGCAAAGCCACAGGGCAGGTGCAGGCTACCAGCCTATCAATGGTATCCGATTACCTAAGCAAGCCACAAGCTATAACAGTGATTCCTTATACGCTTTTATAAATTATTATCTGTCTGAGGCTGCATCACCTAATTTTATTGGCTCACAAAAGGAATTAATAAACAGCGCTTATAATTACTATGGAGCCTCCCAACCTTCTGACACGTCCAATGCATTTAACACTAAGAACTATGATTGCATCAATGCTATTTCAGTAGCTTTTGACACTATTCCGCTGGGCTTCTTAACCGATACTATTTCGGCAACCATAATAGATACGCTCTTTCTGCCAATAATACAGGTAAACCATAGCGGCTTTAACGACACGCTAGAACTTCAGCTTACCACGGTAGATATAAATGGATACCCCCTCACCAATACCTACCTTGCCGATACCCTTATTATTGATACAAACAATGGCCATAATTGCATAGGTGCAGGCAACGATAACACCGTTAATATAATAAAATGGAGTTTAAGCGGACATCCAATACTTGGCGGGCGTTTTGCCATAAATGTAACCTATCATGATTCTACCAAGCTAGATAGCTGCTGGTTTATCTATGGCTATAACTCTTTTACCGGCTCATGCCCTTATGAAAACAATCCGCCTGCTTTAGCCAACATCACAAAATTCAGCAGGATAAATGCTTCCCCAAAAGATTTTTATGCAAACAGTTTTGCCCAATGGAATGAATATATCGGATTGGCAGACCGGGGCTTTTTTCCTGATCCAACGGGTAACAATGTATTCTATCCTTGTAATGCCTCCGATACCCTCCATTACCACCCCGGTGTAGATGGGGCCAATTATCTGCAAGATATTGATATGGCTGTGCAACTGCTTTATACTTCTTATTTAGGTGTTCAAAGCCTTCATAACCCGGGTATAAACGTAAGCCAAAACTATCCCAATCCTTATAATAACACAAGCCTTATTACCTATACAATTCCTAAACAGGCTGATGTTAGCCTAAAAATTAATGACCTGGCAGGGCGGGAAATTATAGCACAAAGCTACGGTAATATGAATCCCGGGCAGCATACTATAACATTGAATGCAAATGCCTTTAGCACCGGAGTATATTTTTACTCTATTACCTCTTTAGGCTACACTGTTACTAAGAAAATGGTGGTTTACTAAGAATCATTTGGTTAAAAAAAGTCATTGACTTTTGAGGAACATTACAAAGTTTTATAGGCATAGCCTGGTAAAAATGCCATGCCCTAATTAAGGGGACCGAATTAGGGCAAGCCGGGACCCGACCGACAAATATAAAAGTCATTGACTTTTGAGGAAAGCCACAAACGTTAGCTTTTATTTGTGAGTAAAGCTTTTTGCTTTACTATGAATGACGATTACTCAGTAATAACCATTTTCTTGGTAACCACGGTTCCGTTCACATTAAATGTGTAAAAGTAGATACCGGGGCTGAATGTGTTAGCGCTAAGGTTAACAGCATATTGGCCGGGAGCTACATTACCATAATTGGTGGTAGTAATAACCCTACC
>Ga0206873_1022_pt1 | contig 52304 bp, 60 predicted proteins | sample Alteio_BWOrgCont_11_FD_152631 | JGI IMG/M metagenome (GOLD analysis project Ga0206873, IMG submission 152631) | Enriched cells from forest soil in Barre Woods Harvard Forest LTER site, Petersham, Massachusetts, United States -... | ecosystem: Environmental > Terrestrial > Soil > Temperate forest >...
TCACACCGTGGTTGAAGTTTATCAGGATGGGTATCGGTTACATGATCGTGTCCTTCGACCGGCGCAAGTAGTAGTGTCTGTGCATCCCGCGTTTCAGTCCGTGTCTTCTGAAAATAATCCGTTTCAGCAACCCCTTGACGCATGACGAGCAAACGAGATTATTACGAAGTTCTTGAGATCACTCGCCAGGCGTCGCCTGACGAGATTAAAAAGGCGTTTCGAAAACTGGCCCGCCAGTATCACCCGGACGTAAACAAGGACCATGATGCCGAAGTCCGGTTTAAAGAACTGGGCGAAGCCTATGAAGTGCTGACCGATCCCCAGAAACGCCAGATTTATGACACGCATGGACATGCAGGGCTTCAAGGCCGGGGGTACCAACCCAGTTGGGACTTTACGCAAGGTTTCCCGGATCTGTCGGATTTGTTTGCGCAGTTTTTTGGCGGCGGTTTTTCAGGCGGGGGGCAGACTCAGCGTGGCGGCCCTCAGCGCGGCGAAGATCTGAGATTTGATCTGGAGCTGGATTTTATGGAAGCCGCCTTTGGCATTAGCAAAGAGATTGAGATCACCCATCTGGTTCACTGCGAACTCTGCGAAGGCAGTGGTGCCTCACCCGAATCCAGTGGCCCGGCGACATGCCAAACTTGTATGGGTCAAGGTAAAATTCGCCAGACCACGCAAACAATTATTGGGCACTTTACCCAGATTGAAACCTGCCCCCGATGCTACGGTCAGGGAACGGTCATTGTAGACCCGTGCCAAGGCTGTAACGGCAAGGCTGGTTCAGAAGATTCCGAGAGGGATTGATGCGCCCGGGTGAGGTTATCCAGCACCGGAAGCAACGTCTCCAGGGTATTTTGCGCGCCATACTTAAACAAAAACTCGCGCTCTTGCGCCTGGCGTTTTCTGAAATTGTCAAAATCCGCCGCAAGCCTTAAATAACGGTTATTTAACTCCTCGTAGGCATCTTGTGAATCAACTGTTGGGGCTTGCTCATCCTGTTCAGGAGATTGCACGCTGCCTGTTTGCTCGTCTTTAGCCATAACATTCCTTTAGTATCACTGGTTTTATCTTGTCATAGGGCGGCACTGAATTCAAGCCAGAGTGTTAAAGAGGTTCTTAGAAGAAGCTTTCCGAGTTGTGTATATAATTTGCATATTTAATATAATTATAGTATAAATAACTGGGAATTATTGGGGCTGTGTAAGAGGATCGGGCTTTTGGGGACATACGTCTACTCGGTTGGGGTGAAAGGACCAACATATTCCAGGCAAAAATTCGATACCAGAAATAGGTATCAAGAAATGCCCGAATTTTTTCAATGTTTAGGATATCGTTCCGTAAGGCGTATTGTGAAGGATTTTCCAGCTTATACACTCGATAGGTTTATCACTTTCCCAAAGTGGATTAAAACACCTGTCATGAAAAAGGTAAAACCTCTTTCAGATTGGTTTGAAAACGCAATGTTATGCCACGATGAGGCTTTTAAGAGGTTATTCAGGGGGAAGAGTATGTCTCTGTATGATTGGTTTAAAAAGACAGTATTCCAACGAGAGTTACAGAGCTATCTTTTCCCCTTTAAGGTTGGAGACTTCTTTTGGGGAAGTTCCAAAATCGGCTTAACAACTTTTACCTGGTACGAAATTGTTCGAGATACTCACGATGCCTATAAAAATACAAAAAACGTGGCGGTTGCGAGGGAGATGTTTATTCATCAATCTATAAAGTGGTTTGTGGGTATGGTAGTTGGGGCTATAGGTTCAGATTACGGATTCGAGCTACATCCCAAAAAGGGACTCATTACGAGCTACATCTGCGCTATTATTGCCAGTGCCGTGTTCGACTATTTTTGGAATCCGCTGGAGCCTAAAGTTAGCCTCCTCCACCAACGCTACCTTTAGTTCCTTTATCGCCGCCCTCATCATTTTTAGCTTGTAATGAAAAGGAATCTTGAGCTTTTAGAGCATTGCAAAATGTTAAACCTGAGAAAGACGGTTTGGTACCGCCATTACAACCAAAGCTAATGAAAGCAGAGTTAGATACAATTTTCATGACAATATTCCTTGTCCATTCCCTAATATTTCCAAAGCGAAAAAATAAAGCGAGTTTCAACCGGATATTAAACCATGTTTGATGGGAAAAGTCACAGATTTAATATTTAAGCTACTCATCCGGGTTGACTGGAATAGGTGCGGGAATTTCGTCGACGATGCCTTTGGCGATATAGACCGGCCGGGCTGCCTCTCTGATTTTGGGGATATGCCAGGCCATCCAGAACGCGGCCAGCAGACAAACACATCCGCTGAGGAGCAGCGTTTCAGGCACTCCAATTTTTTCTCCCAACGCCCCGGCGAGGAGACAGCCAATGGGAGCCATGCCCATGAAGGACATGGTGAAGAGGCTCATGACCCGCCCTCGTTTGTCTTCTTCCACCAGGGTTTGTAACACAATATTGATGGCTCCCAGTTGCAGCATCATCCCAAACCCGACCACGCTGAGCATTAGCAACGAGAGCGGGAAGAATCGAGAAAACGAAAAACCGATTAATCCCAGGCTGAACATGCCGGACGCAAAGAGAATCCATCGGCTTAACCCCAAAACGTTTTTGCGATTGGCCAGGCATAAGGCTGCAACCAGGGCGCCAATACCGGCAGCCCCCATCAGCATGCCCAATGTTTGCGCATTGCCGTGAAAAATATCTTTGGCAAACACCGGCATTAACACCATATAGGGCATTCCCACCAAGCTGATGATCGCCATATATAAAATTAAAGACCGAATCGGCAGAAAGCCGAAGGCATAGCTAAAGCCGTCTCGGATATGATGAAGCAAGGGCGCTTTACTCGCAGCTTGTTGCCGGGGTTTGATGTGCATGGCACATAAGGCAATAATGACGGCGATATAGCTGATCGCATTAATTAAAAAGCAATACCCTTCCCCTACCCATGCGACCAGAAAACCCGCAATAGCCGGCCCCACCAAACGTGCTGCATTCATCAGTGAGGAATTAAGAGCGATGGCATTGGTGAGATGTTGAGGTTCTTCCACCATTTCAATTAAAAAAGACTGACGCGTGGGCATATCCAGGGCATTGATCAATCCCATCATTACCCCCAGGCCGATAATCCAGCCGATATGAATCATGCCGCCCAACGTTAGCCATGCCAGTAAAAAGGCCTGAATCATCGCCAGGGTTTGCGTAAAAATTAAAAGCTTATGGCGATTGACGCGATCGGCAAGCGCCCCACCAAAAGGTGTGGCTATAAAGGAAGGGATTTGGCTTGTAAAAGCGGTCAGACCCAGCAGAAATTCCGAGTGGGTTAGCCGATAGATCAGCCAACTGAGCGCAACTTGCTGCATCCAGGTCCCGACGAGGGAGACACCTTGTCCAAAAAAATACAGGCGGTAGTTTCGGTTATTTAAAGCGCGGAATAAATTAATGGGTGACGCCCTCGCGATGGGTCAGTTGCTCGCGGAGCAGTTTTTTCACCACTTTGCCGCCTGGGTTTTTCGGAAGCTCTTCCAGAATAATCACTTCGCCTGGCAGATGGGCGGGTGCCAATAAAGCGCGGCAATGGCGAATAATATCCTGGGGGCTCAGGGCTTGCCCTTCATGTAAAGCGACGCATGCGACGATTTCTTCTCCCAGTTTTTCGTGAGGCAGGCCGATGACGGCGGCTTCTCGGATACCTTCCATCGCGTACAAAACGGTTTCAATCGGGACAGGGGAGATATTTTCACCGGCCTTGATAATCAGATCTTTTTTGCGACCGCCGGAAATATACAGGCGCCCTTCGGCATCCAGGTGTCCCAAGTCACCGGTTCGAAACCAGCCGTCCGGGGTCATGGCGGCTTGGGTTTCCTCGGGCAGGTTGTAATAACCGAGCATAATATTGGGGCCCTTGGCCAAGACTTCCCCGACTTCGCCTGTGACACAATCCGTATTGTCTTTACTGACGATTTTAATTTGAACATTCGGTAACGGTTTGCCTACACAACTAGGAATGCTGCCGATTTCCGGGTCGTTGACGGCAAGGACAGGCGCTGTTTCGGTGAGGCCATAACCTTCAATCACCGGGGCATGAAAGACGGCTTCTATTTTTTCAAGCAGAGGAGCTGGGAGCGCAGCGCCACCCGAGACCGAAAAGCGTAACTCATGATCTACAGCGCCAGTTTTTGAAATAAGGTCTAGAATCACAGTAAATAAGGTAGGAACTAAAGGCAAAATTGTTGCTTTTTCGCTGACCAGCGCTTCCACGATTTTTTTAGGATGAAACTTGGGAACCAATGTGATTGCGCCACCGACCATTAAACAAGTCAGGGAGACCACCAAGCCGTAGGCATGAAATAAAGGTAGCGCCAACACCATGCGATCGGTTTCGTAGAAGTGAATCACTTCACGAAATCCTGCCATATTGGAGGTGACGTTGTTCTCGCTCAACATCACGCCTTTCGGGTAACCGGTTGTGCCGGAGGTGTAAATTAAAAACGCCAGCTGATCCGGATCTTGAGCTACTTCTTGTGCAGCGCCCTCTGCAGTATTTAAAAATTGTTCGTAAGACAAGCCACCCTCTTGGGTTTCGCCCACGACAATAAAGTTGAGGGGCATTTGTTTTAAAAGCGGATAAAAAGAATCGGCGATCACAAGTTGGCGCATGCCCGCGTTTTGAATGACATAGGCAATGTCTTGCGGCAACATCTGGATGTTAATCGGAACGACGATTGCGCCCATTTTTCGAAGTGCAAAAAAGCAGACCAGAAATTCTTTCTGGTTAAACAACATTAGGCCGACGCGCTCGCCGGGTGTAATTCCCTGGGTCTGAAAGGCTAAAGTGGCTTGATCCACCTGTTGTAAAAACTGCGAATACGTCCAACGGGTTTCGCCTTCGATAATAGCATCGTGCGTGGCACGTTTTTCTGCGGTGGTTTTCAAGGTTTGATAAAACTGGCTCATCGGTTATCCCTCCTCTAGTACGGCTCTTAATTTACCATGATGACGACTCAAAAGCGCTTCGGCTTCCGGATAAGAAATATTTTTGGCAAGCATCACGGTCGCATGCTTCACTCGGCCCTTAGAGTCTCCCAGCGCAGCTTCTGCCTCGGTGGGGGATTTTTCAGACAGCAGCGATACTAGGCGAATGGCGCGCGCTTTTAATTTAATGTTGGTGGGTTTTAGATCGACCATCAAATTTCGATAAGTCTTTCCCCAGCCAATCATGGCTCCCGTAGTCAGCATGTTTAAAATCAGTTTTTGCGCGGTTCCGGCCTTCATGCGAGTGGATCCGGCAAGTACTTCGGGTCCTACGTCTGCTACCATGGCCACATCAGCAGCATGAGCCAAAAGGCTTTCACCATAACATGTGATAGCACCGGTAAACGCACCCAAAGATGTTGCAGTTTTAATTGCCTCTACCACAAAAGCTGCCCCACCACTGGCTGAAAGGCCAATGACCACATCTTTTTCAGTGATGTGATGATCCAATATTGCTTTTTTACCGGCATCCGGATCGTCTTCCGCTCCTTCCACAGCCGATCTCAAGGCGATGTCTCCACCGGCAATAATGCCTTGCACCAACTCCGGATCAACGCCAAACGTAGGCGGACATTCTGAAGCATCCAATACACCAAGGCGTCCGCTGGTACCGGCACCGATATAAAACAATCGACCCCCTTGGTTAAAGGCCTCAATAATTTTGTCTACGACAAGAGCAATCTGGGGAATCGCTTTTTCAACCGCAACGGCCACTTCCTGATCGGCTTGATTAATCGTCCGTAAGACTGCTTCGGTCGGCAGCAGATCAATTTCTGCTGTGTTGGGATTAATCTGCTCTGTCGGCGCTATGCTTTGGCCAAGCATGCAGGAACGGTCAATTCTTTTTGAAATGCGATCACCTTCTTGAGATTGGCCATCATCGCCAGATACTGATCGAGCATCAGGCTTTGCGCCCCATCGGAAAGCGCTTTATCCGGATCCGGGTGAACTTCCACCATCAGGCCATGAGCGCCTGTCATGACAGTGGCATTAGACATCGGGGCAATCAGATAGCGATGACCGGTTGCATGGCTGGGGTCCACAATCACGGGGAGATGAGTCAGGCGTTTCAAGACGGGCACAATAGCCAAATCCAGCACGTTTCGAGTAAACGTACTGTCAAACGTACGGATCCCGCGTTCACAGAGCATGACCTGCTCATTGCCCTGATACAGAATATGCTCGGCAGCCAGCAAGAACTCCCGCACTGTGGCAGAAAGGCCTCGTTTTAGCATGACCGGCTTGTTGAGCTTCCCTACCGCCTTTAATAGTTTGAAGTTTTGCATGTTACGGGCTCCTACTTGAAGCACATCCGAGTATTCCGCCACCATGGGCGCTTCCACGCTGTCCATCACTTCCGTGATAATCAAAAGCCCTGTGCGCTCACGGGCTTCGGCCAGATGTTTAAGGCCTTGTTCTTCCAGGCCTTGGAAATCATAGGGGCTGGTGCGGGGTTTGAACGCGCCGCCTCGTAAGAACTGTGCCCCGCCTTTTTTGACGGTGTCTGCAATCTGAAACAACAGGTTGGCATCGGCTTCAATACTGCAAGGACCCGCCATTACGGCAAAATCACTGTCGCCACCCACTGAAACGCCGTTGGCGAATTTGATGATGGTGTCTTGGGGACGCATTTCGCGCCCGGCCATTTTATAAGGCTCGCGAATGGATAAAATCTGTTTGACGCCTGCCATGGACTCGATAGACTCCGTCTCTACCAGTTGCTTGTCGCCGACTGCCCCAATCACGGTCATGACCTCGCCCTTGCTGACGTTGGTCTTAAACCCCAGATCCAGCATCCGCTTATTGACGTGGTTAACCTCGTCCTGGGTGGCCTCAGGCTTCATCACAATAATCACAACCGCATTTCCTCGCTATCTCTCAGTATTACTTGCGTATCGTATCGTAAGCGAAGTGGCCTGTTTTTTAAATACTGCCAGACAAATCAAGCCGCCCAGAATACCTAACAGACTAAATACTTGAGAGGCGGTTAACGCATGCCCGACCCAATACACGACATCTCCCCGGTAAAATTCGATGACAAAGCGAATGAGGCCGTAGCCAATGAAAAACAAGCTCATCACAATTCCCGGTGTCTTGACCCTTGGGTACAGCCAAGCTAAAAGCAGCGTCAACACTATCAGCGATCCGCTTTCATATAACTGGGTGGGATGAACCCACATCGGGTAGGTTTCATGCCCTGGCGGAAACTGAATTCCCCAAGGTAGATGGGTCGGCCGACCATAGCAGCACCCGCTCATCAGGCAGCCGATTCGTCCAACTGCCAAACCCAATGCCGCAGGCGGAAGCACGATGTCTCCAAACTTTGGCAGTGAGATATGCCGAAACTTTACAAAAGCCAAGGTTGCCAACATCGCCCCAACCAGTCCGCCATACCAAACCAGACCGCCTCGGTCCAGCACGATGCGAAGCGGTTGATGCAGATACATGTCGGGAAAATACACGACATACAAAAGCCGCGCGCCCACAAAGCCCGCGACCAGAATCCAAAACACCCCTTCCAGATAGGTGTCGGGGTCTTCGCCTGCGGATTTGGCTCGTTTTAACGTCCACAGGGTTCCAATGACAAAGGCCAACGCCACCAAAACACCGTAGGTATAAAACGTCACCGGCCCCAGATGAAACAAAATGGGATGCATCGAGATTACCCCTGTCATTGACACTGTTCTGGATTATAACCCAAAGTCTAGGCGACAAGTCTTCCGAGGTGTAAACTAATAGTAGCTTTGCATGGAATGAGGTTAGTTATGTATCCCTTGGATTTAGTCGTTGGCTTGATAGGCGTTTCCGAAAGCAAAATTCGGAAACTGGAAAAAGCGGGTATTTTGACGCCTAAACGCCAAGGGGAAAAGTACTACAGTTTTACTGATATTTACGTCTTAAAAATTATTGCTATAGCAGAACGTCAAGGGATTTCCTTTAAAAATATTCAGTATGCCTATGACTGTTTAAAAACTTTAAAATCCGGTCGAAGTTTGTCTTCCTTTACGCTTTACCATGATGGCAAAGAAATTTTGGATTTTACGGATGATATTAAAATTATTGCCAGTAAATACGGTCAAATTATAGATGGCAAACTGATATTGCCAGCTATTAAACAATTAGCTATTGGGACAGAATTGGACAGCACCCGGCAAAAATTTGAAAATGTGGAACTTTCTTTAAAGCGCCGTCGTGAAGATTTGAAAAAAACAGGTACCGTGCATTCTTTGGCAGAGATAAAACATATGCTATATGGGTAAATCCCGTCAAGACGCCTAATAAGATTGTCATGGATGATCTGGTTCGACAGGATATCAATTTGTTGAGGTTGGCTGGCAAAAAGGTCTTGAAGGATTTCTTCGAAAAAATTGAACATTTGAAATATAAGCCCAAGAGTTTTAAATCGTTGCAAGCTCCCTTAGAGGGTTTTCGAAAAATTAAATTCAGCAAACAATATAGAATTGTCTATTCGCTGGATGACATTCAACGTCAAGTATTGATATTGGGTGTGGGAACACGGAAAGAAATCTATGAACGACTTGCAATCCGGAGTGAACAAAGAGATTGACATTCATTACTAATCATTTAATCCTTTTCCCTTGAGAATTTGCGGCATACATTTTTCAATCCTGGACTCCCGGGTTTTGGATTGTTTGGCCGCAGAAAAATAAAGAATGTAGGCTCTTTGCCGGCCAGGGGTTAATGTCTCAAATGCTGTTTTTAAGGCAGCATTTTTATCTAATTTACTTTGAAGTTCTTCAGGAATCGGTTCTGGATTCTTTTTGAATTCTACTTTTAAACCGGCTTTTTCCGCTGCGATGGCTTCTTCAATATAGGCTTTCAAAAGGGGTTTCATCTCAACGATTTCTTGGACATGAGTAAACCGAATCTGTCGTCCTGCCTGTGTATTTTCCCCGGGTTTGACTAGAATATTCTTGGGATCTTTCAACAAGGCCCCTTTGCAAAACATCAGCGCACAGTATTCTTTAAATCCTTGGATGATAAGAATGTTACTTTCCTGAAACGCATAACAAGGTTTTCCCCACTTCAATTCTTCCGTAAGTGGAAAATCCAAAATAATTGCTCTTAATGCCTCAAATTCTGGCTGCCACTTTTCGGCTTTATTGAAGAAAGTATCTACTTTAGGATTCATATTATTTACCCCTTTACTGCACCACTGAGCGTCCCTGAAACAAAATATCGCTGAAGCAGCAGGAAGAAAACCACCACCGGGACCGTGGCTAAAATGGTGCCGGCAGCAATCAGTTTCCAGTTCGCGCTGAAAGCGCCTTGAAGATAAACCAACCCTAAGGGCAGCGTATACATTTCTGGTTTAGTAAGAGTGATGCTGGGCCATAAAAATTCGCCCCAGTTGGCCATAAACGTAAAGACGGCAAGCGTAGCCAGCGTCGGCTTAATAAGAGGCAGTATCACTTGCATAAGCAATTGAAAACTGTTGCAACCGTCCATAATGGCCGATTCTTCCAGCTGTTTGGGGACATGGACCATGTCTTGTCTTACGAGAAAAATACCAAACCCGCCGACAACAAACGGAATAATTACCCCCAGATAAGCCGATACGGCGTTATGGGTATCGACCAGATTCAGTTTTAAAACGATGAGATACAAGGGAATCATAATCACCTGAAACGGAATCATCATCGTGGCAAGAATCATCATAAAGATGGCGTTTTTCCCTTTGAACTCGAATCGTGCCAGGGGATAGGCTGCCAACACACTAAAGACTAAGTTAAAAATCACGGAAAGCACCGTCACAATAATGCTGTTGGTGAAGTAGGCTGCCATGGGGACTTTTTGCCAGACTTCCACAAAATTATGCAACGTCCATTGATGCGGAATTAAAACCGGCGGATATTGAAATGCAGGCTCGTTAGCGCCTTTTAATGATGTAGACAACAGCCATAAAAATGGCCCAACCGATATTATGACCAGGATAATTAGCACGCCATAAAGAGCAAATTTACGCATTCAAGGCCTCTTTTTCCGCCTTGAGGTAAAAATATTTGATGTTCAACAGAGACAGACCAAAAATGACCAGCATCAAAATAAATCCTGCGGCGCAGGCCAGTCCCAGATTCAAATTGCCGAACGCCTGATCATAAATGTAATACACCAGCGTTTCTGTCGAGCCCACTGGGCCGCCTCGCGTCATGACGTAAATTTCGGTAAATACTTTTAAGGCGCCGATGGTACTGATAATCGCCACCAAGGCCATGGCGGGGCGTAAATGGGGCATGGTGACATACCAGTGTTTTTGGAGCAGCCCTGCGCCATCTATTTCGGCGGCCTCGTACAGTTCGTTGGAAGCGCTTTGCAGGTTGGCGAGATAAATCATCATGTAATATCCCAGTCCCTTCCAAACCACCATAATAGCCACTGCCAGCAGCGCCGTGTTGGGGGAGACCAGCCAATTCATGCCGCCATTGGATTGATACAGCCATTTCCATGCAATCCCGGCCACGACCAGAGAGACAACGACCGGCAGGTAAATCAAGATCCGAAAGATTGGCATGCCTTTAAACGGCTGGTTGACGAGAACCGCCACCGGAATTGGCAAAATGATCATGGCAGGGACGACTAGGACCGTGAATAAAGCTGTATTCAACAGCACCTGCCAAAAATGAGCACTGCTGAAAAGTACCCGGTAATTCAGAAGCCCTGCAAAGGGAGGGGCATACAAGGCATGGCTATAGTCTTTTAAGCTAAGCACAAAGGCCATCCCCATCGGCAGAAGAAAAAACGCCACCAGTAGCAACAGGGGCAGAGCTAAATACAACCAGGGCGCAAGCTTTCTTTCCATCTTTCTATTATCCCCGAGAAAATACTTCCATAGAGATATCGTCGGTAATCGGATTGAAGAAGGCAGAGGCCGCGACCATAGCCGCATTGTCTGTGCAGTATTTTAGTTTGGGGACATAGAGCTTCCAGCCGGGGCGCTGGGCGATGGCGGCTTCGAATTTTTGGCGAACAGCACTGTTTGCGGCCACACCGCCAGCCACGGCAATAGTTTGCAAGTTGAGAGATTCAGCAGCTGCCAGTGTCTTTTTCACCAAGATGTTGGTCGCGGCTTCCTGAAATGAGGCAGCAATGTCGCTTTTAAACGCATGTTCACGCTCATGTAGCCTCAATGTAGCTGTTTTTAGGCCGCTGTAGCTGAAATCAAAGGGCTGGTCGGTTTTGCCGTAAGGTAAGGCGTAAGCTTTGGGATTGCCTTCCTGGGCGAGCTTGTCCAACAGAGGGCCGCCGGGATAAGGCAGATCGAGAATCCGGGCGACTTTGTCGTAGGCTTCCCCGACGGCATCATCCAGGGTTTCGCCCAGAATTTTGATTTGGTTGTAATCGGCAATATGCAGAATCTGCGTGTGACCGCCACTAATCAGCAGGCAAATAAAGGGCGGAGACAGGTCAGATTCTAAATAGTTGGAGGCTACATGGGCATAGAGATGATTGACGCCGCGAAATGGCTTTTCGGTGATGAAATGTAATGTCTTTGCCGCATTTGCGCCCACCAGAAGCGCCCCGACAAGCCCTGGCCCCAACGTGGCAGCAAAGGCATCCATGTCATTCAACTCGCATCCAGCTTGAGATAGGGCGGCTTCGATGACGAAGTTGATCGTATCCAAATGCTGGCGCGCGGCCATTTCAGGGATGACCCCGCCATACTGGGCATGAAAATCCGCCTGGGAGCTGATCACGCTTGCCAGTACCCGTCGGCCGTCTTCTACAACGGCACACGCGGTTTCATCGCAACTGCTTTCAAGAGCCAAAATCTTCATCAAGAGGATTATCGCAAAAAGGGTGCTATTAGAGTAGGAACGGGATTAGACAAAGATTATTACGAATTGTAAACATCAGTTTTAAGGGCGCTAGTCTGGCTTTTGAACACTATGAAGTTTGTTGACTATGCATATCAATGATTCAACGGAACGTGGCAGATGCATGTCATCACGCCGTCTCGCACATGCACGCATGCCGAATTTACCGTCCCACATGCCTGAACCGCCCTTTGTTACCATAAACTCATTGGAACCACGAAGTCGTGTGTAACGTTGGCGGATAGAAGGAGCGTTCCAGCAAATGCAACTCTTGCAGAAGGTTCTCAATATTTCGGCCGAACGTCAGCTTAAAACGGCAGGAGACTTGTTTGTCTACTACAGCGATTACCACGGTGCGTTGGCCCATGTTGAAAAAGCCCTGACTTATGATGCCAACGACACTCGCGCACTGGTATTGATGGGAGACATTTTGTTTTGCTTAAACCGCGATCGCGATGCCTTGCAGGCCATTGAAAAAGCGATTCAGCTCAATCCCGCGCTGGCGGAAGCTTATATTTCCAAGGCAGGTGTTTTGGAAGTCATGGGTCGATTTCGTGAGGCGCTTCAATGCTGCCGCAAAGCGTTGCCCTATGTGTTAAACGGCAAACGGCCGTATTTGCTGGCCAGTTTGTTTGATCAAGAGATTACTTTATTAATTCGGATGAAACGGTTTCGTGAAGCTCAACACGTGTTGGAAAAAGCAATGTTTTACCTGAATGACGAAGACGATATGGATTTTCTTCTGTCAAGTTACAAAGGCCTGCTGGACCATTATTGCAAGCAACGCAACCAGGCCCCGGTTAGAACAGGAAAGCCGCATTTATCGGTTGTTCAAGCCTAACCACTTACCTAACAACTATCATCTTATCTCCACTGGACACACCTGTACCCGCCATTAGAGCGGGTTTTTCTTTGAGGTTATTTCCACTCCACTTGGTAGTCGTCATTAACTTTTGTCACAACCACAATTTTTGATGTGCGATCTAACGGATTCTTTAAAACTGCAACTTTGTTATAACAAAGATTTCTTAGACTCCTGGGGGCAAGTTCCAAAGTATCCTTAGTTGTGAATGCTACAATAAGTATCAAATTTTACTGTCATATTTTGAGGTTTTTCCGTGCTGGGTTGTTTAAAAGGTACTATACACTGCTGTCCTTTTGTTAAAATTTCTGACCCTCCAAATCAAGGGGCGCAATATATAGGTTTAAGACTCTGGACGGGATTCAATGCAATACAATTCATCGATAACCTCTTTTTTTAAAAAGCTGCATAAAGCATATAACACTCATGAAAAGAGGATTACAAAAATTATCTTATTCAGGTAGATGCCTGAATATCTTTACCCCGCCTGGGCAGTTTCATCGGGTGGCTTTTGAGCGATAGCCCGTACAACCGAGATATTGGCAACCAGCGCGATGGTGTTGGATTCTTGTTCCAACGACAAATCCAACGCAGATTTATCAATTTCCACGTATTTGGAGATGACCTCGACCAGCTCGTCGCGCATGCTTTCTATTAGCGTCGGCGAAAGCTGGGTACGGTCATGCATCAATACCAATTGCAGCCGATTTTTGGCTTCATCCTTGGCAGTTGCCGGCATAGTCTGGGCAAAGGGATTGGGTTTACCGGTCAGAGGTTGTATCACCGGAGCCGCCGACATCTTCTGGAATAACCCTATCCACCACTGCAATAATCTCCCCGTAGGAGGGCTGGCAGGTACTGCGGGAACCGCGGGCAAAGGCTGGGCAGGAGATTCTATTACTTCTATAGGTTGAACAGGGGTTTCGTCACTCATGACGCACCTCCCAGTTTCAGGAAGCTTTTTACCTTGTCCATCCAGTGAACGGGGGTATCCAAATCCAGAAATGGCACGTCTTGCCCCGAAATTCTGGCGGCAATGTTTCGATAGGCGAGCGTGGCTCGGGGAACTTTGTCTCCGTCTCTGAGGACAACCGGTTCGCCTCGGTTGGTGCTGACGATAATATCCTGGTCTTCTGGAATAATGCCCAGCAACTTGATGGACAGAATTTCCAGCACGTCATCCACGTCCATCATGTCATTGGTTTTAATCATGTCAGGGCGTACCCGGTTTAAGACCAGTTTGTAGTGCTTGATTTCTTCTTTGGTTTCCAACAGCCCGATGATGCGATCGGCATCTCGAACGGAGGACATCTCCGGTGTGGCGACGACAATCGCTTCAGAAGCCGCAGCCACGGCATTTTGAAATCCTTGTTCAATCCCGGCAGGGCTGTCAATCAAGATGTAGTCATGTTCTTGCTTTAGCTCTCCTACGACTTGGATCATCTGCTCAGGGGTCAAGGCGCTTTTGTCGCGGGTTTGAGCGGCGGGTAGCAAGCACAGGTTGGGCATGCGTTTGTCTTTCACCAAGGCCTGGGTGAGTTTACAGCGTTCTTCCACAACGTCCACAATGTTATAGACAATGCGGTTTTCAAGCCCCATCAGAATATCCAGGTTTCTCAACCCGATATCAGTATCAATCAGAACAACCTTAAACCCCAATCGGGCCAAGCCTGCGCCGATATTGGCGGTGGAGGTCGTCTTACCGACCCCTCCCTTGCCCGAGGTTACAACGATGACTCGTCCTTCTGTCTTAGTTGCCATATGCCACTTGGACCTCTCTCATATCTCTCATCATTCTTTTAACTCACAATATCTTCAAAAATTTGAATTTCGTCATCCTTGACCTTGGCCACCTCCGGACCACGTTTGTTCTGGGATTGTTTAAACAGCCTGTCTGGCCGCCGGGTAATTAAATCGGCAATCCGAAGCTGGACGGCCTCAATACGAACCGCGCGAATTTGGGCCTCGCGATTTCCCTTGCGGCCCGCATGCGCAATCCCGCCCAGAAATCCCCAGACCAATATATCGCCGTCAGCCAATATTTCGCTCCCTGAATGGGCATCGCCCACCACCACAATGTTACCGGTGGCTTCCAGCAGTTGGCCGGAGCGTAAGGTTTGTCGGTAATAAACAGTCCCGGTCGAAACGTCCTGGGAAACCGGTACTTCTTCCCGAGATCCGTCTTCCAGCGTCACCAGCAGTTTGGTGTCAAGATCTTTCGGCTCGTCTTTTACCAGGCTGTTTAAAAAAGGCCCGGGGGTAAACTTCTTACGTTCCAAGGGTTGGCGCCGGACCATTAAGCCTTCATCCAATGCGGTTTGCTGGGTTTGGGGAACCAGTGAGTAAAGCGTATTCACCCGAACACCAAACCGTTTTACCAGTGCCTGAATTTTAGTGAGTATCCCAGGAGTGAGGAGGAGGTCCCCGGTATTGATGTCTAGTGTCAAACCGGGGTTTGTTTTGACGTTGGCCAATCCCAACGCCGACTCTAACTGCCTCACAGCGTCTGCCGAGTTGGCTGCGCGAGAAATATCGACATACATCGAATCGCTTTGCCTGACTCGTTCTCTATCCTCTATTGCCGACATGAGGCCTCCTCATTACTGAAATAGTAAACAAATACATTAGTCAACATATTTCGTAGTCATTATACGGTCGAAGGTTCTCGCCATGCTAGGGTTTGTAACGCAATGTTATGTTGCACCATTCCCTCGTTCCCGTCATCCCTTGATCCGTTACAATACCAATAACAATTGTTTTAGAAAGGTTTCCCTCTCATGGTGGTTCAGTATAAAGACTATTACAAAATTCTTGGTGTGACACGTGACGCAAGTGAAAAAGAAATCAAGTCGGCCTATCGCAAGCTGGCCAGAGAGTACCACCCTGACGTGAATCCGACCGCCGAGGAAAAGTTTAAGGAAATTAACGAAGCTTACGAAGTATTAAGCGATACGGAAAAACGAGGCCGCTACGACAACCTGGGCAGTAACTGGCGAGACGGTGCTCAGTTTGAGCCACCACCCGGCTACGAAGGATATAGTACGCAATTTGGAGATATGGGCGGCTTTTCAGATTTCTTTGATGTTTTATTTGGCCAGATGGGGCAAATGGGAGGCATGGGTGGACGGCAACATCAATTCAATGTGAACTTCGGCCAGCCTGCACCGACTCGAAAACCCCAGCCGGTGGAACAAACCCTGGACGTAGATTTGGAAGACATTTTAAACGGCGGAGAAAAACGCATTCAAGTCAGTGTCTCAGGAGAAAAGCCTCAGACGATTACGGTTAAAATTCCTAAGGGGGTGAAGCCCGGGCAAAAAATAAAATTGTCTGACGCCATTAAAGCGGGTAATCGGCAGCGGATGGATTTGTATTTGACGATTCATGTCAAACCCCACCCTTTATATACGCTGGAAAATAACGATTTGATTTACGAAGTAGCCCTTTCTATTCCCGACCTGATGCTGGGCACTGAAATTACGGTTCCGACGCCGGAAGGGAAGGTTTCGATGAAAATTCCCGAACGCACTGAGCCCGGTAAAAAGTTGCGGATTAAAGGCAAGGGCCTTCCCAGTAAAACCGATCCGGGATCGCTTCTGGTCAAGATTCGGGCCAAATTCCCCGACAAACTCTCTCCCGAGGAACGCCGTTTATATGAGGAGCTTCGAACCTATGAATGAAAATCCATTGGCCGATTGGCCCAAATTACAACCCTGGGCCGTGATTGGTGTTTCTACCGATCGGGAAAAATACGGCAATAAAATTTATTTGGATTTACGAGAAGCCGGGTATCGCGTGTATGCGGTGAACCCCAAGCTTTCCGAAGTGGAAGGCGACCCGTGTTATCCCAATCTTTCAGCATTGCCGGAAAAACCTGCGGTTGTGAATTTAGTCGTGCCTCCGCAAGCCACCATGGGGGTGGTGGAAGAATGTCACAAGCTCGGTATTGAGCGCGTCTGGTTTCAACCCGGCTCAGAATCCGATGAAGCAATCGCGAAAGCAGAGTCATACGGGATTTATGTGTTGGCCAACGCCTGTATCATGATCCAGAAAGTTCCTGCTGCGTCGGCTTAATTTTATTTTTTCTGATCAAACGCTCTTATAGCTCCATGAAGCGCCAGCGAAAAAGAAGATGCCATGCCACTAGCAGAGGCATCTATCCAGCGAATATTGGGGGAAAGTTGCTCAGGTACTTGATGAATTTTTGCTACTTCACCCGGACGTGGAGCAAGAATCCCCTTGGGATAGTATTTAAAATAAACGTCTTTAATACCCGCTTTTTTAATTTCAGGTAAATGCAGCAAAACTTCTGCTTTTACTCTTTTTACAAGTGTTTTTGGGGAGGGCGGATTTTTCCATTGACTCATGGGTATAGGGGCGTAACATGCAAATACGCTGGGACTTTTGGTTTTTACGAACATGTTTTGATTATACTGCTCGTTAATTAATGCACCGTCAGCAATGTATTTTGCAGCGGGACTCGCACAGAAAAAGAATCGTTGGGAAAGAAGAGGGGTTCCTGTTTTCTCCGTATTTAAAACCAGTCCGACTAGTATATAAGGCCCCTGTGAAAAAGAATTATTTAAAATCCCTTTTTGATTTGCAGGTAAGTCGGAGAATAACTTTGGAATTGCTCTGGGTCCTGCGGCTATATGAGCTTGTTTTGCAGTAATATAACGTTCAGTTCCCAAACCATCTTTAATTTTAAGTTGGATAGGTCTGTTTCCTTTTTTGGTGTCTTTTAGTTCGAGTACATTGGTGTGCGTTAAAATCGTTACATTAGCGTTTTTTCTTAAACGACTTTCAATTTCTTTGAGAATCGAGTGATTTCCGCCAGGCACCATCGTTGTGGTGTCCAGTTGCAAGTAGGAGGCAATATCATATTCCAAGGCTAATGGGGAAACGTGAGTGTAAGGCAAATTTGTATCCGAACGAGACCATGGTTTAACTAAATTCATTAATGTAGGCTTTGTATCTTTGAAATGTTGGATAGGGTCGGTGTCATATCTTAACAAATGGGGGTTGTCTCTGACGGAATGATCTATGCGATGACCGTTGGATGGAAAGCCTAATTTTTTCCTTAAATCGTATGCGAATTGTGTAATTTCTAGACCATGACTAAGCTCTTCCGAACTGGAATAATTTAAAGGATCAAAAGATAATCGTTTTGTCGGCGATAGAATCACATAGCCTGGATAAATGGGGTAGTGATTAAGAGGAATGCCGAGTGTTTCGGTAACATAGTCATTCGCTTTTGGATGTGCGCCTGGTCCAAAAACACTTGAACCTTTAGGAACTAACATTCCATTGGGTAACAACATACTGTCGGCATTACCGCCCAATCGATCGCTTTTTTCGATCAAAATAACTTTTAAACCTTTTCGCGCTGCAATTTCAGCAGAAGCTAATCCGGCAGCCCCTCCCCCAATGACAACATGATCATAAACTTCTTCGTGTATTTTACTAGCGAATTCTATTTTTTTGCTGCTTATGGGAGAGTGATAACGAAGCTCTGTAACTTGCATATTTATGTTATATCCCCTTGATCAATGATTCATTTAATTATAGTTAAAATTTTACAAAATAAAATAATTAATATTTATGGGTGATCCGGTATAAAAATATCATTTTTTTATATAAGAAATTACTAAGCTTTATTAGTTTTTAATGTGGCAATTTCCTGCGAAATTTGATCTAGCTTTTCGAGCAAGCTCTCATATCGGAGGTCTTCAGGCGATTTTTTCTTTCCTGTAAACGTGATAATGCCCCCCGGCTCAATCTGGGCGTGCTCAATTTCATCCATGGAAGCAAACCCCTGTTTGTAGGCCGCCGCCTGAAGCTCTGCTTCGGTGATGAGCTCAGACTTTAACTTTTTTAGATTAATACAGCCATGTTCAATGAGCGGTTCCGAGGTACCTTCGACAACCTCGCTCAGTTTTTTGTGGTTATACAGGAACCGAATCACCAGGTAGTTGACGATTAATAACGTCGCCGCACCCACGAGGCCACCAATCAGGGAGTTGTCATCGCCGATAATGGCGTTTTGCACGGTATTGGACAACGTCATCAATACGATAAGGTCATTTGAGCCAATTCCCGTTTGCCTGCTAAGCGCAGTCCCACAATTAAAAAAGCATAGACCAAGACCGATCGCAGAATTTTCTCTGTAAGCGGTAACTCCAAATAAAACATGTGGTGCCATAAATCGTGGCTCATGGAAGTCTCCTTGCCCAACTCGTCCTCTATTTGTAACAGTTTGGTCATAAACTAGCAACGTGTAAGGGACAAGTCGTTTTAATACCAGTAGCAAGAACTATAATTTGGCGATGGGCGTATACAAGGGGAGACGTAAGATGAAAGCTTTGATGCAGCTGTTGGAAGCTATTTCTGACGTATGGTGGGTGCATTTTTCGATGGTCAGACGGGGTTGGCAGTTGGTCAAGGCGTTTGAGGCCATGCTGGATTCGCCCGAATACACGATTGATCTTCATCCGGAGTCATTGCTTTCTCAAGCAAGGCCATTATCCCATGCATTGTTGGGGACCCAAGCTTTAAACTGGCGTAACCTGGCTCATGTGGTCGTATCGGTGGACGACGTCCTCAAATCGACGATGGCTGTGGAAAGAGACGCCACGCGCTTGCGCAATCTGCAGTCGGGATGGGAAGGAAATCAGGTCCTTCAGACTTTGTCTTTGAATAACTTATGGACGTGCGTCGATTCGTTGGATGCGACGATTGCTCAGCGCGACGCGTAACGATACCCAACCGGTGGATAGCCTGTTTTCAGAAAGCCGGTTATAGTATCCTGAAAAAACGTTTAAAAGGAGAAAACGTGTGAATAATCCAACGACTTGTGACTGTCCGCAACCGACCATTGTGGTATGGGAAAAACAAGAGCAAGCGGCCCATTCCATGGCCCAGGATGTCTTGGACGGCTTGACCCGTCATCCTCAAAAGCAGTTACAACCGATGTATTTCTATGACGAAGTGGGGTCGCTCTTGTATGAGCTCATTACCGAGCTGCCCGAGTATTACCCGACAAGAACTGAAGCGGCGTTGTTAAAGCAGGTTGCCCCTGAAATTTTAAAGCTGGCCAACCCGGTTGAAATGGTGGAATTGGGAAGTGGTTCTTCCACTAAAACCCGGATATTATTGGATGCCTTCAGAGGTGTATTAAAAACGTATATTCCCACAGATATTAGTCAAACCATGCTAACCGCGACCGAGAACATTCTACAGCATGACTATCCAACGTTGGAAATTTCCGGCCTGTACGGGACGTTTGAGACTGCCCTGGCCTCGTTACTGGATGTTGAAAATCGCATGTTTGTCTTTTTGGGGAGTACCATCGGGAATTTTCCGCCGGCGTATCAGACCTTGTTGATGCAAAATATTTTTCATACGATGTCTCCCGGTCATTTCTTTTTATTGGGATATGATATGCAACCCAATGTCCAAAAACCGCAGGCGGTGATTGAAGCCGCTTATAACGATGCTGACGGCATTACGGCGCAATTTAATTTAAATATGTTGTGTCACATCAATAAGGTGTTGGGTGCGGATTTTAATTTAAAAGACTGGAAGCATCGCGCCATTTACAACACAGACGCACACCAGATTGAAATGCATTTGGAAAGCCTGCGAGATCAAAAAGTATTTGTGCAGGCATTGCAACGCACGTTTACCTTTGAAAAAGGCGAGACTATTTTGACAGAGATTTCTCGTAAATATGATCCGACACAGCTTTCACAAGAAATGAAAAAAATTGGTTTTGACGTGACTAAAAGCTGGGTTTCCGAGAATCAGTATTTTGGATTGATGTTGCTTACACACCGAAACGTGGCGTACATATAAGGATAATGGGAGTAAAACCAGTTTCTGAAAGAGCGCCTGAGTAACCGGGCATCGGTAAAATTTGATCCGCCTTTTATGACATAATGCTCTCCATCAAAAAAATCGGCGGAATATTGTGGGTATCCTTCCGAGGCTTTAAAGCCGGGGAAAGGCATAAACGGCGTTGCGGTCCATTCCCACCCATTGCCGACTAAATCATAAACGCCATTCAAGCTCTCAAAAGAACCCACAGGGACAGGTGAATAGCTCTTGAAATCAAAATTGCCGGTGTAATTTGGGGGCAGTGTCTCTTGATCTCCGTAAGCGGCTCGGTGCCATTGGGCTTCTGTTGGCAAATCTTTTTTCACATAGTGCGCATAGGCCATAGCTTCAGCTTGAGTGACATATACTGGCCAATCTAAGGGCAAGGGAATATCTTCAAAAAAATCTTTTAAAAACCAGACATTATCTTGTTGATACCAAAATTCCGGCGGCTTACATCCCTCAGCTTCTATAAACGCCAGAAATTCTCCGTTGGTAATGTTATAAGCGTCCATCGAAAAACCGGGAACAAAAACTTCCTGAGCAGGTTCTTCGTTGTCCCAGACGTATCGAAATTCGTCTGGCCTTGCCCCCAGAAGTGCCATGCCTGCATCAATTTCTTTCATCACCGGTGTAGGCGTTTTTCCAGTGGTGATTCTTTGAAGGTTTGTAGGCTTAATTTTAAGATGGTGCGGCAACTGATGAATGATATAAAGCAACGTTTCCTGATGCATCAGATCATGCTCTAACAATAAATAGAGGATGGGATGAACGTTTTCTTCTGTTTCCAGATAATTAAAAAGCCGTTCATAAATTTTATTTTTATACTCTAAAACAATGGCACGATCCGGCCATAGTTTTTGATTCAACGCATTTGCTGTATTGGTGTCGGCTGGATCGATGCCACGGGCAAACAAGATATCCAGTTCCGGGTTAAACGATGGCTCGCCTAAAACCTTGCGAAACAAGGTGTTCCAGGTAAAGCCCGGCAAATGACCTTCGTAAAACACAATCGGATGGCGAAGCGGAATCGGCTTCTCATAATAGGCTTCCGGCTGAATCAAATCAAAAATAGATTCGGTCCGCTTCAGTACTTGTTGCAGTTCATCAGCCAGTTGCACAGACATGAATGCTTCTCCATGCTAAATTAAAGGCATTGTAACGTAATACGGAGAGAGAAGGTATTCAATGAACAGAATTGAATCCGATAGCATGGGAGAGATTGACGTCCCGACCGACCGGTATTATGGCGCTCAGACAGCGCGCTCTTTGGTTCACTTTGCCATTGGGCAAGACGTAATGCCCCCGGAATTGATTCGCGCCTTTGGAACACTCAAAAAGGCGGCAGCCCTGGTGAATCAAGATTTAGGGAAATTGCCGGCCGACAAAGCCGAGTTGATTGTAAAAGCGGCCGATGAAGTGATTGCAGGCAAGCTGGACGAGCATTTTCCATTGCGGATTTGGCAAACCGGAAGCGGCACCCAAACCAATATGAACGCCAATGAGGTGATCTCTAACCGTGCTATCGAGATAGCGGGCGGAGAAATGGGCAGCAAGACGCCGGTTCACCCGAACGATCATGTTAATATGTCGCAATCGTCCAATGACACGTTTCCGGCGGCCATGCACATTGCGGCAGCCAGTCAGGTCAAACAAGTACTGATTCCAGCGGTTTTAACCGTCGCCAAGGCAATTGACGCCAAGGCCAAAGAATACCAGGATGTGGTTAAAATCGGCAGAACCCACTTGCAGGACGCCACGCCTTTAACCGTCGGGCAAGAAATGGGCGGCTGGAGCAGTTTGCTGTACAGAGACATTCAGCGGTTGGAACAAGTATTGCCGGGTTTATATGACTTAGCGATTGGAGGTTCTGCGGTCGGAACCGGCTTAAATACCCATCCGGAATTTGCTGAACGGGCGGCGAAAAAAATTGCCGAATTGACCGGCTTGCCGTTTACCTCGCATCCCAACAAGTTTGCGGCGCTTTCTGCGCATGACGAGCTGATATTTGCCAGTGGTGCTGTTAAAACGCTTGCAGCCTCTTTAATGAAAATTGCCAACGATATCCGCTGGCTGGCTTCTGGGCCTCGCTGCGGCCTTGGGGAATTGATCCTCCCTGAAAACGAACCGGGGTCTTCTATCATGCCGGGGAAAGTTAACCCCACCCAAAGCGAAGCCATGACGATGGTTGCGGTGCAAGTGATGGGTAATGACGCGGCCATTGGGTTTGCGGGATCGCAGGGGAATTTTGAGCTTAATGTGTTTAAACCGGTCATGATTCATAATTTTCTGCACTCGGTGCGCTTAATTGCGGATGCCTGCCATGGGTTTGTTGATTACTGCATCAATGGCATCGAACTGGATCACGAGCGTATTGATGGGTATGTAAAAAATTCTCTGATGGTTGTGACCGCGTTAAACCCCAAAATTGGTTATGACAAAGCCGCCAAAATCGCCAAGACCGCCCATCACGAAAAAACCAGCTTACGAGAAGCCGCACTGAAACTCGGGTTTCTCTCTGCGGAAGAATTTGATCAAATCGTTCGTCCGGAAACCATGACGCATCCGTAAAATAGCCCTTCATCTAATTGTGTTTTGCCTCCCTTTTAGGTTCAATAACGACCATGGGCTAATTAGGAGGAAAGTGATATGGCATCGACATCTCTTGCACCCGCGGGTGCTCAAACACAGACAAAAACGATGAAAGTTATGCAAGTATCTCGTGAGGGCGGGGAGTTTGAATTGGTTGAGCGACCCATTCCGAAGCCGGGAGCGCAACAGGTTTTAATTCGGGTAGAGGCTTGTGGCGTTTGCCATAGTGATATGTACGTGAAAGAAGGTGGGCGCCTACCCGTGACGTATCCTCGGGTACCGGGGCATGAAGTGGTTGGGGTAATTGAGCAAATAGGGGATGGGGTAACCCATTTAAAACCCGGCCAACGCGTGGGTGTGGGTTGGCATGGGGGTCATGACTTTACCTGTGATGCATGTCGTCGTGGGGATTTTATCAACTGCGACAACAAACAGGTCACAGGGCTTTCCTTGGATGGGGGCTACGGCGAATATATGATTGCCCGTGCCGAAGCCGTTGCATTGATGCCGGAAGATTTGAACGCTGTAGAAGCGGCGCCGCTGCTTTGCGCAGGTGTCACGACGTTTAACTCCCTAAGAAATTCCGGCGCGCGAGCCGGTGATTTGGTTGCTATTTTGGGCATCGGAGGCCTCGGGCATTTGGCGGTGCAATTCAGCCGACAGATGGGATTTAAGACGGTCGCTGTTTCCGGTGGCTCTGATAAAAAACAGTTGGCACTGGATCTGGGTGCGCATTTTTATATCGATTCAGAAGCGCAAAATCCGGCTGAAGCCTTGAAACAAATGGGAGGCGCTAAAGTCATTTTGGCGACTGCGCCTAATAGCAAAGTAATCAGCAGCGTGGCCGACGGTTTGGCGTCAAACGGCAAGATGATGATTGTGGGGGCGACTGCAGATGGACTTGATATTAGTCCGATTCAACTTATTAATGGCCGACGAGGACTTCAAGGCTGGGCCAGCGGTACGGCGAAAGATTCAGAAGACACGATGAACTTTAGCGTCTTAAGCGGTGTACGGCCTATGATTGAGGTCTATCCTTTATCCAAAGCGCAAGAAGCCTATACCCGCATGATGGAAAACAAGGCCCGGTTTCGGGTGGTACTTAAAATGAATTCCTAGGTTCGGCAGACATGATGGCTTGATATAGATTAGATTCTAATGTTGAAACCAGGGTTTCGGTTATTTTCTTTTTGTCTTCTAAAAACGCCGGAAAATGCGTTTTGATATCAAGAGGCTCTAATACTTTAGCCACGGCTGTTCTGGGATGAACCAAGCGGTATCCGCCGAAAACTTCTTTTTCCAGGCGGCGAATAATTTCGACCATTCTTGCAGTCGTCATATCCGGGGCTAAATACCCATCGTAAATGGCAATAAAATTGACGATGCGATCCAGATCACGGTAGAAATTTTGTAGTACCGCTTTTTGATGCTCATGCAGACTGTGCTCGTAAGGCGATAAATTATCGGGGATATCTTTGATAATGCGATCCAATCGATTTCTGATTCGCCGCACCCGGTCCAGGTAAGAAAAGGATTTGTCTTCTGTAAATCCCACGACATGTTCCAGTTTAGCCAGCATAAAATTTTCCAGGTTTCGGACTTGTTCAAACAACGAAACATTTTCATCCAGCGGAAATCCAAATTGCTGCGCAGATGCTTTTAAAACCACCACACAGACTTCTCGAATACGTTCATATTCAGATTGATTTGTGTGGGTTAATCCAATTTCTTTTTCGAGCGCTGCCAGTGAACGTTCAATGGTCAGTGTCAGTCCCTTGGGGTGGTAAAAATATTTAAGGGCGATTGGGCAAACATACAGAGAAGGGAGTGCTTCTATATTTTTTCCGTTGGTTTTATACAGATCCAATAACGATAAAAAAGCAAGCTGCACCACGCCCGATTCCAAGGGTAATAGGGAATCGTTCTGATTGGATATTTCTCCTTCCACAAAAATAACCAGTCGACCCAGATTTTTTTCCAATATATTTTTGGTAGTACGAAACGAGTCCTTATCCGGTGCGCCTCTGACCACAGAATAGACGCCCATTTTTTGAAGCAGCCAGCCTCGTATATTCCGCTCGCGATCAAATATTTCTCGTGCCGCCAGGTAATAAAAATGTTCGCCAAGCTGTTTACTGATGGCCAATAAAACCCACGGGTCCCACTCGGACGGATGATTGGGCAGTAACAAACACCGTTGTCCCTGAACCGTTTTTAAACGTCGTAACGACTCTGAATCCAGAGAAACAGATAACCCGTACAAATTAAATCGCATCACCCAAGGCAAAATAAGAGAGATAACCCTTTGAAGCAGTGGGCTTGGCAGCGGAGGCCGAAACGCCATGCCGCTGGTTTTACCCAGCCGAGGCTCTGCGGGGCGTAACAGGTCTAAAGACAAAAACGATCGCTGACGCATCATTCAACTAGTTTACCCGATGTGATACCGTAGTAAAGTGAGACCCTCCACTTTTTTGGCGTTGAAAAACAGAAACTATCGCTTTTATTTTGCAGGAAGCGTGTTTTCGATGCTGGGCCGTCAGATGCTGGTGGTGGCTATTGGCTGGGATATCTATGAGAAAACCCGCTCAGCCCTTGCTTTGGGTTATGTGGGGCTGGTACAGGTAATTCCGGTGATTCTGTTAACCCTGTTGGCGGGCCATGTGGCCGATAGTATCAGCCGAAAAAAAATTATCCGATTCACGCAACTGGGGTTTGCACTCGCTATTTTTGGCATGGCGGCAGTATCTTACCTGCATCTTCCTATCTCATGGATTTATGCGTTGTTGTGTCTGTATGGTATCTCGCGATCCTTTTCCAGTCCTGCAACCAGCGCCATTTTGCCTCAAATTATTCCGCAGGATATTATGACCAACGCACTCACCTGGAATACCGTTACGTTTCAAACGGCGTCCATTATCGGGCCGGCTTTGGCGGGATGCTTAATTGCATTTCAAAAAAGCGCCCTGATTGTCTATGTATTGTCCGGACTTTGTGCCGTGTCGTTTTTTATCTTGATTTCCGGTGTGACCGAAATTGACCGAACCATACGGGAAAAGAAAAATATTACGTTGTCCTCATTGTCGGCCGGATTGAATTATGTCTGGAAAACCAAGGTCATCTTATCTGCTATTACGTTGGATTTATTGGCAGTGCTCTTGGGCGGAGCTGTTACTTTGCTACCGATATATGCGCGCGACATTTTACATGTCGGCCCGATGGGATTAGGCATTTTACAAGACTCGCCTTCCGTGGGCGCGTTATGTATGGCGTTTGTATTGGCCCGGCGGCCGATTACCCGACATTCCGGCTGGACGCTTTTGTATTGTGTCGCAGGGTTCGGCTTGGTAACCGTCGGATTTGGATTATCTCGATACTTTTGGTTGTCGCTGATATTACTGGCATTTGCCGGGGCCTTTGATAACGTCAGCATGGTGGTCCGGGCCATGTTGATTCAGTTTAAAACACCGCAAGAGCTTCTAGGGCGGGTGGCTGCGATTAATTACGTCTTTATCGGTACTTCCAATGAAATGGGTGGGTTTGAGTCCGGTCTGGTCGCTCATTTTTTCGGTCCCGTGCTATCTGTGGTCAGCGGGGGGATTGGAACGGTCCTGGTCGTTGTTTTAACCGCCTTAACCTGGCCCCAACTTCGTAAGCTGGATAAAATTACGCCAGAACAACGGCCTTAGTCTGAGGTTGTTGCTGAAGTTTGGCAAGCGACAATTTTTTGGTTTTACCGTCTGTTGGGTCAATTACTTGTATATTTCCATCTTGTGTAATACCCGTCGCAGCAACCGCATGGCCTCGTCCGGGTTGAGTACTGCCAGCGATACCACTGATTCCGTTAGGAAGATTCAGGACCATCTTATAGCCGCGTTTTAAGTATTGCCAGATTTTAGTCAGCCCGGATACTTCTGCAGCCTTCTTGCCGTTTTTTTGGGCAATTTGCACCTGTTGTTCCGGCGTGGTGGCTCCGTCCGAGTAGCTAAGTTTGTTCTGAATCGCGGTGTCAGTAAGCTGTTTAGGGTCTTTCCCCAGCAAGTACGACAGAGCCGTTGGGCCGCAACTGCCACTATAAATTTGAGGTGTCTTACCCATGCCTGATATCATAAAAACAAATTCCCAATATGACATTAATAATATAAAAACAAAATATGTAAATTTTTTGATAGGACAGATTTAGCCATTTAGGTAATAGGTGTGACTGACTGCTTTTGTTAAGCTGTGAGTATGGTTACCAGTAGCGTAGTAAGACATTCTTCTACTACCAGAAGGCATCAGATGCCTTTTGGTGCCACGGTGTTGGGGAAAAAAGGGACCCAATTTCGTTTGTGGGCACCTTCTGCCAAAAAGGTGGAATTGCTGTTGGCCGGTCAGGCCATAGAGATGACCCCGCTTGCCGACGGGTTTTACGAATGCACCACACCCTTGGCCCAAGCGGAAACTTTGTATCAATACCGGATCAATTCCGGGTTGGTTGTGCCTGACCCGGCTTCCCGATTTCAGCCACAGGACGTTAAAGGGCCCAGCTGTGTCATCGATCCGACGGCGTTTCTTTGGCATGACGGCGATTGGAAGGGATATCCGTGGGAAGAAGCAGTGATTTACGAGCTCCATGTGGGCAGTTTTACCCTGGAAGGGACGTTTAAAGCTATCAAAGACAAGTTAGAGCATTTGATTGCCTTGGGAGTAACAGCTATTCAGCTTATGCCCATCGCAGATTTCCCAGGGCAACGCAATTGGGGTTATGACGGCGTTCTCCCGTATGCGCCGGATAGTCAGTACGGGCATCCCGATGAATTGAAAGATCTGATACAAACGGCCCATGCCCGCGGGCTGATGGTTTTTCTCGATGTGGTCTACAGTCATTTCGGCCCGGAAGGCAATTATCTGCATGCCTATGCCGAGTCGTTTTTTACTGAGCGTCATTGTACCCCCTGGGGGGCGGCCATTAATTTTGACAGTGACGGACGCGATGTCGTTCGAAAGTTTTTTATTCATAATGCCTTGTACTGGCTGGAAGAATTTCATTTCGATGGCCTGCGTCTGGATGCGGTGCATGCGATTCAGGATGATTCCAAACCGGATATTTTGGAAGAATTGGCCTTTGCCGTTCACAATAAATTTGGACATGACAGGCACATTCACTTAATTCTCGAAAATTTTAAAAACCAGGCGACGTATTTAGTGCGCAATCGAAAGGGAAAGCCGGTTTACTATACGGCCCAGTGGAATGATGATATTCATCATGCACTTCACGTCTTAACCACGGGGCAGACGGATGGTTATTATTCGGATTATGCGGATAAGCCCGCGTTTCATTTGGGGCGTTGTTTAACCGAGGGTTTTGATTTTCAGGGACAGCCTTTTCTGTTTGATGAGGGAAAGCCTCGCGGAGAGCCTTCTAAACATATCCCCATGGCCGGATTTGTTTCGTTTCTTCAAAATCACGATCAGGTAGGGAACAACGCATTTGGAGATCGCATTTCCACTGTTGCACGGCCGGCCAAAATTAAAATGGCTGCGGCGATTTATTTATTGTCCCCACAAATCCCCATGCTATTTATGGGTGAAGAATGGTCAGCAGAGCAGCCGTTTCCTTTTTTCTGTGATTTTGATGGAGAACTGGCCAAGGCGGTGACAGAAGGGCGTCAGAAAGAGTTTAACCATTCTGAAATACCGGATCCATGCACAGAGTCGACTTTTAAAAAAGCCATATTGGATTGGAACCAAGTGGATAATAAGATACTGAAGTTTTACCGGGATTTAATTGCGTTGCGTCATAACGAAATTATTCCGCTCTTGTGCTGTAATAAACTGACGATTTCTGCAGATGCACTGTGCTTGTCCGATCAGGCGTTGGTTGTGAACTGGTATTTTGAAGAAGGCATACGACTGACCTTGCTTGCAAATTTTGCCGATACGCCGATTGCTTGTCCATCGATAAACGGTGAGGTATTGTTCCAAACCCAATCTATACAGGACTGTCTGCCTGCGGAAACGGTAGTGTGGCTTAAAAATCGGGATAAAAAATGATTACCGACCAAATGAATCAGCTTGAAGTTCCGGAAGCAAAGGCTTTACAACTGGCGGAAATCCCCCAGGGGACTTATCGTTTTCAGTTTAATCAGCATTTTACGTTTCAAAATGCAATCGCTTTGATTCCCTATCTGAAAAAGCTGGGAATAACTCATTGTTATGCCTCGCCTTTGTTTAAGGCGCGCCCCGGCAGTCTGCATGGTTACGATATTATCGACCATAGCCAGTTGAATCCGGAAATTGGTTCTAAAGAGGATTTTGAACAGTTTGTAGAGGCTTTGCATTCAAACGGGTTGGGGTTGATTGTGGATATCGTTCCCAACCACATGGGAATCGGTAGCGATAATCACTGGTGGATGGATGTTTTGGAAAACGGACCGATGTCGGAGTATGCTTATTATTTTGATATCGATTGGTCTCCATTGAAAGACGAACTCTATGCCAAAGTACTTTTACCGGTGTTGGGGGAACAATACGGCATTATTTTGGAAAATGGGGAAATCCAATTGCAGTTTAATCCCCATGCGGGTCAGTTGACCCTGCATTATTATGAACACTTCTGGCCGGTCAGTCCCACGTCCTATCCCCAAGTGCTAAAATACAGGCTGGATATTTTAATCGCCCGGCTCGGAGAAAATTCTATACCTGTGTTGGAGTATCAAAGTATTATTCGGGAATTGGAGCATTTGCCTTCTTACCTGAATCCCCAGTTGGAAGATGTCACTTTATACCAGCAGGAAAAGCGAATTGCTTTGAAACGTCTGGAAAATCTATGTAACCAGTCACCTGAAATAGAAGTGTTTTTAGCCGAAAATCTGGTGGCGTTTAATCATGCCAAGGACAACCTGCATGAGCTGTTAGAAATGCAGCACTACCGATTGGCTTATTGGCGTGTGGCCAGTGATGAAATTAACTACCGTCGGTTCTTTGACGTGAACGATTTGGCTGCGTTGAATATGGAATACCCCCAGGTGTTTTACGAGACGCATCGTTATATTTTATCGCTGGCTCAGGAGGGTAAAATCTCCGGTTTTCGCATTGATCACCCCGATGGTTTGTATGATCCGGCCTTATATTTTCAACAAGTGCAGGAAGAAATCTGGAAATTTAAAAATGCTGATGTCGAGCCTTTTACGGCGGACCCCAAAAGGCTACCCTTTTATGTGGTGGTGGAAAAAATTCTGGCTGCTTATGAACGCTTGCCGGAAACCTGGCAGGTTCATGGCACAACGGGTTATAAATTTTCCAATATTTTGAACGGCTTGTTTATTAATACAGCTCATGAAGAAAAATTTACCCGGATTTATCAAGAGTTTACCGGGCAGGTGGAGTCTTATTTGGATTTGGTTTACCGATGTAAAAAACTAATTATGAAAACCTCATTATCCAGTGAATTAAATATGTTGTCGCATCAGTTAAATCGTCTGTCTGAAAAAAATTGGCGTACCCGAGACTATACACTCAATAACATCCGCCGTGCCTTGTTAGAAGTGGTAGCCTGCTTCCCTGTTTATCGCACGTATGTGACGCATGACAGCGTTAGTAAAAAAGATCAAGAATATATTGAATGGGCCACTGCGGCTGCCAAAAAGCGGACGCCTCTTTTGGAACCGTCCATTTTTGATTTCATCCGAAATACGCTTCTGATGCAAAATACCGGAGAGGAAGACAAGTACTTTGCCATGAAGTTCCAGCAGTTTACTGGTCCTGTTATGGCTAAAGGCGTGGAAGACACATGTTTTTACCGATATAATCGCCTGGTTTCCATGAATGAAGTGGGCGGGGAACTCCAACACTTTGGCACGTCGGTTGCGGCGTTTCACTATCACAACCAGGAACGGGTCAAGGCGTTTCCGCATGCCATGGTGAATACGTCCACGCACGATTCCAAACGGTCCGAGGATATTCGGGCCAGAATCAACGTGCTTTCCGAAATGCCCGAGGTCTGGGAGAAGCAACTGGATTATTGGTGCCGAATGAATCGACCCAAAAAAACGGATATCGATGATATGTTGGCCCCTGATGCCAATGATGAATATTTTATTTACCAGACCTTACTGGGAGTTTGGCCCTTTGGGGATGTTGACATGGAAAACTTATGCAGCCGTGTTGAAGACTATGTCTTGAAAGCCGCGCGAGAATCCAAAGTCCATACCAGTTGGATCAATCAGAACGTGGCTTACGAGGAAGCGTTGCAAAAGTTTATCCGGGCCTTGCTGAATACCAAAACGGGCAATCCGTTTCTGGAAGATTTTATCCTGTTTCAGCAACAAGTTGCTTACTGGGGCATGTTAAACGCGCTTTCGCAAACGTTGCTTAAATACACGGTTCCTGGTGTGCCCGATTTGTATCAGGGGAATGAAATATGGGATTTTAGCCTGGTAGATCCGGATAACCGCAGACCCATCGACTATGGGTATCGGGAAAACTTGCTGAATCAATTAACATCCCCGGTATTGAAATCTTTATTGTCCGATTATAAAAGCGGCAGCTTAAAGCTATGGGTCACGGCCACGTGCCTTTCCTTGAGGAAGACGTATCCTGATGTTTTTGACGACGGCGAGTATGTCCCACTGGAAGTAACCGGTGAGCGGGCTGAACATGTCATTGCCTTTTTAAGGCGAAGCCAGGAAAAAACCATTTTGATTGTTGCGCCACGGTGTCTCTATGGGCTAACCCATCGTCATACCCGGTTGCCTGTGGGGAAAGTCATTTGGAAAGATACTGAAATTGTTCTGAATGCTAACGCTGAACCATCAGACTTAAAAAATATATTTACTCATGAAACTGTCCAAACCCAAGCGGGCAAAGTCATGTTAGCCGATTTGCTCAAGATCTTTCCGGTGGGCGTTTTTGAAATTTCTAACCACCCTGCTGAGTGACTGTAGAAAATAGGCTGATTTGAGAAGCACGTGTCTTTTGGCAGAATAGTTCTATTCTCCAAGAGCAAGCCTGAAACAGATTTACCTTAACCTATCTTCAACCCTCTCACTCTTCTCAACACTTCCCACAAGCATATGTGAAAAGCATATGCTTTTTTTTGCACAATGACAAGTGGCTATTCAATTGCTGTGTTGTATAGACAGGTGGGCGATGAGAAAGAGCCTGATGGTTTGCGACAATAGCTCTATCAATTGGGTGAGTCACATTGGCAAAACCTTAGAAAGGGATATTTATATGTTGTGGTCGATATTTGTTGTGTTATTGGTGCTTTGGCTACTTGGTGTGGTCAGTTCGTATACCCTGGGTGGGTTTATCCATATATTACTGGTGCTGGCAATTGCTGTCCTGTTAATCCGGATTATTCAAGGTCGAAATCCGGTTTAATACGCTCATAAATTGACACATGCCCATTTAAGGATATGATGTTTGTAAAATCTGCCGCTTTTTAGCTGAGGACTTTTTAAATGGATGATAACACTACCCCTTCCAAACCTTCCAAAATCCGCATCGTTTTTATTGAAGACTATCAATTGGTCAGAGTCGGCATCGCCTCTTACCTGGATGGCACGGATGGAATAGAAATTGTTGCCCAGTCTGATACGGCAGAACAAGGCATGCGTTATATCGAGCAGTATCATCCCGACGTGGTTTTAATGGACCTTTGGGCTTCCGGGAATGAACGGTATCGAGGCGACCCGGATTATCAAGGAAAAATTCCCTAAAATTAACGTCATTATCCTGACGTCTCATGAGCTGGAAGAATCCGTGATTGCTGCTCTGGGTGCAGGGGCTAATGCATACTGCCTTAAAGACATTCCCTCCAAACGGTTAGTGGAAGTCATCCACTCGGTAATGGATGGTGCTGCCTGGCTCGATCCGGCGATCGCCCAAGTGGCCTTGTCTGTTTTTGTGGATAACAAGGTACCTCAAGTCACTGCCACCGCCGAACCTGAGCATGTGCCCCTGGGAGAACGCGAGCGTGATGTGCTTCGCTTACTGACGTTGGGCAAAAACAATAATGAAATTGCCGAAGAACTTCATGTGAGCGTGCATACGATTAAGTCTCATGTGAGCGCCATCCTGCAAAAATTGGCTGTCCATGACCGTGTTCAGGCTGCCGTAAAAGCGATAACAGCCGGCTTGGTCACACTGGATACCTAATCTTTATCTTTCTAAATAACCAGTAAAAACAATCAGATGGATTGTTTATGCCCATGAGAAATCTATGGAAATCGGGAGATCCTTTATGGTCGCTGAAAAAAATCTATTTTGCGACCGCTTTTTTAATTTTGTTTTTATCGGTCATTAATTTTTCACTATATACTTATTATATTAAGTCCTATCACGACATGGAAAACTACCTGTTTTACGTGGGCAAAGAGCGGTCTTTGGTGATGGAGTCTGGTATGTTAGCGTCAGAGCTGGTGCAGGCGCCCATGGCTCAGAAAAAAGCTTTTTCCAGGCAACTTCAAACCGCTATCACCGAAATTGAAAACCGGCACTTCTCGTTGATACAGAAAAAAACGCCTATTAGTCATACTCTGCCGTCGTTACCCCCGCAGTTTCTGAATGTGTATCAGCACAATAACATTGCTTTGGACAAACAAATTACCCAATATCTGGTTCAGGTTAAGGCCTTGGTTCAAGATAGTCCGGCTACCCAAACCCCACAGAATCCGAATTATCTTTCCATTCAAAATGCGTTGTTAAATCAAAAGCTCACAAACTCGTTGAACTTATGGCTGGAGAGTTATCGTCAAATTCTCATTCAAAACGCCAATGTGCTATTTTGGATCAACATACTGACATTTTCCGGTATTTTGTTGTTGCTCGTTTTTCTCAGCTTTTTCTTGTTTTTACCCATTTTTCGTAAAATCTTAAAAGACACCGACCGGTTAAAAGAGGCCAACCACAAACTGGCCAATGCTTTAAACGAGCGTATTTATTTTGAAGCCAACTTAAAAGAAAGTGAACAAAGTAAAGAATTATTTTACGCAACGCTGGCTCATGATTTGACAACACCGATTCGGGCCGAACATCGCGTATTGGAGATGCTCTATTCTGGCCAGTTTGGGGAGTTGAACACCCAACAGAAACAAATGATGGGGGAGATGATTAAATCCAATCGATTTAAATACCATGTGATTGATAATCTTTTAACCACCTATAAATATAAAACAGGATTGGTCGAACTTCAAAAAAGCCCGACCGATTTGAATGAAATTATTCAACATCTGCTGTCGCATGAATTAGCCGCCCTGATTGATGAAAAGCAACATGAAATTAATCTGGACCTTTATTCCGACTTAACGCCTTTTTTATCTGATCCGTTTGAGATTGAACGGGTACTGCGAAATTTGATGCAAAACGCCATTCATTACACGCCCAGACACGGCCACATTGAGGTGATCACTGCCTATCACGATGACACAACAGTTCGTGTCACCATTAAAGATAATGGGCCCGGTATTGAACCTGAACGGCAAAAGCAGTTATTTAGTCCATTTCGAACGGATGCCAAAAAATTTAAGCAAATTGGTAGCAGTTTGGGGCTGTATTTATGTCGGCAAATTGTTGAAAGCCACGGGGGTCAACTTACCTTGGATAGCCAGGAGGGGGCGGGTTGTGTAGTTACTTTCATGATTCCCTTTGAGCAGTTTGTCCAACAATCTATGTCGGTGGTTTCCCTAGCCATCTGACGGCATCTTTTTAGATAAATAGCGGGTTGAGGTTTTATATCAAGAACGCTATAACCATGGTATAGGAAATTAAGCGTGAAGGAGTATAATCCATGGCTACTATGACATTTACTAAATCCAACCCCTTTGTTCTTTCGAATAAAAAACCCATCAACCCTGCTTTTAAAGACAAGGAGTTTGAATCGGATGTGCTGAAAGTTCGTCGGTATTTTCAGCAGATTTTGTACGCACAAAGTACCGATAATTTTATGAAATTTCCTTCTTTAAAAGCAATTTCCGGGTTTTTAAAGGTTTCTGTTCAAGAGATTAAAAATGCTTTGGAAGAACTGAAGCATATGGGGTTTGACTACGAAATTGTGCATGCCAAAGATGCTATTCTAGTTTGGGATCGCTTTCTCGCATGCTAATGCTTTTATTGCATTGGGTTTTATCTGCGTTGCTGCTGCTTTTAATTGCTTCCGTATTACCGGGCTTGCATGTGGCCAGCTTTGGGGTCGCCTTAGGGGCAATTCTGGTGATGAGTTTGCTCAATATGCTGGTACGGCCGATATTATTGTTATTAACCCTGCCCATTAATCTTTTAACGCTGGGGTTATTTTCGTTTATTATCAATGCCTGTCTTTTTGCCGTGGCTGCCTGGCTGGTGCCGGGCTTTGTGGTTCATAGCTTTCTGACGGCACTCATTGGTTCTATTTTGTTGGCCATATTAAGTGGCGTTGTTTTTAATTTGATGCCCGTTCCTGAGGGCTAATCTTAGCCGGCTGGGGGATAGAATGAATCATGCTCATCTGTTAATCTGAGAGAAAGAGTAAAAATGTGGAGATAGATCATGAAAAACCATAACAGAATTGCCGCCTTTGTTTTAGCCTTGGGTGTGATCAGCTTTGGTTATTTGATACCTGTTCAGGCAGAAGGTTACTTTCATCGTCATCCTTACCAGCAAAAAGCTGCGATTGGTGCAGGTGTGGGTGCAGCCGCCGGAGCTGTGTTAGGGGGTAAACACCATCGTGGCAGTGGCGCTTTAAAAGGAGCCGCTGTAGGCGGTGTGGCAGGCACTGGGTATGAATTTTTGAAAAGACATTAAAACATAGTTGTAAGGGCGCATTGCAATGCGCCCTTACAACAAATATTAAACAGCGGCTAAACAGCCGCGAGTAATTTGGCGTTTAATTTAATGTCGGTGCCTGCCAAGGCTTTGGAAACAGGGCAACCAATTTTGGCGGCTTCGGCGTATTGCAGAAACTTGGCGTTATCCAGGCCAGGGACTTCGGCTTCTGTTTCTAATTGGATGGTTGTGATGGCAAAGCCTTCACCCACTTTTTCCAGGCTGACCTTGGCCGTCGTATGAACCCGCTTGGGAGTAATGCCGTCTTTGGAAAGCCCGGCAGAAAGTGCCATAGAGAAACATCCGGCATGGGCTGCGGCAATCAACTCTTCCGGGTTGGTACCTTTGCCGTCTTCAAAACGGCTGGGGAAAGAGTATTGACCTTCAAAACTGCCGCTTCCCAATTTAATGGTGCCTTGGCCCTCTTTTAAAGTACCTTTCCATTCGGCTTCTGATGAACGAGTTGTCATAATAGTTATCCTTTCTTACTAATGTATAACGGCGCAGCCAATGCGCTTTCCGGCATTTCCGGCCGGATTGGTGGAATAGTCATCCGCTTTTTCATGTAAAACCAACGCAGAACCATCCCCATCCAGCAGGCTGTTGGGTCCCGGCTCTAACGATACATCAGGGGCCAACACCTCTACGTCCACTTTACCGGATGCATCCGCATAGACGTTCGGAAGATCTCCGGCATGCGCGCCGCTGGGATTCATGTACCCATGCATTTTATGGGTCGGGTTAAAATGGCCGCCTGCGGTTTTAAAATCCGGTGGCTCACACTTGCCGACTTCGTGGATGTGCATGGCATGCCAGCCCGGCGGTACGTTTTGAAACATGGCATGAATTAAAACACCTTTTTCGGTTTGTTTGAGGGTTGCTGTGCCTGTTACCGCTTTGACCGGTTTTTGGGTGACCACTGCACCGGCTAAAGGTACTATACAGCAGGCACTTAGTAAGATGCTCAATATTTTTGTCTTACGGTTCATAAAAATCCTCCTAGAGCTTTATCCGTTGAGAAATTGTAGCATCCTCACGTTCTTTTTTCTTTTTTAATTTTTCTTTAACGATCGGGCTATAAATTGACAACTGTAGTGCGCAAGTGTACCCTATAGGTGTCAACCGCCTGTTTTTTCATGGATTTAATTGTAATATTTCGATACAAATCGTTAAAAGTTGGCTGATTCGTTTTTTGATCCTTATAGAGGTCTCTATTTCGAAAGGGAATACTCATGGCGATTGCACCATTAAATACCTTTAAAACGTCCCCATTGGCGACCAGTGCCTCACAAAGTCCTTTTGTGGTGCAGCCGGTTTTAAAATCTTCTTTAGGTAAAGTGTTTTGGGGGCTTTATTTATGTGTGCCCTTTATCAGCTTTCAGTTGGCCCATTTCCTTCATCCCAGCCCGGTTATGCAATATTACTTTGATGCCGTGATGACGCTGTATATGTTGGTTGTCGGTTTCGGCGTCTGGAGCGCGGGTGAGTATAGCCATGAACTATGGCGGTTACTTTCTCGGATCGTGGTTGTTTTGATGAGCTGGATGCTTTTGTCGTTGCTGCCTGCCTTTAATATCTCTGCATGGCCTACGCCTGCTAATGTGACGCATCACTACCAGGCCCAGCAAAATGAATGGCTCTTTCTCAAAAAGCATCATCTGCCCCTGAACTTGGTTTCTGAAGAATATCAACAAAATTTAAACACCGATCCCACGGTAAAACTTCAAGAATATGCCGAGCAGGCTTACGGTTTTGCGTTAAACACCCAGGTGGCCAGGAGTTTTGGGTACTGGGGAGTCAATATCCTTTTAGCTTGCCTTTCCCTGTTGGCTTTAACGTTAACTCTACGATACGGTAAACGTTGAAACAGTGGGCTGTTTTGGGATGCCTCATTATTTGCCTGGGGGCTTTTGCTGATACGCCCTGGACGGTTGAGAAAGCTCGGCAGGAAGCCTTGAGATACATTCCAGAGCCCTTTGATACCCGCATTGTTGAAAGTGCTGATCCCCATTACGCACAAAATATGCAAGCCAAAAACGCGCACCAACAGCAGGTTGCAGATCGTACCTTGACTTTTTTCACCAGCGGTGGTTACGGGGTTTCCGAAGCAGGCAGTACGTTAGCCTATTATTATGATAAAGCCGGGCATTTGCAGTTTCTGGAAGTGGGGCATGGGGAGAGCAAATATCCCTATAAAAGCTATAAATTCAGTTATCCTTCCGGCCAGCTACTGAGTATTTCTCTATATATTACGCCTTTAGAAAGCTATGTTTATAGCCCTTCCGGCAGCCTTGCCGGACATTGGATAGGACCGTATTGTTACGATGCCCAAGGCAACCCTCAGGTTTTACAGCGAGGAAAGTAAAACTAGGGCATTGTGCCGGTTGAATTATTGTTAGGCGTGGCAAAGGGGTTTTGCGCATTGGGAGAAGTGGGCGTTCCATAAGAGTACGTGGGATTATAAGGAAACGGTGACGTTGACATCCCCGGTACAGGGTAGGTCCCGGGAGTCGTCGTTGTCGTGCTGGGACTGAATGTAGAAGGGGCCGTTGGTATAGAGCCATAGGAGGGAGTGGATATCCCGGAAGAGGCTGGCCCTGAAACTCCTAACCCAGAACCTCCAACCCCACTGGCTGCTATAGCCACAGATGGGGATAAAACGGTGAGTAAAGTAATTGCCAATAAAGCGTTTTTCATGAGTATAGACCTCCATTTTAGCGAAGTAACTACTTATAGTTTAGAGAAATTTGGCCCATCGACAATTCCCCAAGTGTCTCTATCTTGAGAGTCCGGGGTGGAGTTGTTACGATACTTATATGAAACTAACGCTTCGTTCCCTTGCAAAAGAGTTTTGGCCGTATTACCTGGGCGGTATTTCAGCCTTGCTCGTGACCAATGCTTTGGCGGCCAGCCTGCCGCTTCTCGTCAAGCGTTTAATGGAAGATTTACAACACCATCAGCACACCGATGCCACACACTTAATTGGGTTTATGTTGATATTGGTGACGGCTATGTTTGGTATTCGGGTTTATTCTCGGTATTGCCTGCTTGGGGTGGGACGAAAAATTGAATTTTCGCTTCGACAAAATATGTATCGCCATCTCTTAACCTTGCCGCGCAGTTATTATGATGTGCACCAAACAGGCGATTTGATGTCACGTCTCACCAACGATCTCACTGCGCTCCGCATGATGTGTGGCGGCGGGGTGATGTTATTGTCGAACGTGTTTTTTGCCTATCTCACGATTTTACCGGTGATGGCATGGCTCAGTTGGCCGTTGACGTTGATTGCGTTTTTACTGTACCCGCCGGTGATTTTTTTGATGCGCCGTGTCAGTGGGCAGGTGAAAAAACAGTCGTATCAAGTCCAGGAGACGCTGGGCGATTTGACGGCGTGTGTACAGGAAAATTTTTCAGGTATTGCCGTGATCCAGTCTTACGGGAAAGAGGCAACGGAATCCCGGCGATTTTATGACAAGGCGCTGGCTTATTTTTATGCGAATAAAAAATTGGTAACGTTACGTTCCCTGTTGTTTCTATTGATTGCCGGATTAAGTGGTTTAAGTGTATTAGCTGTTTTAACTGAAGGTGGTCGGGAGGTTATTATTCGCACGATGACGCTCAGTAGTTTTACGGCGTTTATGCTCTATCTGGAGCGCTTGTCGTGGCCGACAGTTTCGATGGGCTGGCTATTATCGACCGTTCAGCAAGGGTTAGCTGCTCAGCAGAGAATTAACGAACTGCTGACTACCACTACCCATATTACGGATCAAAAAGCCAATTCCCAATACAAAACTCTTCCTCCAGGAAATATAGAAGTTAGGCATTTGAGTTTTAAATACGATGATGCTTTGGTGTTGAAAGATGTTTCTTTTACTGTTAAACCGGGAGAAACCGTTGCCGTTGTGGGTCCTATCGGTTCCGGAAAATCGACGCTGTTACATCTTTTGGTGCGTGCGTATGAGCCGCCTGTTGGAACCATCAAATTTGGCGGCATACCGATTGAAGAAATTCCGCTGGCGACGCTTCGAAAATCGGTGACGATGATGCCACAGCAAAGTGTCTTATTTTCGATGACGCTCTTTAACAACCTGGCCTATCAAAACCCGGTGGACACATCTAAGGAGATGGTGGAAGAAGCGGCCCAGACCGTGAGTCTGCATCATGATATTTTGGCGTTACCGAAAGGGTATCAAACTTTTGTGGGAGAGCGAGGAGTGACCTTATCCGGTGGACAACGACAGCGCAGCGCTTTTGCCCGTACGCTGCTGGTTGAGCCGGATATTTTGCTACTGGATGATCCATTTTCAAACGTCGATAGCCATACGGAAGAAGCCATTATTGAAGCCCTTGAAGCGCGATCTAAAAAAATAACGATTTTTACGTCTCATCGGTTTCGGTGGGTGGAGAAGGCCGATAAGATTCTCGTCTTAACACAAGACGGCATTTTAGAATCCGTGGGAACGCATGCAGAATTATTGCAGTCTTCTCCTACGTATCGCAATTTGTCTCGGCAGCATCATCCCCCGGAAGAAGAAGAGGTCATTCTCGTATGAGTCCTTTTGCGGAACCAGTTGAAGATGACACCCAACCGAAAGCTCTGGCGCTTCAGGATTTGCAATTGCTGAAAGCCTTGGGACCTTACGTCAAACCGCATTGGAAAATTCTAACCCTTTCCCTCGTACTGTTGCCGTTAATCTCGGTGACACAGGTTCTCCAGCCTTTTATTATTAAACAAGCGGTAGACGGCCCGATTACGCATCATCAATTTCCAGGGTTGTTACATGCTGCGTTTTTATTTTTGGGGCTGATAATCGTCCATTACAGTTTACGATACGCTCAGATGGTTCTGGCTCAAATGGCCGGGCAACGAATTATTTTGCTGTTGAGATCTGATTTATATAATCACCTGCAGAGTTTGGACATGCGTTTTTATCACCGCACGCCGCTCGGCAAACTGGTAACCCGTTTAAGCTCCGATGTGGAAAATATCAGTGATGTGTTTGCCCAAGGCGGCATTGCTATTTTCTCTGATTTGGCGTTAATTATCGGAATTTTGGTTGCCATGGCGGTGATGAATCTGCAATTGGCGCTCGTGACGTATGCGGTTTTGCCCCTGGTGATGGTAACGATGATCTTTTTCAGAAGAAAGTCGCGAGAAATCTATAACCGCATGCGGTTTCAGTTGGCCGAATTAAACAGTTATTTGCAGGAAAGCTTGTCGGGCATGGATATCATCCAGCTCTTGCAGCGGGAAACCTATAACGAAGAAGCCTTTAAAAACCTGGGACGCGTCTTTATGAAAACCAACGTGCGCTCGGTCACCTACGATTCCGCCTTTACCGCGGCCATTGAGTTTTTATCGTGGCTAACGATTATTGCGATTCTGGGATATATCGTGACGGGTCCTCTCATTTCATTCGGTCTTTTGGTGGCTTTTTTACAATATATTCAAATGCTGTATGATCCGCTTGAGGAAGTGAGTGACAAGTTCACGACGATTCAATCCGGGTTGGCGTCGCTGGAAAAAATTGCGGAGTTAAAATCGGTTGCCCCTCAAATTATCTCTGCTGAAAATGCCATTTCTTTAGAGAAAGCAGAGGGCCATATTCAATTTAAAAACGTTTCGTTCTCCTATCTGCCCGGTCAACCGGTTTTGAAAAATGTCTCGTTTGAAGTGCATCCCGGAGAAAAAATTGCCCTTATCGGCCCCACTGGCAGCGGCAAGTCCACGTTGATTAAGCTCCTCAATCGTTCTTATGACCCGGATGAAGGTGAAATTTTATTGGATGGCATTCCTATTCAGAACTATGATCTGTCTTCATTTCGCCGCCAGGTCGTGGTGATTCCGCAGGATGATTTTTTATTTTCACGCTCGCTGGAAGAAAATATTACCCTCACGTATCAGGAATCTGTGGATATGTCTCGCTTAAAGCAAGTCACGGCCACGGTGCATGCCGATGCGGTAGTGGAACGCTTTGATACGGGGTTTCAAACGATTCTTGCTGAAAGAGGCCGAAACGTCTCTCAAGGCGAGCGCCAGTTGCTGGGATTTGCCCGTGCCCTCTGGCATGATCCCAGAATTATTATTTTAGATGAAGCCACCTCAGCCATTGATCCCCACACGGAAACCTTAATTCAGGATGCGTTGGAAAAAAGCCTGACGGGCCGTACCGGTGTGGTGGTGGCTCATCGGTTATCGACGGTTCGTAACGTAGATAAAGTCTACCAACTCTCCCACGGAGAAATCATCCGCTCTGGTTCTCCAGAAGAGATTTTGACAGGGAAGATTGGATAAACTGAGCTAATAACACCATGTTTTTGAAGAGGGGATATCCCTGGCGGTAAAACAAGGCCATGGTGCGGCCGTTTTTTTTGTTTTTGAACTCGGAAAAAGTGAGTGTCTCGCTCAGTCCCGAGTGGGGAACCGCCAACTTCGGAATCACGGAAATGCCCAGGCCGCCTGCGGTCATTTGAAGCAAAGTTTCAAGGCTGGTGGCTTTAAAGCTCATCAGGGAATTGGATTCTTGGATGGCGCAAATATCCAGGGTTTGATCTTTCAGGCAATGCCCATCTTCCAGGAGCAGTAGCTGGGTTGTATCAATGTTAGACACCGATACTTTGGCTGAATACCGGGCATGATGGGGATTAAAGGCCAGTACAAACGGTTCAAAAAACAGGGGGATAGCATGTAACCCGTCCGCTTCAAACGTGGTGGCTGCAATGACGGCGTCTAAATTGCCTTGTTTGAGGTCTTCAATTAAGGGATCGGTTAAGCCTTCTTTGATGATCAGTTTTAAGTCTGGATAACTTTCAGAGAGAGCTCCTACAAAATAAGGGAGTAAATAGGGACATGAAGACGCAATGGCACCCAGACGAAACAATCCCGATAACGGTTTTTGATCCGTAAGCGTCAGTTGCGATAGGATTTCCGCCTCAGATAAAATCTTGCGAATTTGGGGAATTAGCTTGTTTCCGGCCTCCGTTAAAAGCACATGTCGCTTGCTGCGCTCAAACAGAGGGGTACCCAGAGTCTTCTCCACCGACTTGATTTGCTTGCTTAGCGCGGGCTGACTGACCGAGCATGCCTCGGCCGCCCGGCTAAAGCTCAAATGCTCTGCCACGGCCGCGATATACGTAAGGTCTTTTAACGTGAGATCCGGTATTGTCATAACCAAAAGTTATCTATTTTATGAAATGTATGTATTGGCGATCTAAGTGTAAATCTTCTATCCTGAGAAAGTCAAGCAATCAGGAGATCCCAAGATGAAAAACTACAAAAACGAAACCGAAAAAAACCTGGAATCCGCCTTTGCGGGGGAATCCATGGCGAACCGTAAATACCTGTATTTTGCAAAGCTGTGTCGTGTGCTCGGGAATGAAGAGGTCGCGCAACTGTTTGAGTTGACGGCTCACCAAGAAACCTCTCATGCTTTTGCCCATTTGGAACTGATGTATCCGCAAAACCTGACGGTCGAGCAAATTTTGGAAATTGCCATTGAAGGCGAACTTTACGAAACCAATCACATGTATCCCGAATTTGAAGCGACTGCGAGAAAAGAAGGCCATTTAGATGCCGTCAGCGAATTTCAAGAACAGGCCAAAGAATCTGCAGAGCATGCCGAGATCTTTGTCAAAGCTGCCAAACGCTTTAAAGCCCTCAAAGGTGTAGAGGCCCAACATGCGGCCCGATATCAACGCGCACTGGAGGCATTGCAATCGTAGCCTTTCCCCGGCTGTCCAAATAGAAGCTTGAGACCCAGGAATCGTTGACTGAGAATATGGTTCATTTGCCCTGCCACACAGCCGAATTGTTTAGTAGTCGTTACGAAAGACTGCCGGGAATCTTGCTTTAAAGCCAGAAGTTGATGCACACGCGGGATAAGCTGGGCAGAATCAGCCTGAAGCTTTTGGGCCGTCTGCTGAATATTACGGAGCTTTAAATTTTGTGCTTGCTGGGCAGTGGCTTGTGCGAATTGGGATAAATCTTCCAGTGCCTGCTTCAAAGCTGCCTCGGTGTTGGCTTCAGCCATCATGGTTTTAAACCGCTCAGATTGCTTTTGGATGTTAGTGGCTAAAGGGTCCTTCAAATTTTTAGCTTCCGATTGCAACTGATCCAGGGTTTCTGAAAGCGCCGTTAATTCACTGACATTGGCCGAACCCAAGAAATGATTGATGGAATCTGCGCCTTTATTCACTTTTTTAATTGTCGCAGCGGCATTGGGAATTAACTGGGTTTCATTGAGTTGGGTATTCACGTCTTTGAAGGTGGTGCCGATATTGTCTGATGCAGTTTTGACAGAACTTAACGTATCACCTAGATTTTTGGTATTGTCATTAAATTGCTGAATCCCTTGTTTGAGAGGGCCTGCGGTTTGAGTGGTGAAATCATGGATGCCGTCTGCGGCTTGTCCAATATGTTGGCTGACACCTTGAAACTGAGAAGTGGCAGTTTTAAGCGATTGCCGCCCTTCTGAGATAAAGATTTTAAGATTTTGCATGGCGGATTGGCTGGCATCTAATGTTTTTTCAATAGTGTGATTATCGGCAATTTGAGTCAACTGTTTTTGAATTTTTTCCCATGTTTCGTTTTCACTTCCCATCATCGTGTCGTTATTTGCAATAATATCATTACTGGTTAGGGTTGAGGGGGGCTTGATATCAATAAACCTCTGGCCGGTAATTCCTTCCAGGTGAATAAAAATGCTGCTGTTTTTTGGCAGCCTTAATTTAGGCATGGTAATTCCAATTTTGATCAAGGTGGATTTATAATCCCGACTTAATGAGACATCGTCGACTTGTCCCACTTCCACGCCACGATAATAAACCATGCTATCTTTTGTGATGTGATCGGGTGTGTCAAACATCACGTTAAACGTATAGGCTGGCTTTGTGACAATAATATGGAGCCATAAAACGCCAAATATTAGAACAAAAAATCCGGCCAGAATAAATAATCCTGAAGAAAAAGCTGCTTTTTCCGTTGTTTTGCTAAGCATGAATGGGACCCTCAATTTGACGTTCTCGGTATTGTTTGGCGTAGGGATCATTTGTTTTGAAGAAATCTTCAATAGATCCCTCATAAATAAAATTACCCTCATAGAGCAAAGCTACTTTGTTTGCAATATGTTGATTGGTGTGAAATTCATGGGTCACCATCAGCGCAGTGATGTCATATTTTTCGTGGATAGTTGCCAAATCTTTATCCAATCGGGCACTTAAAACGGGATCCAAACCTGCAAAAGGTTCATCATACAGCATAATATCGGGTGTCACGGCCAAGGCACGCGCAATACCGACTCGTTTTTGCATACCACCCGATAACTCATACGGGTAACTCTTTTTACTCTCCGATAAACCCACCAGGGATAACACTTCATCAATTCGTTGTGTGATTTTGCTTTGGTCAAAATCCGTATCGTTCCGAAGGACGATTTTCAGATTTTGTTCCACATTAAAAGAGGTAAACAAGGCACCTTGCTGAAAAGCCAGGGCAATTCGCTTGTCTTTTATATGGATTTCACCACTGTCAGGTTCAATTAAACCTGCAATCAGTTTGATAATCGTGCTTTTTCCTGCGCCACTGGGTCCCAAAACGGCCAGCTTATCTCCCTTGTTAAGGGTTAAATTGAAATTGCAAAGCACCTTCTCGTTGTTAAAAGCGAGGGAAATATCTTTCATTTCCAGAAGAGTTTCTGTTTTTTTCGGGGGTTCCATTACTTGAGGCATGAGAAGCTCCTATGATACGGGTAATGATGAGGATTGGAAAAAGAATGCGGTAAAGATATAGTTCAAAATAAAGATGGCAAGCAGGCACCAGACCACCGTTCGGGTGGTACTGACGCCAACTGCTTCTGAGCCACCGACGGTCATTAAGCCGTTAAAAGATGCGATAATGACAATGGCAATGGAAAATGCCATCGATTTGCTCAGCATATTCAAAATATCCGCCCAATGCGTATTATAGCGAGCAGAATCCCAAAAGACGCCGGAAGGAATATGAACAACGATTTCTGTAAACAGTTGTCCAGCCAGTAAGGCCAGTCCTGCACCTAAGATTGCTAAAATAGGTCCGGAAATCATGATAGAGACGAGTCGCGGGATAACCAATTGTTCTAATTCGTCAATATGAAACACTTGCATGGCATCAATTTGTTCGGTGACTTTCATGGTGGCAATTTCTGCTGTAATAGAGGCACCGATATTGCCGGCCATCACAATCGATACAAAAACGGGGGCTAATTCACGAAGCATGGCAATTGCCACGAATCCCCCCACCATATTGGTGGCACCATATTTTTCTACAATTTCACGAGCAAATTGGACCGATATAGCCATCCCAATAAAAAATGCGGACAAAGCGACAATAGGCAGCGAGCCTAAGCCGGAGCGATCAATTTGAATGACAACTTGTGAAAAATTAATTTTGCCCTGCAATATTTTACCGAACGATCGTGTCAGCATAAGGCTACAGTAACCGATAATGGTTATTGCATTTTGCAGATAATAAAAACCGGAATTTAAAATATCAGGCATAAAACCCTTTTCCTATAGAGCAATACGCTCAATCCCAAGGTATGAGACTGAGCGTATGCCAAATTTAAACGCCAATTAGTATTCTTCAATTTCTCTACGAAGCGATTCAGCGGTTTTGCCGGTTCTTTGCTGTAAGCGCCCCAATAATTCGTCTGCTTTGCCTTCGGTATAGAGCAAATCGTCATCGGTAAGCTGGGCATATTTTTGTTTTAAAATGCCTTTAATTTTATTCCAGTCTCCTTTTAATTCGAGCGTCGTAGGCATGAGGTTTCTCCTTTCATTATTGTGATTTACTATTCATACAATTTCTTTGCTCTGCAATAAATCGGTCATTTGGCTACAATTACAGGCTTTTTTGGGTCATTTGGGTAGCAAAAAAAAAGCATATGCGCAAAGGGCATATACTTGTGGAAAGTGTCGAGAAAGGTGAGAGAGTTGAGTGTTTTAATGAGTTACTTTCAGATCTTTCACTTCGTAGCGTTTGAAAAGGGCTTTCACTTCAGGTGTCAGGTCTTTGGGTACATGGGCCATCAGCAAAATGGTTTCATTTTCGGTCAGCGCATTTTGATAATACTTAGCTTCATGCTCAGGAATACCTGCACCTACTAGTGCACCCAGTAAGCCACCCGCACCCATGCCTATACTGGTACCTGCCAAAATACCTGCAATGGGTCCAGCAACTAATAACCCAACGCCAGGAGCAAGGACAGAACCTATCAACGTGAGGCCGCCGATGATTCCTCCTAAGACGCCACCACTGATACCGCCTACGGTGGCACCTTCAGGCAATTTACTGCCGGAGTGCATTTTAACGACCGTATCTCCCGTGCTTTCAGACATCAATACGTTAATGTCTTCCTGGGGAATATTGCGCATGACCAACTCATCAATTAGTTCATACATATTTTCAATAGGGAAAATGCCGGACACATTTTCATAATGAATCGTTGTATCGGTCGTCATTGGAAATTCCTCCTTTACGAAACATCCTTATTCTGTCAAACCTAGAGTTTTATGAGAACTACCCATCTTTCTATTCGTAGATGAGCAGTCAGTTAGTTTTTCTGAAGCATCATGCCTTGGGAGACTTGTTTCTCCAGCTGATGAAGTTTTTCAGGATCATAAGTCTTTTCCAGCGATGGAATAAATGAGCCTCGGATGACTTGGTAATGCTCTTCCAATAAACGGTGTAAATCTTTCAAGGCGTCCAAAAATGTCGCATCCGGTTCATCGACATGGACCATTATCATTTTTTCAACAACTTCGGATAGTCTTTCTTGACTGCGGTGCAACTCTGCCAACGGCGAGGGTATAACGGCACGTATATCGTCATTCTCACAGAAAAAAGATTCTTCCCATTCCATGAGCTGGTTAATGGTATTTAATATTTTCTTTGCCAAATCCATACGTTCAGGATCATTAATCTGAGGATACCGATGAATTAAATCTTCCAGCATCGGGAGCAGTTGATTATTTTTGACGTCAAAAACTTCTAACAGTTGAGAAGCCATGATATACCTCCCTTAATCTTTATCCTGAAAATGAGCTTCCAGAAACCAAAGACGTAAATCCAGGCCTCGGGAAACTTCCGTGTAGACATCGGCTGTGCTTTTGTCTTTCAGATCATCGGCTTCGTTGATATTTTTGCGAACCAATTCACCCACCTGGGCATAACGCTCAATAAGTGCCTGCAAGTGATCGTCGCCACTGGTGGCTTCCAGTGGATAAGCTTCCAGCTCGCTTAACTCGGCTACCAAGGAGACTGTTCCAAGCGCTGTGCCACCCAGGGTGGTAACGCGCTCGGCAACGGTATCCGCGTAGCCTTCCAGCTCACCAGTCAACATATCAAACATTTCGTGAAGGGCAATAAACCGTTTGCCTTTTACATTCCAGTGCGCTTGTTTCACTTGAAGCTTCAAATCAATCAAATGCGCAAGGGCTTTGTTCAAGCCAACGGTCAACTTTTCCCGATCCCCAACCGGAATGTTGATATGGGTACGATGAAGTGGCGTTTTAACCATCGTGTTTGCCATGAGCGAAATTACCTCAATATTGCTTTATTGATTTAAGGATGAATTTTGCTTATTTTGGTACCTTCCAGGCTTAAATTAGCCATCAGGCCTTTTTCATCAACAACAAAAGCCAAGACCGGCTTGTCCAGGTTTTCGGAATTAATGGAGCCTTCCTTGCCCACATCTACGATTGTGGCTGCGGCATCAGCGCCAAACTGCCAGCCTTCGCTATTGCGAAATTTCTTATAGACATCACTATCCATAAAGCAGATGATAATGGATTTTCTTTGACCACCCAATTGCCAGCCAAACGATCCACCGGCGATGCTGTAGTAATCAACCGTTTTACCATGAACGAGCAACGCTCCTTCACCGTATTTGGCACCTACGACAAAGCCGCCTTGATATACATGGGGGAATACCAAAACACCTTTGGCCTTATTTAAAACCTGATATCCGTCTTTGACGTCATGGTTAAAGTCAGATAAAGATTCTTGAACCCAGCCATTGATTTTCGCAGCTGAGGCGGCGTGGGCAGGCGGTAAATTAATCGAAACGGAACCGGCCAATAAGCCAACGACCATCATCTTTAAGGTCAATAATTTAAAACCGTTTTTCATCGTTGCATCCTCTTTTTTACTATACTGACTGGCGGACCGCTCAGCCAAACTGTTCCTCCATAGTAATATAGGCGTATTGTTAAGCAAGCCACCACATGGCTATAAAAGTTTATCCTCTGTATAAACTTTCCCTCTAAAAACCCAGTAAACGCCGAAGGTGTAAGCCAGTACGAAGGGTAACCCAATAGCGGCGACAATCAGCATAATGAACAGCGTTTTTTCAGAAGCGGCAGCATTATAAATGGTTAAATTCCAGGTACTATCCAGCCTGGAAGGTAGAAGCGTGGGGTAAAGTCCCATTCCGAAGAGAAAAAACGTTACTGTAATAACACCTCCCGAAGCCAGAAGTGCGGTGACCTCTTTTTTTTGTCGTAGACAAAACGGAATGCTAAGAATAGCGATTATCAAAAATATTACAATACCCCATGTCCACCAATGGGCTTGCACATGCCGAATAATCGAGAATTGTTTGACAAACAATGCGCCAGTTGTCAGCAGATACAAACCAATAAAGGCACTGTACCAAAAACGGGTCCACTGTTTGACGCGTTCTTGTAACAGCGTTTGAGTTTTTAGGTGCAAGTACATGGCCCCATGCAGCGCAAACAGGCTGAGAATAAATAGGCCGACCAGAATGGCATAGGGATGAAAAAGATTTAAAAACATGGCGGACTGAAAATCCATGTTGGCCTGAATGGGCAAGCCGAGAATGATATTTCCCACCATGACCCCAAATAAAAACGTCGAGCCGGCGCTCCCCAGAACAAACACAATATCCCAAAGTTTGCGCCACCAGCCCCAGGTTTCCTTGTTTCGAAACTCCAGGGCCACTGCTCGAAATATTAGAGCAACCAGCATTAAGATAAAGGCCAGATAGAATCCTGAAAATAAAGTAGCATAGACGTTTGGAAATGCAGCAAACAAGGCGCCTCCGCCGGCAACCAGCCATACTTCGTTGCCGTTCCACACCGGTCCAATTGCTTCCAATAAGGCGTTTCGTTCTTCCTCGGTTTTGGCAAGCGGATACAAAATACCCACCCCTAAATCAAAACCGTCCAAGACTGCGTAACCCACCAACAGCAGTCCTACCAGAAAAAACCAAATCATATTTAAATTCATATCAACACTGAGGCCCCTTCTGAATTTTTTTATTTAAGCTGTAAATAAAAACGGCAAAAAGTGCCAGATAAAGCAGGCTGAAAATAACAAGCGAAGCGATAAGAGAGGGGCTGTCTACAGCCGGAGAAATACCCTCAGATGTTCTGAGCAGCCCATACACCAGCCATGGCTGGCGTCCGGTTTCAGTTGCAATCCATCCCAATTCGTTGGCTAAATAGGGGCCAATGACCGAAAGAACAAAAATCCAGAGGAGCCAGCGGTTTTCAAAAAGTTTTTTTTGCCACCAACAAAATATCCCCAGCCAACTGATAAAAATACAATACAGTCCAATTGTAATCATCAGATGATAAGACTCAAATGGCAGAAACGTTGGGGGGCGAACATCCGGGTTAAAGCTCTCCAGTCCTTGGAGGGTGGCATGGATATTATCTTTGGCCAGCCAGCTCAGCATGCCGGGAATCGGCAATCCATAGCGTACGCTTTGAGATTTATCGTCCGGAATGCCAAAAGCCCACATGGGCACTTCCGAGCGCGTTTGGTAAATCCCTTCAAAAGCAGCCAGTTTTGCCGGTTGATAGACAGTGACAGTTTTGGCCTGGTGAGATCCGATAAAAAGTTGAAGTGGCGTAATGACAGCAGCAAAGATCATGGCGATAATAAAGCCTCGTTTTGCAAATTCCAGATGTTTTTTTTGAAGCAGATAGAAAGCACAGATACTCATCACAAAAAACGCGCCCAGAATCCAAGAACCGACAATGACATGGCTAAATCTGTCCATGCTGCTGGGGTTGAAAATCATGGCCCAGTAATCGGTCAGTTCAGCCCGAATTTGCCCGGCATGGCGAACCAAATGATAGGCTACCGGTGTTTGCTGCCAGCTATTGGCCACCGTAATCCAGAACGCGCTGAAAATGGCCCCAAATGCGACCATCATCGTTGCAAACAAATGAAGCCGCGCAGACACTTTTTCCCAGCCGAAAATCACGATCGCTAAAAAGCCCGATTCCAGAAAAAAGGCAAAAATGCCTTCGGCGGCCAGGGCAGAGCCAAAAATATCCCCCACAAACCGGGAGTAAACCGCCCAGTTGGTCCCGAATTGAAATTCCATCACCAGTCCGGTTGCGACGCCCAATCCAAAGTTAATCGCAAAAATTTGGCTCCAAAACTGGGTCATTGCCCGGTAAACCGGTTTACCGGTTCGCAGATACCACGCCTCCATCACCACCATCAAGGTTGCCAGCCCGATACTGAGAGGCGGGAATAAATAATGAAACAGTATCGTGAAAGAAAATTGAAGCCTTGCTAATAAAACCACATCCATATATTTTGTGTATCGCAAAAGAACTTTCTAGCCAAGTAATTGAGTAGGGTTTTTGTTATGCTCTTGGTATAAAAAGTACATTAGGAAACATGACCATGAGTACCACTATGACAAACCCAGCCTTATCTACGATGTCTGTCAATGCCATTCGCTTTTTGTCCATCGATATGGTTCAAAAAGCGAACAGTGGTCACCCCGGCCTTCCGTTGGATGCAGCCCCGATGGCCTACGTGCTGTGGCATCGTTTCCTGAAGCATAACCCCAGCAACCCCAAATGGTACGATCGCGACCGGTTTGTATTGTCTGCAGGGCATGGCTCTGCGTTGCTATATAGCTTGCTGTATTTAACCGGCTATGACCTTTCCTTGGAGGATATTAAGCAATTTCGCCAGTGGGGCAGTAAAACCCCGGGGCACCCCGAGCGAGGACATACCCCAGGCGTTGAAGTGACCACAGGACCTTTGGGTCAGGGTTTTGCAAACGGGGTTGGGATGGCGATGGCCGAAGCACACTTGGCTGCGCGATTTAACTCGCCGGAATTTGAAATTTTTAACCACTACACTTATGGCATCGTCAGTGACGGTGATCTGATGGAAGGGGTAGCTTGCGAAGCGGCCTCTCTGGCGGGGCATCTTCAACTGGGCAAGCTGATTTATCTTTACGACAGTAATCACATCACGCTTTCGGGCACCACAGATATCACGTTTACGGAAGAC
>Ga0206873_1006_pt1 | contig 51295 bp, 59 predicted proteins | sample Alteio_BWOrgCont_11_FD_152631 | JGI IMG/M metagenome (GOLD analysis project Ga0206873, IMG submission 152631) | Enriched cells from forest soil in Barre Woods Harvard Forest LTER site, Petersham, Massachusetts, United States -... | ecosystem: Environmental > Terrestrial > Soil > Temperate forest >...
GTCTTTAAAATGGGAGCCGAAATTGCGAGAGAATGCAAGCGGCTTGGAGTACAGGTAGATTTTGCGCCTGTTGTCGATATAAATGATAACCCCGTCAACCCGGTGATTGGAATGCGTTCATTCGGAGAAGACAAAAAGCATGTGACAGCAATGAGTATTGCCTATATGCAGGGGTTACAGAGCGAGAATGTATTGTCATGTGCAAAGCATTTTCCCGGTCATGGAGATACGAAAACAGATTCACACCTTTCGTTACCGGTTGTTGATTACCCAATGAGCAGGCTGGATACATTGGAGTTATATCCATTTGAAAAAGTTTTTAATGATGGGATGGGTGCTACTATGGTTGCGCACCTTTATATTCCGGCGCTTGATTCAACTCCTAATCAAGCATCTACGCTTTCATCGAAAGTGGTGGATAGTTTATTAAAAAAACGATTGAACTTTCAAGGACTTATATTTACCGATGCATTGAATATGCAGGGAGTTGCTAAGTATTATCCTCCGGGAATAGTGGATGTAAAAGCATTGCTTGCCGGCAATGATGTATTGCTTTTTTCAGAAAATGTTCCCAAAGCGATAGAAGAAATAAAAAAAGCGATTACAAAACATGAAATAACCCAGGAAGAAATTGATACCCGTTGCCGTAAAATATTAATGGTAAAAGCATGGACGGGATTGAATCATTATAAGCCGATTGCCATTCAAAACCTTACAAAAGACATTAACTCCGTTGAAGCAGATTACATAAATAGGCAATTAGCTGAAAAAACTATTACCGTTCTTTCCAATAAAAATAATTTACTGCCTTTGAAGCGATTGGATACATTGCACATAGCATCACTTATGATTGGCGATTCTACAGAGAATATATTTCAGTCAAGGCTGGATAATTATACTCAGGTTGATAATTACAACATGAGTCTTCACGGTTCTGAGAGTATAAAGAATGCCATGTATCAAAAGTTAAAAAAATATAATCTTATAATAATTGGGGTGAATCATACCAGCATGCATCCTCAAGATACATTTGGTATTACAAAGGTTGCCATAAAAATGATTGACACTCTCGAAAAGAGGACTTCTGTTGTACTTGACTTATTCTCTGACCCATATATTCTTGAATATCTTCCACAGGCACAAAATGCAACAGCTTTAATCATGTCATACCAGAATACACCTTATATGCTTGATTATTCCGCGCAACTTATATTCGGAGGAATAGCGGGGAACGGTACACTTGCCGTTTCCGCATCTGATAAATATAAGCGGGGGACGGGAATAAAAACCGTTAAAACAAGATTGGAATATACTATTCCCGAAGAACTTGGTATTTCTTCCAATGCCCTTTCGAGGATTGATACTATTGCGAATTATGGCATTAAACAACATGCTTATCCCGGATGCGTGATACTGGCAGCAAAAGATGGAAAGGTTTTTTATGAGAAAGCATTCGGCACTGAAAATAATAACGACACCACAAAGGTCCGTCCGGATGATGTGTATGATCTTGCATCGGTTACAAAGATGGCTGCCACTACACTTGCAGTAATGAAACTCACAGAGGAGAAAAAGATAATATTAGATAATACGTTACGTACTATTCTTCCCCAGGCTAAAAAGAGTAATAAAAAAAATATCCTTATAAAAGATATACTTGTTCACCAGGCCGGGCTTAAACCAGATATTTTCTTTTATAAGGAAACAATGCATGGTAGTGCATACCGGAATGGTATTTATAGCTCTGATTCGTCAGTAGAATATCCATTTGCTGTGGCGGCGCATTTGTTTATCCGAAAGGATTATAAAGACAGCATACTAAAAGAGATACTCAAATCTCCAGTGGATAAAAATCCGGTATATAAATACAGTGATTTGGGTTTTATTTTATTGGGGTATGCTATAAATGATATCACGGGAATGCCGTTGGATAAATACGTTCAAAATAATTTTTATAAACCGATGGGTCTGTCGACGACGTGCTTTAACCCGCTTAAAAAAATACCTGTTTCAAGAATTATTCCAACCCAATATGACAGCGTATTCCGCAAACAATTATTACGAGGGTATGTGCATGATCCATCGGCAGCCGTGTTAGGGGGAGTGGCGGGAAATGCAGGGCTTTTTTCCGATGCAACCGATCTTGCTTCTCTTATGCAGATGTTCCTTCAAAACGGTGTTTATGGCGGAGAAAGATACCTTGATAGTTCAACAGTAAAGGAGTTTACATCTTGTATTTATTGCGATAAAGGCAACCGGCGTGGATTAGGCTTTGACAAGCCTGAAACCGATACTGTAAAGGAAAGTCCAGCCTGCCGTTCTGCTTCCCCCGAAAGCTATGGCCATTCAGGATTCACGGGTACCTATGTTTGGGTTGACCCTAAGTATGGGATTGTTTATGTGTTTTTGTCTAACCGCGTTGCTTCCGACCCAAACGAGAATAGGCTCTCCAAGCTGAATATCCGCACCAACATACAGCAGGTAATTTATGATGCGATAGGGGCGAAATAAATAAGTATTTTAGCAAAATGAATGTAATAGAACGGTTGAAAGCGTTGCCGCTTTCTCAAAAAATATTTTATTTAATTATGGCAGTTTTTGGTTGTATGTTTTATATAATTGTTATTGCCAATCATTATTACTTTCGGACGTATACGTTTGATTATGGGACTTACAATTTTGCCTTTTGGGATTATGCCCATTTTCACAGTAGCATAGTTCCAATATATTATGTGGAGGGAATTAAGCAAAAATTATTTATTCAGGATCATTTTTCATTAATTCTTATATATTTTGTTCCGGTTTACTGGCTTTTAAACTGGCTCACTGGTTCGTATACTTTACTAATCATTCAAGTTACTTTAATATTGTGGAGCACCTGGGCATTATATAGATTAATAAAACTGAAAACCAATGATGATTGGCTTGCAGTAATATCTGTTTTATACTATTTTCTTTTACAGGGACGATACTGTTCATTTAGCGCGGACTGCAATATTCTGACGATGGCATGTTGTTTGATTCCCCCATTTTTGCTCTATTTTGAGTCACGAAAATATGTAGTTGCATTTATACTATTTATTCTACTTTTATTTTCAAGAGAAGATATGTCCCTCTGGTTCATTTTTATTTTCATAATGCTAATTATCTGGCATTGGAGAGAAAAGAGAATTATGGTTTATTGTATAGGTGGAATTTTTGTAGCAACAGTATATTTTATACTGCTTTTTAAAGTGTTCATACCTATGGTAGAAACTTCTCAGGTCCATTATACGCTCTTTGAATATTCTGCACTAGGGAAAACTCCTTTGGAAGCTTTTTTGCACTGCATAGAACATCCTATAGATACTTTTAAGTTACTATATATAAATCCTTTACCCGATCATAGTGTTGACGGAGTAAAGAAAGAATTGTACGTGGTTTATTTTATTTCAGGAGGCTTTTTGTTGTTTCTCCGACCCCAATATTTTATTTGGTTTATTCCTATCATTGCACAAAAAATGTTTAATGATTTCACCATTCGTTGGGGAATTGATGGGTACTATGCAATTACAATAGTTACGATACTACCCATTTCCATATTTTTAATAATTTCTAAATTTAAAGTAAAATGGTTTAGGTATTCTTTATCTGCACTGGTATGTTTACTTGCCCTGTCGGTAACATGGTATAAGATGAATCATAGCATACAATGGAGGGATACTGTTAAAGAAAACATTTTTAATCCCCATTTTTTTCATCCTAACTATGATGCGGCAAAAATTCATGCTGACCTGAGACTAATACCACCTGATGCTAAAATATGTGCTTCTGAATCTATACTTCCACATTTATCGCAACGCATGTGTGCATACGAATTCCCCGATGTGGAAGATGCTGAATACATAGCAGTATTCACATTCAAAAATTATTATCTGACAGATGATAAAACGTATTCGAAAGTATTAAATAGCTATATTCTCAATCCTTTCTGGAAGATAATTGCATATGATCCTCCTTTTTTAGTGTTAAAGAAAAATACAACCGCAAAGTAGTTTTTACTTTCGCTGGAAAATCCATACTCCATACTCCATTCCCCCAATTACAGTGAATTTTTCTTCCGGGCTAAATTTTTGGAGCAAAGTTAAATTGGGGTTTTTCATTAAGGTATCCAATTTAATTTTTCCTTCATTCGGACCAAAGTGACTGTCCCAAATCATAATACTTCCGTGGGGCATATCCTGGTCAGGATGGCGTGAATTCATGCTCCATAGTTCTCCTCTTTTCGATGTGTCATAGGGGTCGATATTCAGGCAAGGAGTGATGTAAGGCGCAAGGTAAAAAACTTTTTTGTCTGTGTTTGGGCTTTGTTTTAACCAGTCTGTTGCTTTTTTAATTACTACGTCTTCTGAATCAAGTTTAAATGGGATTTTATACCATAAAGCATAAGGCGAATATAATACAAGCAGAGCAAAACAGGCAGCTATTATACCCTTTAGCCGGGGTATTTTAAGTATGTCAGTACCCATATTAATGAGATGTAAGCCGCGCAAGGCAATAATTGAAGCAAGAGGTATAAGAGGGGCCATATAGCGGAGTAGCCCAAGGGTAGGAAATATGCCCGTAGCCCATACCACCGTGTGTCCTAAAAATATATTAACAAAGCTGCCAAAAATTAAAAGAACTTCTTCCAGGTAATAATCATTTTCCTCTGGGTTTTTATTCGACTTTTTTAAATAACTGGCGCCGGCAAACCATACAATGCCAAGTATAATAAGGATTGTAAGCGCTATGCCTGTAATATCACGATAAGGAGCTATATAACTTAGTAAGTCACCCCTTACACTGCCATAAGTCTGTGAGTTTGTCTCCGAATATGGATTCTGGCTGATTAACCAAAAAAGTCTTTTATAATAAAAGAACCCGATTATACTTATTACAATTGTTCCAGCAGGAAGCAGGAAATTTGCCAGGTATTTTCTTTTCAAAATAAAATAGAATATAAAAAGCGGAAGGACAAAAATGTATTCCGGTCTTACAAAGGGAAGAAATGAAAAGACGATAGCGCTTAAATAATATCGCTGGTTCATGATAAGCCATATGCACAAGATTAACATCAGTGAAAACAGAGGTTCAGTGAGACCTGAGTTAACAACTGAAAAATATATGGGAGCAGAAAATGTGAAAATTATTGCCAGGTAAGGAAAGGGTATAGCCAGTTTTTCTGCTATTCTATAGGCAAAATAGGATGCGGCAAGCCCGCACAGAATATTAAAAAAGGTAATTCCTTTTAATCCAAATTGGGCAAAAGGTGAGGAAAGCATGGTAAAAAGCGGCTTACCCCAATCATCTAGAAATAGATGGTGATGGTGCCATGAATAACGGGAAATAAGATAGTGGGAAATTCCATCTCCGCTGTCAAATGTGCCGGATGACAATATTAAAATAATACATGCGTAGATGAACAAACCACATAAAATTGACCATGCGATTATTTTATTATTTGATAGCATATTAATCTAGATTTCTTAAATTGTAAATAGTAACGTTCTGATAGGAGCCGATTTTATTTTTCAAATAGGGCTTTAGCCAATCATCATTTAACATAGATGGCTCAGATATTATTAAATATTTAGTCCCTGCATGTATAAATTCTTTGATTTCATTACTATTGTCTAACCCACCAGAAGAACCAAAGTCACTAAATCCCTTTTGGTCCATTAAATAAAGCGTAATATCCGGGCTTTGGTCGGGGATGCTTATTACTTTATCATCTCTTGAAATACCCAGGCTCCTTAAATAAGGGGTGATGGTTTCTAAAGCCTTAGTGCGATTTTGATAGTTCTCATGAAACCAATTCCAGAAATTAATCTCATCCTGACTTAGGATAAAAGTATTTGCTATGAATGGAGTTTTGGGGAAATAACGTACATTGGTTTGAACGGCACAATAATATATGTTCCAGCCCAGAATTAATGCAAAAGCAATTTTTAGCAAAGAGGAGTTAAACAAAGCATAGTATCTTTCCTTAAGGAAAACCAGCAGGGATAATAATGTTGTGGGAATAAATATTAATACATTTATAAGGTAATAATCATGGACTCTGAAATTGCTGAACCAAAGCATTATATAAAAAATGCATCCGGCGAATACCAGTAAGATGAGCCAGTAATAAAAATGGTTCATTTTTTTGTAATTAATAAGCAGGATGAGAAAAAGAGCTAGTATGAAAAATATAAAAGGTTTGTAAAAATATTGTGGAAGCAAAACATAATAAAGTTTATCTATAGTATCATGAATAGCATGTAGATCAAATTCCCAAATGGGATGCTGGATAGTGAGAAAGAAACCGGCATTGTGTGAGTTTCTATAATTAGCAGAATAAACAACCCATGCCGAAACAATAAGTACTAATAAAAATATTGATACGCCTTGCTTGACTGGATTAATAAAAATTTTCGCTTCCGGAATTTTATTCTTTTTGAGTAGCTCCCAAATAAAAATGATAATCAATGGAACGAAGGATAGTAACGCAGTAATTTTAATCAATCCGGCAAGCAGGAAAAACAAAACAGAAAGATTGAAAAAGAACAACCGCTTTGTTTTATAGTATCTTACAAAAAAATACCAAGCAATTATAGCTATGCTCAGGGCGGAGGTATCCGGTATAAAGTTATTTGTGTATACAGCGAAAATGGGAGAGGTAAATAATAATAATGAAACCATTAGTGCCCATGCGCCATCCTGGATAAGTTCTTTAGTTAACCTGAATAAGGCATATAAACCTGCAAAGCCGATAATTGTATCTAACAACCTGAAAATATATTCGTGATATCCTAAAACCTTCCAAAGCAGAGCTACGGTATAATAAATCAAGGGAAATTCGGTTGGGCAAGTCACTCCATCGCCCGTGGCGCCGCAATTGTTTAAAGCAGGAGTGAAGAAGTGCATTCCTTGTTTATAATAATTAAGAGTAATTGATAAACTATCACACTGCCTCCATTGATGGATGGAGCATGGACGCATAAATAGGATATACTCGTAAGAATATAAAAAAGAAATGCCTAAGAGCAATATAAAAAAAAGAAAATCCCATAATTTTAGGGCTTTAGGAATTATCATTGGGGTATTATTTTGCTTTTTCCAAGTTTACAGAATTGCAACTAATTCTTTATCGGAGTATGTTTTTAAGGGTTGGTATCATTTGTCAGATTTTAACCTTTAAAAACAAAGGTATCGGTATTCAACTTCATGGGATAAACTTTTATAGAAAGGTCATCGAAATAGGAATACCCATGTCCGTAGTAGTAGAGATAAAATATAATGGTACTATCTTTTATTGAAGGAGGTACGAGGCATTTATATTCTATTTGCTTCCAACCTGTAGCCTCAGAATCTATAATTGCACGTCCCAAATTATAAAATTTTCCATATTTTTTTGAAGAAAACGCAATAGCACCCATGCCATCATCTGATTTTTGCCATATACTTATGTTTATAAGATATCCCGGCAGAACCCTTACAGGATAATTAATAGCGTATTGATTTTGATGATTTAATAAAATGGAGTTATTACCCGAATGATGTTCTTTATTGCTCAAAAAATTAACTCCTTCAGCAGTATGATTACCATCTGTAGAAACAAATTTCGAGTGGTCAACTGTAAATTTTTCAAAATCGAAATTTATTTCCAGAGGGTTAGCCATCAAGGCTCTTGACATGTTTTGATTTCCTTCAAATTCATAAACGTATTCATTTGATTCTTTAAGACTATAAATTAACCGAAAGTGAGCTACAGTATCCTTTCTCCACATACTTAGGTCGGTAAGAATAGACTTTCTTGCATTGGAATCCTTATCATTAAAATAAGCCATAATTTCCGGATATTTGGAAAATAATTCAGGAGTATAAAAAATATCATCCCAATGAGCAATTATGCCTTGAGATTGCTTAGCTGTATTGTATAAATAGGAGTTCGGATAAAGTTTTTTTAAAAATTCCCAGTATTTATAGCGAAAGTTTCCGGTATATGCAGTCCCGAAATCAAGGGATGGTTCAATTCTTGAACTTTGGTAATCGGAAGTTATAATCAGGGGTACATTAGAATACTTATTAAGAAAATCTGCAGTTATATTGGATATAGGCTGGGGAGGATATGTAAGAAATGTTTTTAAAGCACTATAAGCAAAAAAAGTGAGAATTAGGTAAGATAAAACAGGCAAAATGTATTTATTTTGAAATATTTTTATTTTCAAAATATCCTTTAATACTCCATAGGAGCCTGCCAATATCAGCGGAAAGCAAAGTCTTACAGGTATAAGGTAATGGAATGAATAGTGTTTTGCTACCAAAATAATAAGTACTGAAGATGAAACCCATACTCCTGAAAGGAGGCGCAAATAGATTTTATTTTCCGGACGCATTTGATTACGTTTCAGTAATGCGATGAATAATGAAATACTCATCAAAATATAGAGGGATGTAAAATAAATATCTTCCTTGAAGAGGATTTTAAAATTGGCGAGAAACTCAACCTTATTAACGAAACCTTTATCGCCCTGCCCGTATATTCCAGTGTGAGTTGCAAGGCTTGAGAGCCAATCTATCATATTACCTAACACCGGCAGTGCAGGTGAAATAAAAATAAGCAAGAATAAAATAAATGAACCAATATATTGGATTCTTGAGCGGGATGTGGGCAATAAAAATAAAACCAAAAATAATAAAGGAAAACAAGTGTATTTGCAGGAAACAAGAAACCCTGTAAAGGCACCATAGACAAGTATATATCGCAAACTAAATTTACCGATTGACCGGAAATCATTAGAAAAACAATTACAATACAGGTATGCCATAAAAGGCATTCCAAACATAAGCATAAACGACTCGGGCGAGGGGGCAGCCGAAGTCAGGTAATATCTGCCTACTAAAGGCGTAAGCTGAAATAATAGCGCTATAGCAGGATTTCCTGTTCGTTTAAAAGTATAGTACCCGGTAAACCACGATATTAATACAAAAAGTATGCTTACTGATGCGCAAATAGCATGGAGATAACTCTCAGTGTGCATTAATACATCGTGGTAAAGTGGGACGCTGTAATTGAAAAGATGTTTAATATAAATTACAGCAGCAGAAAAGAATTGAACCGGTATTCCCGGATTATCAATGTATCCAACCTCTATATTTTCACCCGCAAGAGTCATTCCATTGAAAAGATAGGTATAAACAGGGTCGGGACCTATCCTGTAAAATGGCCTCCAGTTTACAAAGAATGTTCCCGAAAGTATTAAATAAACTATAGGAAGAAGCAGTAATAAAAAAGAACTCCACCTTTTTACGATTTTAGGAATTACCATTCGATTATTAGTATGCTTTTTTAAGTTTATAAAAAACAAAAGTATCAAAGAAAGACAGAATTGCAACTAATTTTTTATCAGGGGAATATCATTATTATTGCTAAATCTTCTTCCCTGCAACAAAGTCTTTTAAATAGAAGGGCTCGTAGTAGGCTACATCTGCAAACTGCTTTTGCATAAATGCTTCTTCCGATAAGGGTATCATATTTTTCGCCGAGGCATAAATATCGTCCAGCCAAATTCGGTGCACATCGTCCGGTGATGATAGGTTTTTCATTTTAGGCATACCGTCTCCGGCAAAGGCAATTTCAGATTCATTTAAAATATCGGCGAAAGAATATTTATCAAGAATTTTGGCTTCAACAGGTATCACTTCCTTTCCTTCAAAGTCATACAATGCAGTATAAACTTCCAGTCTTCTCGCATCGATCATAGAGCAGTAATAAATACCTTTTCTTTGCATTTTAGCTGCAGAGGCCAATGCCATAGCCTTTAACGTTGGAACTGCAATCAGCGGTTTATCGAGGGCATAACATAATCCTTTAGCGGTGGAGGTTCCAATGCGCAAACCTGTATATGAGCCCGGCCCCGTACCAATTGCAATAGCGTCTAATGCAGAGCAGGGGAGGGCTGCCTGTTCCATAAGCACATTTATAAAAACGGCCAGCTTTTCAGCATGAACATTGGGTGATATAGATTCTTGCATGGCAATTATTTTCCCATTTTTAGAAAGGGCTACGGAGCAAACAGCGGTTGCAGTTTCTATGTTGAGTATGGTTGCCATGGTTATTGAGCCAGCTGAAATAGGGAAGCTTTAAAAGTGAGTTCACAAAGGTATAATTTCGCAGGTAAAATGAAAAATATGCATTTGTATATTGAATTCACAAATAATTACTAATATTGCAATGCAATTCCCCTCTCGTTTTTTCCCAAAGACAGATTAGTTCCTAATAGTATTTCTCTCTCTTCTTTGTTTGCAATCAATCTTTTTATTAAATATTTAACATGTACGACATACTTGAACTCAATGGCAAATCTCTACCTCAGCTAAGAGAAATAGCCAAAGTAATGAAGCTTCAGAAAATGGAGCATCTTAAAAAACATGATCTTGTCTCCAAGATATTAGATGCTCAGTTATCTGCCCCACCAGGCAAGTCCACAGAAGATAAAGAAACAGCAGAAGACTCCTTGAATGGTGAAGATATTATAGCTATACCAGTTGAAAAGACTGAGAGTATTGAATTTGAAGCGCCACCGGAACCGTTATCCGACTTGAATACAGATGAGTCAAAGGCCTCTCCCATAGAAGCTGCCCCGGGTGCAACAAATACAGCGGAAGCTCCTTTAGATTTCGGCTTTAGTGAAAAAGCCCAGGAATCGCCCAGACCCAAAGAGCCTGCTTATAACTTTGATAATATTGTCCAGGCTGAAGGAGTGCTTGAAATAACTACGGAAGGATTCGGGTTCCTGCGCTCCGCCGATTACAATTACCTCAATTCTCCGGATGATGTGTATGTTTCCCAAAATCAAATACGATTATTCGGATTAAAAACAGGGGATACCATACTTGGGTATATTCGCCCGCCAAAAGAAGGGGAGAAATTCTTTCCCTTATCTAAAATTGAACTTATCAACGGTAAATCGCCCGATTTAGTCCGCGACCGTGTTCCGTTCGATTTTCTTACTCCGCTTTTCCCTTTTGAAAAGTTTAATTTATCGGCTCACCCGCAAGCAACACTGTCCAGCCGTGTGGTAGATATGTTTACTCCTATTGGTAAAGGCCAAAGGGGATTAATAGTATCTCAACCTAAAACGGGTAAAACAGTCTTACTTAAAGAAATTGCTAATGCCATTGCAAATAATCACCCCGAGGCTTACCTGTTGATATTGCTTATTGATGAACGTCCGGAGGAGGTAACTGATATGGCTCGCAGCGTTAAGGCAGAAGTGGTTTCATCCACTTTTGATGAACCGGCAGAACGTCACGTGCGCATTGCCAATATAGTGCTTGAAAAGGCCAAGCGCATGGTGGAATGCGGACACGATGTGGTAATTTTACTTGATTCCATTACCCGTCTTGCACGGGCATATAATACAGTATCTCCCGCATCGGGCAAGGTCTTGTCGGGTGGGGTGGAAGCGAACGCGCTTCAGAAACCCAAGCGTTTTTTTGGAGCAGCCCGTAAAATTGAAAATGGCGGATCGCTCACCATTCTTGCCACAGCTCTTATTGATACAGGCTCCAAGATGGACGAAGTGATATTTGAGGAATTTAAAGGCACAGGTAATATGGAGCTGCAACTGGATCGTCGCCTCTCCAACAAGCGTATTTATCCTGCTATTGATATTGTGGCTTCGAGCACCCGTCGAGATGACCTGCTGGTGGATAAAGAAACGCTGCAAAGGCTTTGGATACTTCGGAATCACCTTACCGATATGACTCCTATTGAAGCAATGGAGTTCCTAAGGGAAAGGCTTGCCAGGACAAAATCAAATGAGGAGTTCCTCGTTTCGATGAACGGATAGTAGCAGGAACAAGATAAATCCGGTCCATGGTATATTAGAACTATCGCCTGCGAGTTCAGCAAAAAAGTATCGTCTAATTAAAAACATGTACAAAACATTTCATGATTATATCATCAAGATGTTTTTGTTTTTATTAATTTCTTTTAAGTTCCCACATAAGTTCACAGGATCGGGCATAAGCAGAATAGAACTAAGGCGGGTTCTTCCTCTCTTGTTTGTATTATTAGCTTCTACTTATAATATTTTTGCACAAGCAAGCAAAACTTTGCCTCTCTCTTCTCAAGATAGTCTGGTTATTAAAAAAGCTGACAGTATAGTGAGGCAAAAAGATTTGGCAGATATTTTCTACCGTACATTTAAAATAAATGCTAAAAAAGGACCTGACAGTGCACTGGAAAAAGCAGGTAAACTATTTTTTTCGTTTGCTCCTGCTTTAGGGTATACACTGGAAGGAGGACCTATTGCGGTAGCTACTGTAAATGCCTCATTTTATACTCAAACCCCCGATAGTACCAATCTATCGGTTTTTACATTTGGAGGAGAATATTCGCTGCATAACCAGGTTTTGGTGCCTATAATTAGTAATATTTGGACAAAAGATAATAAGTATGACTGGCTGGGAGACTGGCGCTATTATAGCTACCATGCAGAAACATATGGATTAGGCACGGATAATTTCTTATCAAGGGAGGATGCGACTTATTATTCTTATGTAAGAATATACCAGGAAGTACTAAGGCATTTTAGCTCCAATTATTATATTGGGCTGGGATATAACTTTGATGGTCACTATAATATTAGTAATAATAGTGATATAACCGATTATCAGCAATATAATGAGGGGCTGACAAAAACAATATCATCGGGACCGATAATACATTTAATGTACGACAGTCGGACGAATATCAATAACCCTAAAGATGCCTTATATGCAAGCCTGATATACCGTACTAATTTTACTTCTTTGGGAAGCGACCAAAACTGGCGATATGTTCTGGTAGAAGTCAGAAAGTATATAAGCCTTTCGCCACACGATGTACTGGCCTTCTGGACCTGGAATGAATTTACCTGGGGAACTGCTCCTTATTTTGACTTACCAGCCAATCAATGGGATACATACTCTAATACAGGAAGAGGATTTATACAAGGTTTTTACAGGGGAACGAACCTGGTTTACCTGGAGGCCGAGTATCGTTTTGGTATAACACGCAATGGCTTATTGGGAGGCGTGATATTTTCGAATGCGGGGAGTGCCACACAGTGGCCCAGCAATAAATTTGAATACGTTGCCCCGGGAAATGGGGTTGGCATGCGTATTAAGTTTAATAAATATTCCGATGTGAATCTTTGTATAGATTATGCTGTTGGCATAAATGGTTCGCATGGATTCTTCTTTAACCTGGGGGAAGTATTTTAACTATATTGGTGAAATAGAATAATTTGAGGTTAAACCTTACTCTCCTTTATAAGATCTATTTACGGTAGTTATTGGTTTTTATGCAGGTTTGTAAATCAAAATATCGTCCAATAACGTGGAAAGCCACAGTACATAAGACAATGCCATGTATAAAAAATAATTGAAAGAATTTGAACAGGAATAGAAAGCGTGCTGCGAACCGAACTTTACTAAATAGTTGGCTAACGGGTATTTTTGTAGTTACATTCCAGGTAATTGCTCCCGTCTGTGCTATAGCCCAACCTTTGCATATTCAAGTGATAGATACCGTTCCCACAGTCAAAAAACAGGATACAGGGCGCTACAAACAGAAAGATGCGATGGATGTAATTACGAAAGTAATTAAAATAAAAAATAAAGAGATACCTGACAGTGAATACATGCGACCGGGTAGAATACTCACTTCCATTTTTCCTGCGGTTGGATACTCACTCACTAATGGAGTAACTTTTATACTGGCTACCAATTTTTCATTTTATACCGGTAATCCGAATAATACTAATCTTTCGGTAATTAGCCTAAATCCCTTATACTCGCTTAAGCAACAAGTAATAGTACCCCTTATTAGTAGTATATGGTTGGCAAATAATAAAATTAATCTTTTGGGTGATTACCGCTTTTATCAGTACCCATCGCTGACATATGGACTTGGAGGCAAACGGTTGTTATCGCAGTCCGACTCGGTAGATTATTCTTATATTAAGATTTCCCAGGAGGCGCTTTATGCCATAGCTCATAACTTATATGGCGGTGTAGGCTATAATTTAGATTATCATTACAATATTGAAAATTTTAGTAACGACGATTATCAATACGAAAGATACACGGGTAATCTGACTCAAACAACCTCATCGGGCTGGGTGGCACGCTTAAAATACGACAACAGGACGAACATCAATAATCCTACAGATGCATTTTATGCCGATTTTGTTTATCGTGATAATCTAACTGCTTTGGGCAGTACCACTAACTGGCAGGAGATAGATGTGGAATTTAGGAAATATATCAGTCTGTCCAAATACCCGCGAAATGTATTAGCATTCTGGAGTTGGAATGAGTTTACGTATGGCGGTAAAGTACCCTATTTCGACCTTCCCAGTACGGGATGGGATGAATATTCCAATTCGGGCAGGGGGTTTATACAGGGTAGATTCAGGGGAAGTGACATGGTATACCTGGAAGGGGAAGACCGATTTGATATATTACGGAATGGCTTGCTTGGCGGCGTGGTGTTTTGCAATGCCGAAGCAGTGCCTAATTTTCCATCAAATAGATTTGAAACTATACATGTGGGCAAGGGGATAGGGCTGCGCATTAAGCTCAATAAATATTCAGATACTAACCTTTGTATTGACTATGGATGGGGCGATGATGGCTCCAGGGGATTTGCCTTTAACGTTGGGGAGATATTTTAGGGGCACTTACAAGTATCCTTCTTGGCTAAATCGTGCACATAAATAACCCTTGTAATGCTATCGAACTGCATGCAGATTACATTTAGTTGCTTACCCTTTTCAGTTGTGCCATTAAAATTAAATAAAGGATGATGCACATTAAAATCCTGGCTTTCCTTTGAATTTACTTTGCCGACAAGCATAGCTTCTCTCACTTCTTCAGGGCCAACGCTTTGGCATTTCATCTCACAGGAAGCCGTATCGGAATATTGTATGGTTTGCCCAGCAAGCTGATCTAATTTCAGCATACCCGGCGTAAGCATTTTATAGTTGCGGTTGCCGAAAAAGAAATAAACACCAATGAGCCCAATAATAAAGCCAAACATATAGAGACGAACTCTTCTCCATAAGCCAGAGTTGTCTTTTTCTGTCATGAAAGGGATTAGATTTTGGTGTAAGTTACCGTATTAGCCGGAACAGGCTTTGCAACACAAGTATTTGTAGTAATGTGTTGTTGCCCGCTAATCTTAATAAGAGGTTTGTAATTCTGAATATTGATATGAGGAGCAATTATAAGAGATACAATACTCATCAACTTGATTAAGATATTCATGGATGGGCCGGAAGTGTCTTTGAAAGGATCACCAACGGTATCACCGGTTACAGAGGCTTTGTGCGGCTCTGATTTTTTATAAAACATTTCACCATTAATAGAAACTCCTTTTTCAAATGATTTCTTGGCATTGTCCCAAGCCCCGCCGGCATTCGATTGGAAGATTCCCATTAAAACACCGCTAACAGTGACGCCTGCCAGCAATCCGCCCAATACTTCAGGACCAAAAGAGAAGCCTACAATTACCGGAACAAGCAATGCGATGGCTCCCGGGGCTATCATTTCCCTAATAGATGCTTTGGTGGATATTGCCACGCACTTTTCGTATTCAGGCTTTGCTTTGTATTCCATAATACCCGGTATTTCGCGGAACTGGCGGCGTACCTCGTTCACCATGTCCATGGCTGCACGCCCTACAGCAGCAATACAAAGGGAAGAGAAGATAAAAGGTATCATTCCCCCGATAAATAAGCCTGCTAATACCTGCGCTTTATATATATCAATGCTTGAAATGCCTGCTACGCCTACAAAAGCTGCAAAAAGTGCGAGCGAGGTGAGTGCGGCAGAAGCAATAGCAAATCCTTTGCCAGTAGCGGCGGTAGTATTACCCACTGCATCAAGATTATCGGTGCGGTGACGAACTTCTTCCGGCAGACGGCTCATTTCAGCAATACCTCCTGCGTTGTCGGATATAGGTCCGAAAGCATCAATAGAAAGTTGCATGGCGGTAGTTGCCATCATGCCGGCAGCAGCAATTGATACGCCGTAGAGACCTGCAAAGTAATAAGATGTAATAATTCCGCAAGCGAGCACTAGCACGGGAGCAACAGTAGATTCCATACCTACTGACAGACCACCGAGAATGTTAGTAGCATGTCCCGTTCCCGAACGCTTAATAATGGAAAGCACCGGGCGCTTGCCCATAGCGGTATAGTATTCGGTTATCATACTCATTAGTGTACCAACTACCAAACCTGTAATAATGGCAAAATAAACATCGAGCGAAGTGAATGATACGCCCCTGCTCACCATAGTAGCAGGCAATAAATAGTTTACTAAGAAATAAGTAGCAATAGCAGTTAATATAATAGATGACCAGTTGCCTAAGTTCAGGGCTTTTTGTACGCTGTCATTTTCATTTTTTATTTTCACAAACCAGGTTCCTACTATGGAGAACAGCAAGCCTATTCCGGCTATGAACATGGGAAGAATAATGGGAGATAAGCCTCCAAAGTTATCTTTGGATGCATCTATTTCCTGCCCTAAAACCATAGTAGCTAAAATGGTTGCTACATAAGAACCGAACAGATCGGCTCCCATACCTGCAACATCGCCTACGTTGTCGCCTACGTTATCGGCTATGGTAGCAGGATTACGAACATCATCTTCGGGGATTCCGGCTTCTACCTTACCAACCAGGTCAGCGCCTACGTCGGCAGCTTTGGTGTAAATACCGCCACCTACGCGGGCAAACAGGGCAATAGATTCGGAACCGAGCGAGAAGCCAACTAATACTTCTATAGCCCTTTTCACATCGATGCCTGTAACGATAGATCCATCAGGAACAAATATTTTATAGAAAACAATAAACAAGCTTCCCAAACCAAGGATTGCCAACCCTGCAACGCCTAAGCCCATTACGGAGCCCCCGGTGAAGGAAACCCGGAGAGCTTTACTGAGGCTTGTTCTTGCAGCCTGTGTAGTACGCACGTTTGCCCGGGTAGCAATGCGCATACCAATATATCCTGCTGTTGCAGAGCATACAGCGCCAATAATAAAAGCTATGGCTATAATAGGGCTTGAATCGCTAACGGTTGTACCCGCCCAAGCCAATAATACAGCGGCAATAGCAACAAAAACACCCAGTATTCTCCATTCGGCTTTTAGAAATGCCATGGCGCCCTTGGCGATAAATCCTGCCAATTCTTTCATGTTGGCATCGCCTGAATCCTGCTTAATAACCCATGCGGAAGCGAATGCTGTATAGAGCAATGCGATAATACCAAAAACAGGAACTAAATAAACAATTACATTCATAATTAACTAAAATTTAAAGGGTGTTTTTTTTAAAAGGTTGCAAATATACAGATTCCAATAATATGGAAAGGGTGAAAATTAGATGATATGCCCTGCTTATATGCAGAAATTTTCTAAATTAAGTTTCTACATTTGCCATGCAATTTCTTAAAAGCCTCATGAAATCTATATATGAAGAACACAGTTTTGAAATACGGAATAATCTCTGGCATAATAATGGCTGTTTTGCTACTTACCTCAGTGCCTTTAGCTCCGAAAATCGGGTTCACAACGGCATACTGGATACTTTTATTCGGTGAAATAATAGCTTTTGTCCCTATATTTTTTGGCGTTCGCTCATACAGGCAAACTATAGGGGCAGGTGCAATTACCTTTTGGAAGGCTTTTAATATTGGGATACTTATAGTAGTTATTTCGTGTGTATTTTATGCAGTGTCATGGAATATTGTGTATTATTGGATTGCACCGGATTTCCCTACGCAATATTCCCAATATGTTACGGAACAGATGAAATTACATGGAGCGCTTCCAAAGGAGATTGCCGATGCACAAAAGCAATTGGAAGAATCAAGGAAGATGCTTGCAAATCCTTTCATTAATTTAGCTATTGCCTTTACTGACCCGCTTGAAACGGGGATTATTGTGGCATTACTCTGTGCAGCCTTGTTACGAAAGAAGCCTCTGGATACAAATCCACCCATAGAATTGACAGAATTAAACTGAAATTTTATACAAGGAATGTATCTTTTCTGCGGGTAAAAAATGCCGTTGTGTCAGTAAATTGCATTTTTTATTTTAGTGACACAACAGACATTATTCATTGATATTTAAATAGTTATGGACAATATTTTCGTGTCAACGGCAGGGGGGTACTGACACAACCAATATAATTGCCCGGTAAGTGCGTGGCAAGTGTAATACAATTGGGGGCTAAAGCCCCGGATCCTTTGTTAGGGTATTAAACCCCGGCTTGAAAGCCGGGGCTAATGGGAAGCATCTTATCTAAATTAATATTTCTCATACATTTGCTTTGAAATATAATTTATGTTTAAAATAAGGTTTACAATACTATCTGTTTTATTTTCAAATCTTGGGTTTGCTCAATTAGAAGTACACACAATTGATTCTGCGACTAAAATGCCTCATCCTTTTGTTAATGTAATGGTAGAAAAAAGTAATAAAATAGTTGCTATGATATATACAGATGCCGATGGGTATGTCGAAATATATCCAATTGACACAGGTCGATATAATATTTCGGCTGTAGGTAATTTTGGCTATTATGATGATAGCTTAAAGGGTATATTGATAGAGTCTAATCAAATCACTAAAATTGAAATGAGATTGAGAGCAAGACCAGATACTGATAGAATTATTATAATTCAACATAATCATCCCCAGCGCGAACAAAAATAAGTATATCTTCTTACAAACTCCCCTTCTTCATTTTCCGTTTTTAACCGCCCACTTTTCCCTCCGCCTCATAACCTGTTGAAAAAAATTGTGTAACAGGTATGTTGTAATATATTATTTACTACCTTTGCACCCCCAAAAAATAAGATGGGAATAGTATTTATTGCACTCAACTAAAAGAAAATCAAGATAATCAATGCCAACAATACAGCAGTTAATTCGCAAAGGCAGAGCCAAGGTTGCATATAAAAGCAAATCGGGCGCATTGGACAGGTGTCCTCAACGCAGAGGTGTTTGCATCCGCGTTTACACCACTACGCCTAAAAAACCGAACTCCGCATTGCGTAAAGTAGCCAAGGTGCGTTTGACCAACAAAGAAGAAATCATTGCGTATGTGCCCGGCGAAGGACACAACTTGCAAGAACACAGTATCGTATTGGTACGTGGCGGCAGGGTGAAAGACCTTCCGGGAGTGCGTTACCACATTGTTCGTGGCACATTAGATACCGGGGGCGTTGATAATCGCAAACAAAGCCGTTCGAAATATGGCACCAAGAGACCTAAAGCAAACGCAGCAGCTGCAAAAAAATAATAACTGATTACTGACCACTGATAACTAACACATGAGAAAAGGCAAAGCAAAAAAAAGAATACTCCTGAGCGACCCCCGCTTTAATGATAAGCTGGTTACCCGCTTTGTGAACAACCTGATGGAAAGCGGCAAAAAGAATACCGCCTACAACATCTTTTACGGAGCTATTGACAAGATTCAGGAAGTTACCAAGGAGGAGGGGCTTGGCGTTTGGAGGAAAGCTATAGAGAATATTTCGCCTGCTGTGGAAGTAAAAAGCCGCCGGGTGGGTGGAGCTAACTACCAAATACCTATGGAAGTTCGCCCTGACCGTAAAGTTGCCCTTGCTATGAAATGGTTGGTGGATTACTCCCGCCTTCGTAAAGAAAAAACAATGACTGACAAGCTTGCGGCTGAAATTATGGCAGCGGCTAAAGAAGAAGGTTCAGCATACAAAAAGAAAGAAGATACTCACCGTATGGCAGAAGCCAATAAGGCTTTTGCGCATTTTAGATTTTAGTCGGAGCCCGACTGGCAATAATTTTCTAAAGATTAAAGAATTGACAACTGATAACTGACTACTGACAACTAAATAATATGAGCGCGGACTTAAAATTGACAAGGAACATAGGCATTATGGCACACATTGACGCCGGTAAAACTACAACTACCGAGCGTATACTATTTTATGCAGGTGTAAACTATAAAATAGGAGAGGTGCATGAAGGTACAGCTACTATGGACTGGATGGTTCAGGAGCAAGAAAGGGGTATTACCATTACCTCTGCCGCTACCCGTGTTTTTTGGGATTATAAAGGACAGAAATATAAAATCAATATTATAGATACACCCGGTCACGTAGACTTTACTGTTGAAGTAGAGCGTTCATTGCGTGTATTGGACGGAGCCGTTGGTCTTTTCTGCGCCGTAGGCGGAGTTGAGCCCCAATCGGAAACGGTATGGCGCCAGGCTAACAAGTATGGTGTACCGCGTATAGCATTTGTAAATAAGATGGATAGGGCAGGAGCTGACTTCTTTAATGCCGTAAAGGAAATTAAGGATAAACTTGGAGCTAACCCTGTTCCTATTCAAATACCCGTTGGTTCAGAAGAACTATTTAAAGGTGTAATCGATTTAGTAAAGAATAAAGCTGTTATTTGGGACGGAGATGACCTCGGAGCAAAGTGGGAATATTCTGAAATTCCGCCTGATCTGAAAGAATCTGCTGCCGAATGGAGAGCCAAGATGGTGGAAAGCGTTGCTGAATATGATGATAAAATGATGGAGAAGTTTTTTGAAGACCCAAACTCTATCACCGAAGATGAAATTAACAACGTATTACGCCAGGGTACCATTAATATGACTATTACCCCTGTGCTTTGCGGCTCTTCGTTTAAAAATAAAGGCGTTCAACCTATGTTGAATGCTGTTATGGCATACTTGCCAAGCCCAATGGACCTTCCTCCTGTAAAAGGTATTAATCCTGATACAGATTTGGAAGAAGAAAGATCTGCTGATCCTGATGGTAAATTTGCCGGATTGGCATTTAAAATAACCACCGACCCATTTGTGGGCCGTTTGGCATATTTCCGTGTTTATTCAGGTACCCTTAAATCCGGTTCGTATGTATTGAACACACGTACCGGCAATAAAGAGCGTATCTCCCGTATATTCCAAATGCATGCCAACAAGCAAATCCCTATTGATGAGATTATTGCCGGAGATATTGGAGCTGCCGTTGGATTTAAAGATATTCGTACAGGAGACAGCCTTTGCGATGAGAAGTTCCCGCTTACATTAGAGCAAATGACCTTCCCTGAGCCCGTTATTTCTATTGCTGTTGAGCCTAAAACACAGGCCGACCTTGAAAAGATGGGTGTTGCACTTGGTAAGCTTTCTGAAGAAGATCCTACGTTCCGTGTTCGCACCGATGAGGAATCAGGCCAAACCGTATTGAGCGGTATGGGTGAGCTTCACTTGGAAATTCTGCTTGACCGTATGAAACGCGAGTTTAAAGTAGAATGTAATCAAGGCGCTCCCCAGGTAGCATATAAAGAAGCAATTACCAAGGAAGTTGAACACCGCGAGCTTTATAAGAAACAATCAGGTGGACGTGGTAAATATGCTGATATGACGGTAGTTATAAGTCCTGTTGACGAAGGTAAAGTTGGATTGCAATTTGAAAATGAAATTACAGGCGGTAACATTCCGCGTGAGTATATACCTGCTGTTGAAAAAGGATTCAAAGCATCTATGTCGAATGGCGTATTAGCAGGCTTCCCGGTTGATAGTCTTAAAGTAAGGCTTATTGATGGAGGCTTCCACGCAGTTGACTCGGATGCATTATCGTTTGAAATATGCGCCCGTACAGCTTATCGGGAAGCATTAAAGAAAGCCCGTCCTATCATTCTGGAGCCTATTATGAATGTGGAAGCGGTTACCCCGGAAGACTATATGGGGGATATTGTTGGTGACCTTAACAAGAGACGTGGACAAATGCAAGGCATGGATTCCCGTCACGGAGCAAGGGTTATTAAAGCCCAGGTTCCTCTTTCCGAAATGTTCGGTTACGTAACAACATTACGTACCTTATCATCAGGAAGGGCATCTTCAACTATGGAGTTTTCGCACTATGCTGAAACCCCGAAGAACATATCAGAGGCAGTAATAGCACAGGCACAAGGTAAAAAAGCATTAGCATAATCACAGTATATAACCATACCCATGAACCAAAAAATAAGAATAAAGCTCAAATCTTACGACCATAACCTGGTAGATAAGTCTGTTGAGAAAATCATCAAGACTATCCGTCAGACTGGTGCTGTTGTAAGCGGACCTATTCCCCTTCCAACCGATAAGAAAATTTTTACCGTTTTGCGTTCACCGCACGTGAATAAAAAAGCACGGGAACAGTTCCAGGTGTGTGCATATAAACGATTGATGGACATATACATAAGTTCATCGAAGACAATTGATGCTTTAATGAAGCTTGAATTGCCCAGCGGCGTTGAAGTGGACATAAAATAATTAGGAATTAATAATTGGGAATTAGGAATCATCAAATTAGATATTATGTCAGGATTAATAGGTAGAAAAATAGGGATGACCCGCTTGCCGGATACCGGAGGAAATTATGTTTCCTGCACCGTTATCCAAGCTGGTCCTTGTATAGTAACACAAGTTAAAACCGATGAAAAGGATGGATACAAAGCCATTCAACTGGGCTTTGAAGAAGCTACGGATAAGCATACTCCGAAAGCTGAGCAAGGCCACTTTAAAAAAGCCGGTACCACTAATAAAAGAAGGGTAATGGAGTTTCGTGGTTTTGAAAAGGAACTGAAAGCAGGCGATGTATTGGATGTTACCCTGTTTAACGAAGGTGACTTCGTTGATGTTGCCGGAACTTCCAAAGGAGAAGGATTCCAGGGTGTAGTAAAAAGATGGGGTTTTGGCGGGGTAGGTTCACGTACACACGGTCAGCATGACCGTCAACGTGCTCCGGGGTCTGCCGGTGCATCTTCTTTTCCATCTCGTGTATGGCCGGGCAAAAAGCAAGCAGGCAGAACAGGAGGAGTAAGGGCAAAAGCGCAAAACCTGAGTATATTTAAGATTCTTCCTGAAAAGAATGTGCTATTATTAAAAGGTTCTGTACCAGGATATAACGGCTCTTATGTTGTAGTAGAGAAATAAGTCGGATCTTGACAGCAATAAGCAATAAAATATAAAAATAGAAAATGGAACTGAATATAATAAATACGAAAGGAGAAGAAACTGGCAAAACAGCCAAGTTGAATGATGAGGTTTTTGCCATCACTCCAAACGACCATGCTATTTACCTTGATGTAAAGCAACTGCAGGCTAACAGCCGCCAGGGCACACATAAGGTGAAGGAGCGTAACGAACACTCCGGCAGTACCAAAAAGCTCAAAAGGCAAAAGGGTACAGGCGGTGCACGTGCAGGTAGTATTAAGAATCCTGTATACGGCAATGGACGCGCTCACGGACCTCGTCCGCGCGATTATAGCTTTAAGCTGAATATTAAGCTGAAAAGACTTGCCCGTAAATCGGCTCTTTCGCAAAAGGCATTGGATAAAAAAATCACCATTATTGAAGATTTTACTTTTGAGGCTCCAAAGACGAAACAGTGTATCGAACTGCTGAAAAACCTGAAGCTCGAGAACAAAAAGATATTACTCGTATTAGGAGATAACAACAAAAATGTAATTCTTTCTTCACGCAACATGCAACGCTTTAAGGTGGCACAAGCAAACGATCTGAATACATTCGATATTCTTAATTGCCACCAACTTATCTTGTCCGAAAAATCAATTCCCGTAATAGAAACCGTATTAAGCTAAACAGCCATGAGTATAATAATAAAACCGGTATTAACAGAAAAGATGACCCAGCATGGCGAGAAGTTCAATCGCTATGGGTTTTATGTTGCCACTAAAGCCAACAAAATCCAGATAAGAGAGGCTGTTGAAAAAATGTACAACGTAACAGTAACTGATATTCGCACAATGAATACTCCCGGCAAAGTAAAGAGCAGGATGAAAAGAAGCGGAATTCAGAGAGCACGGGTACATAAGTTTAAAAAGGCTGTAGTAGCTTTAAAACAGGGAGACGCAATAGATTTTTACAGCAATATTTAATCGGAGCCCGACCGGCAATAAAGTAACAAGTACAATATACTGATTTAAAATATAGAATAAAATGTCACTAAAGAAAACAAGACCGCTAACACCATCGCAACGCTACCAGCTTACGGATAGCTTTGAGGATATTACGGCAAGCAAGCCCGAAAAGAGCCTGCTTCGCCCTATTCATAATAAAGGCGGACGTAATAACAGCGGCAAGATGACTATGCGCTACATCGGCGGAGGTCACAAGCACAGGTATAGGGAAATAGATTTCAAGAGAGATAAATTTAATATTCCTGCTGTTGTAAAAACCATTGAATACGATCCAATCCGTACAGCGCGTATTGCCCTGTTGCATTATGCTGACGGAGAAAAACGTTATATCATTGCTCCGCATGGATTGAAAGTAGGCAGCAAACTCCTCTCGGGTAAAGGTGTTGTTCCGAATGTGGGCAATGCACTTAAATTAGGCGAAATGCCATTAGGTACTACCGTTCACAATATTGAACTCCGCCCCGGACAAGGAGCCAAGTTGGCCCGCAGCGCAGGCACGTATGCTAACCTATCAGCCCGCGACGGAAACTACGTAATTTTAAAAATGCCATCCGGCGAAACACGCATGATTCTTGCAACATGCATGGCTACCGTTGGCAGTGTATCAAATCCCGACCATAGTCTTGAAGTGCACGGCAAAGCCGGACGCAGAAGGTGGTTAGGCAGAAGACCCCGTAACCGTGGTGTTTCCATGAACCCTGTAGATCACCCAATGGGTGGTGGAGAAGGAAAAGCATCAGGAGGACACCCACGTTCCAGGAGAGGTATTCCGGCTAAAGGATACAAAACCCGTAACCCTAAGAAGAATACAAGTAAACACATTCTTGAAAGAAGAAAAAAATAGCATAAAACTTATATAGCATGGCACGTTCAATAAAAAAAGGACCCTTTATAGATTTCAAACTGGAAGAAAAAGTTTCTGCACTTAACAAGGGCGGCAAAAAGTCGGTTATTAAGACTTGGTCGCGCCGCAGCACTATTTCTCCGGATTTCGTGGGGCATACACTTGCCGTTCATAACGGACACAAGTTTATTCCCATTTATATAAGCGAAAACATGGTAGGCCATAAACTTGGTGAATTTGCACCTACCCGCACATACAGGGGACACGCAGGACACCGTAAAGCAGAAGCTGCGCCTGCAGGATCTGCCAGCTAATTAAATTGAATTGAATAACACAGAATAATAGTCATGGGCTCAAGAAAACACAATACAGCAGAACTAAGAAAAGCGGCAAAGAAATCTACTTTCGTTGCCAAACTTAGTAATTCACCTACTTCACCCCGCAAGATGAATCTTGTGGCTGAACTTATAAGAGGCAAAGGCGTTTATGATGCATTGAACATACTTCAGTTCAGCAACAAGCATGCCGCTAAAAAAATGGGAAAACTGCTTCGTTCGGCTATTGCCAATTTCGAACAGAAATCAGGCGAAAGGGCGGAAGATGCTGAATTGTTTGTGAGTGAAGTGAGAGTAGACGGCGCACCTATTTTAAAGCGTTTTCGTCCCGCTCCACAAGGGAGAGCTTATCGTATCCGTAAACGTTCGAACCATATTATTCTTGCTATAAGCAGCGCCAAGGAACCCGGTAAAGAGGTTTTAGAAGCAGCTGAAGAAGAAGAAATACTCGAAGAACCGGAAATGAAGACAAAAGCAGCGAAAGAGATTGAAACAGATGAGGTAGAAGTAATAGAACAACCGGAGACAGAAGAGGTGGAAGCGGAAGAAGAAACAACAGATACTAAAGAATAAATAGTACAATAAATTAATAAAACATGGGACAAAAAGTAAACCCTATAGGAATTCGCCTCGGAATCATCAAAGGATGGGATTCTAACTGGTACGGCGGACGCCACTATGCTGAAAAACTGGTAGAAGATGAACAGATACGCAATTACCTGCTCGCACGTCTTCCTAAGGGGGCTATTTCTCGTATTGTGATAGAAAGAACTCTTAAGCTTATCACTGTTACCATTAATACTTCCCGTCCCGGTATCATTATCGGCAAGGGCGGTAAAGAAGTGGATAAATTGAGGGAAGAGTTGAAAAAAATCACCAAGAAAGAAATACAAATAAACATATTTGAAATAAAACGTCCTGAACTGGATGCACGCCTTGTTGCAGAAGGTATTGCCCGCCAGATTGAAGGTCGTATATTTTACAAAAGAGCTGTTAAAACTGCTGTTTCCACTACGGTTCGTATGGGAGCAGATGGTATTAAAATAAGGGTATCGGGCCGTTTGGAAGGAGCAGATATTGCCCGTTCAGAAACATTTAAGGAAGGACGTACTCCGCTTCATACCTTCCGGGCTGATATAGACTATGCAGTTTGCGAAGCCCACACCACCTACGGAAGAATAGGTATTAAGGTATGGATTTGCAGGGGAGAAATTTATGGAAAACGTGACCTTTCGCCAAACATCGGGTTGATGAAGGAAAAGAAAAACCTGAAATTCAACAAAGGCGATGGAGGCAGAGGAGGAAAGAGAAGAAGAGAAAGATCGGAAGCATAAACACAATTAGTTATAAATAAAAGGGAAATAAATTATGTTACAACCTAAAAAAACCAAGTTCAGGAAAATGCACAAGATGCCACCTAAGGGTAATGCCAAGAGGGGTGATCAATTAGCATTCGGTTCCTTCGGGTTAAAAGCTATTCAAGGCGCCTGGGTAACCGACAGGCAGATAGAAGCTGCGCGTGTAGCGTTAACCCGCCATATGCAACGTAAAGGACAAGCCTGGATTCGTATATTTCCCGACAAGCCTATTACCCGTAAACCGGCTGAGGTTCGTATGGGAAAAGGAAAAGGAGCGCCAGAATTTTGGTCAGCAGTAGTAAAGCCGGGCCGGATTCTATTTGAAGTAGAGGGAATAACCCGGGCAGAAGCAGCGGCTGCTTTGCGCCTCGCATCACATAAACTTCCTATAACTACCAAGTTTGTAGTAAGACGGGAATACGTTGAAGAAGTACAAGAAAAGTAATTAATAATTAAGTTACGTTATGCAAGACACAGAATTAAAGCAACTAAACGATAAGGAGTTGCAAGAACGATTGAAAGAGGAAAGGGCTCTTATTACCAAGCTGAAACTTCAGCATGCCGTTTCCACTATTGAAAACCCGGCAAGAATTACGGCGCAAAGGAAACTGATAGCCCGTATTCTTACTGAAACCAAAGAAAGAAGCTTAAAAGCATCTGCAAAATAATTATTTATGGCACAAACAGAAACAGAAACAATCACCGAAATCCGCAAGCTCCGTAAGGAAAAAACCGGGTTAGTAACCAGCGACAAAATGGACAAAACCATTGTGGTAAGTGTTGAAAGAAGGATTAAACACCCCAAGTATGGCAAGTTTATTAAAAGAACATCGAAGTTTTTTGCGCATGATGAAAAGAATGAGGCTCATACAGGAGATTTGGTAACCATAGGCGAAACCAGGCCTTTGAGCAAAAACAAATGCTGGAGATTAGTGAAGGTGGTCGAAAAAGCTAAGTAACAACAGGAATTTTTGATTTTAATTTAAAGATAAATGATAACACAAGAGTCACGATTAGTAGTAGCTGACAACAGCGGAGCCAAAGAAGCCCTTTGTATCCGTGTATTAGGAAACAGCAATATGAGATACGCCCGCATAGGCGATAAGATTGTTATTACCGTAAAGGATGCTATTCCTACCGGAGGCATCAAGGCAGGTACCGTATCAAAAGCTGTTGTGGTAAGAACTAAAAGGGTTACCAAGCGCGCTGACGGCTCTTTTATCCGTTTTGACGATAACGCAGTGGTATTGCTGAATGAAGCTGATGAGTTGAGAGGAACCCGTATTTTCGGGCCGGTGGCAAGAGAATTGCGCGAAAAGCAGTTTATGAAAATTATTTCATTAGCCCCTGAAGTACTATAAAAAACAAGAGACCAAACCAAAAATTGATTAAATTCGCAACCCCATTTTTTAGGGCATGAAAACAAAAATAAAGTTAAAAAAAGGTGATTTAGTGAAGGTAATAGCCGGAAACTCCCGCGGGAGAGAGGGTAAAATACTGGATATTGATACCGACAAGTACCGGGCATTTGTAGAGGGTGTAAATATTGTACATAAACATACCAAACCCACACAAAAAACCCCAAAAGGCGGAATTATAAAGAAAGAAGCATCTGTGCATCTTTCAAACCTGATGATATTGGACCCCAATGGTGGTGCACCTACCCGCATTGGCAGGGCAATAGATGAGAAGACCGGTAGATTGGTAAGGGTTTCTAAAAAATCGGGCGAAGCCATAAAATAACCAAGAGCTAAGAATTTTTAAAACTGACAACTGAATTAAAATGAGCAAGACGAAAGATAAAATATACACAGCCAGGTTGAAGGACCAATACCTGAAACAGGTTGTGCCTGTACTGCAGAAGCAGTTCAATTATTCCAGCAGCATGCAGGTTCCAAAAATCAAAAAGATTTGCCTGAACCAAGGTATCGGAATGGCCGTATCCGACAGGAAATTAGGCGAAGGCGCTGTTGTTGAAATGACCGCCATTGCCGGACAAAAAGCTGTTGCAGCTAAATCCCGTAAGGATATAGCCAACTTTAAATTAAGAAAAGGAGTAGCAGTGGGAGTAAGGGTTACCCTCCGTGGTAACACCATGTACGAATTTTTAGATCGTCTTATTTCTACAGCGCTGCCCCGTATACGTGACTTCAAGGGAATTGACCGCAAAGGATTTGACGGGCATGGAAACTATACCCTTGGTATCACAGAACAGATTATTTTCCCGGAGATCAATATGGACAAGGTAACCAAGATTATGGGTATGGATATTACCTTCGTAACATCCGCAACCACAAACGAAGAAGCTCTTGCCCTGCTTGAGTCTTTCGGGATGCCCTTTAAAAAAGAACCAATTAACGAAACTAAATAAAAAGAAAGAATGGCAAAAGAATGCATTAAAGCGCGCCAGGTAAAAAGAGAAAGGCTGGTAGAAAAATACGCTGCTAAGAGAGCCGAACTGAAAAAAGCAGGCAACTACGTGGAATTGTCAAAAATGCCACGCGATACGTCGGCTGTTCGCCTTCGCAATCGTTGCAAAATGACCGGCAGACCCCGTGGGTATATCCGCCAGTTTGGCATTTGCAGAAACGTGTTCAGGGAAATGGCGCTTATGGGTAAAATACCTGGAGTAACAAAAGCAAGTTGGTAACATTAAAGTAGAATAATTATATCATGACAGACTCAATATCAGATTATTTAACACGACTGCGTAACGCAATCAAAGCAAAGCACAGGCTGGTAGAAATTCCTTCTTCCAATTTAAAGAAGGAAATTACCCGTATCCTCCATGAAAAGGGCTACATCCTGAACTATAAGACCGAGGAAATACCCGGTCACCAGGGAATTATTAAGATTGCGTTGAAGTATAATACTCCTGCCCGTCACCCGGTTATTAAAAAGCTGGACCGTGTGAGTTCACCCGGTTTGCGCCGTTATGTTGGAGCAGACAATTTACCAAGAGTTCTTAACGGACTTGGCATAGCTATTGTATCCACCTCTAAAGGAGTAATGACTGACAAGGAAGCCCGCAAACAGAATGTTGGCGGAGAAGTAATCTGTTACGTTTATTAATATTTAATACCAGAAAAAATGTCCCGCATAGGAAAACAACCGATAAGCATACCCAAAGGAGTGGAAGTGGCTGTTGCTAAAAACGTGGTTAACGTAAAAGGGCCTAAAGGCCAGCTTTCACGTACCATTGATCCTTCTATTACCGTAGTGGTAAAAGACGGAGAAGTTTTATTAAGCCGTCCCAGCGAACAAAAGAGGCACAAAGCCATGCATGGCTTGTACCGTTCGTTAATTAGCAATATGGTCACCGGGGTTAATACCGGGTTTAAAACCCAACAGGAAGTAGTAGGTGTGGGTTTCAGGGTAAGCGTTCAGGGCCAAATTGTGGACATGACACTGGGATATTCACATACCATCATATTTGAGCTTCCTAAGGAAATTAAAGCTACCGCAACGGCTGAAAAAGGAAAAGCTCCGGCTTTGATGATGGAGTGTGCGGATAAAGAACTTTTAGGATTAGTTGCCGCTAAAATACGTTCCCTGCGTAAACCCGACGTTTACAAAGGAAAAGGCGTACGTTTTGCAGGCGAACAACTTCGTATTAAACCGGGCAAAGCTGCTGCTGGAGCAGGTGCTGCTAAGTAATCATATTTATATTATAGTTAAGAAATGAAAAACACAAGAAGGCAAAAAATAAGATATAAAATCCGTAAGAAGATTGAAGGCACAGGCGATAACCCAAGGCTTTCTGTTTTCAGGAGCAACTCTGAAATTTATGCCCAGGTGATAGATGATATCAGCGGGAAAACCTTATTTGCCGCATCATCCCTCGAAAAAGAATTCGGCAAAGAAAAAGGAAATAAAACAGAACTTGCTAAAAAAGTAGGTAAAACAGTAGGGGAAAGAGCTCTGAAGGGCGGCGTAGAAAGTGTAAAGTTCGACAGAAGCGGGTATTTATACCATGGCAGGGTGAAAGCGCTGGCTGAAGGCGCACGTGAAGCAGGATTAAAATTTTAACAGGAAAATAAACGTATAATGGCAAATCAGGGAAATGTAACGGTAAAAAGGGTTCGGTCAACCGATGTTGAATTAAAAGACAGGTTGGTAGCCGTTCAGCGTGTTACTAAAGTTACCAAAGGCGGAAGAACATTCAGTTTTGGCGCTATTGTGGTAGTAGGTAATGAAAAAGGCATTGTGGGATACGGATTGGGCAAAGCCCGTGAGGTTACCGATGCTGTTACCAAAGGTATTGAAGACGCTAAAAAGAACTTGATAAAAGTGAATATTCACAAAGGCACTATTCCGCATGACCAATATGGGAAATATAGCGGTTCGGAAGTGTTTTTGAAACCGGCGGCTCCCGGTACCGGCGTTATTGCAGGTGGCGCTATGCGTGCTGTATTAGAAAGTGTTGGAATAAAGGACGTGTTGGCAAAATCATTGGGTTCATCCAACCCGCACAATGTGGTAAAGGCTACTATCAATGCCCTCATACAACTTCGTGACCCTGCAACAGTGGCTGCACAAAGAGGAATAGAATTAGAAAGAGTATTTAACGGTTAATATGCAATTATAATGACTAAGGTTAATAAAATAAAAATAAAACAGGTGCGCAGCGGGATTGATCATCCGGCTGACCAAAAAAGAACGCTTAGGGCGCTTGGATTTACCAAGATGAACCAGGTGATTGAAAAAGATGGTACTCCGCAGGTATTGGGGATGATACGTAAAGTTCATCACCTTGTAGATATTGTAAAATAAATAACAGAATTAAGACAAACAGAATGGAACTGCATAATTTAAAACCTAAAAGGGGAGCAACTAAAAAGCGTAAGAGAATTGCGCGTGGCGAAGGTTCAAGGGGTGGTACTTCCACAAGGGGTAACAAAGGAGCCCAGGCAAGAACCGGTTACCAGGCAAAACGCGGATTTGAAGGTGGACAGATGCCATTGCACAAACGTGTACCAAAATTCGGGTTCAAAAATATTAACCGTGTTGAGTTTTGGGGCGTTAACATAGACGATATAGCTAAAATAGCTGATGCTAACAAAGTAAATGTTATAAATAAAGAGTTTTTGGTAGGTCATGGACTTGCTCAAAAGAACGCTCGCATAAAGATTTTGGGCAGAGGATCTGATAAAGTGACCAAAGCGTATGAAATTACCGCTGATGCTTTTTCGGGAAGTGCCAAAGAAGCTATTGAAGCTAAAAAGGGTAAAGCAATTGTAATTACCTTAACTCCCCCCGCTCCAAAAGCAGCTGCAAGAAAATAATAACTTAAAAAGCCATTTAGGCACAAGGAAAAGTGAAAAACCTATTCAATACCATAAAAAATATCTTTACCATTGAGGACCTCCGGGTAAGGATTCTTAATACGCTTGGCTTTTTGCTGGTGTACAGGATTGGCTCTTATATTGTACTTCCGGGTGTTAACCCGGCAGCGCTTGCTGCGGGACATGCAGGCAGCGACCAAAGCGGCATCCTGGGGCTCATAAACATATTCGCAGGTGGCGCTTTCGGGCGTGCAGCCATATTCGGATTGGGCATTATGCCATATATCTCTGCATCTATCGTAATGCAGTTGTTAGGTATAGCAGTTCCCTATTTCCAAAAATTACAAAAGGAAGGAGCCAGCGGACAAAAGAAAATAGAGCGCTATACTCGTGTGCTTACCGTATTTGTAACAGCATTTCAGGCTCCGGGGTATATCGCTTCTCAAATCGCTCCTTATGTGGGCGGCTCTTTGGGTATATTCTTTTATATACGTTCAACCCTGATTCTTGTAGCGGGAACTGTTTTTGTAATGTGGCTGGGTGAAAAGATTACCGATAAAGGCATTGGCAATGGTATTTCCCTCATCATTATGATTGGAATTATTGCCCGTTTGCCATTTGCATTTACCGCTGAGTTATTTGGTAACCGTTTGAAATCTGACGGCGGTGGTTTAATAGTATTCTTAGTGGAAATCGTTTTCCTGGTGCTGGTAGTAATGGCAACAATCTTACTGGTTCAAGGTACGCGAAAAATACCTGTACAGTTTGCTAAACGAATTGTAGGTAATAAGCAATATGGAGGCGCAAGGCAGTTTATTCCCTTAAAAGTGAATGCTGCAGGTGTTATGCCTATCATCTTTGCCCAGGCAATCATGTTCCTTCCTCTTACCGTATTTACGTCTCTTTCGGGTACATCAACTGCCATGTCAGGGCTCGTAGCCACTTTTTCAGACATTGGGGGATTTTGGTATAACTTCACTTTTGGTTTAATGATTGTAGCTTTCACGTATTTCTATACCGCGGTTATCATAAACTCTAACCAAATGGCTGAAGAAATGAAACGCAATGGTGGATTTGTTCCGGGTATAAAACCCGGCAGAAAAACGGCTGAATATATTGATGCGGTTATGTCGCGAATTACATTACCGGGTTCTATTTTCCTGGCTTGTGTGGCAATTATGCCGGCAATAGCTATGCAGTTTAAGGTAGATAACCAGTTTGCAAGATTTTATGGAGGTACCTCATTGCTCATTTTGGTGGGTGTTATGATGGATACCCTGCAACAAATAGAAAGCTATTTGTTGATGCGTCACTACGATGGATTGATGAAGACCGGAAGAATTAAAGGCAGAACGTCATTAAGCGGACCGGGCGTAGCTGCCGCTTAAAGGATATAGAGCTGCTTTGGGAGCGATATACTATAAGACGGAGAGCGAAATTCAGAAGATTCATCAGAGTTCTTTGATTGTTTCAAAAACGCTGGCAGAAGTGGGTAAGCACATTGAGCCGGGGATAAGCACTGCAGAGCTGGATAAAATAGCCGAAAGCTATATTATCTCCTGCGGCGCGAAGCCTGCCTTTAAAGGATACAGGGGCTTCCCGGGTACTTTGTGCGTTTCGGTAAATGAACAGGTGGTCCATGGAATGCCGAGTGAATATAAGCTGAAAGAAGGAGATATTGTTTCGGTAGATTGCGGAGCTGTAAAGGATGGCTTTTATGGAGATTCTGCTTACACTTTTGGAGTGGGCAAGATTAGCGAAGAGGCCAAACAACTTTTAAGGGTGACGAAAGAAGCTCTTCAATTGGGAGTGGCAGCAGCGATAGAAGGAAACAGGTTAGGGGATGTGAGCGCTGCGGTGCAGCAACATGTGGAAAAGTATAACTACGGAATAGTGAGAGAACTGGTTGGACACGGAATAGGAAGAAGCCTTCATGAAGGACCGGATGTGCCCAACTACGGCAGAAGAGGAAATGGAATGAAACTGACGAGAGGACTGGTAATAGCGATTGAGCCAATGATTAACATGGGCAGACAAGAAGTGAAACAAGAGGCTGACGGATGGACCATAATAACACGAGATAGGATGCCATCGGCACATTTTGAACATACTGTAGCAATAGCAAAAGAAAAACCGGAGATACTAACAACATTTGAAATTATAGAACAAACAAAGGCGGCGCAACTTTAAAATATGACCAAACAGCAATCCATACAGCAAGACGGCACCATTACCGAAGCATTGTCAAACGCAATGTTCCGGGTGGAGCTTGAGAACGGGCATATGGTTACGGCTCATATTTCGGGTAAAATGCGCATGAACTATATAAAACTTTTGCCAGGTGATAAGGTTAAGCTGGAGCTTTCACCTTATGATTTGAGCAAAGGAAGGATTATAATGAGATATTGAAAAAGTAGTCAGTTGTCAGTTATCAGTAGTCAGGCACTACTTAACTAACAACTGATTATTAACTACTGACCACTGAATAAACTGATTACTGACCACTGACAACTAAATAAACCATGAAAGTAAGAACATCCATCAAAAAAAGAAGCGCTGACTGCAAAATTGTACGTCGCAAGGGCAGGCTTTATGTTATTAACAAAAAGAACCCTAAATTTAAACAACGCCAAAAAGGAGGCTGAGAAATTAAAATAATTACTACCTTTGCAACCCTTAAAAAAAATATAAGAAAATGGCACGTATATCCGGTGTAGATTTACCCAATAACAAGCAAGGCGAAATAGGGCTTACTGCCATATATGGCATAGGCAGAAGCAACGCGCGTAAAATATTACAGGAAGCGGGTGTAGACCCTACTGTAAAAGTATCGGAATGGAATGATACGCAGTTGAATGCGATTCGTAAAATTATTACTGAAACGTATAAAGTGGAAGGCGCTTTACGTTCGGAAGTACAACTTAATATCAAGAGATTGATAGATATTGGAACGTACAGGGGCATGCGTCACCGTATGGGATTACCCGTTCGCGGACAAAACACGCAAACTAACGCCCGTACCCGTAAAGGAAGGCGTAAGACTATCGCTAACAAGAAAATGGTTACTAAATAATACTAAGAATAAATGGCAAAAGCACAACAACAGAATACTCCTGAAAAGGTTGCTAAGGCAGCTAAAAAAAGGACTGTTAAAGCGGAACTTACGGGGCAGGCGCATATTAATGCCACGTTTAACAACATTATTGTCACATTTACCAATCTTAAAGGGCAGACCGTATCTTGGTCGAGCGCCGGAAAGATGGGTTTCCGCGGGGCAAAAAAGAATACTCCTTTTGCAGCCCAGTTAGCTTCGGAAGATGCAAGCAAAAAGGCTTTTGAAGCAGGAATAAGGAAAGTGAAGGTGTATATTAAAGGTCCGGGTTCGGGCAGGGATTCTGCTATGCGTTCTATAGGCAATAACGGGTTGGAAGTTACTGAAATAGTTGACATCACCCCAATGCCGCATAATGGCTGCCGTCCGCCTAAAAGAAGAAAAGTATAAAACGATAATAATTAACAGAAATGGCAAGATACACAGGTCCGCGTTCTAAAATTGCACGTAAGTTTAAGGAACCTATTTTTGGTCCCGACAGAGTTCTCGAAAAGAAAGCCTATCCTCCCGGACAGCACGGGTTTGGTAAGAAAAGAGGTGGCAGGCGTTCGGAATATGCCGATCAGTTGTCTGAAAAACAAAAAGCAAAATATACCTACGGGATTTTGGAAAGACAATTCCGTAAAACCTTTGGTAAAGCTGCGCGCACCAAGGGTAAAACGGGTGAGTTGCTTCTCCAGCTTGTAGAATCGAGACTTGATAATGTTGTATACAGGATGGGAATAGCTCCTACCCGCGCCGGTGCAAGGCAATTGGTTTCTCATAACCATATACTTGTTAATGGTAAAGTGGTAAATATTCCATCTTTTACGCTGAAACCAGGCTACAAGATAGCTGTAAGGGAACGCTCCAAATCATTAGAAGCTATCAGCCATGCTGTAACCCATTCAAATGTACAAGCCTACCCATGGATTGAGTTTAACGCTCATGCGCTGGAAGGTACTTACGTTTCTATTCCGCCAAGAGAGCAGATACCTGAAAACATAAAGGAACAACTCATAGTGGAATTATACTCCAAATAATAATCAACAAAACACAAGACCCAACATGGCAATACTCGCATTTCAAAAACCCGATAAAGTTGTAATGACTTCTTCTAACGAGGTAGAAGGAGAATTTGAATTTAAACCTTTAGAACCCGGATACGGCATCACCATTGGCAATGCGCTCAGGAGGATATTACTCTCTTCACTGGAAGGATTTGCAATTGCTTCGGTAAAAATTCAAGGCGTTGACCATGAGTTTTCTACCATTAAAGGTGTTACTGAAGATACTACCGAAATTGTTTTGAATTTAAAACAAGTTCGTTTCAAAAAACAAATTGAAGGCGCTACCAACGAAAAGGTGACTATATCAGTTAGCGATAAAGAAGTGTTTACTGCCGGCGATATTGGCAAATTTACTTCTGCATTCCAGGTTCTTAACCCTGACCTGGTTATTTGCCGCATGGAAACCAACGTTAAGCTGCGCATGGAAATTACCATTGCCAAAGGCAGAGGATATGTTCCTGCTGAAGAAAACAAACCGCTTAACCCTGAAATCGGTTTAATACCTATCGATTCGATATTCACTCCGATAAAGAATGTAAAATATACCGTTGAAAACTTCCGGGTTGAACAAAAGACGGACTATGAAAAGCTTTTACTGTCGGTTGTTACCGATGGTTCTATTCATCCCAAAGAAGCGTTGAAAGAAGCTGCGAAAATTCTTATCTATCACTTTGCTTTGTTCTCTGACGAAAAGATCACCATTGACCTCGACAGCAAGAACCAAAGTGAAGAACTGGATGAACAAGACCTTCGCATCCGCCAGTTGCTTAAAACAAAATTGGTTGATATGGATCTTTCCGTTCGTGCGCTCAACTGCTTAAAAGCCGCTGAAGTAGCTACCCTCGGACAACTGGTTCAATTCAACAAGAACGACCTTTTGAAATTCCGTAACTTCGGAAAAAAATCACTTACTGAAATTGAAGACCTCATCAAAACCAAAGGTCTCAACTTCGGCATGAATGTTGACAAATACAGATTAGAGAACGAATAACACAGTAAAAAGTTTATAAAGGAGAAAGTTCATAAAGTCTAAGTAAGATTTAAAATAGAACTTTATAACTCTACAAACTTTAAGAACTTTATAACTAAAGACAATGAGACACCAGAATAAAGGAAACCACTTAGGACGTACAAGTACACACCGCAAGGCTATGCTTGCAAACATGTCATCGTCCCTTATCCTCCACAAAAGAATTAACACCACTTTAGCAAAAGCGAAAGAACTCAGAACCTTTGTTGAACCGGTTATTACTATATCAAAAGAGGATAGCACCCATTCACGCAGGACTGCATTTGCCATATTGAGTGATAAGGAAGCGGTAAAAGAGCTTTTCAGAGTAGTGGCTCCCAAGGTTGCTACCCGCAATGGCGGATATACCCGCATTTTAAAAACAGGCAACCGTCCCGGAGATAACTCCAGCATGTGCTTTATAGAGCTGGTTGACTTTAACGAACTATTACTTGGCGGAGGCGAAAAGAAAGCAGCTGAAGAAAAAGCTAAGCCAACAACACGCCGTAGCAGAAAGAAAAAAGCTTCCGGCGAAGGCGATGCTGTTGAAAACAAAAAGAAAGCAGCTGAAGCAAACGCTTAAACTAAGGTAAAAGATAAAAGTTTATAAAGGTGAAAGGTAACTCTTTCACCTTTTCTCATTTCTGCTAAAGAAATAACGGCTAAAAACGGCTATGGCTAAGGGAAAAGGAGAAAGGTGAAAGTTTGTAAAGTGCCAACGTCATTGCGCACGTAACGTGGCAATCCTACCTTATAACACAAGGAAATAACGCCTGCCCCGCCTCAGGCAGGGGGCTAATCCCGATAGCTATCGGGACGGTTATAGCTGAGGGAAAAGTAGAAAGGTAAAAGTTTGTAAAGTGCCAACGTCATTGCGCCCGTAACGTGGCAATCCTACCTTATAACACAAGAAAATAACGCCTGCCCCGCCTCAGGCAGGGGGCTAATCCCGATAGCTATCGGGACGGCTATGGCTAAGGGAAAAGTAGAAAGGTAAAAGTTTGTAAAGTGCCAACGTCATTGCGCCCGTAACGTGGCAATCTCTACCTTATAACACAAGGAAATAACGCCTGCCCCGCCTCAGGCAGGGGGCTAATCCCGATAGCTATCGGGACGGCTATGGCTAAGGGAAAAGTAGAAAGGTAAAAGTTTGTAAAGTGCCAACGTCATTGCGCCCGTAACGTGGCAATCTCTACCTTATAACACAAGGAAATAACGCCTGCCCCGCCTCAGGCAGGGGGCTAATCCCGATAGCTATCGGGACGGCTATGGCTAAGGGAAAAGTAGAAAGGTAAAAGTTTGTAAAGTGCCAACGTCATTGCGCCCGTAACGTGGCAATCTCTACCTTATAACACAAGGAAATAACGCCTGCCCTGCCTCAGGCAGGGGGCTAATCCCGATAGCTATCGGGACGGCTATGAATAAGGGAAAAGTAGAAAGGGAAAAGTTTGTAAAGTGCCAACGTCATTGCGCCCGTAACGCATGCCTATAATGGCATTGGCGCCCATCTGTTCGGCATGTTCTGTCATGAGGTTGTAAGCATCGTCGCGGGCTTTTTCGCATAATTCGGTGTAAATGGTAATATTCCCGCCAAAAAGAGCCTGCAAACCAGCGCCAACATTGCCTATAATGCTGCGGGAACGTACAATAATTCCCTTTGCTACTCCGAGATACTTTGTAATACGGTATCCCTGGAAATCGAAGCCTGTGGTAATTAAGTGTTTATCCATAATTATTTATTGATGTTCTGAAAAAAAATACTTTTGTAAATGTAATTCTAATTCTATTCAGCATGAAAAAATCGAATGTTATATTAATATGGGGGGTGGGAACGGCTGTTGTCACGGCTATATTTTCCCAAGTACTTAGCATATCAGACAACCCTAATTCGGGAGTAAGGTACTTTGCGTACTTAATACTTTTCGGAGGGCTGTTTGTCGGTCTATTGCAATACAGAAAGGCAAATGGAGGATATTTAAAATTTGGCGAAGGATTTGGAGCCGCTATGCTAATGACCTTGATCGTTGCCTTCATTTCAGTGATAAGCTTGTTTATTGTACTTAAATCGCAGCCCGGTTATATTGATAAAATCCTTACACTGGCGCAACAAAATATGGTGAATAAAGGATTCACTCAAGATCAAATAGATACAAATATGAAGTATGCCAGAATATTTACAACCCCACGTATGCTTTATATATTCTCATTCATAGGAAGTTTAATCGGCGGAGCTATTTTCAGCCTTATTGCTGCAGGCCTTGCCAGCAAACAAAAGCCCATTTTCGAGGATGCGGACGAAATGCCTAATCACGAAACAAATAACTAAAATGAAACTTATTGCAAGAGCAAGCAAAGGATCAGTGCGTCATTGCGAGGGACAAAGCAATCTCGACAAAACAGAGATTCTTCACTTCGTTCAGAATGACAACTGCCTTATTTTTGTCATGTTGAGCGGAGCGAAACATCCCGGCAATACAGGAATTGCTTCGTCCCTCGCAATGACGAGTCTCTTATATAATCATATTTTAAACTTTTAGTTTTTCACTATTCACTTAATGGATATATCAGTTGTAGTACCTTTATTTAACGAGGAAGAATCGCTTCCCGAGCTCTGTGCATGGATTGACAAGGTAATGAAGCAAAATAATTTCTCTTACGAAGTTCTGCTTACCGATGACGGCAGTAAGGATGATTCATGGAAAGTAATTGAATCTATCGGTGCAGCCAACAGCGCCATAAAAGGCATCAGGCTTAGAAGAAATTATGGTAAATCGGCTGCCCTTAATGTGGCTTTTGAACATGCACAGGGAGATGTAGTAATTACCATGGATGCCGACTTGCAGGATTCTCCCGATGAAATTCCTGCTCTCTATAACTTGATAATGAAGGATGGGTTTGATATTATTTCCGGATGGAAAAAGAAACGTCACGATCCTATAACTAAAACTGTACCTACCAAGCTATTTAACTGGGCTACCCGCAAAATGTCGGGCATTTATTTGCACGATTTTAACTGCGGATTAAAGGCTTATAAAAAGGTGGTGGTGAAAAATATACAGGTTCATGGAGAGATGCACCGATACATACCCGTTATTGCCAAATTTGCCGGCTTTACTAAAATAGGGGAGAAAGTGGTGGAGCACCGCAGCCGTAAATATGGCAAAAGCAAATTCGGCTTGAGCCGTTTTGTCAATGGTTTTCTCGACCTGCTTTCTATTGCCTTTATTACCAAATTCAGCAAAAGGCCGATGCACCTGTTTGGTATTATAGGAACAGTCTTATTCCTGTTTGGTTTTGTAATAGCCCTCAAGTTGGCGTATGACAAGGTTTTTCTGGATATATTCAAAATGACTGACCGCCCTATTTTTTACTTCGGGATACTCGCTATGATACTTGGGACGCAGTTCTTTCTGGCAGGTTTCCTTGGTGAGCTTATTTCACAGGGGAATAATGACAAAACGGTGTACCAGGTTGAAAAGACAGTAGGCGATGTTAAATAACATGAATATCGAATATCGAATATCGAATATTGAATACCGAAGCGAAAGGCAGGATGTAATCGTCATTGCGAGGAAGGAAGCAATCCCTGTAATTCTAAGATTTCTTAATATTTATAGTCTTTAATTCAATGGACATTATATCTGTGAGATTTGATTGCAGGCATTTCAGAACAGACATACCTTGCAAACCCAATAAACTAAGGGGTAAAAAGTGCACCTGTGATGAATATATCCCGATTTCGCACCAAATATTGGTTATTAAGCTGGGCGCGCTGGGTGATGTGATACGCTCTACAGCCTTATTGGTGCGCTATCGCAAGTTGTATCCCAATGCGCATATTACATGGATTACGCACTCACCCGATATACTTCCGCATGACGGAAGTATTGACGAAATAGGAAAATTCGAATACAAAACTATTTTGCCTATACTGAATAAGCAATTTGATATTGCTATAAATCTTGATAAGGATAAAGAAGCCTGTACTTTACTTTCACAGGTAAAATCGAAAATAAAATATGGTTTCACCTGGAAAGACGGTCATATTGCCGGCTGTAATGCAGCCGCAGACCGCAAGCTGGTAACGGGTTTTTTTGATGATGAATCAAAGGCGAATACAAAAAGCTATCCACAGGAGATATTTGATATTTGCGAACTGGATTTCCAAAAAGAAGAACCTGTTTTGAATGTGAACCCGGTATTGGTAGATAAATGGAAATCATTGAGGCAAAAGGCGGGAGATAAGAGAATAATAGGACTTAATACAGGTTGCGGTAAGCGCTGGCTTACCCGTCTCTGGGAAGACAAGAACTGGCATGAATTGGTTTTTGCATTACAGAAAGCGGGGTATTTCCCTGTATTGTTGGGCGGTTTAGATGAAGACGAAAAAAATAAATCGTTTGCACAGGCAACAGGAGCTTATTACCCCGGTACCTATTCGCTGGAAGAATTTATTGCTATTACTGCCAATTGCGATTTAATAGTTTCTGCTGTAAGCATGATGATGCACATTGCTATTGGGCTTAAGCGTCCTCTAGTCTTGTTCAATAACATATTCAATAAACACGAATTTGAAATGTACGGCAGAGGTATCATAGTAGAGCCGACATCGGGCTGCGACTGCTATTATGGAAATACCTGCACCCGTGAACGCCATTGTATGCTCGATTTGCCGGTGGATAAGGTATTTTCAGCTATTAAAAAGTTGACATGAAAGTCTATATAAAATGTAATTCTTTTTGTTTAGCTGTGTATATTAAATCCAAATAAAGAAAATATAAGTCCCGAAGGGACTATCTTATGGTAGCATAAAGAGGATAAGATAAGTATTATAAGTCCCGTAGGGACGACCTATAGGAAACAATATAAGGTCATCCCTCCGGGATTTTAAATATACCATACATAGACTTTCTACCAAATGGTCATCCCTTCGGGATTTTAAATGTACCATACATAGATTTTCTACCAAATGGTCATCTCTCCGGGATTTTTAAATATACCATACATAGATTTTCTACCAAATGGTCATCCCTCTGGGATTTTAAATATACAATAAATGAATTTTCTTTTTGTTTAAATCCAAATAAAGAAACTACAAGTCCCGGAGGGACTATCTTATGGTAGCAAAAAAGGAGGAGATAAACATTATAAGTCCCGTAGGGACGACCTATAGGAAACAATATAAGGCCATCCCTCCGGGATTTTTAAATATACCATACATAGATTTTCTACTACCAAATGGTCATCCCTTCGGGATTTTAAATGTACCATACATAGATTTTCTACCAAATGGTCATCTCTCCGGGATTTTTAAATATACCATGCATAGATTTTCTACCAAATGGTCATCCCTCTGGGATTTTAAATATACAATAAATGAATTTTCTTTTTGTTTAAATCCAAATAAAGAAACTACAAGTCCCGGAGGGACTATCTTATGGTAGCAAAAAAGGAGGAGATAAACATTATAAGTCCCGTAGGGACGACCTATAGGAAACAATATAAGGCCATCCCTCCGGGATTTTTAAATATACCATACATAGATTTTCTACCAAATGGTCATCCCTCCGGGATTTTAAATATACCCATACATAAATTTTCTACCAAATGGTCATCCCTCCGGGATTTTTAAATACACAATGCGTAAATTTTCTACCAAATGGTCATCCCTCCGGGATTTTAAATATACCATACATAGATTTTCTACTACCAAATGGTCATCCCTCCGGGATTTTTAAATACACAATGCGTAAATTTTCTACCAAATGGTCATCCCTTCGGGATTTTTAAATACACAATGCGTAAATTTTCTACCAAATGGTCATCCCTTCGGGATTTTAAATATACCATACATAGATTTTCTACCAAATGATCATCCCTCCGGGATTTTTAAATACACAATGCGTAAATTTTCTACCAAATGATCATCCCTCTGGGATTTTTAAATGTATATTTAATCGCTTTTTCTACCAAACGGGCATCCTTATAGAATTTATACATTAACTACCATATCGGGCATTATGGCAAATACATACTCACAATTGAACATACATTGCGTATTTGCTGTGAAGGGCAGGGAAAACTTTATTACGAAAGAGTTCAGAGATAATTTACACCGTTATATGTCAGGTGTTTTAAAGAATGACGGTTCGTATCCCCTTGCGGTTGGTGGCTGGATGGACCATGTTCATGTATTTTTTGAATTACAGCCAACTATGACAATTGCTGACCAAATAAGAATGCTTAAAGCAACTTCTTCAAAGTGGGTTAATGATAATAAACTGGTAAAAGGGAAATTTCATTGGCAGGAAGGTTATGGTGCATTTTCTTATTCCCGTTCACAACGTAATTCAGTGATAAAATATATTACCACACAAGAGACGCATCATAAGAAACGAACATTTAGAGATGAATATATGGAATTGTTAAATAAATTTGAGATTCCTTTTGAAGATAAATATATTTTTGAATTTTATGATTAATGAAGAATGGAGTTAATTAAAGGGCCGTCCCCAAGGGACTTTAAAATATATGTACTTTATTTTTCTACCTTAATATGGAAAGAGATTGCTTCGTTCCTCGCAATGACGTTATAACTCATAATTCATAACTCATAACTATGCGAATCGCCTATCTCTCCACTTTTTACCCATACAGGGGTGGCATAGCCCAGTTTAATGCTGCGCTATATAAGGCATTGGGCAAGAGACACGAGATGAAAGCCTTTACCTTTACACGACAATACCCTGAATTGTTATTTCCCGGTAAAACCCAGTATGCTGAAAAAGGAGATACGGACGGGGATGTAGGTGCCGTAAGGGTATTAGATACTGTTAATCCATTTACTTACCGTAAAACAGCAAAGGCTATTCTGCAATTTAAGCCTGATATAATGATTACTAAATACTGGATGCCCTACTTTGCTCCGTCACTGGGCACTGTTGCCGGCATATTGAAAAAGCATGGAGTATTTAACGTCAGTGTTTTGGACAATGTAATTCCGCATGAAAAGAAGTTTTATGACAAAGCATTAACCCGGTATTTTGTAAACCGCAATCATGCTTTTGTAGCTATGAGTCGCAGTGTAGCTGATGACCTGCTTACTTTTAATCCGCAGGCAAAATATGCATTGCATCCGCATCCTATTTTTGATTTTGGAGAGAAAATTGACAAGCAGGAAGCCAAGAAAAAGCTTGGGTTAAACCCGAACGATTCGTACCTGCTTTTCTTTGGATTTATAAGGCGCTACAAAGGTCTGGACTTGCTGTTGGAAGCTATGTCTGATGCTAAAATTAAAAACCGGAATGTGAAAGTGATTGTAGCGGGAGAATATTATGAAGATGCAGCTTATTATAATGACAAAATAAAGGAATACGGAATAGGGGAGAAGGTGGTTTTGCAGACAGACTATATTCCATCTGACATGGTGAAATACTATTTCTGTGCAGCAGATATGATTGTGCAACCCTATCGTAGCGCTACGCAGAGTGGTGTTACCCAAATAGCATATCATTTTGATAAACCCATGCTGGTAACCGATGTGGGCGGACTTTCTGAAATTGTACCCGACGGAAAAGTAGGGTATGTAGTGCAGCCCGATGCAACTGCAATAGCCAATGGCATCAATGATTTTTATGATAACTCCCGCGAGTCCTTATTCTCAGCTAATGTGAAAGAAGAAAAAAAGAGATTTCAATGGGATTCCTTTGCCGGAGCTATTGAAGGTTTATATAAAAAAAATTAATCCCTGTTATTTTTATCCTTAAAAAAAGGAGCCAATCTCTCGAGTACACTGGCAGGTGCAGCACAAGGTTTTCCGTTTGAGGTTTTTACAAAAACATGAGATGTCTCCGCTTTATTAATGCACACCCCTTGCTCATTCAGGCACTCGTAATGAAAGGTAATCCGTGTTCCGGTGGGTACTTCATTCACTATGGTACGGATAGTTAATATATCATCAAAAAAGGCCGGTTTGAAGTACTTAGTCTGGTACGATAAAACGGGGAGCATAATACCTTGTTCTTCCATTTCGCGGTAGCTTAATCCCAATGCCCGCAAAGCTTCTACCCGTCCTACTTCAAAATAGGCCGCATAGTTGCCGTAATATACATAGCCCATGCGGTCGGTTTCGGCATAACGGACTCTTATTTTGTTTTCAGAAATATACATAAGTTGGTAGTTATAAGTAACCGGTTGAAGATGCAAAAGTATCAAATTGATTTCTGGAGCCGGAATTTGTGTTAAAAAAGCCGCCCTACTTATGTGGAATCATGCGAAATATATTTATATTTGCAGAACAGACTAAACCCAATAGATGTTTTCTCCCGTTGACATACAGGATGAGCTTATAAAAGTCCGGCAAAAGAATGAAAAAATTGTCAGGCGGCTTACGGATGAAGTTCAGGCGGCCTTAAAAGAAGGCAGGCAAGCCGATGAATACATATTAAGCCGTTTGCGTAATGCTCCCAAGCCGGGTAAATCGAATATTAATCCGGAACTTCTTGAAAAAAACCGTATTTTCTCAATAGACGATATTAAAAGTATTTGTGTTAGTTACCGGCTGAGGTTTCTTGACAGCAAATACTTTAAAATGGAGGAACTGCCTTACGATGCTGTTATAGCCTTAAAAAAACTGGAAAAACACCTGGGAGAAGAAGTAAAGCATTTGAAAATTATGGGTGCAGCCAAGTTCTTCCGTTTGGAAGACCGGAATAAAGATCCCTTGCTGTTTGCCCGTATAGATGAAAATAATTATTACCTTATTCATAAATGGGGAAAGGATTTTGCCTGGTATAAAAAAATTCTTTTTTATCCATTCAGAAGCATAATGGCCTTGTTTATAAGTATGGTTGCGGTAGGGGTTCCGTTAGCGCTTTTTATACCTCTTATCTTTTTTCATACTGCAAAGGAAATAGAGTACTATCAAATGCTATACCTGGGAGCGCTTATAGTTTATACTATCTTTGTCCTGGTATTTGGGGGATTTACGTTCTATAAGAAATTCAGTAAAATATGTTGGAATAATCCCTATTTTAATTGATATAAAGAAATAACATAGTTGTGTTGTAGCAAGAAAATTAACCCCCAAAAAACCAATTTGCATATATGAAATATTTACACCGGATTTTAAAAGCTAAGAAAGGTACCCATATAAAAGTTCACTTCAGTCAGCCTACCAAGGTTTTATTGCTTGGTGATTATCACTACAAAAACTATAAAGAACACAGAACATACAGTTACAGAGGCGGGGAATTGGAACAAAGTCCTCAGCAGTTTGTAATACCCAATGACGGTTTGTGGCACGTGGTTGTTGAAAGGGGCAGTTACTTTCACCCCAAAGATATTGTTGCCGCAGTAGAAATAGCCCGTTAAATCGTAAAAATTTCGTTCAGCCTTTTAGATGACTTCCGGTTGAGTGGTATGAAGAAAATATTGAGCAAATTCTTTCTTTATATGCTCGATAGCCATGTGAGTGGGAAATTTTCCTATTTGCGAAGTGATTTCAAGAATTTTCTCTCCCAGTTCGGCAGCCGAACTGTTAGCTGAAACTTTAGCGCCGGCAACAGTTACCAGGCGGATGGTTTCTTCAGTAGCCGTTTTTACCATTGACCATGCGGGGAGTGAAATGTATATCTGCTGGGATATGTTATGTTCATATTCATTCCGTACGGTAGCTATTAATTCAACCTGGAAAGCCCTTGCGGATATATTGTTTTTCAATACCCTGCGGACTAAGTTTTCAGGTTGGGTGCGTTCTAAAAAAAGAATAATCCTTTCATAAGCCTGCATGCGGGCAGGTACTACAATTTCAAGCCTTGCTTTATCAATTGAAAATTTTTCTTTGGCTTCTTCGTATTTCAGGTATTTGGAAAGGATAAAGTAAGCAATTGCTCCTCCAATTAAGGCAGCGAATATAATTTCAAAGGCATTAATAAGATTGTCTGTATTCATTGTTCAGTCTATGTTTAACAAGTCAGATTGGGGATGACGGGATAAAGGTACATTTTTTATATAAATAACTCATGGAACATTTTTTTCCGGTTAAGCAATTTTTTTAGCTACTTTAACGTTTATTTCATAAATTTGTATTACCTGTTAAATGTAAAATTTGGTTTAAATTGCAAGATGATAAGATAGTAAGAATTGGATGTTAGTAAGTTGAAATAATGCGTCCGATTCATATATAATGGAATCTTCTTATATTTGCATTCGTAATTTTTTGATTTAACAATAAAACTAACCGAATGAAAAAGAGAATTACCGTACTCTTAACTACTATTTTTGCACTGGTAATTACTGCTCGCGCGCAATCTCCTACTGTTACATTCACGGCCACGCCATCCACTGTATGTGCCGGCTCTACAATAAATTTTAGTAATACATCTACCGGTAATCCCACTTCATGGACATGGTCCTTCCCCGGAGGCACCCCCGCCACATATAGCACCACTGTTTCTCCCGGAAATCCTCCTGCTATCCTATATAATATTCCCGGCATTTATAACGTAACATGCATTGTCAGCAATGGCTCTGGTTCTGATACTGATTTTGTTGCTAATGACGTACAGATTAATGCACCACCTACGGCTAAAATATACCCGCCTTCGGGTGGTGTTTGTGACACTACCGGTGGCGCCCAGGATACAGTTTATTTTAGTGTTACCAGTGCAGCGGGAAATACCTTCAGTTGGGCTCCTTCCACAACCCTTTCTTGCTCTACTTGTGCACGAACCAATGCCTACCCGACTGTAACTACTGTTTATACCCTTACAGTGACAGGAACAAATCAGTGTTCTGCAGCAATTTATGATACCATTAACGTACTTAACAGTATAGCTAAAATAACCGGCAAAGATTCTATATGCGCCGGTTATCCTGATACACTTACTGCTTCGGGAGGAGCTTCAAATCCAAGTTCAGGTACTAAGTATACCTGGAGTAATGGTCAAACGGGCGCGCAAATTATTGTTAGTCCGTCTGCTCTTACCACTTACAGCGTATTATTGACCGGATTTGGAGGGGCTGCGTGCACCAGCCAGGCTTTTTTTACGGTACACCCATCTCCTGTTCCTAAATTTACAATTAGCGGGGTCGATAGTATATGTAATCCGCCGGGTAAAACTACTCTTACGGTTTCTCCGGCTGGAAATATATACAAATATTACTGGTATGGCCCTAATGGGGTAAAAGACACTAATGTTTTTACTACCTCTCCCACTGTTACCACTACCTATACCTTAGTGGTAAAAAATATTGGCTGCTATTATGACACCCTTGTAAAAGTGAAAGTTAATAATCCTCCGGTAGTTGTTTTTACCGGTGCTACTAACCTATGCCAGGGAAGCACGACAACCGTTTGTGCAACCGGGGGAACCCAATATCATTGGAGTACGGGTGGGACCACGTCATGTATTAATGTATCGCCGCCCGTTAGTATAACCTATACAGTAAAGGTGATTTCCGGCGCCTGTTCGAAAGACACTACCTTTACTATTAATATTGATACCATACCAAATGTAAAGTTTAAGGGAGATACCTCCATTTGCAAAGGCGACAGCACAACTATTTATGTTTCGGGAGGATATACTTATTTGTGGAACACCGGCTCTACTGCCGACAGCGTTTTCATGAAAAATGCTACCCAAGGCCAAACATTTTTCGTTACGGTTACAAGAGGTGCCTGTTCAAAAGATTCCCAACAAATAACCGTTAAAGTTTATCCGCATCCAAAACCGGCAATATACCCAATAGACACCACTGTTTGTCAATATGATTCGGTACAACTTACAGCAGCAGGCGGAAATTATTACATATGGACACCTAAAAAATCGGGCTTAAACCATTATTTGGGTTTTGGAGATACTGACCGGAATAATGCAGCTCCTGCCCATTATGGCACATCAAAATACAATGTAAATATATGTACATGGGGCTGTTGTAAAGATACAAGTCTTGCGATAAATGTAATCCCCGGTGTGGCCGGGTATTCTGTTTGTTGCAACGAGACCGTGCCGGGAGGGACAGTGGTAAATTTGACTGCTACCTACGATCCCGGTCCTTTTGCCGTGGAGAGTTGGTCTCCTACCACGGGATTAAGCTGTGCCACCTGCCCTGATCCGACAGCTACAGTTTATAATACCACAACGTATGTTGCTACCTTCTTAGATCAGGCGACAGGTTGCCCTGTTAAAGACTCGGTTACTATAGATATTGCTAACTGTAATGTTTTTGTACCCAATGTTTTCTCTCCTAATGGCGATGGAATTGATGATTACTTATATGTAAGGAGCCTTTGCCTGAAAAAGATTGATTTTGCCGTTTTTGACCGTTGGGGAAACAAGGTTTTTGAAACCCAGAGCCAAAATACGCCTTGGGATGGTACTTATAGAGGGAAGCCCATGGAAATAGGAACATATATGTGGTACCTGACGGGTCTATTAAATGACGGTACAAATATTTCAAAAAGCGGCAACGTTACGATTGTAAGATAAAACTGTGAAATCCCTATTGAATACTCTTCGGGTTAATAAAAAAATGGTATCATTGCAAACAAAATTTAAGTTCATAAAATGAGAAAATTAAAATACTTATTTTTGATAAGCACCCTTATTGTTTTTGTTATTGGCTGTAATAAAAGCCAGGATCCCGGTCTTACAGGCCCAGCAGGCCCCACAGGTGTGCAAGGTGGAGGCTTTTCCGGTCCGATAAGTGTGCCATTTGAATTAACAGATAATTCGATTGTTAATGGTACAAACCCTAATAAATATGCCGTATATACGTTCCTTTCTAATCCTAATTCAACGTATATGCTAAGTGTTTATGTTTCAAAGATAGCCACGGGTTCTCCTCCATATTGGGCGAAGTTACCCTGGTATAATGTTTATGTAACCGGAGATGAATTAAATGCTTCTATTGGACTTGATACTATTAAAATTTGGTATACTGGCGGTATATGGCCTACTGATTCTAGTATGGATGCTCGAATTATTATTATTCCGCAGCAGTCTAACTAATAAATAAAAAAATAGAAAAATATACTTATAACTATAAAAAAATGAAGGCAATAAACTACTTAATTCTCCTGGCAGCATCTGTATTTATTTTTAGTTCCTGTACTAAAGAAGTACAGGGTCCTACCGGCCTTACTGGTCCACAAGGACCACAGGGACCTTCCTCTTCATATGCTGTTACCATTGACAGCGCTGCGCCGAATCAATCTCCAAACGGAGCCTGGAACTTCAACAGTACGACGGGTGCGTATAATATTGTCGTTTATCCGGTGAATGGTTTAGCCTCTCCTAATAATAGTATTGTTGAAGTATATTATTCAGATACCTATAATTCATTTTCCAACTGGTATGAACTGCCTGTTACAAATTCACTGTCAAACACCGGCACCTTTAATTTTTATTATACAACTTATAGCGTATATGTGCAGTACACGGCTGCAACTGCACCTACAGCAGAGTTATATTTTAAAGTTGTAGTAATAACACAACCGTAAATAAACAGGTAAATAATATTAAAAAATCCTCTGTCTCAGGCAGGGGATTTTTTGTTTATATAACCTTCTTTTAACAAAGAGAGACGAAACCCTCGAACCCGTCTCGCCTAAGGCGAGATGACAGGCAGGCTCTTTATTTATTGTTAAGTAAATTGCAGGGTTGAGTAAGTAACCAAAGCAGATATTTTTTATTCATGCGTTTTAGCTGCTTCTCTCTTCTAAGCGCATCAGTTTTATGAGAAAATTCCTGTGCAAAAACCAAAGTCCAAGGTATCTTTGCAGAAGTGTATCTACTTAAGCCATTATTATGTTCAATAAGTCTTTTTTCATAATTGGTACTAAAGCCTTTATAAAGAGTATTATCTATTTGGCTTCTGATAATGTAAACAAAGTAACTCATTGTAAATAGTCGCTGCAATAGCGTGATTAGCAATTCGTCTCCTCTAGTAGAAGAAACAAATTGCTAATTTTCATTGTGGAAGCGGTCTGGACGGGACTCGAACCCGTCTCGCCTTAGGCGAGATGACAGGCAGGCTCTTTATTTATTGTTAAGTAAATTGCAGGGTTGAGTAAGTAACCAAAGCAGATATTTTTTATTCATGCGTTTTAGCTGCTTCTCTCTTCTAAGCGCATCAGTTTTATGAGAAAATTCCTGTGCAAAAACCAAAGTCCAAGGTATCTTTGCAGAAGTGTATCTACTTAAGCCATTATTATGTTCAATAAGTCTTTTTTCATAATTGGTACTAAAGCCTTTATA
>Ga0206873_1026_pt1 | contig 50113 bp, 39 predicted proteins | sample Alteio_BWOrgCont_11_FD_152631 | JGI IMG/M metagenome (GOLD analysis project Ga0206873, IMG submission 152631) | Enriched cells from forest soil in Barre Woods Harvard Forest LTER site, Petersham, Massachusetts, United States -... | ecosystem: Environmental > Terrestrial > Soil > Temperate forest >...
ATTTATTATTTTATCCCTAATCGGAATTTTCTCGCTTGGGTTTATTTCGGCTATTAAAGCGCAGGAAATTAATTGGATGAGTTTTGATGATGCGGTGAAATTGAACCAGAAACATCCCAAAAAAATATTTATTGACGTTTATACCCAATGGTGCGGATGGTGCAAAAAAATGGATGGAGATACCTACAAAGACCCTACCATCATAAGCTATCTTAATAAAAACTTTTATGCAGTCAGGTTAGATGCAGAAACGGGCGATACCTTTCATTTTAAGGACCATAAATTTTACAATGAAAAACCCCATACGAGGGGATATGTAAATGAGCTTGCCTCTTCCCTGCTCGATGGAAAATTAGGCTACCCTACTACCATTTATATGGACGAGAATTTCGGGCGGCTTACCTATGTTCAAAGCTATATAAGCGCAGCAGACCTGATGCCGATTTTAAAGTATTTTGCAGAAAACAAATACCTGAATATGAAATTCGACGATTATAAAAAATCGGAAGGAGGTACCGGCGGTACTTCTGCAGGAAAATAGCTTGGGCCTGCCATATTCCCCGATTTCCCTAACTTTGCCCAAAAGAGCAATATGTCGGTACAAACTGACTCTGAAATAAAAACATACTGCGAAAGCCTTACTGCCTACAAAAGGCGGAAAAGCAGGATTGTAACCATTGGCGATATAGCTATGGGTGGAGATTATCCCATCCGCATACAATCCATGACCACTACCGATACTATGGATACGATGGGTACGGTGGAACAATCCATACGCATGATAGATGCCGGATGCGATTATGTACGAATTACAGCTCCCAGTTTAAAAGAAGCGGAAAACCTTCAACATATTAAAGATGAATTACGTAAAAGAGGATATAAAACACCTCTTATTGCCGACATACATTTTACCCCCAATGCCGCTGAAATGGCTGCCCGCATTGTGGAAAAAGTACGGGTGAATCCCGGCAATTATGCCGACAAGAAAAAATTTGAACAGATAGACTATACCGATAATTCCTACGATGCGGAGATTGAAAGAATACGCCAGCGTTTTGTCCCTTTGATAAAAATCTGTAAGGAATATGGCACTGCTATGCGCATAGGCGCTAATCACGGTTCGTTAAGCGACCGGATAATGAGCCGCTATGGAGATACACCGCTTGGCATGGTGGAATCGGCCATGGAGTTTTTACGGATTTGCGAAGAAAACGATTACAGGCAAATTGTGCTATCCATGAAATCAAGTAACCCTATTGTAATGGTGCAGGCATACCGGCTGCTTATCACAAAAATGAATAAGGAAGGGATGAACTATCCCTTGCATCTGGGTGTAACAGAAGCCGGAGAAGGAGAAGACGGACGTATTAAATCTGCCGCAGGAATTGGAACGCTCTTAGAAGACGGGATTGGAGACACCATACGCGTTTCACTCACCGAAGACCCGGAATTTGAAGTACCCGTAGCACGAATGCTCGTCAACCGTTATGCAGGAAGAGAAAAGCATGTACCCATTCCTCCGGTAACACATCTACCCTATTCTCCCCTTGAATATAAAAAGCACGAAACCCGCGAAACCCAGAACATAGGTGGAAAGAACCATCCGAGAATAATTGCTGATTTCAGCGAGAAAAAAGAAACCTTAACACCTGCAAGTCTTTTTGCTATTGGGTATTCCTTTAATGCGGCTAAAGGCACTTGGAAAACCAATGACCAGGCAGCAGACTATCTTTTCACGGGAGGCCATGCAATTGATTTTTCACTACCCGAAGGATTATCTGTAATTTATAATGCAACTACCTGGAAAGAAAATGAGCCGGCTGCCTCCTATCCTTATTTTAATGGCATTGAAGAATATATTTCCTGCCGGAAAAAATCGGCTATGTTGAACTTTGTAAGCCTGAAGATTGGATATCTAAATACAGATGCTTTTGATAAACTAAATAAAGACAATACGCTTGTTTGGGTTATTGAGACAGCTAACCTCCATGGCATGGCGGAAGAAAGAAGAATATTTATTGAACTGCTGGAAAAGAATTATACTACTCCTGTAATCATTAAAAGGGACTATGCGAATGCTACTGCAGATGAACTAAGGCTTTATGCCGCAACCGATGCGGGCGCATTATTAATTGACGGTATGGGTGAAGGCTTATGGCTAAAAGCCCCTGTGGCTCCTACAACTCTCAATAGTATTGGCTTTGGAATACTGCAGGCGACACGCACAAGGATCTCAAAAACAGAATATATATCTTGTCCTTCCTGCGGCAGAACCTTATTTAATTTACAGCATGTAACCGCTCAAATACATGAACGTACTTCCCATCTGAAGGGTGTGAAGATTGGCATTATGGGCTGTGTGGTAAATGGCCCGGGCGAAATGGCTGATGCCGATTACGGATATGTAGGTACAGGCGTAGGAAAAATTACTTTATATAAAGGCAAACAAGTAGTGCAAAGAAACATTGCATCCGAACAGGCTGTTGATGCCCTTATCGCCCTGATAAAAGATAATGGAGACTGGGTGGAAGCAATTGAAGAAAATTAATTTTTCAGGTGTGAGCACTTACCAAAAAATGTATTTCAAAAATCTGGATGCACCAAGATTTTTGGCATTTTTAGTGGTGTTTATAGAGCATATAGTTTTCACACACGATAAAACCATACGGGATTCTTCCTTCTTTAAATTTTATAATTGGCATTTAAGCATAGGTGTTATTGGCTGGGACTTTTACACTGTTCTTTCTGGCTTTCTCATCACCTGGATAATATTGGAAGAATATAATTTCACATCCAAATTCAGTTTGTTTTATTTTTGGTTAAAGCGCTGCCTCCGCATCTGGCCTCTTTATTTTTTAATGATACTTGCAGGGCTTCTATTGGTATGGGGCTCACGGAATGTTTTGGGAAAAACGGTGAGTGATATACCTCCATTATCTTCGTTGCTAACGTTCACGCTCAACTTTTATATTGTTAAGCATGGGTATGCATTCCTATCTTTTCTCGTTTTTTTCTGGAGCATATCGATAGAAGAGCAATGTTATGCTGCCTGGGGAATAGTATTAAAATGGTTGAGAAAAATATTTGTTTCATTTTGTATTTTGCTGGTTATTGTTTCGCTCGTATTCAGGATACTGGCCCTGCACGACTATTTAAATCTCTATTTTAACTCCTTAAGTTGGGTAGGGAATTTTGCAACCGGGGGCTTGCTTGCATATTTCTGCATTAACAAAAAAGAAGGTTTTGAAAAATTGAAAAAAATCCCCCGTTGGATAATAACAGCTTTTTATATTCTTTTTATTTTGAATGTGGCCTTTTACAACCAGATCTATAAATCAGATATTATGACGGTTATAGAAAGGTTTTCCGAAACCCTATTTTTTTGCTTCATCATATTTGAACAAACATTCTGCGAGAACCATTTGTTTCAACTCGGTAAAATCCCGTTCTTTAATTATTTGGGCCGAATTTCATACGGACTGTTCTGCTACCATGGGCTGGTAATACTATTCTATGAACAAGCAACACAAAATATAAGCTGGATCAATACCCCCCCTGCCGTTTATTTAATCAATCCAATTGTTATTTTTGTAGTTACGGTAGCCATTGCTGCACTTAGCTACAACTTTTTTGAAAAACCTATAATGTCACTCAGACACAAATACCGGACCACATGAATGCCATAAAAAGAAATATCCCAAATGCCATCACGTCGCTAAACTTGCTTTTTGGGTGCATAGCTATTGTTTACACATTTCACAACCGCCTTGCCGATGCTTCCTGGATGATCTTTTTTGCTGCCATTGCCGATTTTTTTGACGGTATGGTTGCCCGCCTTTTAAAGGCACTCTCGCCTATCGGGAAAGAATTAGATTCCCTATCCGATATAGTTTCTTTTGGAGTAGCTCCGGGAATGATGCTGTTCCAGTTAATTGGCGTACATACTTTCAACTGGATTGGATTACTTGTACCTGTTTTTGCCGCTATCCGGCTCGCAAAATTTAATATTGACACCCGTCAAACTTTTTATTTTATTGGCCTGCCCACACCTGCTAATGCGTTATTCATTGCATCGTTCTCACTTATTCTCACCCACAATTCTTACTGGCATTCGGTATATTATTCAAACATATTTTTTGCCACATGGTTTTTTGTCGGCGTCGCATTAGCCTGTTCCGCCCTTATGGTTTCACCGATAAAGTTATTTTCACTTAAAGTGAAAGATACTTCCTGGGACAACAACAAAACAAGATATTCTTTTTTGATACTTTCTGTAGGATGCTTTTTGATATTAGGGTATACCGCAGTACCTGTCATTATGCTGTTGTATATTATTCTGTCGCTCTTATCCAAAAAATCATTTGATTCTCCTCCGGCAGCATGAATAATACTATCTGCTTTATAATTAATCCTGTCTCCGGAACGGGCAAGTGGAAAGGGATTGAAGAGAACATAAAAAAATATCTTGATCCTTCTATCACCCCGGTAATTGAATTTACCAAGTATCATGGACACGCTACTATTATTGCCGAAGACGCCGCAGAAAATTGCGAAATAATAGTTGCCGTTGGCGGAGACGGAATAGTGAATGAAGTAGCAGCGGGAGTTATGGGTACTTCCGCCGGTATTGGAATTATTCCTGCAGGCTCGGGTAATGCAGTGGCTAATCATTTTACCATACCGCACGGGCAGAGAGAAGCGATTGAATGTATTAACAAAATGCACTTTTCAACTGTAGATACGGCATTGGTGAATGATATTCCCTTTTTGGCTGTTGCCGGAACTGGCTTTGATGCAGAGGTGGCTGAAATGTTTTCGAAAAGCAAAAGGCGGGGTTTTTTTTCCTATATCTATTTATCGGGAAAGAAATACTTCAGCTACAAGCCTTCAGAATATGAAATAAACATTGATGGTACAGTTTATCATAGAAAGGTATTTTTGATTAGTGTGGCAAATGGGAATCAATATGGCAATAACGCCTACATTGCACCGGATGCATCTACAAAAGACGGGCTATTGGATGTCTGTATTATGAAGCCTTTTACATTAATTTCAGGATTAGCAATGATGGTAAGGCTATTCCGCCGCACACTGAACCGTTCATCATTCGTTGAAATTATACGGGGAAGAAATATTGAAATTAGGAAAACAAACAGGGATGAAAAATTGTGCCTGCACTATGACGGTGAACCTGGAGGAATAATGGACGTAATAAAAATTGCTGTTCAGCCTCGTTCACTAAGGATAATAACCCCCGAACAACACGGAAGAATTTAATAAAATTTATATTTGTAAAAAGCACGTATGGAAAACGAAGAGATTCAACATGTATATGCAGGCTTCTGGTCAAGATTTGCAGCCTATTTTATTGATAGTGCAATTATTGCATTTCTTATGGTGGCATCAATTTCATTTGCAAGAGACCAGATTGGCGGCTATTTGGCTGTTCATCCTGAAGTACTGAAAGCACTCCATGGCGATACAACCATTTCCGATTCTATGTCTGCATTTGAGTATTCTACCAAGTTTATGTATTATTACGGAGTAGTTTTCGGATTTATTTTTAACTGGGTTTATTATGCAGGTTTCGAATCTTCGTACCTGGGAGCAACACCCGGAAAATGGCTCCTGGGAATTTATGTTACAGACCTGGAAGGGAAACGTATATCTTTCGGAAGGGCCAGCGGAAGATATTTTGGCAAAATAGTTTCAGGCATTATTTTGGGAATCGGGTATATGATGGCAGGATTCACAGAAAAGTTCCAGGCCCTGCATGATACAATGGCAGAGTGCCTCGTCTGGAAGAAGTAGCCGAAGCTCGACGAGTCCTGTTTCTTAACATCTTCTTGTGTAAAATAGCTTTATCCCTGCTTCTTAAATAATGTTAAGGGGCTTTATATTTGTAACTATAGTTAATCCTGTTCGTTAATAATACAAAGCACTTACCATGTTAACACTCGGCGACAATTGGCTAACCGAAAAGCATATAGACTTTGAATACAAAAAGTATGTCTTGCTGGCTTTTCTTCAGCAGGTAGATAAGGACTTTGAACTTCAAAAATTATATCCTTCGCTGCGCGAGATAATCAAACATTACAGGCAAGTAGTAGCCATAAAAGAAAAGAAAGAAGAACTATATAATGCATTTCCTGCAAAAGCAACAGATGTAGATGCTGAGAAAATGCAACTCGTTTACGAAAAGATATTTCATGACAGTAAGCTGATGCAGGAACTGGAAACCATTATTAATTTCTCTATCCCGCACTTTGAGAATCATTTGGCCGAAGGAAAAAAAATTTACGATGCAATAGAATCTCAACTGAATATTTTCCCTGTGGGAGTTGTGCCTTTGCGCTGCAAAGAAGGCTATCTGTTTATACGCGATGGAAAAAATGCCGACACAAAAGTATATGAATATGACATCACCTTATTTGAGCAATCAGATGCAAAGTACCGGGGAATACATACCGAATACATCAAGACCTGGGAAACCGATTTAAGTATAACCTACCAGCATATTAAATTGGAACTCCTGAAAGAAAAACAAGATATCCCCAATCCTGCTACGTATGCTATAGAAAGCGAGTGGGTAGTTCCCTTAGAGGAAACGCTTTTGCCTATTGCAAAACGCTGCCTTATGAAATATGTGGAAGGAAGTATTGGATAACCCACTTACCTCTCATAGCTTATAGCTACTACAACGTCCCTCTTCTCTCCTGCTCTCTTTCTATAGCTTCAAATAAAGCTTTGAAATTTCCTGCACCAAAAGACTTAGCTCCTTTACGCTGTATTATTTCATAAAACAAAGTTGGGCGATCTTCCACAGGTTTAGAAAAGATTTGCAGCAGATAACCTTCTTCATCCCTATCTACAAGTATTTTCAACTTACGGAGGTCGCTGATGTCTTCATCAATTTTCCCGATACGCGCAGTAAGTGTATCATCGTAATAAGAATCCGGAGTTTCTAAAAATTCAATCCCTCTCGATTTAAGGTCGGTAACTGTTTCCAAAATATTATCCGTTGCAATGGCTATATGCTGAACACCGCCGGTCAGATAAAAATCAAGGTACTCTTCAATCTGCGATTTCTTTTTGCCTTTTGCGGGCTCATTAATTGGGAACTTGATGTAACCGTTGCCATTGCTTACTACTTTACTCATTAAGGCTGAGTATTCAGTGGCAATTTGCTTATCATCAAAGGTGATAAGGAGTTTGAAGCCCATTACATCTTCGTAAAATTTTACCCACTTGTTCATTTCACCCAGCGGAACATTTCCCACGCAATGGTCAATATACTTAAGTCCTATTGATTTTATTTTGAATGGAGATTTTGCCTCCCTGAACCCCGGCAGAAAAGGGCCTTTATAATTTTTACGCTCTACAAAAGTGTGGATCGTTTCACCATAGGTGCAAATAGAAGCCGTTTTTACTTCACCGAATTGGTCCTTATGTGTTTGTAGAGCAATAGCTGATATTGCCCCCCTCTTCACTGTTTCGTTATATGATTTCTCTGCATCATCTACCCAAAGGGCTAATACTTTTACTCCGTCTCCATGTTTGAGTACATGCTTGGAGATTGGATGCTCCGGATTATGTGCAGTAGTCAGTACTATTCTTGCTTTACCTTGTTGAAGCACATAAGATGTTTTATCCTTATCTCCTGTTTCAAGTCCTGAGTAAGCCACAAGCTCGTAGCCCCATGCAGCCTGGTAATAGTAAGCCGATTGTTTTGCATTGCCTACATAAAACTCTATGTAATCAGTTCCGTTTATAGGAAGAAAATCTTCTCCCGAATTTTTATGCAGTTCCGCTAATTTGTTTTCTGCTGTTAGTGTTGCCATATATCAGTTTAAAGTTTATAAAGTTCTTAAAGTTACAAAGTTAAATCCTTCAAAGTTTTCATTCATCGTTCATAGTTTATAGCTCATAGCTACTCTAACCAACTTTTAAAATACTTGCCGTCATCTAGTTTCATAGCTTCTTCCGTAACCATTAAGGGATGGAATGTATCTACCATTACGGCCAGTTCCTGTGTTTCCTTTTTGCCGATGCTTCTTTCCATAGCTCCGGGTGCAGGCCCATGTGGTATTCCTTTTGGGTGCAGGGTAATGTTTCCCAATTTAACATCGTTACGGCTCATAAAATCACCGGCTACATAATAAAGGACTTCGTCCGAATCTATATTGCTATGGTTGTATGGAGCAGGAACCGAGTCAGGGTGATAATCATATAAACGGGGACAGAAAGAACAAACTACGAAATTATGTGCCTCAAAGGTCTGGTGTACCGGAGGCGGCTGATGAACACGCCCGGTAATAGGTTCAAAATCGTGAATGGAAAAAGCGTAGGGATAATTCATTCCATCCCAACCAACCACATCAAAGGGATGATAGGCATACGTAAGATCGTGAAGCATTCCCTGCTTTTTTATTTTAATAATAAAGTCTCCTTTTTTATCAATCGTTTCCAAATTTATCGGGCGGCGGATATCACGCTCACAATAAGGGGAATGTTCAAGCAATTGCCCAAATTCATTGCGATAGCGGTGAGGCGTATATATGGGGCTGAATGATTCTAAAAACAAAATACGGTTGTCTTCTCCTTCAAATTCAATTGTATAAATCATCCCGCGAGGAATGATAAGATAGTCTCCATAATCAAATGGCAATTGGCCTAAAAATGTTTTTAAAACACCCTTTCCTTTATGAATAAAAATAAGTTCATCGGCATCGGCATTTTTATAAAAATAGCCACTCATAGATTTGCGCGGAGCAGCCAATCCAAGGTGAACATCACTATTGGCAAGCAATATTTTACGGCTCTCTAAAAAATCATCCGTAGCAGGAACATCAAAGCCTTTTAAAAGCATGGCCCTGATATTCTTTTCCACCGCAATTTTAGGAGCGACGCTAATGCTTTTACCAATGGCGCTTACCTGTGTCGGGCGATGCAAATGATATAGCAGTGAAGACATACCATGAAACCCTTCCGTGCCAAAAAGCTCTTCGTAATGGTAGGTTCCATCCGCTTTTTTAAAAGCAGTATGGCGCTTGTGCGGTATCTTACCTAAAGAATGATATATAGGCATTTGAGGGTTGGTTTTATACTACAAATTTAGGAATAATTCGGAAAACGCTATCGGAATGCAATAATAGCGTTAAAGAATCATTTTTGCAGTGAGATATGTCACGAATGGTTAATATTGTACTTTCTTTATAACAAACCATAAAATACAATAAATATGTCAGCAACAATAGGTCAAAAAGCACCTGATTTTCAACTTGTAGACCAGGATAAAAATACAGTTGCCCTTAGCTCCCAAAAAGGGAAGAACGTAGTATTACTCTTTTTCCCGGCAGCCTTTACAAGCACCTGCACCAAAGAACTTTGCCAAACCCGGGATGAACTTTCCTTTTTCAATGGAATGAACGCCCAGGTATATGGCATTTCGGTTGATATGCCTTTCACCCTTAACAAGTTCAGGGCAGATAACAACCTCAATTTCCCTTTACTGTCAGACTTCAACAAAGAGGCCAGTACAGCTTACGGATGCCTATATGAAAACTGGATCCTGGGCTTGAAAGGAGTATCCAAAAGGGCTTCCTTTGTAATTGACAAGGATGGAGTGGTTCGCTTTGCACAAGTATTAGAAAACGCCAGCGACTACCCCGATTTCGACGGAATTAAAAAGACCCTGGAAGGGTTGAAATAAAAAGCATTTAAACTTCACAATGTAAAGATAACGCGCCAAAAAGTGCTTATCGAAAAAGTCATTGACTGAACCACTCTCATCATGCTTTTTAAAAAACCTTTGTGTCGCATTGTGTCGCACTTTTTCGCTTTACACTTTTCAAAAAAATGAGGCTTTATGTATTGATATACAAATTGTTGCGCACAATTCATATCTATGCAAAATAGAGTTGTAAATTTGATATAATATTAATGATATTATACATATTTAGTAATAAATATTTTGTTAAAAGTCAATGACTTTGGGGGAGAATAAGGAAACTTATTTTTTATTTACCCGGCCTTCTTGTGGCAGACAAATAATTGCGACTTCGTAAGTATGATCTGGTTTATTCTACAATTACCTTTTTAATACTTTGTTGTTGCTGCCCTTGTTTTAGCACAACCATATATACTCCTTTACCGTAACCAATAAGATTCAAGTTGGCAGTAAATTCCCCAGAAGCATCCGAAATATTTCTCTGATAAACTATTTGTCCCAAAACATTAGTTATTTCTAAAAGATATTGACTATTATTATCAGCATTAAAGTTTACAGTAAAATCACCATTATTCGGGTTAGGGTAAACATTCAACCCGCAATCTTTTTGTTGCGTTATAGTATTAACTGCTAAGGGGCTGGCAAAATTACACTCCCAAATACTGCGGCCATATGTTGCTGCAATAATTTGATTGGAAACATAATTCATTTGAAAATCGCTTATTCTCACATTTGGCAATCCGGCAGAATAAGAAACCCAACCATTTGTGCTGTCACGGTAGTAAACTCCCCCAATATCTGTCCCGACATAAATGCCGTCATTGGTCCCATTTTGATAAATTATACAGTTAATAGGGTATTGAGGCAGGCCATAAGATATGCTCTTCCAGCTGGTGCCTGCATTTGAAGAATAGTAAACTCGGTTAGTGTCGAACCCTGAAAAAACAGCCCATACTTTGTCAGAATTTGTGGGACTTATACAAAGTTCATTACAATAATCACTCGATAACGGCAGACCGCTGGATATATTTGACCAGCTTGTACCGCCGTTTTTGGTGACATATACATCACTTCCTGTGGCAGCATAAATATACTGATTATTGGAAGTAGCTACCCGCAGATCAACAATACTATTACTATTTCCCGGAAGGCCTGTTAATTCTGTCCAATTCGCACCTCTGTCGGTTGTCTTCCAAACATGAACATATCCTGCATACAGGGTTTGAGAATTAATCGGGTCCTGCACAAAAGGTGTCACCCATCCGCCAGACTCAGTTATAGAGCTTGAGATTGTATTAAAAGATTGTCCTCCATCGGTTGAAGCTTCAATCCATCCCCCAACAAATGAACCATATTGGTAGGTATCGTTGGACCAGTCGATTACACAAGTTGATCCGTCGCTTCCCATCACAAACTGCCAGGAGTTACCCGCTCCGTTATCTTCACTCGTTCCATTATCCTGCCATCCTGATATAACTAAGTTATTGGTGTGCAACGATGCTCCTAATTTATAGATCTGTCCTATTGACAAACCACTGCTGATGTCAGACCAAACCCCGGATATGCTTTTACTAAATATCCCCCCATCTGTTCCTGAATATACAGCACTGGTGTCCGGTAAATAAATTATACGGTGTATATCGGCATGCGCATAGTCCGGTTTCGCAGCTGAGTCTGCCCAAAATGAAATATCAGTCCAGGTGGTTCCTCCGTTATTGGTTTCCCACATATCCACGCCACCTACAATTACCTGTTGGGGATTTTCGGGATTAACGGCTATAGGTAAATCGTACGAACCCTGTCCGCCGGTAGAAGGATAGCCGTATTGATCTCCCTTACCTGTTTTTGCCCACGACAAAAGATTTACACTATCAACAGCCATAGTAAACTTTGCAGTAAATGTTTTGCCGGAATCGGTAGACTGATAGAAACCATAAAAACCTTCTCCTGCACTGCTTGCAGCCATTACATATACATACGCAGGGTTAGCAGGTGTTACTCCAATAGCTTCCCTTATAACACCGCTGGCAGGAAGAGAAGCCGGCTGAATCCAGGTTGCTCCTCCATTAGTAGAATAATGATACCCCCCGAAAAAAGTTGCTGCATAAATAAGAGAATGATTCCCCGGATTCATTGCAATATCCGTGACGTAATTACCACTCAAAGTGGTTATCCATGTGTGGGCAGAGTCGGTAGATTTCATTACACCATTGCCGGAGGCCACATATAAGGTTTTTACATTAAGAGGATCGATAAGTATATTTCCCAGATCCATACCCTGATTTAATGTGAAGTTTAATCCTGTTGCATGCCAGGTATTTCCATTGTCGGTAGATTTTAAAAGCCCTACTGATGGAATCGCGTTACCATCTAAATCACCTGTAGCAAGATACATCGTGTTCGTGTCATTGGGCACACATTGCAGGTCAGTTACACCTAAGGTAGCAAGCTGATCGCCTATAGGCGTCCATGTTTTTCCTGTATTATAACTTCTCCAAAGCCCGCCCGAACCGGAGCCTGCATATAGGGTAGTTATTTTTAACGGATTATTCCAAACCATATTCAGGCGTCCTGCTCCGCCACCGCTCCAACCGCTGGTATTCGTACTATCATACCCGCTACTAAGGGGTGGTATTATAGAAGGGCCGAGCAACTGCCAGGTATTGACAGATGGTGCCTTAGGTGATTTCTCCTGGGTGATATCATTCCCGGAAGCCTGTGTGTTCATGTTTTTCTGATAATCGGTAAACCCGATGGCAGGAAACTTTCCGGTTGGATAAACCCTGGGAGCATTTATATATTCCCATCTTTTAAATTGAATATAGTCCGCATTGTCTTCTTCTTCATTCTTAAAGATTTCATCAGCTTGAGGATTTACTTTTTGCGGTTGCGTGTCATACCAATTATAAAATGCCTTTTGAACATCATAAAAATTAGCACTGGTATCGTGCATTAGCTGAAGCCAACTTTTCGTTGACTGGGCATAGTTTTCTTTGCTTAGCAGAACTAATAGCAAAGTAAAGGTGATAGATAATACTTTTTTCATGATTTCAAGTTTTTATAAGGACGACGTATAAATCAACCTGTGTGAATAAGATAATTTGTTATCAGTGGTAAAATGGTATGTTATTCAACAGCTAAGATAGTCATTTTACTGAAAATACTGCCACCATGGTTTTCAGGTACCCGCAAAGCTGTGCTTCGTAGGTCGTTAATTTTGCCCAACAAAAAAGGTGGCCCCTTCCGAAGCCACCTTTTATTATTTAATAAAATCCAACTAATTATGCAGGTCAAAGCGGTCAAGGTTCATAACCTTGTCCCAAGCTGCCACAAAATCTTTTACAAATTTATCCTGTGAGTCTGCACTTCCGTATACTTCAGCAAGTGCTCTGAGTTCTGCGTTAGAGCCGAAGATAAGATCTGCGCGTGTGCCTATCCACTTTAGTTTGCCTGTCTTACGGTCATGTCCTTCAAATACATTTTTAGCCTCCGTAGTAGCTGTCCAGGTAGTACCAAAATCAAGCAGGTTCACAAAAAAGTCATTCGTAAGCGTCTCGGCTTTTTTAGTGAATACTCCGTGATTAGACTTATCAAAGTTCGTATTAAGAACACGCATACCACCCAGCAGGACGGTCATCTCAGGTGCACTCAACGTCAGCAGTTGGGCTTTGTCAATCAGCATTTCTTCTGCCGATGTAACGTGTTTAGGTTTAAAGTAATTGCGGAATCCGTCGGCAGCCGGCTCTAACACTGCGAATGATTCTACATCCGTTTGTTCTTGTGTAGCATCAGCTCTTCCCGGTATAAAAGGAACTTTTACGTTATGTCCTGCATTCTTAGCTGCCTTTTCTATACCCACACATCCTGCTAGTACAATTAAGTCAGCCATGGAAACATGCTTACTTCCTGTGTTGAACTTCTTTTGTATACCCTCTAGCGTATCCAGCACTTTCGTCAATTGAGCAGGATTATTTACCTGCCAGTTCTTTTGAGGCGCCAGGCGTATACGTGCCCCATTTGCACCACCCCGCTTATCGGAGCCACGGAAGGTAGATGCCGATGCCCAGGCAGTCGATACCATTTGTGATACCGTAAGTCCCGATGCAAGTATCTTCTTCTTAAGTGCAGCAATATCTGCCGTGCTTAGTTTACGTTTAGCTGCCGGAATAGGGTCTTGCCATATCAGCACTTCTTTAGGAACTTCTTTGCCAAGGTAGCGGACAATAGGGCCCATATCTCGGTGTGTAAGTTTAAACCAGGCACGTGCAAATGCATCAGCAAACTCTTTTGGGTTTTGATAAAAACGCTTTGAAATTTTCTCGTAAGCCGGATCAAATCTCAGAGAGAGATCGGTAGTAAGCATTGTTGGTGCATGACGTTTTGCCGGATTGTGTGCATCGGGTATTGAACCGGCACCTGCGCCCCCTTTCGGCTTCCACTGGTGTGCACCGGCAGGGCTCTTGCTCAGTTCCCATTCGTAACTGAAAAGGTTCTCAAAAAAGTCATTGCTCCACTTGGTTGGTGTAGCAGTCCAGGCTCCTTCCAGTCCGCTTGTAATAGTGTCATCACCGCTACCCGTGCCGTATGTGTTTTTCCAGCCCAGGCCTTGCTCTTCAATACTTGCAGCTGCGGGTTCACGCCCCACATATTTGTCAGGATTAGCAGCGCCGTGGGTTTTGCCGAAGGTATGCCCGCCGGCAATAAGCGCTACTGTTTCTTCGTCATTCATAGCCATGCGGCCGAAAGTTTCGCGTATGTCACGGGCTGCTGCAAGCGGGTCAGGGTTTCCGTTAGGGCCCTGAGGATTCACATATATCAGCCCCATTTGCACTGCCCCGAGCGGGTTTTCCAGTTCGCGGTTGCCCGTATAACGCTTGTCGCCCAACCATTCTTTTTCCGAACCCCAATAAACATCTTGCTCCGATTCCCAAACATCTTCACGCCCTCCGCCAAAACCAAAGGTCTTAAAGCCCATTGATTCAAGGGCGCAATTTCCGGCAAGTATCATCAGGTCGGCCCATGAAATTTTCTTGCCATATTTCTTTTTAACCGGCCAAAGCAGCAAGCGTGCCTTGTCGAGGTTCGCATTATCTGGCCAGCTGTTGAGCGGGGCAAATCGCTGGGTGCCTGAACCTGCACCGCCACGTCCGTCGGCAATACGGTAAGTACCCGCACTATGCCATGCCATACGGATGAAGAATGGCCCATAGTGGCCATAGTCGGCAGGCCACCAGTCTTGTGAGATGGTCATTAATTTAAAGATGTCTTTCTTTACCGCCTTCAGATCCAAGCTCTTGAATTCCTTGGCATAGTCAAACTTCTCGTCCATTGGATTAGACAGGGAAGAATTTTGACGCAGTATATTTAATTTCAACTGATTTGGCCACCAGTCACGGTTGGTTGTGCCGCCTCCGGCGCTTTGTTTCATAGCTCCGCCGTGAAACGGGCATTTTGCTTCTGTGCTTCCATTCGTTTTATTTTCCATAAAGTATAAGTTAAGGGTTAGTATTTTCGAAATAATTGATAATTCAGGCCATTATTTTTTCGTCTCAAAAGTAGGCAAATGATTCATATCTTCATTATTGAAAGCCATTATTTTTTTGTGATTTTTATCACCTCTCTCTCAAGAGCATTGCGGATTCTCTTTTTAAGAAACGGCCCATTCGCTTATATTTTAAAAAAGCGGTTAAATTTTATATCCTTATTATTGAGTTAACAATTTTTTTATAGATTTGTAGGTAACAATTATTAACCTTTTAAATTAAACACCATGAAAAAAGTTTTCACACCCATCATTGTAGTTGTAGCTTTCGCGGCAGGCGTAATCTGCACATCAGCATTTAGCAATGCTACTAAATCTAATACGGGAGCTGAAGCACACCCAAGAATTGCAAAAGCCATTACTTCATTACAAGATGCTATTGATTATCTGAATTCGGCACCCGATGTTTTCCAAGGACATAAAGCACTTGCCATAGCAAGATCAAATGAAGCTATTAACCAATTGAAAATATGCGAATCATACCCTGCTAAATAATATAACAGGTCATCTGAGATTGATAAAAATGCCTCCTTGCGGGGCATTTTTTTATTAACACCCCCTCTCCTTTAACTCATCCCTATTCTTTTATAAGTAACTTTGCAACATAGCGATAGATGCAATGATTCCGCGCGAGACGATAGACACCATATTTAACACAGCCCGTATTGATGAGGTGGTTGGCGATTTTGTCAACCTGAAAAAAAGGGGAGTCAATTTTCTCGGGCTTTGTCCTTTCCATAATGAGAAGACACCGTCGTTTACCGTTTCTCCGGCTAAAGGGATTTATAAATGTTTTGGTTGCGGAAGAGGCGGCAATGTGGTGAATTTTGTAATGGAGCATGAGCAGACCGACTATGTGGGAGCCATGAAATACCTCGCCAAAAAATACAATATTGAGATTGTTGAAAAGGAACGCGCCCCCGAAGAAATTGAACTGGAAAATGAAAGGGAGAGCCTGATGATAGTATGTTCTTTTGCCCAAAAGTTCTTCTCCGATAATTTAGAAACCGAACAAGGCAAGGCCATTGGATTAAGCTACCTGGAAGAAAGAGGATTTTTGCCGGAAACCATACAAAAGTTTCAGTTGGGGTATGCACCCGAAAGCTACAAGGCCCTTATGAATGCTGCTTTACATGCAGGCTACAAATTAAAATATTTAATACAGGCGGGCTTGGTAAGTTCCCGCGTGAAAGAAGGCGAAGAAGCGCCTAAGGAACCGACGCCCGAACAATGCTATGACCGTTTTGCAGGAAGGGTTATTTTCCCTATTCGTAATGTAAGCGGAAGAGTAATTGCTTTTGGAGGAAGAACGCTAAAGAAAGAAAAAAATGTTGCCAAGTATGTAAACTCCCCCGAAACTCCGCTCTATCATAAGAGCAATGTATTATATGGCATAGACCATGCACGCAGGGCCATTACTGCGGAAGACAACTGCTTTTTAGTGGAAGGCTATGCCGATGTTATTTCCATGCACCAGGCAGGTATAGAGAATACCGTGGCTTCTTCAGGCACATCGCTCACCGTTGAACAAGTTCGACTGATACGGCGTTATACACCCAACCTTACCATATTATATGACGGTGACGAAGCAGGTTTAAAAGCCAGCGAGCGTGGCCTAGTGATTGCATTGAAAGAAGGAATGAATGTTAAACTGGTAACACTTCCGCCAGAAGATGACCCCGATACCTTTGCCCGCAAACACACATCTGAAGAGCTCAAAATCTACCTCAAAGCCAATTCTGTTGACTTTATTGTATTCCGTACTCGTACGCTGGCAAAGCTTTCGGAAGGAGACCCGGTTAAAAGAGCAGAAATGATAAGGGATATTATACAGGCCATTGCTCATATCCCTGAAATGATTACCCGTTCACTCTATATTAGGGAATGCAGCCTGTTATTGCATGTGGAAGAACCTGTACTTTGGAATGAACTGCGCAAAGTGCGCCGTAAGCTGTTTGACGAAGCTCCTTCCAATATAATCCCCGATAAGCCAACGGAACAGACACGCCGGGTACAACAGGAAAATTCAACTGCCTTTTCTATTGAACCGCAGGAAAGAGAATTGATCCGTGTATTAGTAAAATATGGTGAGGAGGAAACAACTTTTATTGGAGAACCCGAACCCGGGCAGGAAGAGCTGCCTATCTTCACCATGAAGATTGCAGACTATATCATCCAAAATTTGAAAGCAGACGAAGTAGCTTTTGAGAACATACTTTGCCAGCGCATTTATGATGAATGTTGCTCCATGTTTGAACGGAGTGAAAAAATAAATGAGGATTATTTCCTTCGCCATGGCGATGAAGAAATGAGCAGTTTTTCCATGTCTCTTTCTAATGATAACTATATTGAGAGTGACTGGAACCGGAGAAGTATAGGTGTAAAATCTGAAAAAGATCATTTGGGAATAACAGCCGAAAAAGCTGTTTTTGCACTTAAAAGCCGGCGTGTTGAAATAATGACAAAAAAACTAACGGAACAAATACGCCAGCCGCTTAACGACGAGGACCTGATAAAAATGCTGGAACAGCAAAAACGCCTGGACACAGCCAGGGGTATGCTAAAAAAGAAACTCGGCAGAGTAATATAAAAGCATTTTTATGCAAATCCTTTTTCTTTCTTAATGGTTTCATAGGCCTCCTGAATTTTTTTGAATTTTTCTTCCGCTGCTTTCCGCACATCTTCACCCAGATGGGTAACCCGGTCAGGGTGGTATTTTAATGCCATTTGCCGATAGGCCTTTTTTATTTCCTCTTCGGTAGTATTGTATTCAATGCCGAGTATCTCATACGCCCTATTACTGGGAGCAGTAGTTCCGCCAAACATGGCTCCCACTGTTCTTACATCCATAGCATTTATTCCTAAAAAAGTGGATATTCTTACCAGCACATTCTGCTCAGCCGGTGAAAGATACCCATCAGCATAAGCAATGCCAAACAAATAGTGCAATAATTGTAAACGGCTATGATAGTTCATTTTCCCTCTTGCTGCGGCACAAATCCGGTCTAAGGGAATGTCTTGCTTTAGCGCTTCACGAAGCATAAGCAGATCCTGCTTGGTTTTCTCAACACCAAACTGCTTTACAAAAAAATCTTTCACATAATCCAGTTCTGAACGGGTAGTTTTTCCGTCGCTGCGCATTACTGCAGCCGTAAGTGATACGAGAATAAAGTTGAAATCTCCCGTAAAGTTGTCCAGTATGCTTTCTGCCGTATTATTTCCACCCGTTCCGGCAAAACCTTTTTTACCTGCTTGCTGAGAACTAAGATATGTGTCAACAAGGCTTCCCAGTAAAAAGCCTGCAATAGCTCCTTCAAACCTAAGGAATACCCACCCTATAAACGCTCCAAAAAATTTCCACATACAGAATAGCCTGCTTTTGCAGTCAGCAAAAATAGCTTGTTTTGTCAAACGCTAATATTAGTAAAATTTATATGGGAGTATTTTTAAACCCGTATACCGATTATCAATACATCATCCACCTGTTCAAGGCTACCTTTCCATTCATCCAGATGGCCTTCCAGTATGGTTTTTTGTTCTTCCATTGACCTGGAGGTATTTGCCAGGAGAATTTCCTGCAATTGCTTATACTTGAATTTCTTTCCTTTCGGCCCGCCAAACTGATCGGCATAACCATCGGTGAATAAATACAAAGTATCTCCACTTTGTAGGTTTAAATTATGGGTATGGAATGGAGTAGGCTTGTCGTTCTTACCGATAGGTTGCTTGTCGGCCAACACTTCTTTCATCTCTCCATGTTGTATGTACCATAGCGAATTATAGGCACCGCTCCACTGTATTTCTTTTGTTTTGGTATTTATACAGCATAGGGATATATCCATACCATCCTGCACATTGTTCTCACTTTTTTCAAAGGTTTCCAATACAAGCTCACGCACTTTATCAAGTATCTTTCCGGGCTCGGTTATTCGAAATTCTTTCACGGTGCGGTTTAATGCATTGGAGCAAATCACACTTACCAATGCACCGGGTACTCCATGGCCGGTACAATCTGCTGCCGCTATTAAAACAGTATCTCCCGATCGTTCCATCCAGTAAAAATCTCCGGCAACAATATCTTTCGGTTTATATAATAAAAATGACTCGGGTATATATTTTTTTATGATTCCCAATGGCGGGAGTATAGCATCCTGCAATCGCTTAGCATAGGTTATGGAATCCAGTATTTCTTTATTTTTTTCTTCCACCAGTTCTTTTTGTTTGACCAGCAATATGTTGGCTTTTTTCTTTTGTAAAAAGTTACGGTACATAATGGCTCCAAAAAACAACAGGCAAATAAAGCCCGCAATAAATACGTTGCGTATAAAGACCTCCTTTTGTTTGTCTTTTTGGGCTAGGTCTGCCCGGTGTTGTTCCTCCACCTGCTGCATCTGCTCGGCCTGCTCAAACTGCATTTTGGCATTCATTTCGGTAACATTATCCGCCTTATCCGATTTTTGAATGCTGTCATTCATCTTAACCAGGTTCCGGTAGGCAAGTATTGCTTTTGACGGTTCACCTGCCTTGTCATATACATCTCCGGCTAACTCTGTACTCAAATATTTAACCAACGGGTTATTATAGTGTTTGACAGTATCAAAAAGTTGATCAAGGGCTTTTGAGGCAAGCTGGTACTTTCCCTGCTTGCTATAAATCTTGGCTATAAAATATTTTTCGAGCAATGCATTATTGCCAACTGCAATAAACATTTTTACACTCCGCTGATAGATAGTCAAAGCACTATCGAGCATGCCCATATTTTGATAGATATTACCCAGGTAACGGTAGCCATCAGCTCTGGCACCATTAACACCGTCTTTTACATAACTTAAACTAAGATGGCGATAGTATATGGCGCTGTCGAACTTCTTTAAGGCATTGTAAGTGTTACCGATCCATCCCGATGTTTCCAGCATCATGCCCTTATTATTTTCTTGGCGGCTCATGCCGTAAGCTTTAATAAAATAAGGTAAGGCCTCCGTATATTGGTCGTTATTAAACATATAATATCCCACCAGGTAAATATTATACGCTTTGGTATGTAAATTATCTGTTTTCATAAAAAGATTGGCGGCTTTAATCTGTTCTGCAATGGCTTTATCTGTCATATTATAGTTCCAGTATGCAGATGCACGGGTAAAATAGCCCTTGGCCTCAAACAGCGTATCGTGATGCTGGTGGCAATAAAACACCAGTGCGGTAGCTTCTCTAAATAACTTCTCACGGCATGGATCACCTCCACCTCTATACAGGTTTAGTTTTTCGTATACCAGGTTAGCAGTAAGTTTTTCGTTATTGTATTTACGGCTCAGGCTGTCGGCCCATACAAGAATAGCTATGTTGGAATCGGAGTATTTGTTTATTTCAGCCACATACAAAAGCACTGCCCTTGCACGGGTAGTATCATGTAATGCTTTGTTATTAACTATTTGTTTAAGCGAATCTGTTTTATGCTTATTCTGAGAATAGGATAGAACCGGCAACAAAAAAATTCCCAGCAAAAAACAAAAGAAAAATGCTTTTTTCATATACCGGATAATGCCTCAAAAGTACATTTTTAAATATTCCGAATGCTGCATTAAACCCGTATACCGATTATCAATACATCATCCACCTGTTCAAGGCTACCTTTCCATTCATCCAGATGGCCCTCCAAAATAGTCTTTTGTTCTTCCATAGACATGGAGGTGTTTGCCAGGAGAATTTCCTGCAATTGCTTATACTTGAATTTCTTTCCTTTCGGCCCGCCAAACTGATCGGCATAGCCATCGGTAAATAAATACAAAGTATCTCCGCTTTGCAGATTAACGTAATGCGTTTTGAAGAGCTGAGGCTTATCGTGTTTACCTATAGGTTGTTTGTCAGCTATTATTTCTTTTATCTCTCCTTGATGTGTATACCATAGTGAATTATAGGCGCCGCTCCATTGTATTTCTTTCGCTTTTGTATTAATGCAGCACAGCGATATATCCATACCATCCTGCACATTATTCTCACTCTTTTCAAAGGTCTCTAATACAAGTTCGCGCACTTTGTCAAGTATCTTCCCCGGCTCAGCAATACGGAACTCCTTTACGGTGCGGTTTAATGCATTGGAACAAATTACACTCACCAACGCACCGGGTACTCCATGGCCGGTACAATCTGCCGCTGCTATTAAAATCGCATCTCCCGATCGTTCCATCCAGTAAAAATCTCCCGCCACAATATCCTTGGGTTCATATAATAAAAATGAATCGGGAAAGTATTTTTTAATAATACTTACCGGAGGAAGTATTGCATCCTGCAATCGTTTGGCATAGTTTATGGAATCCAAAATTTCCTTGTTCTTTTCTTCCACCAACTCTTTTTGCTGGGTAATAACTTTATTGGCTTTTTGCTTTTGCCTGTACCCGCTGAATATAAAAAGAGCAAGAACAAGCATAAGTGCAAAGCCGCCAATAAAAAAATTCAGCAGCACCTTTTGGTGTTGCTTTTCCTTGGTTGCAATAAAATTCAGCTTGTCCTGTGCTGCTTTAGCAGAATCCGATCTCCTGTCAAATTCAGCACTCATTTGTACTTGCATCAGCTTTTTTGTATTGGCTTCATTTAGCAAGCTGTCGCGGTAAATTATATACTTTTTGTAATCTTCCGCCTCAGCATTATAATTTCCGATAGCACTGTCATAATAATACATAGAACCATAGACCCCTTCTATTTGCTTTTTTTCACCAATCTTTTTTGCAATATACATAGCAGAATCAAGGAATGACTTTGCCAAAGGATACTTTTTCAAGTTGGTGTATACATCACTTATGTTAGTCATATTCTGAGCCATTATCTCCCGCTCTCCCAGCTCCCTGAAAATAGCCAGGGCTTTGAAATCATATTCAAGTGCTTTTGTATAATTACTCTTGCGTACATAAAGCAAGCCAATGTTCATAAGATTGGAGGCAACACCGTCCTTATCGCCGCCTTCCTGCATTATGGAAAGGGCTTTTAACTCATATTCAAGCGCCGAATCATACTTACCCTGAAGTCTGTACATAATACCAATATTGCCAAGGTTATATCCGATACCAATTTTATTGCCTATTTCTTTATTTATTGCCAATGCTTTCAAATAATATTCCAGCGCCTTAGGGTAATTTTCAAGGTCCCAGTAAAGAACTCCAATATTCCCCAGGATAGATGCCATCCCATTTTTATTTCCGGTTTTGCCGTTTAAATCCAAGGCCTGCAAATCATATTCCAGCGCTTTGGAAAAATTGCCCAAATGCCTGTAAACAACACCCATAAACTTGTATGTGCGCGCCCTTTGATTTTCCCCCATTTTTGAGATAACCGGATCAGGCGAAGAAATTATTTTTTCCTCGATTGCCAGAGCTTTTGCTGCATTTGCCATAGAGCTGTCATAATGACTGGTTCTCCATAATAACTCACCCAGTTTATTAAGTGTATTCACTTTGGTGGTATCTTCTTGCTCGGTTTTCAAAACATTCCTTAGAGAGTCTATCACATGGGTTTGAGCAAACCCCTGCATGCAGCTAATAAGAATGAAAAATATAATGAGATACCGGTTTTTCATAAAAGCAATGATAAAATAGCATTGCAGACCAACAAATGTACACTTCTAATTGGAACTATTTTAGCAGGGAAGACAGATTGAATGGAGGAAGTAATTTGTTAAAATATGGTAAAATCTCTGTCTTTTTCGCGGCTTTAATTCTCATTGCATGAATGAATGGCCGAAATTATTAATTTTGGGCTGCACAATAAATATGTTTACACTTCTAAAAAAGGAAATTTCAGGCTTTCTCGGTTCACTGATCGGGTATATTGTAATATGCGTATTCCTTATTACTATAGGGCTGCTGCTATGGGTTTTCCCTTTCAATTCAAATATACTTAACAGCGGATATGCCGGCATCGACCCCTTATTTGTCCTGGCGCCCTGGGTATTTATGTTTCTTATTCCGGCAGTAACCATGCGTTCGTTTGCAGAAGAGAAAAAAACCGGCACCATAGAACTTTTACTTACCCATCCTTTAAGCGACCTTGAGATCATACTTGCCAAATATTTTGCCTGTATAGCATTGGTAATACTTGCACTCTTGCCTACGCTTGTTTATTACATATCCGTTTCCATGCTGGGCTACCCGCCGGGTAATATTGATAATGGCCGCACCTGGGGTTCTTACCTCGGATTACTATTTTTGGCAGGAGGCTTTGCATCCATTGGCGTGTTTGCATCCTGTATCAGCAACAACCAGGTGGTATCATTTATTTTTGCGGTAATATTATGCTTTGTGTGCTATAGCGGGTTTGCCTTTATAGGGCAATATGTTTCATCGGGAAAGCTGGGTAATTTTATTCAGTCTACCGGTATTAGTATGCACTACTCCTCCATGAGCAGGGGCGTAATTGATACCCGCGATGTGATTTATTTTGCGAGTATTTCACTGGCATTTATTTTAATGACGAGAACTTCCCTGGAAAGCAGAAAATGGTAAACGAACAAGGAAAACATACTCCTGCCTCAGGCAAGACTGCAAGAAGGGACCTTTTAAAACTGGGACTCAGTTTGGTTATTTTATTCCTCTTAAACTATGTAGGCTCCTTTGTTTTTCATCGTTTTGATTTAACCTCTGAAAAGCGTTACACCCTTTCACCCCAATCAAAAAAAATTGCCGAAAATATTCAGGGTACGGCATTTTTCAGAATTTATTTGGAGGGGAGCAAGCTTCCTGCAGGGCTCATACGCCTGCGTGATGAAACAAAAGAAATGCTGGACGAGTTCCGTGCTTATTCAGGCGGAAAAATACAATACGAATTTATTGACCCCACTGCAAATCCAAATCCGGACGAACAATTGGCATTATTCAAGCAGCTGTATAAAGAAGGATTGACTCCCATTAATATGCATGTTGAAGAGTCATCGGGAAGTTCAGAATTAATGGTAGCTCCGGGAGCCATATTATCATATAGAGGCAAGGAAATTGCCATGAATATTTATCAGAGCCAGGGAAACACCAGCTCGGCGGATGTTCTGAACTATTCTATTGAAGAACTGGAATACGATATTGATAATGCCATACAGAAACTCACCATTGATTTTAAACCCAAAGTAGCTTTCATACAGGGGCAGGCTGAACTTGACTCCGTACAAACCGCCAGTGCTGTTAAAGCCTTAAGCGAATATTATAACATACGCCCTGTTGAAATAAATCATCGCTCGGGAGCCTTGTTAGATTCGGGAGGTACATTAAGATACCAGGCTATTGTTATTGCAAAACCAGATACCGCTTTCAGCGAACCGGACAAGATATCCATAGACCAATACATTATGCACGGCGGAAAAGTATTATGGCTTATTGACCCCTTGTATACTCCTTTAGATTCACTTGCAGCAAACGGCCAAACAATCGCTTTTCCAAACGATTTGAACCTGGAGGATATGCTCTTTCAATATGGGGTAAGGATAAACAATAATGTGATTCTTGATTTTCAGTGCTCGGCAATACCTGTAAACAAAGGCATGAGGGGAGAGCAACCCCAATGGGAATTAGCCCAATGGTTTTACAAACCATTAATTGGCCCCACAGGCAACAGCCCCATTGTTAAGAATTTGAACCTGGTTGAATTTAACATAGCCAGTACCCTTGATACTATAAAAGTTCCAGACGTAAAAAAAACCATATTGCTTGCCACTTCCAAATCTACCGCTTTAAGAACTGCTCCGGCAAGGATAAGTTTAGGTATAACAGCCCTGCACCTTACCGAAGATCAATTCAGGCAATCCTTCCAACCGGTGGCAATTTTGTTGGAAGGGAAATTCACCTCATTATATAAAGGCCGCATACCGCATCCTTATGACACAGCTAAAAAATTTGATTTTAAATCTCAAAGCAAACCTACCGCTATGATCATAGTGTCTGATGGCGATGTTATACGAAATGAAACAGAAGTTCTCCGAAATGATAAAGGATATGGCGGAGAGATGGCTTTGCCGCTTGGACAAGATAAGTACACCCAACAACTATACAGCAATAAAGACTTTATTTTAAACTGCATGAACTACCTGTGCGGCGATTCAAACCTGCTTATGGTAAGAGGCAGGGAACTGCAGGTACGTTTATTGGATGACAAAAAGGTAAAAATTCAGAAAACACAATGGCAGGTAATTAATTTAGCGGTGCCGGTATTACTTATTATCATCCTCGGACTTATTTTGGCTGCCATGCGTAAGGCCAAATACACAAAATAGCTTCGGATTTTCCTGTTATTCAATTTACTGCAACTATTTCCTTATATTTTCGAAGGGCTTAGTTTATTGTTTCTTTAAAAATTATGAATAGAGGTATTCCATTTAAATTAACTTTGCATAAAGATAACAACCTATGATTAAAGCATTAATATTACTATTAAACCTTTTAGGAGTTTTTTTAACCGGGTTATTTTTCCCCGGTACCGTTAGCGTCACCCAAACTGCCCCTTCTTCGGCTCAACTGAATAATTCCGTATTGGTGCAGGTTACCATTAACAAGGGAGATGTGAGCGGATCGGGCAAATTTACGGAACAATTACCCGCAGGATTTAAAGCAGTTGCCATTGATGACCAAGGCGCCCAAACAAATTTTGATGGCAGCACCATTGAATTTTCATGGAGTTCGCTTCCTACCGATGCTGTTTTAGATATTTCCTTCCGGGTAGATATTTCTTCATTGGCAGCAGTGCAAAATTATGCCTTAGTCGGGAAGTTTCTTTACACCGCTAACGGTCAAAGTTCAGAAGCCGATTGTACTCCCACAAATATTAGTATTACTGCCGGAGCAGCAGCCCAGGCCGGCACACCACAAACCAGCATGGCTCAAAATAATAGTACCCCGCCACCTGTTGCACCACAAAATAATAGCCCGGTACAAACCGTTACACCGCAAGTAAGTAATTCCCCACAAACCGGGAATACACCTCCAAGTTCTGGCGCAGTTTTTGTAGTGCGTCAATTTTCCACCACATCCATAAGCCCTACAACGGATGCCACGGTTACGCTCACTATTCATAAGCCCAATGTATCGGGATTTGCAAAGATTGAAGACAGCATCCCTCCCGGGTTTACAGCTAATCCTGTTGACATAAAGGGAGCTTCGTTTACTTTTGTAGATACCAGGGCAAAATTTGTTTGGGAAAACATTCCTACCGATTCTGTTGTTAGTATTTCCTATCGCATATCTGCCATTTCTAATGTTCCGGGAACCCATGTAGTTATTGGTAATTTTTCATATCTCAGCAATAATAACCCAAATTCTATTTCGGTTGGCAGCAGCACTTTCAACTCATCTGTAACAGCGGGCTATGATATTTCCAAAGAGAAAAATACTCCCCCGCCTGTTGTAAACAATACGGTAGCTGTAAATACGCCTCCTGCTAATACTACTTCCCATGTAAATACAGATGCACCAACCGCTAATAATACCAATGTTACAAATACGCCTCCTGCCAATAATACGTCACAGGCAAATACAGGTGCCACATCTGCTAACAATGCAACTGTTTCAAATATCCCTCCAACAGATGTAAATACAAATACCAGTAGTCCTGTTGTATCGGGTGTTACTTATAAGGTTCAGGTTCTTGCCATGCATAACCCGGTTGGTTCATCTTATTTTTCGAATAGAAAAATCAAGGAACATGTAAGTACAGAATCAGATGGAGGGTTTACGAAATATACCGTTGGTAATTATACCGATTATAAATTGGTGAAAGAGGCGAAAGACAATTTAAGAGGCCGTGGCTTTGAAGGAGCCTTTATAGTTACATACCGCTCCGGAGTAAGGCTTTCAGCAGAGGAAGCCAAAAAGATCAATCCATAAGAATACCTGACAAATAAAAAAGGCATCCGCCCTTGTGGTGAATGCCTTTTTTTATTTCTGCCCGGGCTACTTACGCATCGATGTTAGCATAACGTGCATTCTTTTCTATAAAGTCGCGGCGAGGAGCTACATCGTCACCCATCAACATGGAGAATATCCGGTCTGCTTCAGCAGCACTTTCAATACTCACTTTGCGGAGCTTGCGCGATTCCGGATTGATAGTGGTTTCCCATAATTGCTCAGCATTCATTTCTCCGAGACCTTTATATCGTTGAACACCTACATTATCTTTTCCTTGTTTGCCTATTTCACTGATTGCCGCGTCTCTTTCATCTTCGGTCCAGCAATAGCGTTGATCCTTGCCTTTCTTTACTAAATAAAGCGGAGGAGTAGCAATATAAATATGTCCATTCTCTATAAGTTCTTTCATATAACGAAAGAAGAAAGTAAGAATAAGTGTAGTAATGTGGCTACCGTCTACGTCAGCATCGCACATGATTACAATTTTATGGTAACGGAGTTTTTCAATATTCAATGCTCTTTCATCTTCTGCCGTTCCTTTAAATACACCCAAGGCGGTGTAGATATTTTTTATTTCCTCATTTTCATAAATCTTGTATTCCATTGCTTTTTCCACGTTCAGAATTTTTCCTCTTAATGGAAGCACAGCCTGGAAGTTACGGTTACGGCCTTGCTTGGCAGTTCCACCTGCTGAATCACCCTCAACCAGGAAAAGTTCGCATTGGAAAGGGTCTTTTTCCGAGCAATCAGCCAATTTACCGGGCAACCCTCCTCCTGTAAGCGCACCTTTGCGCTGCACCAGTTCTCTTGCCTTACGGGCTGCATGGCGGGCCTGCGCAGCAAGTATCACTTTGTCAACTATTATTTTAGCTTCTTTGGGATGTTCTTCTAAAAAGTTGGTGAGCATTTCACCTACAACAGTATCTACAGCTCCAATTACCTCTTTGTTGCCTAATTTTGTTTTTGTTTGTCCTTCAAACTGAGGCTCAGCAACTTTAACAGAAATAACGGCTGTAAGTCCTTCGCGAAAATCATCGCCGTCAATTTCAAATTTCATTTTAGCAAGCATGCCTGATTTCTCCGCATACGATTTAAGCGTGCGTGTAAGCGCCCTGCGGAAACCGGCAAGGTGTGTTCCACCTTCATGCGTATTAATATTGTTAACGTAGGAATGCAGGTTTTCCGAATAGGAAGAATTATAAAGCATAGCTACTTCTACCGGAAATCCATTTTTTTCAGATTCCATATAGATAGGTTCCGGAATTAATTTTTCACGGTTCTCATCTAAGTAGGCAACAAACTCTTTCAATCCTCCTTGTGAAAAATAGGAATCGGAAACAAACTCCCCTTTTTCATTTTTTTCTCTTTCATCGGTAATGGTCAATCTTACTCCTTTATTCAAATAAGCTAATTCCCTGAGGCGCGCGGTAAGAATATCGTAATGATAAACAGATTCGGTGAAAATGGTATTATCAGGCAAAAACGTTTGCGAGGTGCCTGTTTTATCTGATTCGCCAATTACCTTAACATCATACAAGGGTTTGCCTTTGCTGTATTCCTGGCAAAATATTTTTCCTTCCCGTTGAACAACGGTCTTTAAGTGAATGGAGAGTGCATTTACGCAGGATACCCCTACTCCATGCAATCCACCCGATACTTTATAGGTGTCTTTATTGAATTTCCCGCCGGCATGTAATACGGTCATAACAATTTCAAGCGCCGATTTGTTTTCCTTTTTCATGATACCGGTAGGTATTCCTCTTCCATCATCTACTACGGTAATGGAATTATCTGCATGAATGAATACATTTATGTTTTTGCAGAATCCGGCAAGGGCTTCGTCAATAGAATTATCTACCACTTCATATACTAAATGGTGCAGGCCTCTTAATCCGGTATCGCCAATATACATGGCTGGACGAAGGCGGACTGCTTCCAGTCCTTCAAGTACTGTTATACTTTCGGCGGAGTAATCATTTGAATTATCAGGCATAGGTGTTTTGTTTTCTATTTCAGAATCAGTTTCTTGTGATGTTTTGGTTGTCATAAATCGTTCAGCTTAACTGTTTCCTACAAATTTACGCTTATTACCCATTCCGGGCATCAAAAAGCACCGATTATTGGCAGTTTAATTATTAACAAAAACAGCGGCATTTTGTTGATATAAAAAGGGCTAATAATTTTGAAAATAGAAATATCCTTTATCGGGAATTTTCAGGAGATATTTTAAAATAAAAAACCCGTCTTGCCTGAGGCAAGACGGGTTTTAAAAAAGATGCTAAACAAAGTTTATTGAACCACCATTTTTTGAGTTTTAGATTGCTCTCCAACGGTAACTTTGTAAAAATAGACACCTGCACTCCAGCCGGATGCATTTATAGTCATAAGGTGATTGCCTGATGACATTTGCTGAGAAGGCATGCTGTATACTTTTTGTCCGAACAAATTAAACACATCAACAGATACCAAATTTTCATTGCTAAGGCCAATGTTAAATTGGGTGGTGTTGTTGAATGGGTTTGGATAGTTAGGGCCAATAGTAAACTCATCTGCATTAACTTTTGCTACCGATGCAGCACTGTATAATGTATCATTATACTGAACATTGCCAAGGTAATAATAGTCAACCTGGAAAGTACCGTCATCAGATGCACTTGGAGCAGAATGCGGATATGCAATAGCACAAGGAACGGTATAGATGGTATCAGTATGAAGACCAACTACAACTGTTTGAGTTAAAGCAATATCCGAAACACATAGGAAATAGTTATTCGTAGTAGTTGTAAACTGGTGTATTGGTCCTGCTTTACTTGTTTTAACATCATATCCTTGACCGAAAACATCAGGGAATATAAGTTGGTTGGCAAGACTAGCGGTTACGTCATCTTCCCACGTGCAGAAAATATGCATACCATCGGTTGATCTGGACGCTTGAAGGCGGTTTCCAAACCCAACAAAAGTAGTTGAGGAAGTACTATCCCAGTCTGTATTTACTGAACCGCGGCCCACATTGTTGCAAGGTTGGGTTTGCATGGAATCAATGAAACGCGCACCCCATCCGCCTGCGGTGGTGAAAACGTCATATATGTACCCGTCCTGATTTCCGAAATAATGCACCGTGTAGGCAGAATCGGGATTGCAATAGTACGAACTAAGTATAGTGCTAAAAATATGAAGGTTGCCTTGATAATCTACTGTAAGGTCATAGTTGTCCAAAGCACTTTGATTGGTATTAATTCCACCGTCAAAATCATACCAAAGCGGAATTTTTGTGCTAACACTATCCGTAGTTGCTTCGAGGTGGGCAGTTAAAGCCGGGATATTGCGGAAATTGAAAAGAGGCATCATTGCCCAGGTTGCACCGGAATTGGTTGTTTTATAAACAATCGGTTGATCAGTACCATAGTTATATCCTGCAGAATCGGCATTGGCAAAAATTACCACATAACCTGTTTTTCCATCTTGAGACCAAGCTGTGCCGGGAACTGTTAAAGGGGCAGCATCTGAGTCGAATTTTGCTACAGAACCGTAAGTAAATCCTTTGTAACTCGGTACAATATGAGGACGGAAAGTAGTTTGGCTCCAAACGAAAGAATCGGCTGTAGCGCTGAATTTACCGGTTGTTAACACGGCTCCGTTCCATACTACAAAAGCAGATTGAGCTGCATTTTCTTTAAAGCCTTCTCCAATAACATGAACAGTACTGTCGTCGCTGCTGCTCATAAAGGACAAATCGCCGGTGTTTTCTGCGCTTACACCAACCTGGGTATTATACCAGTATGTTCCAATAGGATTAGTATTTGAAAAAGTAACACTTCCGTGCACTGTTGCCACCCATGAAATAGCGGGAGAACTGGCATCGGTATAAGGACCTGCGACAGCATCATACGCATTCATAGGGTTGGTATTTTGGCCTGCACTTCCATTCTTCGGATTAAATATTACACCATTCGGGTAACGGGTACCCATGGTAGCATTTATATTACAAAAAAGGGTAATAGCTGAATCCCAAATAGCACCGTTATCGGTGGAGTAGTTGGCTATGTATGCGCCTGAACCGCAAGTAGGTAACGCTGATACATTATCTCTGCGAGTCATCTCAATCAGATCACATGCCTGATTAGCAGAAATGGCCGTGGTTGTTGCATCTAAAACACCGTATGCATTGATAGAAGAACCCATCAAAGGAAGCACCGGTACAGGGCTATGTTTTGTTCTTGATTGCTTATTTGAAGGCTTTACAGCGGATTGTTGAGCATCCTGACGAGATTTAAGCCTCGTTTGTGCTGCCTGCATCGGAGAAACGGTTATGCATTTTGGGGCCGCAGGAGCACTGTTTTGTGCCTGCAAAGAACCCAAAACTCCCGCACTTAATAAAAAGAATAGAGATTTTTTCATGACGTTAATTTTAATTTTTTTTAGGTTTAACATTTATTAGGATTCCCAAATATACATAAAGTTTAATTACATCATTAACTATATGTTAAAAATTCAATAACCAGCCTAAACCGATGTGCTTACTTCAAAAAGTACTGAATAAACCGTATAAGGTCCTTTTTATAGACCGGATGGGCATTCCCTATTATTTCAACGGCTAATGCACCTGTACAATTACCAATAAATGAGATTACTTCCGGCTGCATATTGGCAAAAGCACATAAGGCAGTAATAGAAAGTACCGCATCGCCTGCCCCCACGGAATCTTTAACAACCCTTGCAAAAGCAGGGGTGCGGTAGAATTTTTTCTTTTCATGCCAAAGGGAACCTTCTTGCCCGAGTGTAATTTGAATTTTTCCGGCTTTGGTAATACCTTGCAGGTCGTTCACCAGGGTTTCCAGCTCTCCGTAATTATCGCCAAAAGGAAGGCGGAGTTCCTTTTCATCTATGGAAATATAATTGGTTTTATGGTACTTGGTAATATAATTGTACCCGTAGTTATTGCTGTTTGTTTGAGCATTTACGGCAATATATTTTGCTTTAGCCTCAATACATTTTACAATTCCTGGGGTAATAAATCCGTGGCCAAAATCGGTTATCACCACTAAGTCATATTTAGGTATTTCTTTATCGAGGTATTTAATAACTTCTTTTTCAAGCTGAGAATTAATATGGCGGTCATTCATGAACGTAACCTCAAAAAGTTTTATGTTCATATAGGTATCCAGATACCTCCGTTTTATATTGGTCGGTCCGTCGCTGCGCTCGAAAAATTTAGCATCAACCCCTTTCGACAAGGTTTTTCCAATTACACCGGACGCCGTATTCTCTTTGCCCAGGCATGTTACCAGTTTAACAGTTCCTGCGAATTGCTCCAAGTGATTGCCAATGGCAAGAACCCCACCTGCATAGGTTTCAGACTTGCGGAAAATGGTAGAAATAGTGGGCGACTTGGACGACTTACCGAGCGGGGTACAATAGTGGTATTCATCTATAATAGTATCTCCTATAACCAATACTTTCAAGTTGCTCAGATTATTTATATCCTTTACAATTTTATCAAAGTTGTGTTTCTTTTTAAAGCCTTCAATAAACTCCCTTGTTTTAGTATTGTGAGGATTGAAAAAGGTATTAATAAGATTGGAGGAAGAGAAAGTTATTTCCTCGGTAATATACAATTGTCCGCCTACCGATTTTACCGCATTCTCCTCATCTAAAATTCCTTTGGTCAGATCTTTTGAACGGTCTTTGTAATCGGGGCCTTTCACATAAAAATCAGGTTTTAAAAGCTTGATCGTTTCTACTGCGGTGGGCCATTTATTAAGCGCAACATAATCTACCGCCTCCATGGCCGCTATCGATTCCATGCGGAGCTGCTCAGGGAAAACTGGCCTTCCCGGGCCTTTGTTAACGAAATGGTCGGGGGTAATAGTCACCACTAAAATATCTGCTTTTGCTTTTGCTGCCTGAAAGTGCAATATGTGCCCGGGGTGAAGTAGATCAAAACAACCGTGGCATTGTGCAATCGTTTTGCCCTGCTTTTTCAGCTTGGCAATTTCTTTTGCCAGATCTTCCAGTTTTAAAATCTTTTTGTGTTTGGCCATAAATAGTGCTATTTTTTACCAAGGTATTTGAACCAGTCTTCGGTTGCTTTTTCAATACTGGCAGGCTCCCACAAAGGCGCTTCCCTCCAGTAATCTATATTTTCCAACATAATCTTAACTCCTTCTTCCAGGCTCACTAAAGGCTTCCAGCTTGTTTTCTTCTGAATTTTAGTCGTATCGGCAAAGGTGCAATCCGGTTCGCCGGGGCGCTTAGGAATATGCACCACTTCTCCTCCCAATAGCTCTACTAAACGATTTACGCTGTATGTATTTCCGCTGCCCACGTTCATTATTTCGCCCGAACAATTCAAATTACCTGCTGTGGTTACACAAGCATTTACTATATCGGTAACAAATGTAAAATCACGGGTTTGTTTTCCATCGCCTACAACGGTATAGGGCTTGCCATTTAATTTTTGAGCTAAAAAAACTCCGAACACGGCTCCATAGGTACCCGATGTTCTTGCTCTCGGCCCATAGACGTTAAAAAAGCGGAGTGCGGTAATATTCATACCATATATATTATGCCAGTGCATGCAATATTGCTCTCCCACGTTTTTAGTCAATGCATAGGGGTATTGCGGACTAATTTGTTCTGTTTCAGGAGTAGGATAATGCTCAGGAATACCGTAACAGGAAGAAGACGCAGCATAAATTATACGGGGTACATTATTATGCCTGCAAGATTCCAATACACTAATGGTGCCATCAACATTGGAATGATGATACGCCATAGGTTTTTCAATGGAAGGAACAATATCGGCCAGGGCTGCCAGATGATAAACGCATTTTACGTCTTTAAATAAAGGATGAATGGCATTATAGTCGGCAATATCTGCCTTGTGAAACTGAACTTTTGGATTTCCTTTATGGTGCTCAATATTTCTCATGGAGCCGCTGCTGAGATTATCAATGATTATAACCTCGTGTCCATCATTTACAAGTCTGTCAACTGTATGGCTGCCAATAAATCCGCAACCGCCTGTAACTATTGTCTTCATGAATTATTTTAAGCGCAGCAAGATACGGTTTCTTTAATTATCCTTGCCGGAATTAACAAAAATTAGGCATCTTATAATTACATTCAATCTGCATTTTAAGGGTTTTCGTATATTTAATTGGAAAAGATTAAATAGCTTTGTGAAATAGAATGAAGATGAATTCCTGCCTTTATTTGTCAAATGTGATGCACAACCGAATGGAGCCCAAAAAGCACGTGTTCCATTATAAGATTTTCATGTTTTACATTGATTTGGATGAGTTGGATACCCTTGCAGAAAAAATTTTACTGATAAGCCGAAACCATTTTAATTTCTTCAATTTCAGAGATTCGGACCACTTGCAACTTCCGGCAGATAAGCCCGATACCACCAAAAGCACCAAAGAGCAATTGCTAGGTTATTTATCGTCTCAGGGAATTAATCCGGCTAAGCCGAAGATATTTTTACTTACTCATCTCCGCACCCTGGGGCACCTGTTCAATCCGGTATCATTCTATTTTATTTATGATGATAACAAGCCATTATGCTGTGTTCCGGAATTAGGCAATACATTCGGAGAAATGAAACTGTTCCTGTTAAATAATGAAACATTAAAAGATAATCGCTTTTTATTACGTGCAAAAAAGTATTTTTACGTCTCACCATTTATGGATCACGACGTGTATTTTGACTTTCAGCTTGCCATACCCGGCGATAAACTAAATATCCGCATAGATGACTATAAGGAGGACCGCCGTATTTTTATTTCAACCCTCACCGGAGAAAAAAAAGCAATGACCAACCTGCGCCTGTTCTTATATTCGCTGCGTTTTCCGTTCATCACCATAAAAGTAATAGGACTTATACATTACCAGGCTTTATTGCTCTGGTTAAAGAAAATACATGTACACAAAAAAGCAGAATTCCCGGAACTGCAAAAAGATGTTTTACGTAAATACCCACAATCCGCTAAATAATTATGCAAACTATAGCCCTTACACAAAAAAGAACCCGCTACGAAACCATCGTACTTTCTTTACTCGCTAAGATGAATAAAGGAAGAATAGATATCGCCCTGCCATCGGGCGAGCAGGTGCAAATTGGCAACGGAAGTGGACATATACATGCATCTGTTCATATTCTCGACAACCGGTTTTTTGAGAAATGCGTACTGTATGGCGATGTAGGTTTTGGAGAATCTTATACCGACGGATATTGGGAAACCGATAACATTACCGAAGTTATAAAATGGTTTTTATTGAATGTGGACTCCGCTCCTACCCTATCAGGCAGCAGCATGAAAGCAGGCTTTATTAATCTATTAAAGTTTGTAAACCGCATCAAACATACCTTCCGGAAAAACGATTTGACGACTGCCAAAACCAATATTTCGGAGCACTATGATTTGAATAATGATTTCTTTCAACTCTTTCTCGATCCTACCATGACTTATTCCAGCGCCTACTTTGAAAAGGAAGGAATGGAACTATCAAATGCACAAATTGCCAAGTACGAATCGCTGTGCAAAAGCATGAAGATAAAACCGGGCGACCATGTGCTGGAAATAGGCTCCGGTTGGGGCGGAAATGCCATACATCTGGCAAAAAATCATAACTGCAAGGTAACAACTGTAACCATTTCAGAAGAACAATACAAATTTGCCAAAGAACGAATTGAACAAGAAAAACTGAGCGATAAAATTGAAGTGAAACTGATGGATTATCGCCTTATTAACGGACAGTTTGATAAAATTATTTCCATAGAAATGTTGGAAGCTGTGGGGCATGAATTTTTTGATGTCTTCTTTAAAAAATGCCACGACCTCCTTAAACCGAAAGGCGTCCTCGGATTCCAGGTGATAACATGCCCCGATTCCCGCTACGATTCATTACGCAAAGGAGTTGACTGGATACAGAAACATATTTTCCCGGGCTCACTGCTGCCTTCTGTTTCGGCACTCAATACATCCATAAACCGTACCGGCGAAATGACGCTTATGAACCTGAAAGAAATGGGATTACATTATGCTCAAACGCTACGTATGTGGCAAAAGAAGTTTAACGAAAACCTGGACGAAATAAGGAAGTTGGGCTTTGACGAAAAGTTCATCCGTAAATGGAACTACTATTTCAGCTACTGCGAAGCAGCCTTTGATATGCGGAATATTAGTGTAATGCAAATGGTTTACACACGTCCCAATAATCTCGATTTTTAATTTATGGCATTTAAAATAACAGACATCCCGAATTCAAAAATACTTAAAGCAGGCGCTAAAGCCCCCGATTTTTCAGTTCCTGACCAGGATGGAAAGACAGTTTCATTAAAAGATTACAAGGGCAAGAAAGTAATTCTTTATTTCTACCCGAAAGATGACACGCCCGGCTGTACTGCTGAAGCCTGCAACTTAAGGGACAACCGTCCGCTTATTATGAAAAAGGACTATGAAATTATTGGAGTCAGCGCCGACAGTGTAAAGTCACACAAAAAATTCGCCACAAAATTTAATATACCTTTCAAACTATTGGCTGATACAGAAAAAGATATCATTACAAAATATGGCGTTTGGGGAGAAAAAATGCTTTTCGGAAGAAAATATATGGGCATTCACCGCGTCACCTACCTCATAGATGAGAAAGGGCTTATTGAGCAGGTAATCACCGATGTGGATACTAAAAACCATACGGAACAGATACTGGGCTAGGCCCATCATCTAAAATTCATAGTTTTTGCGTAACTTTGCATATAGAAGTACGTTTTACCTTTATTATGGCAGAAAAAGAAATCATTAAATGCTCCTTTTGCGGAAAAGACAAAAAGGATGTCTTCGTTATGATCGGAGGCTTGAATGCTCATATCTGCGACCAATGTGCGGCTCAGGCACAACGCATAGTTGATGAAGAGCTAAAGCACCGCACCGAAGATAAAAAAATTCAACTGGTGAAACCGACCGACATTAAGAAGATGCTCGATGAACATATTATTGACCAGGATGAAGCTAAAAAAGTAATGTCTGTGGCAGTCTACAACCATTACAAAAGGATATTGCAAAAAGGCCTTAAACAAAAAGAAGACGATGGTATAGAATTGGAAAAATCTAATATTGTGCTTGTGGGTGAAACCGGAACCGGTAAAACATTACTGGCCCAAACCATTGCTAAAATATTGAACGTGCCTTTCTGTATTGCTGATGCAACAGCCTTTACCGAGGCAGGGTATGTTGGAGAAGATGTAGAAAATGTGTTGGTGCGATTACTACAGGTTGCCAATTACGATGTAGCTGCTGCCGAAAAAGGGATTGTATTCATTGATGAAATAGATAAAATAGCACGTAAGGAAGGTGACAGTCCGTCTATTACCCGCGATGTGGGTGGAGAAGGCGTTCAGCAGGCACTGCTTAAAATGCTGGAAGGAGCAGTTGTTAATGTACCGCCGCAGGGCGGCCGCAAACACCCTGAGCAAAAAATGATCTCTGTAAATACCAAAGATATCCTCTTTATATGCGGAGGAGCATTTAGTGGTATTGATAAAAAAATCGCACGCCGTGTTCAAGCCCATTCTATGGGCTATGCAACCCCAAATGAACAGGGAGACATTGACCGTGATAATCTTTTACAATATATATCACCCGAAGACCTCAGAAGCTTTGGACTTATACCCGAGCTGATTGGCCGTATACCTGTTATTACCTATCTCAATCCACTTAGCAAAGAGAGCTTGAAACTGGTTCTTACCGAGCCTAAGAATGCAATCATTAAGCAATATGTAAAGCTTTTCAAAATTGATGATGTTAAATTAATTTGGGATAAGCCAGTATTTGATTTGATAGTAGAAAAGGCCATAGAATATAAACTTGGTGCAAGGGGACTACGGGCTATTTGTGAAGCTATCCTCACCGATGCCATGTTTGAGACTCCCGCTAATGCCGATATTAAGGAGTTGCATATTACTCTTCGCTATGCCAAGGAAAAGATGCAGCGTTCGGCAGCGCTTAACAGGCTGAAAGCAGCTTAAAAAACTCCTGCTTAAAACTGAGCCTCCACCTGTCTTTACGGGTTTGGGGCTAAAAAAGTTTTTCTTTTACGTTACATCTGCCGCAAAACATATAAATTTGAAGCCTGTAAAACTCAAATTATGATTCCTATTAAGCAATACCTTCTTTCTTCCATTGGCAAAAAAGTGGTAATGGCCTGCACAGGCTTATTTTTATGTGTATTTTTAATTGAACACATTTACGGTAACGTATTGTTATATGCCGGCGATGACGGCTCGGCATTTAATGAATACTCTCATTCTGCCGCGCATAATCTAATTATACGGATTATAGAAATATTCCTTTTTGCATCTATTATTCTTCATGTGTTGCAAGCTATCATAATTACCCGCGACAATGCTAAAGCCCGGCCTATAAAATATGCTGTTCCTACCTCTCATGCCGGCAGTTCATGGTTTGCCAGAAATATGGGAATCACCGGCTCTGTAATATTTTTCTTTATTGTTATCCATCTGTATAATTTCTTCCTTCCCTATAGGATATCATCGTTACCGGAAAATGCAACCCTGGCCATGATCACCAAAGCCGCTTTTCAGAACCCCATTTACGTATGCATTTACGTAATAGGTGTTACCTTTTTGTTTTTCCATTTATTGCATGCATTTAAATCGGCATTTCATACACTCGGCATGAATAATAAAAAGTATACACCTGTCTGGAATATAGTAGGCACAGGCTTTGCATGGCTCATGTGGATAGGTTTCATTTCCTTCCCCATTTTATTTTATTTCGGATTGGCCGGTGACAATATTCCCAAGATATAATATAATAGATATTAATACTATAGCATTATGGCAACGTTAGATTCAAAAATTCCGGGCGGAGAGCTCAAAGACAAATGGACCCAATACCGTTCAAGCGTTAAGCTGGTAAACCCTGCTAACAAAAGGCATTTGGAAGTTATTGTGGTTGGTTCCGGTTTGGCGGGTGCCTCAGCCGCTGCTTCCCTGGCTGAATTGGGATATAAAGTAAAAGTATTTTGTTTTCAGGATAGCCCCCGCCGTGCACATAGTATTGCGGCACAAGGCGGAATAAATGCAGCAAAAAATTATGCCAATGACGGAGACAGCACCTACCGTTTGTTTTATGATACCGTGAAAGGTGGAGATTTCCGTTCCCGCGAAGCAAACGTATACAGGCTTGCTGAAGTAAGCGCCAATATTATTGACCAATGCGTAGCACAGGGTGTTCCTTTTGCCCGAGAATATGGAGGATTATTAGATACCCGTTCCTTTGGAGGTGTACAAGTATCGCGGACTTTTTACGCTCGCGGACAAACAGGCCAACAACTTTTATTAGGTGCCTACAGTGCATTGAACAGGCAAATTGCAAAGAAGCAAGTTAAAATGTACAGCCGCCACGAAATGCTGGAACTCGTAAATATTGATGGCAAGGCACGTGGTATTATTGCACGGGATTTAATTACCGGGAAATTAGAAAGGCACTTCGGACATGCCGTTGTTCTTGCCACAGGCGGATATGGCAATGTGTTTTATTTGTCCACCAATGCAATGGGCTGTAATGTTACAGCTAACTGGAAGTCTTATAAAAAAGGAGCCTTCTTTGCAAATCCTTGCTTTACACAAATTCACCCGACTTGCATTCCTATTTCAGGCGACCATCAGTCTAAGCTCACACTTATGTCGGAATCGCTGCGGAATGATGGACGAGTTTGGGTTCCCAAACAAAAAGATGATCCGCGCAAACCGCAGGATATTCCGGAAGAAGAAAGAGATTATTTCATGGAAAGGCGTTACCCGGCTTTTGGTAACCTTGTTCCCCGTGATATTGCCTCAAGAGCTATTAAAGAAAGATGTGATGCCGGTTACGGTGTAGGTGCTTCCAAGCAAGCGGCCTATCTTGATTTTGCTGATTCTATAAAGAGACTGGGCGAAAATGTAGTAAGTGAAAAATATGGCAACCTGTTTGAGATGTATGAAAAAATAACAGGGGAAAATCCATATAAAGTGCCTATGCGTATTTATCCGGCCATCCATTATACCATGGGCGGTTTGTGGGTTGACTATAACCTGATGACTACCGTAAACGGTTTGTATGCTATTGGTGAATGCAACTTCTCCGACCACGGCGCTAACCGCCTGGGAGCATCTGCCCTGATGCAGGGGTTGGCAGACGGATACTTTGTTCTGCCTTATACTATCGGAGATTATTTAGCCACTGAAATTGCAACCAAACCTATATCAACCGATCATCCTGCTTTTGCAGAGGCGGAAAAATCTGTAAGCGATACCATCGACAAGCTAATGTCAATCCAAGGTAAAACTTCTGTTGAGCATTTCCACAAAGCATTAGGTAAAATTATGTGGAACAAATGCGGCATGGCACGCAATGAAAAGAATTTGAAGGAAGCGAAAGCTGAGATCAAAGCGCTGCGTGATGCCTTCTGGAAAGATGTTCGCGTACTAGGCAAAAAAGACGAATTAAATCCCGACCTTGAAAAAGCAGGCCGCGTAGCCGACTTTTTGGAAATGGGGGAACTATTAGTAGATGACGCCTTAAACCGCAACGAATCCTGCGGAGGACATTTCAGGGAAGAATACCAAACCCCTGAAGGTGAAGCTATGCGTGACGATAAAAACTTTGCTTATGTGGGCGCCTGGGAATACAAAGGCCCCGATAGCCCTGCTCAACTGAATAAGGAAGAACTCAAATTTGATACGGTTCATCTGGCGCAGCGGAGTTATAAGTAAAATATAGTTGACAGTGGTCAGTTATCAGTAGTCAGGCGGGACTATAGCTTGGTAGAAAAAATAAACTATGGAAGGTCCTTACCCATCAAAACAAGTTATTGAAGAAGCTGCAAAGCGCATTGCGCCTTTTGTCCATCACACGCCTGTATTAAGCAGTAGTAGCATTAATACCCTGCATGGGATGGACCTATTTTTCAAATGCGAAAACTTCCAGAAAATAGGAGCTTTTAAATACAGAGGCGCCACGAATGCAGTACTCTCTCTTTCTAACGAGGAAAAGAAAAATGGAGTTGCCACGCATTCTTCCGGAAATCATGCCCAGGCTGTAGCACTAGCTGCAAAAATAAATAATATAAAAGCATACATAGTAATGCCGGAGACTTCTTCTTCGGTAAAAATAAATGCTGTGAGAGGCTATGGAGCAGAGGTTATACTATGCGCACCCAATCAACAAGCAAGAGAAGGCACAGTAGATGAGATTATAAAAAAGACGGGGGCCACACTTATACACCCATATAATAATTACAGCATAATTGCGGGACAAGCAACTGCTGCCAAAGAGCTTATAGAAGAAATAAAAAACCTGGATATTATTATGACTCCTGTTGGTGGTGGGGGCTTGCTGAGCGGCTCAGCTTTATCAGCGCACTACTTCTCTCCTCAAACAACCGTTATTGCCGGTGAACCTGCCAATGCCGATGATGCTTACCGTTCTTTGCAAAAAGGGGAGATAGTACCGGAGAACCCGCCCAGCACCATTGCCGACGGACTGCTTACTTCATTGGGCGATAAAACATTCGACATTATAAAAAAACATGTGAAAGAAATTGTCACCGTTTCAGAAGAAGAGATAATTGCAGCCATGCGTCTCGTATGGGAAAGAATGAAAATTATTATTGAGCCGTCGAGCGCTGTCCCTTTAGCTGCTGCCATAAAAAGCAAAGAACGCTTTAAAGGCAAGCGAATCGGCATTATTATCAGCGGAGGCAATGTAGATCTAAGTAAATTACCATTTTAAATATTCCATATCATGAATAACATTCGTCCTTTCCATGTAGCTTTTCCGGTAAATAATTTAGAAGCCACTCGCACGTTTTATGCTGAAATACTAGGCTGCAAAATAGGCCGCAGCGCTGAACGCTGGATTGATTTTGATCTGTTCAGCCATCAAATTTCAGCGCATTTAGTTGATATAGAAAGACCGGCTCCGGCTACCAATCATGTAGATGGAAAAGATGTCCCTGTATTGCATTGGGGCGTGATATTGACCATGGAACAATGGGAAACTCTTGCAGAGCGATTAAAGAAACACAATGTAAAATTCATTATAGAACCCTACCTGCGTTTTAAAGGCGAAGTAGGCGAACAGGCCACTATGTTCTTTCTCGACCCCAGCGGAAATGCACTCGAGTTTAAAGCCTTTAAAAATGATGCGTCTATTTTTGCAGTATAATCAAAGTCATTGACTTTTTAAGAAACCACTTTTTCATGAATTATCTTTGCTTTATGAAAAATAAACCGACTTTTCTGAATGCAATTTTAGAACTCTTTTGTATGCTTTTTGTCGGGTGCTTTTTTATAATTTCCTGCATTTTACAGAGGTGAAAAAATGCAATACGTTATTAATCAGCATTTTAAAAGAAAACCGGTTTCCTGTTATTTTGGTTTTTCCCCTGTTATTTTCTCTGTTATGCCCCTGTTAGCGCTCCTGTTATCTCCTGATATTTTTGACCGCATTTTGCTTCCATTTTCCCCTCGAATACCTCATTGTTTTATTGCCTATCTTTGCACCCGTTAAAAAATTAGAATATGTCAAAACACTGGTCACAATATCAAACTGAATTTGCTGCTTATTTCGCATCAGAACAAGTACAAAAAGATGTAGCCAAAGCGGCTGAACTTTTGAATGCACATAAAAGGATTTTCTTTATCGGCAACGGAGGTTCCAACTCTATCTGTTCGCACATGATGGAAGATTATATGAAGATGGGCCGCAAGCATACTATGTCATTCACCGATGCAGCCATGATAACCTGTTATGCCAACGATTACGGCTGGGAAAAAGCTATGGAAGAATGGATAATTGCTCAATTCCTGCCCGGTGACTTGCTAGTTGCCATCAGCAGTTCTGGGGAATCGAAAAATATTTTGAATGCAACCAAGAAAGCCAAAGAATTAAAAGGCAAAGTGGTTACCCTGAGCGGTTTTAATAAGGATAATTCACTAAGCAAATTGGGTGATGCCAATATTGTAATTCCCGTTAAAAGCTTCGGCATTGTAGAGAATTTCCACTCCATGCTTTTGCACATCATCTTAGATGATATGCATCTTTAGGAAGCAAAGTATACGGTTATGTTATTCTTCGTTAAGAAGTTTCATAATATCAACCTTCCAAGTTGGATCATCGTTATCGTATTTTATATAGATTGCATGTTTGTTGCTTAGAGAAAAAAGCTTCTCATTTATTTTTTTCTCTAATTCAACACATTCTTTTACAGTTTCAACCCAGCTAAAATCACCATTAGGTAATTGGCTAAAATCTTTTTCCAAGCAAGATTTATAGGCGATAAGCTGTTTAGTTATCCTATCTTCAGTACCATGGCTTGGTTCATCTTTTACATCTAGATGTTTATCTTTTGTATATCGATAAATACTAAAAACGGAATATTTATAATTGTCCCCGGCTTTTTGTATATCTAATTCTATTTCTGAATAGCCGGTACTAAAAATAAAATTACAATGGCTGTTTCCGTATTCGTGCCTGAATGCGTTTAATTCATTGGTGCTTACCTCTTCTTTGAAATTATACTTTAAAAAATAATCATGGAAAACCTTATCTATTAGACCGCGAGTTGTATTTGCAGGAATAATGGGTTTCATATTATTAGCTCTTAGCTCTAACCTCTTAGTTCTTAGTTGAGTATTACTTTTCTTCCATGAATGGATAGCGATAGTCCGTCGGTGGAACAAAGTTTTCTTTGATTGTTCTTTGTGAGGTCCAACGTATCAAATTAAATAAAGAGCCTGCTTTGTCATTTGTTCCTGACTTTCTGGCTCCGCCGAAAGGTTGCTGCCCTACAACTGCACCGGTTGGTTTATCGTTGATATAAAAGTTGCCTGCTGCATGGGTTAGCTTGCTGGTGGCCAATTGTACAGCTTGCCTGTCGTTTGCAAATACAGCGCCCGTAAGTGCGTAGGAAGAGGTTGTATCTACAATATCCAATATCTTTTCAAACTTTTTGTCTTCGTAAACATAGACCGATAAAATAGGCCCGAAGATCTCTTCGCACATGGTTTTGTAGCTTGGGTCAAGCGCCTGTATAACGGTAGGCTGAATGAAATATCCTTGTGATTTATCGTACTTGCCTCCGATAATAACATTGGCGTTTTTATCTTTCTTGGCATTTGCAATGTAGCTAGTGATCTTGTCAAATGATTTTTCATCAATCACCGCATTTATGAAATTGCGGAAATCATCCACATCACCCATTTTAAAAGATTCAATGTCGGCTTGCAAAAATTGTTTTACATCTTTCCATAATGATTGGGGAATATAGGCTCTGGATGCAGCGGAGCACTTCTGTCCCTGGTATTCAAATGCTCCTCTTGAAAGAGCTGTAGCAACTGTCTTTGCATCTGCCGAAGTATGTGCAACCACAAAATCTTTTCCTCCTGTTTCGCCCACTAATCGTGGATAGGATTTAAACTTGGCAACATTATCGCCTATGGTTTTCCATATTCCGTTAAATACATCTGTAGAGCCTGTGAAGTGTATTCCTCCAAAATCACGATGAGAAAAAATTACATCTCCCGCTTCGGGACCCGAAGTATAGATCAGGTTGATCACTCCCGGAGGCAATCCTGCTTTTTCATATATCTCCATAATAAGGCTTGCAGAATATACTTGTGCGTGCGAGGGTTTCCAAACTACTGTATTACCCATGAGTGCAGGAGCTGATGGCAGGTTTCCGGCTATGGATGTAAAGTTAAATGGTGTAAGTGCAAACACGAATCCTTCCAATGGACGATGTTCTGTGCGGTTCCATATCAAAGGTGCTGATTCCGGTTGCTGGTGGTATATCTCTGTCATATATTGCACATTGTAGCGAAAAAAATCTGCGAGTTCGCATACACAATCAATCTCCGCCTGAAAAACATTTTTCGATTGGCCAATCATGGTTGCGGCATTCATGGCGGCACGGTATGGCCCGCACATCAGGTCAGCAGCTCTTAAAAAGACAGATGCCCTTTGTTCCCATGGCATATTGGCCCAATCGTGCTTTGCTTTCATAGCTGCGTCAATGGCAAGTTTAACGTGAGATGCATCGCCTTTGTAATATTGCCCGATGATATGTTTGTGATTATGTGGAGGTGATAAAGTCACCACCTTTTTAGTGCGGACTTCTTTACCCCCGATGTGCATAGGAATATCTTTCTTTTCTCCCATCATTTTTTTGATGGCTTTCTTCAGTTCAAGTTTTTCCGGGCTTCCGGGCTTGTAGCCCAATATAGGTTCGTTTTTAGCAGGTGGAACCTTAAAAAATGCGTTGGTCATAATTGTTTATTAAGAGGGCCAAAGTTATGAATTTTGTAACTACTCACCCCCATACCCTCTCTATCAATGGCGAGAGGGGGGAAGAGTCAAGCAATTACAAAATGACTTTTCGCTTCTCTACTAATAGAGAAAGGGTAGGGGATGAGTATAAAAAGTTTAAAGGCTATTTTGAAATGGGCTTCCTCATCTTATAAAGAGGAGAGTTTATGATTCCCATTCTTTGAAAGAAATGGGTAAACGATGTTCCTAAAACACCTAAACCATAAGTCATGCTTCGTTTAAAGTTGATGGATGACGCTTCCGGAAAGTATTTAGTAGGGCAGGTTACTTCGGCAATTTCGAACCCAGCATAAAAAATTTGTGATATAACCTGGTTGTCAAATACAAAATCATCAGAGCATAGTTCATAGGAAATCGTCTCGAGAACGTCTTTCGTGTAGGCTCTATATCCTGTATGGTATTCTGATAGCTTTTGTCCGATGAGTATGTTTTGAGAAAGTGTAAGGCAACGGTTGAATATATATTTATACATAGGCATACCTCCGTTTAAAGCTCCTTTTCCGAGTATTCTTGAACCGAATACCACCGGGTAAACACCGTCAGCTATGAGATAAGCCATGGCATGTATTAATTTAGGCGTATATTGATAGTCAGGGTGAAGCATAATTATTATATCGGCGCCAATAGATAATGCTTTATCGTAACAGGTTTTTTGATTTCCGCCATATCCCCTGTTTTTTTCGTGCCTGATAATGTGTTTTATTCCCAACCTTTTGCCCTCTTCTATTGTGTTGTCTTTACTGGCATCATCTACCAATACAACTTCATCTACTATGTCGAAAGGTATCTCGCTATAGGTTTTTTCAAGTGTTTTTTCGGCATTATAGGCCGGCAGCACAACTACTATTTTCTTGTTTTTTATCATAGACTTACGGCGACAAATGTAACAAATACTGTTAAAAGTTCATAAAGTTTATAAAGTTACTTGCTCTTTCAACTTTATAACTTTTAACTTTACAAACTAAATGAAGGCACTTTACAGATATATGCTCAGGTCGTTTATAGGCCCCATGGCGCTTACACTCTTAATTGCACTCTTTATACTATTAATGCAGTTCCTGTGGAAGTATATAGATGATATGGTGGGCAAGGGTTTGTCATGGTTTGTTATTATTAAGTTTATGATATGGGTAACCCTTTACCTTATTCCACTTGCATTGCCTATGGCCATATTACTTGCTTCCATTATGACTTTCGGCAACCTGGCGGAAAACTATGAGTTGGTAGCCATGAAATCATCGGGCCTTTCATTAACCCGTATTATCGCTCCTTTGGCTACAGTAGCTGTTCTTATTACTATTGGCGCCTTTCTTTTTTCCAATTATGCCTTGCCAATTGTGAACCTGAAAACAGATGCGCTTATATGGGATATACAAAATACAAAACCTTCGTTGAGTTTGAAACCTGATATTTTTTATAGCGGCCTTAACGGATATAGTATTCGCATTGGCACCAAGGACCCTGACCAGGAAACCATGCACAATATTTTAATTTATGACCATACAGATAACTTAGGAAATATAAAAGTATACCTTGCCAATACGGCTAAAATGAAAATGTCGTCGGACCAGCGTACCATGATACTTACGTTGAATGACGGCAATTCATATGAGGAAAGGGTGGAAGATAATAACCCGCAGAAATCGAATCACCCTATGATGCTGAATAATTTTAAGCAACTCACTATTTATTTTGACTTGTCGAGTTTCCGTTTCAGCCGCACCAAGGAGGATCTTTTTAAAAGCGATTACCAGATGATGGATATGCGGCAGTTGACTCATTCTGCCGATTCTCTTAAAGGCCAGTTGGCGATAAATAAAGACAGATTCAGCTACCAGATAAAAACCGGTTTTTTGAGTTTACAGACTTTTCCCGGGCCGAAAACTCTTCCGGTGCGATATGGCGGTGTGCAGGATAAGATGGTGTTATTTGATGCGGCTACTAACAATGTCCGCAATGTAAAAGAATTGATCGACCAAAGTTCTTCGCAGTTTGCACAAGATCATTTTAGCATTTTGGACAGGGAGCTTCAATGGCAGCGTACCCTCACGTTTCCTTTCGCATGCTTGCTTTTATTTTTCATCGGCGCCCCCCTGGGCGCTATTATTCGCAAGGGTGGCTTGGGTATGCCTGTAGTGGTGGCAGCCCTGTTTTTCGTATTATATTACATACTGTCCATTGTAGGAGTGAAATCGGCACGGGAAGATATAATGAGTGTATTCATAGGTTCCTGGCTTCCTGCTTTTGTGCTGGTTCCCATAAGCGTATTTTTAACCTATAAAGCCTCTGTTGATTCGGCCATTTTTGAACGCGACGCCTATCTTAATTTCTCTAAAAAAGTATCAAAGTTCTTTACCACCGGCAAATGGCGCACAGCATAATGTTGCTCTAAATTTGCAAATTATATCTTCTTGAAATTAAAAGGCAGTGAAACATTAACCTGCAAGTCCTCACCGGAGTCTTTCATGTCATCATCGCCGTCTTCATAATGCCAGTTGATTATAACCTCGGTTCCTTTTTTATGAATTGTTTCAAGAACTTTGAGTGCATTGATTATGCACTTTGATGAAGAAGTATTAAAATACTCCAATTGAAAGTCTACCTCGGTAGGTGAGACAGGATTGGAGGCATATTGTCCAAGGCAATCTATAAGCGGCCTGTAAAATTCAACTGAATTCTCAGGTATTGACCTTCCTTTTACTTCAAGTTTACCTTGTTTTCCATTGAATTTGACGGAAGGTGTTTTGGGTGTGTTTTCAATATTTAGTATCTCCATGGCGGAAGCAATAATATGGACCATTTTAAATTAAAGTAGTAATGCATAAAAATAGTTCACGAATATACGAAAGAAAATCTTTGGTCAGTAAATATACAAATAATGATTATATCAAAATTTCATCAATTCTTCGTAAACTTCCCGGGTTGGCAGGCCCATTACATTCGTATAAGACCCCTCAATACGCTCAATACCAATGTAACCAATCCATTCCTGTATCCCGTATGAGCCGGACTTATCATAAGGGCGGTATTTTTTCACATAATAGGTACGTTCTTCTAATGTAAGGGCTTTAAAAAACACATCTGTCAACACATGAAAAATTCTTTTTTTAGTTTTTGACCTTAGGCAAACCCCTGTTGCAACCCGGTGTTTTCTCCCCGAAAGCTTGCCAAGCATAGTAATGGCATCTTGTTCGTCTGTTGGTTTAAGCAGGGATGCTCCGTCGAGCCATACTATGGTATCGGCAGTAAGTACCAATGTATCATCCGGTATTTCATCATTGGTAAAAGCCATTGATTTTTTTTCACTCAGGTATTCTACAATTTCCTCGCACTTTAAATGTTCCGGATATGATTCTTCCACATCTTTTGGGCGCAATTCATACTGGAAACCTATTTCTTCCAACAATTGCCTGCGGCGTAATGATTGGGAAGCGAGAATGATTTTCATAAAAGATGTTCTAACTTCTTTACAAATTGTAACATGGCAAAACACTGGTATGAGAATACAAACAAATAGCAAATTCCGGTAACCATTACTATTTTTAACCCAATGCTAACCCAATGGAATTGCCTTGGCTCATTGGCTTTTTGCAATAGCCAAATAATAATAATGAAAGGGATTTGGATTGCAATTAGAATGTAATAAGCAGTAGGATGCCAACCGGAAGTCCAGGCATAATATTGAATCAGCCCCAAGGAAGCCATTATAAAAAGAATCAAAAACTGAGCCGATATTTTTGTTTTATTAATTCCCCAGGCAATAGCCATAGTATTTGCCCCTGTTGTGCGATCTCCTTCTATATCTTCCATATCCTTTACTATTTCTCTAAGTAGTGTTGCCAAAAAAGCAAACAAGGCAATGCCACAAGCGCCCGATTGCAATGAGCTGATAATCATATCAGGCGATTCGGGGTTGCTACTGTCCGCCTGCAATTCAATATAAGCGGAGGCAAAGGGTACAAGCCCCAAAAAGATTGCAATCAGTAAATTACCCCAAAAGAAGGTAGACTTCAGTTTAAAGGAATAGAACCAAAGCCCTATTACATAAAATACAAACAACAATTCAAGAACAGGAGTTCCGGCTTTAAAGCAGGACCATGCTCCGGTTATTAATCCGCATACACTTAATGCCATATAATTAGTGAAGGCCGCACGGGCCGATATGGTGTTTCCTATTATCACCCTGCCGGGGTTATTAACTTTATCAATTTCTACATCATAATAGTCATTAATGATATATCCGCCTGCGGCTATAAGTACAAAGGAAAGTGCAAATAAGGCAAATACCGTTTCTTTTAGCTGTAATGGGAAGCTGAAAAAATTAAGAGCCGGTACTATGAAATAAAACCTTACCATATATAAGGTAAAGGCAATTATGATGAGATTAATAGGGCGTACTAATCGTAAATAGGATAAAAACAGCTTCATGAGATGGGGTTTTTAAGCTGTTATCATTTAATTAAATAATCTTTAAGCTTTGGCAGTTGGTCCTCCAAAGTTCATGGGTATTGCATTGGCTTCGGTATCTTGTACCACTCCATGAACCGATTCAAACTTAGCCAGGTTGTCT